>Ga0209056_10007500_pt1 | contig 11228 bp, 10 predicted proteins | sample GraSoiAngelo_114_FD_185876 | JGI IMG/M metagenome (GOLD analysis project Ga0209056, IMG submission 185876) | Grasslands soil microbial communities from the Angelo Coastal Reserve, California, USA - 14_0903_13_40cm (SPAdes) (version 2) | ecosystem: Environmental > Terrestrial > Soil > Grasslands... | reverse complement strand
TGTGATCGGGCGCGATCATCTCGATTCCGGCTCGGTTGCATCGCCGAACCGCGAAACCGAAGGAATGCTCGACGGCAGCGACGCAATTGCTGACTGGCCTTTGCTTAACGCGCTGGTCAACACTGCCGCCGGCGCGTCGTGGGTCTCGATCCACAACGGCGGCGGTGTCGGCATTGGTTTCTCGCAACACGCCGGCATGGTCGTCGTTGCAGATGGCACCGAAAATTCCAAGCACCGCCTCGAGCGCGTTCTCACCAGCGATCCTGGGACCGGCATCCTTCGCCACGCCGATGCTGGTTATTCGCGCGCAATCGAATTTGCTGCCACGCACAACATCGACATCCCCATGCAGCCGCAAGCGCGGGACTGACGAGCAACCAGCAAGCCCGTCCGAAATGCAAAAGCTTATTGAATGCGTGCCGAATTTTTCTGAAGGACGCGATCAAAACATCATTCGGCAGATCACGGACGCGATCAGATCGGCGGAGGGCGTTTCTTTGCTGGATGTTGATCCTGGGGCGAGCACGAACCGAACAGTGGTGACTTTTGTCGGAAATCCCAATGCAGCGGTGGAGGCTGCATTTCGCGCTATCCAAAAAGCTTCGGAGCTGATCGACATGCGCAAACACAAAGGCGCGCATCCTCGCATGGGTGCGACGGATGTTTGCCCATTCATTCCGATCAGCAACGTCAGCTGGGAAGAAGCAATCGCGTGCGCAAATCAACTAGGAAAACGTGTCGGCGAGGAATTGAAAATCCCGGTTTATCTCTACGAAAAAGCGGCAAAGGATAAGGCGCGCTCGAATCTTTCAGTGATTCGCGCAGGCGAATACGAAGGGTTCTTCGAGAAAATAAAACAAGCCGAATGGAAACCGGATTTCGGTCCGGCCGTTTTCAACGAAAAATCGGGTGGAACCGTAATCGGTGTGCGCGATTTCCTGGTGGCTTACAACGTAAACCTGAACACAAAGTCGGTGCGGCGCGCGACCTCGGTCGCATTTGATGTGCGAGAGCAGGGGAGAGTGAAGACGGAAGACGGCACGGCGTGGGGAAAACCGTTACTGGATGCAAACGGCGAACCGGTTCGCATCCCCGGGACGTTGAAGCACGTCAAAGCCATCGGCTGGTTCGTGAAGGAATACGGGATCGCGCAGGTGTCGATGAATCTGACGAACATCGAGGAGACGCCGTTGCATGTGGCGTTCGACGCGTGCGTTGAAGCGGCGGCTAATCGTGGCATGCGTGTGACAGGTTCAGAGATCGTGGGCATGGTGCCGAAGAAATGCTTGGTCGATGCCGGCCGTTATTTTTTGCGCAAACAGCAATGGTCCGAAGGCGTTTCAGAAGAGGAGCTGATCGACATTGCGATTCGCTCCATGGGCTTGGGCGAACTCAAGCCTTTCGATCCAAACGAAAAGGTGATTGAATTCAAGATCGAATCGGCTGAGTCAAGAAAATCCCTTGTGAAAATGGATGTGCGCGAGTTTTGCAATGAAACATTGAGCGATTCGCCCGCGCCGGGTGGCGGTTCTGTAGCAGCGTTGATGGGCGCATTAGGCGCATCGTTGGGCGGCATGGTCGCCAATCTTTCTGCCGGGAAACGTGGGTGGGATGACAAACTAGAATATTTCAGCGATTGGGCGGTCAAAGCTCAGCAACTTAAAGATGAATTGCTGTCACTAGTGGACGAAGACACGACTGCCTTCAACAAAGTAATGGATGCATTCGGGTTGCCCAGGGAATCCGCCGACGAAAAAACTGCGCGTGCTGCAGCAATCGAAGAGGCGACGAAACATGCGGCGGAAGTGCCTTTTAAAGTCATGGAAACAGCATCGAAATCGTACGCATTGCTCGCGGAGATGGCTGAGAAGGCAAATCCGGCCTCTATCTCGGATGTCGGTGTCGGCGCGCTTGCCACTCGCGCGTGCATTGAAGGGGCGGCGCTGAATGTGCGAATCAACCTCGGCCAGTTGAAGGACGAAAAATTCAGAACAGGTCTTCAAGACAAAGTTCGAAAGGTCAGCGCGAATTCCGAGGCGCAATTCAAAACCATCATCCAGGTTGTTGAACGCAAGCTAGGCAAATCGTGAAGTCACTGGCCGTTCTTCACGCTTCGCAATTGGTCACGCTGGCGGGACCGCAGCAACCGCGCGTGGGCAGCGACATGTCTGATCTCGCGATCATTCACGATGGCGGAATGCTGATTACCGACGGGAAGATCGACATCGTCGGATCGAGCGATCGAATCGAGAAGAACGCGAGCAGCGCGGAGATTATTGATGCTGGCGGGCGTGTTGTGTTGCCCGGATTTGTCGATGCGCACACGCATTTGGTTTTTGCCGGAAATCGCCTAGACGATTTTGAGCGGCGCGCGCGGGGCGAAACTTACGAACAAATTGCCAAGGCCGGCGGCGGGATTTGGTCAACGGTAGAAAAAACACGCGCGGCCAGTGGCGATGAACTTTTCGCCCAGGCGCAGAAACACACAGAATGGTTCCTGCGCTGCGGAACGACGACTGTCGAAGCAAAATCCGGGTACGGGCTGACTGTCGAAGACGAATTGAAGATTTTGCGTGTAATGTCGCGGCTCAATGAAGAAACTCCTCTTGAGATTGTGCCGACATTTCTCGGGGCACACGCGGTGCCGCGCGAGATGGATGCCGATGAATACATTGAGCTTGTGATCGATGAAATGCTGCCGCGGATCGCAACGGAAAAGCTCGCGGAGTTTTGCGACGTGTTCTGTGAGCGCGGTTATTTCGACGTCAAAAAGTCGAGAAGAATTCTGACGGCAGCCAGGGAGCTCGGCCTAAGGCTGCGAATCCACGCGGACCAACTAACCAGTTCGGGCGGCGAGAAACTGGCCGCAGAACTGGAGGCGACGACGGCGGATCATTTGGAGAAAACAGATGAACAGGGGATTGCGGCAATGAAATCCGTTGGTGTCCAACCAGTGCTGTTGCCGGGTTCCGTGTATGTGCTTGGATCGACAGATTATCCCCGCGCGCGCGAAATGATCGAGGCCGGACTTGCTGTTGTGATCGCGACGGATTTCAATCCCGGCTCGTCGCCCACCGCAAGCATGCCGATGATTTTGTCTCTTGCCTGCACACAGATGAAAATGTCACCCCCGGAAGCGATCACCGCAGCGACGATCAACGCGGCTTACAGCCTCAATCGCGGCGATAGGATCGGCTCGCTTGAGCGAGGCAAGCTTGGCAACTTCTCTGTCTTCGATTGCGAAGATTATCGCGAATTGGCGTACTGGTTTGGAACGCCGCAAACACATTCGGTTTACGTCAAAGGCAAACGCGTGGCCGGCGCTTGACACAAGCGCCGCTACAATCGTCGCTTTCTCACAATGAAGGTTGAAGTAGAAAGGCAGCCCGGTTCGGTCTCGAAGCTCCAGATCGAATTGCCGCCTAAGGAAGTCGAAAAGGAGTGGGATGCGATCGCAAACAGCTTCGCGCGATTTGCGAAAATCCCCGGATACCGGCCGGGCAAAGCGCCGCGTGCCGTGATCGACAAAAGATTCCGCAAGGAAATCCAGGACGAACTGACCAAGAAACTCGTCTCGAAAAGTTATCACGAAGCAGTCGAACAAGAGCACTTGCGCGTGGCTTCGTTAACGAACATCGAAGACATCCAGTTCGGCGAAGACAAGTCGATGCGCTTCCGAGCGACCGTGGTTATCGCGCCGGAATTCGAGCTGCCCGATTACAAGAAGATTCCGGTGCAGTTGCCGGACACAAAAGTTTCTGATGCCGAAATCGAGGAGGCGCTGGAACGTCTGCGTGAGCAGTCAGCTGATTTTGTCGATGTGCCAGGACGTGGACTGCAAATGGGCGATTTTGCGGTGCTTGATTTCGAGGGTTCGATGGATAGCAAGCCGATTAGCGAGATCGCGCCGCAAGCCAGCAAAAATTTGCAAGGAGGCAAAAAATTCTGGCTGCACCTCGCGGCTGATAATTTTCTTCCGAAATTTTGCGAGCAATTGGTCGGACAAAAGCCGGGCGAAACGCGCCTGGCGATCGTGGAATTCCCGGCAGATTTTCCGGTCAAGGAATTGGCAGGCAAAAAAGCGGATTACGCCGTTACCGTGCGCGAGGTCAAGGAGAAGGTCTTGCCACCGATCGACGATGCGCTCGCGGCCAAACTCGCTCCGGGGAAAACCCTTGTGGATCTTCGCCAGTTGCTCGAGCACGATATCGAGCATGCGAAAGAGCATGATGTCGAGCGGGCCAAGGAATCACAGATCATGAAATATTTGCACGAGCGGATTCAATTCGAGTTGCCTCCCGCGCTTCTGCAAAATGAAACGCGCCGTGCGCTGGCCGAATTAGTGCAACGGAACCGCGAGCGTGGGGTTACTGATGAGATGCTGAAGGAAAAAGAGAGAGAACTGATCGATGGCGCCGCAGGCGTGGCGGCGCATCGGTTAAAAACAAATTTCATTCTGCATCGGATCGTGGAGCGCGAGAACATTGAAGTCGCGAAGGAAGATGTCGATCTTCGCATCAGGCAAGAGGCGGCACGTTATGACATTTCGCCTGAGAAAATGCGCAAGGAGTTGCAGCAAAAAGATGTATTGGATGACGTCGCTGAGCAGATCCTGCTGGGCAAGACTCTTGATTTCCTGAAGGCGAATGTTAGCATCGAGCCAGCGCAAGAATCCACTGTCAAAGAACAAAAATCATGAGCGTATCGGACGAAAATGTTTCGCAGGTACTGATTCCGATGGTCGTGGAGCAGACTGGCCGGGGCGAACGCAGCTACGACATTTACTCGCGGCTGCTCAAGGACCGGATCGTCTTCATCGGAACGCCGATGGACGATCACATCGCCAATCTTGTCATTGCGCAGTTGCTCTTTCTGCAGATGGAAGATTCAAAAAAAGACATCAACATCTATATCAATTCGCCCGGCGGTTCCGTGACGGCAGGACTCGCGGTGTACGACACGATGCAATTTCTCACCTGCGACGTGACAACCTATTGTCTCGGGATGGCGGCCAGCATGGCGGCGGTCCTCCTTTGTGCGGGTACCAAGGGCAAACGTTTTGCGCTGCCGAATTCCGATATCATGATCCATCAGGTGTCTGGCGGCGCGCAGGGTGCGGCGAGCGACGTGGAACGGCAGGTTGATTACATGTTCAAGCTCAAGAAACGCCTCATCCGAATCATTGCGCAGCACACTGGCAAATCTGAGGAGCAAGTCCGGGTCGATTCAGACCGCGATTACTATATGTCCGCCGAAGAGGCGAAGGCATACGGTCTGGTGGACGAAGTGATCAAGTCGCGAAAGGAAATAAAGTTGCTCGACGGTGCCGTGCCGCCGTCCGGTGATCGGTCAGTAGAAGTCGCGGAGGTGGCGTTACCGCGTAAAGTGTCGGGATAACAGCGCTCATACTCCAAAACCAATATGGCCCGCGCTTCTAACCTCACGATGTGCTCCTTCTGCGGCAAGAGCCACGCAGAGGTGCGCAAGCTAATCGCCGGGCCCGGCGTTTATATCTGCGATAGCTGCATCAACGTTTGCAAGAGCATTCTTGATAAGGAACTCAACGAGGATGCCAGGCGCCAGTCATCCATAATCCGCGTGCCCAAACCGGCAGAAATCCGAAAGGCGCTGGATCAATATGTCATCGGACAGGACATCGCCAAAAAGACGTTGTCTGTCGCGGTGCACAATCACTATAAGCGGGTGCTGCAAACTTCCGCCACAGCCCAAGCGTCCGCCACCTTTCAACCCGATCCACTTGCGGACGTTGAAATTGAGAAGAGCAACATTTTGCTCATCGGACCGACCGGCTCCGGAAAGACTTTGCTGGCGAAAACCCTGGCCAGAATCCTGGACGTGCCATTTTGCATCGCCGACGCGACTACGCTGACCGAAGCCGGTTACGTCGGCGAAGACGTCGAAAACATCATTCTGCGGCTTTTGCAAAATGCTGATTACGACGTGAAACGCGCGGAGATCGGCATCGTTTACATCGACGAGATCGACAAGATCGGCCGCAAGACTGACAACGTGAGCATCACACGCGACGTCTCCGGCGAAGGGGTGCAGCAGGCGCTTTTGAAAATTTTGGAAGGCAGCATGTGCAACGTGCCGCCCCAGGGCGGCCGCAAACATCCGCATCAGGAGTATATCCAGGTCAATACCGAGAAAATTCTTTTCATTTGCGGCGGCGCATTCGTCGGACTCGACAAAATCATTCAGAAACGCATCGGCCAAAAAGTGATGGGGTTTGGTAGCCCGACGCTCGAAGTGGAGGAAGCATTACGAAAGCAAGCCATCCGCCACGTTGAGCCAGAGGACTTGCTTGCCTTTGGAATGATTCCCGAATTCATCGGACGCCTGCCGGTGGTCAGTTCGCTCGATGCGCTGACCGAAGAAGAAATGGTAGCCATTCTCACCGAGACAAAGAACGCGATGGTGAAGCAGTACACCAAGCTTTTCTCAATGGAAGGCGTGCGGCTATCAATGACCAAAGACGCCTTGCGCGCGCTGGCGGGGCAGGCGGTCACAAAGGGAACCGGTGCGCGCGCGTTGCGCTCGATGCTCGAACGGATCATGCTCGACATCATGTACGACGTGCCGAGTCGCGAAGATATCGCCGAAGTGACGATCAACCGCGCGGTGGTAGAGGGTAAAAAGCTACCGTTGATTCGCAAAAAGCAAGACAAGACCGCGGCTTGATTTTTCGGCAAGCGTCCAACGCTCAACACCAGCTTTCATCATTCAAAGCTGTCATTCTGAGCGAAGCGAAGAATCTCTGATCTGAGATGTTTCGCTTCGCTCAACATGACAGGCGTTGTGGTTGTAGTCTTGCGCGTTGAGCGTTGGGCGTTGTGCGTTGATTGTCCAGTCTGTCATGCGCGCAGCCCTCATCAACACCGGCACCGAGCTTTTGCTCGGCGATGTTCAAGACGCCCATCTTACCTTCATAGCGCGCGAGATTTTTCCGTTGGGTTTGCGCATCGAGGAGCGGCGCACGGTGCCGGACACGGAGGCAATCCGGCATACGCTGGCCGAATTATTTCCACGTTGTGAAATTCTCTTTGTGACCGGCGGCCTGGGTCCAACCAGCGACGACATCACGCGAGAGATGGTTGCTGATTCGCTCGGGTTAGAACTGCATCAAGACGCGCAATTATTGGCTTCGCTGCGGCAAAAACTTAAAATTCGCGGAATCAAATGGGCTGCGGGCATTGTCCGTCAGACCGATGTCCCAGTCGGCGCGCAGGTTCTTCCAAACGAAAACGGAAGCGCACCCGGATTATATTTGAAGGCGAACATCAATCCGCGTATTCCGTCCCCGCACGTTTTTGTAATGCCAGGCCCGCCGCGCGAACTGCAGCCAATGTTTAGGAAGTTCGTGCTGCCGATCCTGCACTCGATTGTTCGCGCACCGCTCTCAGTGGAGCGGCGGCTTTACAGGATCGCCGGAGTGGGCGAGTCGCTGGTTGAGGAAACAATCGGCGAAAAGATTCTCACGATTCCGGGAATTGAGCTCGGTTATTGTGCGCGCCCGGGCGAGGTCGAAGTGCGCATCGTCGGAGAACCAAGAGCGATCAAGCAGGCGGATGCCATCATTCAATCAAGCTTGAGAGTCTCGATCTTCTCTACAGCGGATGAAACCCTGGAAGAAGTAATCGTCAAACTGCTCACAAAACGTAATCAAACGCTGGCAACCGCAGAATCGTGTACTGGCGGATTGATTGCGAACCGCGTCACGAACGTACCCGGCGCCTCGCGCGTCTTTGTGGCTGGCTACGTTTGTTACGCGAATCGAGCAAAGACTGACATGTTGGATGTCGATCCAAAGCTCATCGAAACGCACGGCGCCGTGAGTGAGCCAGTCGCGCGCGCGTTGGCCGAACGTGCCGGTGCCTGTACAGGATCTGACTATGCACTCGCAACAACTGGAATTGCCGGGCCAACCGGTGGGTCGCCGGAAAAGCCAATTGGAACAGTTTACGTTGCCCTGGCCTCGGCAGCGTCGGAAACGATCGCGAAAAAGTTCTTTTTTCCCGCTGATCGGGAGACATTCAAACAATTAGCTGCCCAAGCCGGACTCGACCTTTTGCGGCGGAAGATGCTTTCACTCGGTTAGGGTCGGCGCGCAGCGCCGACCGGACGCCGCGGCGCGGCGTCCCTACCATCGGACGGTTCGTCAGTAGTCGCCCACATCCACGGGCGTTCCGACCTTCGCGTAGTCGTAAAATAATTTTGCGCCGTCGGCCGATTGGCGGATGCAGCCATGCGAAGCGGGGTAGCCGGGCAAAATTCCCACGTGCATGCCCACGCCTTCCTCGGTCAAACGCAGGAACCATCTCATCGGCGCGCCGGCGAAGTGCGTGCCGCTCGGAGCTGAATCGATCCGGGCACTGACTCCAGCGCGTACTACGCGGCCCGAAGAGTCCACAAATTCGCCGTACAGATTGGAATGGTGATTCGGGTCTTTCTCAAGCACGTGCAGATGCCCTGTTGGCGACTCGTGTCCGCGTTTGCCGGACGAGATTGGACCATCGGCCACGACTTGGTCGTCGATCATCAGGTAAGCGCGCTGCTTTGGAATCGAGACGACGATGTGTGTATTGTCCGGCGTCGCCTGTTTAAGTATAGATTGATTCACCTTCAACGGCGCTTGCCTGCTGATAAGCTCCGACGCTTTGCGCATTGGTTTTGGCGTGGGCTTTGGTCCAAAGAGACGGAACTGACCGTTGACCGCACTGGTAAGAACAGCCAGTAAAATGCCGAAAAGCAGTATGCGAAGTTTTGGTCGCATGGATTAGCCGCCACTGTAGCCGTTCACGCGCCGAAGCCAACCCGATAACCACCGTGATTCATGACGTTCGGCAGGCGCATTGTGCACGCGTCGAATCAGGGTCGCCTTCGCTGCGCGGACGAATTCATCAACCGCACCGGCGTCGGAAGTGCCGTGCATCGCTTCGAGGACTTGAAGCAAACCCCATCCCTGGCCTTGATAACGCTCCGTGTGCAGGACGCCTTCCCCTTTGAAATTTACGTAATCGACAAGGGCGAAACATCCCTGTGATGTCCTCGCCAGGCGCTCGAACTGTTGCTGTACGTTTGCTCGATCGGCAGGCGCCGCTTCGGCCAGCATTTTAGGCAGCGCGCCCTCCAACCGCGCAATAAGGAATTCAGCCTGAAGATCGATCGTATCGGCAAGAAACTGGCGTAACTGATTCATCTCCGGTGTGTGTTGCGCTCGAAGAAACTCGGCACGCGAATTCCAAGGACATGGCTGTTCGCCGCTCGTCAAGAGTAATGTTGGCAATTTGGCGCCGCGCTTTGAAATGAAGCTTACGAGTTTGGGGAAACTTTCGTCGAAAGGACCGCGCCGTTCCTTCGGATACCAAATGAAATGGCCGATGCCCAGCGATGCGAAGTCTTCGCCTTGGTTCCATGCAGTGAGTCCGGAAATAGTTCCATTGCATTCATTTTGCCAAACTCTTTTTCCGATTCTCAGAATGTCGCCATGCGAGAGCGCGATGGCGCACGATATGTGCGGCCAGAGCGCAATTGTGGCGGCAACGAGCCATCCGGCTAGAAAACAAAAGCCACTCGGCAGCCAGCAACGCTGTTTTCTTGACGGGCGACATTTATCCATTAGCGTGCGGCTTTCTGCGGCGATTAATTTAATTAAAGCGGCGCGGAAAAAACCATCTTATGAAACGTTTTATTCTTATTGTCAGCGCATCCTTACTTGCATTGCCTTTGTTCGGGCAAGAGAAATCACCGCAACTAAAAGACCAGAAGGACAAGGTCAGCTATAGCATCGGCATGAATATCGGATTGAACCTGAGCCGCCAGAAGGTAGACATCAATACCGATGTGCTGGCTGCGGGCATCAAAGATGCGATTGCTGGCAAGCCGCAGCTCACACAGGACCAAGTCAAAGACGTCATGGCGCAATTCGAGAAAGATATGGAACAAAAACAGAAGGCAACCGGAGAGAAAAATAAGACGGACGGCGCGAAGTTCCTCGAGGAAAACAAAAAGAAAGAAGGGGTAAAAACCACTGCCAGCGGGTTGCAATATAAAGCCGTTAAAGAGGGAACAGGACCGCAACCCAAGGCGACTGACATGGTGACAGTAAATTATCGCGGCACGCTGATTGACGGCACGGAGTTCGACAGTTCATACAAGCGCGGCCAACCGGCCACCTTCCCACTTAATGGCGTGATCAAGGGATGGACGGAAGCCGTTCAACTGATGAAGGTCGGATCAAAATATCAGTTGTTCGTCCCGTCGAACCTGGCATATGGCGAGCGGTCCGTCGGTCCGGACATCGCTCCGAATGCGACTCTGATTTTTGAAGTAGAACTGCTGGACGTTAAACCGCCTCCGACACCTGCTCCGCAAGCTTCAGGGCCTGCCCCGCAGGCTGCACCGAAACCTACGCCGCCGCCCAGGCCCTCGCCGAAATAATTCGGCGACCTTGTCCGCCAAACCAGCGCAGCGAATCGGCATTTGGTTCTCAATGTTGATCAACCGGCGAGGTTGATCGAAGTGGCTGCATGCCACGAGCGACCCTCATCGTGCCGCTGCCGCTTCCCATTCTATCCGGGGCGCGTCGCCCCATAAATCTTCCAAACTGTAGAAGGCGCGCTTGTCTTGGTGAAAAATGTGGACAACCACTTGCAGGTAATCGAGCACGATCCATTGGCTGGCAGGAAATCCGTCGATCGCTACTGGTCGAAGCGAATGTTCTTCGCGCAAGCGCGTTTCGATTTCGTTTGCAATCGCTTTCAGCTGAGGCTCAGACGTACCGGAGCAGATCACAAAAAAATCTGTAAATGTTGAGATATCGCGCAAGTCCAGCACAACGATGTCCTCGGCCTTTTTGTTCGAGGCGAGTTCTGCGCAAGTCTTTGCTAGGGTTTCTGGCGTTATTTCGATTGCTCCCGATAAAGTTGTTCGCGCTCAATAATTTCTTCCACGGCTGGCGGTACGAGATAACGAATCGATTGTCCGTGCGCAACTCTCTTTCTGATGTCCGTGGCTGAGATGTCGATCTTCCGGAGCACGACCTCGTAATTGCGTCGCGTTTGTGAGCCCGTGCGATCAAGCACCACAAAGCGCACCATTTTCTTTAACTCGTCGAACCCCCGCCAACGGTCCAGCGCCGCCACGTTATCTTCGCCGATGAGGAGATAAATCTCGGAGTCGGTCTCGCGTTTCCGAATTTCCAACAC
>Ga0209056_10007496_pt1 | contig 11231 bp, 7 predicted proteins | sample GraSoiAngelo_114_FD_185876 | JGI IMG/M metagenome (GOLD analysis project Ga0209056, IMG submission 185876) | Grasslands soil microbial communities from the Angelo Coastal Reserve, California, USA - 14_0903_13_40cm (SPAdes) (version 2) | ecosystem: Environmental > Terrestrial > Soil > Grasslands ... | reverse complement strand
CACCGACTGGTAGGCTGAGTTGATTGCCTCCTGCATCGAGGCCCCTGATCCGGTCAGCACGAGAGCGTAACCCGACTTGCCCGCGATGTGCCAATCGCCGTCCACATCCTTCACCTCGCCAAGGTGTACCCCGTTGAGAGTCGTCTTCCTGAAGAGTATCGTCGCGTCCTCAGAGTACTTCTTGAAGGCCTTCTCGTCCTCGAACGGGAAGGGAGGTATAGCGACCACGACGCCGACTTGGTAGCCCTTCTTCGTTTTGAGTTGAGCCTCCTTCCCTTGTGCCAGGTCGCTCAGGAAGGGTCCCCAATCACTCGTGACTCCCTCCATCTGGATGCTTATTGTTGGGTAGCCTAGCCTCGAAGTCCATTCGAGCGGAAAAATCCCCTTGCTGTTGGCAATTGAGTTTATGTCGATGTATCCGACGTACTTGCTCGCCGCCAGCTTCTCCTTCGCCTTCAACAGGGTATTCTCGAAGAGCGGACTGTTTCTCGTCCAGTACATGGAAGTGTTGCCGCACCAGTAAGGCTTGCCATTTCTCCTCACGTACATTATGTGATTCTTTACGCTAGCGCAGTACACGGTGCCGTCGTAATCGACAGTCCGTGTGTCTCTCTTGTCTATCCAGGACTCTAGCTTTCTGACCCTCTCCAGAACCTCGAATTGAGGCCTCGAAGCGTCCGCGTAGTGATCTACTATCCGAATCTTCCCTCCCCTTCGCCTTTGTTTCACAATGCCAAGCCTTCCTACCTTTAGTAGGAGTTCCTGGATGTCGTCGGCCAGCCTTCTGGATGAGGTGTAGAATATTCTGAACCCATTCTTCATTAAGGTACCATCACCCAGAGCGAACCATTCCAGAAAGGTGCGGATCCTTGTGGGGGCAAGCTGTTTTACGAAGTTTGGAACATACTTTTCAGGGGCTCCTCCGAACTCCGCTAGATACGAGCCTAGCCGTTTGTCGTAACAGTAAAACTCGTTCTTCCCCATGGAGAACTTGAAAGGAAGTTGCGACAGCAACCCCTCAACTCTATCGGCCTTCACTCCAGACTTTTGCGCAACGCTTATCCTGTAACTGTCTCTGTTGCCTGACACAGAACCGTCGGCGAGCCAGACTCCGATGAATGCCAACCATTTGTCCATGGGTATCTCCAAGGAACCTGTCGCGCTCAGCACGACTTGACGTCCTTCTAAGTGACCGAGCGTGACTGATGGCAATGTGAAATATTCGCTTTCCAAGCCAATCCATATTCCGGTTCTCTTGATCTGAGATTGGGTCTGCAGCTCTCTTGCCTTTACGAAATGGTAGTTGTTTCTGTGCATCCTAGCATCTTGCTGAGATTGCAGGTACATGTTGTGGTCTGGAGTTACCATGATGTCCAGCGTTCTGTTCCGTATTGAGATGAGCTTCCGGTGATGCTCGAATGAGACGATGGCGGTGGGCCTCTGGAATTCTATGATGTCGCTTGACGGGTTTAGTGTACAGATCTCATCGTCCGGAGACAGATTCTTGAAGAGTCTCCAGCCCTTCCCCGTGAGCACTTCTGTCTTGTCGTCGTAGCATCCCATCTCGCCTGTACTTGGCCCAATGTCATTGGGGAATAGGCGCTTATGCTCGAAGTTCACATTGATCGGATAAACGAAGTCCTTCCCGTTGAAGAAGGCGCCGACGGCGACTTCAACCCCGTTCGCATACTTCTGAATTTGGAAAATCTTGATCTTGTTCGACCAATTCCGTTTGTAGTGTTCCAGGACTAGGAGGACGTCCTTCCCATCCTCCTCCTGCCCGACGAAGAGCAGCTCCTTCTCGTTCTGGGCGCGCCCGGACGGTTTGATGACATACCTATCGGGATTCTTTCGCACGAAATCTACCCCCGCGTCGAAGGAATTGAAGTTCCAGCTCTGGAGAGTGTTGACGCCGACGCTCTTCAGCTCGTCCTGTCCGAACTCTCTCTCGTTCTCCAGCCTGTCCGTGTAGGATGACCCGCCCACTACGAGCTTCCCCTCGCCTCTGAGCTTGTCCGCGGTTTCGCCAAAACCAAGGTCATCAAAGACGATGACGTCGGCCCAATCCTTGAGAGGTTCCCATGCGCTTACCTTCTCGACGAAGCCGTCGCCGACGTCCTTCTCGCTCTCGCTGCGAGTGTAAAACTTCACGTCATGTCCTTCCTTCTTCAGCCGCCATGCTAAGTCGGTCGAGAGCGCCTCGACGGAGACAAACAGGAACTTCATCTTTCTTGTTTCGCCTATATATGGTTCTGTATAATAGTTTTGAGATTCTGAAATCCATATTCGGTTTTCTGACAGGCAGGTCCGGAGAGATTCGAATTCCTGCGGTTGAGCGGATTGTTCCTTACTTCTTTCGGTTCTAGTTCGTACTGCTTAGGGAAGAGTAACCTTTCTTGCACCTATCCTTGCCTTCGTAGCAATTGCCGAGGCTCAGATATGTCGAAAAGGGCACAAAGGGGCAAACGTAGTAATAACTGAGGAAATATGATGTGAGAGTAGGTGATTGAATTTTGGAAGACATGAAAATAATTCTTTCAGTGACACGGCAGTGGCAAGGTTCGCGCGCGCAGCGTATCATTTACCTCAAGCCTGACAATTGAAAATGAAGGCGATTGTGTACACAAAATACGGGCCTCCAGACGTTCTTCGGCTCAAAGAGGTAGAAAGACCTACCCCCACGGACGATGAAGTATTAATCAAAGTTCAGGCGGTATCCGTGAATAGATCTGACTGGGAGATACTGACAGGCACACCGTTGTATGCCCGCGTGGGGGGGCTCCTAAGACCACGGCACCAGATACTCGGATCGGACATAGCCGGGCGAGTTGAAATGGCTGGCAGAAACATCAGGCGATTTCAACCAGGGGATGAAGTCTTCGGAGACATCTTGGGGCGTATGGGTGGTTTTGCCGAGTATGTCTGCGCTCGTGAAAGAGCCTTGGCGCTGAAACCTGCCAGTATGACATTCGAGGAAGCAGCGGCCATCCCGCAAGCGGCAGTGATCGCCCTGCAGGGGGTTCGCGATAAAGGGCAGGTCAAGCCGGGGCAAATGGTTTTGATTAATGGCGCCGGCGGCGGCGCCGGTACGTTTGCAGTGCAGCTTGCTAAATTATACGGGGCCGAGGTGACCGGGGTGGATAACACAGGCAAGTTGGACTTTATGAGCTCGCTTGGAGCAGACCACGTCATTGATTATGCCCGAGAAGACTTCACAAAGAATGGAAAGCAGTATGATCTGATACTTGATGTTGTCGCGCATCGTTCGGTTTTCACCTACGAGCGGGCGCTAAGGCCCAATGGAAGCTATTTCTTTGTCGGAGGTTCTGTGGCTACACTTTTCCAGATTTTCTTCCTGGGACCTTGGATTAGAAGAACCGCGGGCAAGACAATACGCGTGCTGGCGGTTCGACCAAATCTAAAAGATATGGTCTATGTAACGGAGCTCTGCGAAGCCGGGAAAGTCATCCCGGTAATTGATAGGCGGTATCCATTAAGTGAGGTTCCTGAAGCCATCAGGTATCTTGGAGAAGGACGCGTAAAAGGAAAAGTCGTCATCACGGTGGAGCATAACAACTAGATCGAACACACCACTGCCGCCGAACAGCAATGAACACACCCCGGCTTTGACCCTTTGGAATGCGACGATTCGTGAAGAACTGATGTTCGACCCACCTTGAGGTTGAACCCGGGGACGAATCTGGGAAGCTACCAGATAGAGAAAGAGTCTATGAAGGTAGCCGTGCGACCTATTACGCTCTAACTTGGCCGAGGGTTCTAAGGGTTATCTCCAGGGGGAGAGACTAGCCTACCTATCTTCGTGGACCCTGGTGATGCTCGGGATTATCGAAATCGCAGTAGGCGGGTTAACCGGCAGCATCGGCCTCACCGCGGATGGAATAGACTCGATGTCCGATGCTCTGGTCTCATTCCTGGTGTGGCTTGGCCTAAAGATCTCCAGGAGGACACCCGACGAGAGATTTCACTTTGGCTACTACAAGATCGAGAGCTTCGTGGCGTTCGTTGGAGCAATAGCGCTAATCGGGATTGCAGGCGCTATCTTCTATCGATCCTATCAGAGTTTCCTCGACCCTAAACCGCTCAACCTTCCAGCCCTCGCGCTGGCTGTATTGCTAACAGCGGGGACCATTTCCCTGTACAGGGCGTTTCAAATGAGGAAGATAGCGGGAAAATACAACATAGTGTCTCTCAGGCTCGATGCGAACAACGCCATAAAAGATGGCTCGGCCTCCTTCCTAGTCTTCTTCACAGTCTTGGCCTCTTATCTGGGCTTCCACCAAATGGATGCGGTCGGTGGGATGGCCGTTGCAATCTTCATCCTCTTCGTTTCCTATATTGTGATCAAGGAATCATCTCTTGTCTTGCTTGATGCCTACCACAACCCTGAGCTTGTAGAAGAGATCAGGAAAATCGTTGAAGGTAGACCAGGGGTTAGAGTCGATGACATTCTGCTCAGGGCTGCTGGTCCCTACATACAGAGTGAAATCCATCTTGAGGTAGAAGGCTCAATGACGGTTGAGCAGCTCGATAAAGTTAGGATCAATATTGAGAACGAGGTGAAGCAGAAGTTCATTGGAGTCGGAAGGGTCGTCGTCACCGCGAGAGCACGTAATAATTGATCTGACCCATGTCCAATCTCTCTTGTCGATATGGCACATAAGATTGCTTGAATCCAAATTCGGGTCCCCGTGCACCTTCCCTAAAGGGAACGACGAAGGATTGAGCAGAATCCAACGTATTGAAAGGCCCAACTTCCGCTTCGCGGGTGATAGATCAAGCTGTGGCAGTCCCTGAATCCACCGTGCCTGTGCCCCACCCAAGCAAAACCTCCCGTCTTCGCTCCAAACGACCGCCCCGGCCATTATGCCGTCCGCCTTGATTGAGCAGAGGTTGTCGACCCTTACCGCGAAGACTATCACGATTCCTCCGCCCTTCCCTCTCTCGCCATCTGTGACCCCTGCGCATGAGCTTGTCTCAAAGGCCGAGTGAGTAATTTAGAGGCAATGAACACATGTTTGATTGGCGGGCCCGGAGAGATTCGAACTCTCGGTCTCTGGCTTCGGAGGCTTACACCTCTTGTCAGTGCCCTGATCCGTGCTAGGCGACGGGCCCTGATTTTGTCAAACCTTCGATGGTATATGAGGATGACTTGAGGTGAAGCACTCGCACACCGATTTCTTTTCTTTCCTGATTCGCCTAATTGCTGATATGAATCCTCTTGTGGCGTCTATGGGCAGAGTGTCACTCCAACACTACGACCTCCCCTTTCATCCACGGATGAATGCTGCATTGATAGCTGTAGGTCCCAATCTTATCGAACGTGAACGAAAATTTTCCGGTGGGCTGGATTAGCTGCGAGGCAAAAAGACCGTTGGAGCCGGAGACAGTGTGCGCGGTTATCGCGTCCCCATTAATCCAGTTGACGGTCGTACCTCTCTTCACCTCTATCCGAGCCGGAGAGAATGAGTACGCCGGCACATTGGTGCCATTATAGTTGACAGTTCCGGCCGCCCCTTCAATGTTCACAGTCACGGCAATCTGACTCGAGATCGCGTAAATCGCTGAGGCGGCTACCACCACGACGACAAGTAGGGTAAAGGAGATTAGAATTCTCCTCTTCACCCTTCTCACCTATGCAGTGACGAGCAGGCTGGTGAGGTACATCGCTAGCATCCCCAATGTAAGCCCCAAGAATACCCTCAGGTCACCCAGCATGGAAAGAAGACCTCTCGGGTCGGCCATGTAACGAAGGACCTCGAAGACAACTTGGAAGATTGCACCGGCGCCTACTGCCAGGAAGAGAGACGCCCAGAGGTTTGAGAAGCTGAAACCTCCCAACAGCGCTCCCGGAATTGTGGGAGCTCCAGCAATCAGCCCAACTGCTACAATATGCTTTATGGACGTCTTCCCAGAGGATATTGGCGACACGATAGCTATTCCCTCTGTAGTGTTGTGGATCATGAAACCTATTATGAGGAAGGCCCCAAGGGCAATTTCACCTACCGCGTAGGCGGCTCCCACCGCAAGCCCTTCGCCGAGGTTGTGCAGACCGATTCCCAGGGAGATGAGATAAGCTAGAGCGAGCCCCCGACGCGCAACTCCGCCCTTCGATGAAGTAGCAGACCCTCCTATTGTCATGAGGCTGATGAAGCTCGCAAAGAGGCCGATGACTACCAAGAGAGTACCGTTGAAGACAGCGGGAGCCTCGGCTGATGTCTTCAGCGCTTCCTTGACCGAATCTACTCCGAGCAGAACCAATAGGCCGACTGTAAAGCTGAGGAAGAAGTCATACCACCTCGCGCTGAGAGACTTGAGGATAGGATACCAGCCCAAGCCCAGAAAAACCGGCAGGAGACCGATATAGATGCCTATCAGCACAAAGACGTAGAGGAGTTGGAGGCTGAACTCCGGGGTAAGAACTGCAACAGCAATCTCGCGCTCGAACTTTATGCCGTTGGAGGTGATAACCGAGATCTTTATTGGTTCCAGTTCTATCCAGGGGTATAGAACGCTTAGGGTAGCCTTTCCCAGCCTCGGAATTACGCTGCTTGGAGATACTGTGCCTCCCCAGATCGCATCGTTAACTTGAAGCTGCGCTATCTCTACGTCTGTGGCACCGCTATTTACAAGGTTCGCGGTAATTTCACCCGGCCGGAATGAAATCCTCTCTATGTCGACTCTCTCAACGGGAATCGACGAAACCGGAACTTGGAGCAAGACTCCAGACTCGAAGGAGTAAATCAGGAGGACAAGGACGGCTATCGGAAGGGTTGCCCCGACCGTCCGAGTGAGTTTGGATAAGGTATTTCACCAGAAGAACTCATTCGCTAACTTCAATTATCCCAGTCCATCCTAGCTCAGCGAATTCGCTCTGGTGCGCGTGGAATAGATATCGACCCGGATACTTGTATGAGAACTCGAGTATGCCCCTCTGCCCTTGACAGAGCATCACGGTATCGGTGTACTCGGTCGGTGTTAGGATAGTCCCGTTGGGATAGTACCAGAACATGTTCGCGTGCAGGTGCAGGGAATTTATCTTGTCGAATTCGGTCATGTTAACGAGATAGATTCTGACTGGTTCATCGACCTTGATTTGTATCGGATAGTCGGTGTAATAGTTGGCTATGCCATTTACGGTGTAGAATTCGTTCTCGCCGTCGAAATCGACGTCAAAGCCGTTCATCAGCATTACCATCTCCTTGGCCGACTGGCGAGGCGTCCTCGGGTCTACTATCAAAGTGCCGTAGAGTCCTTTGCTTATGTGCTTAGTCAGCGGCATGATATGGCAATGGTACGGGAAGACGCCAAAGGGCTGGGCGGTGAACTCGTAAACGTATTCCTGGCCAGGTTCCACGGTCTCAAAGACGCCGTCCATCCTTGCGGGGTGTATTCCATGAAGATGGATCGTGTGTGGATGTGCATCCCCGTTGCGGAATCTTATCCGCACAGTCTCGCCTTCAATGCACCTGAGCGTCGGGCCGGGAACCGTGCCGTTCAGTGTCCAGGCGGGAAACTTCACCCCAGAAGCCACCTCTATGAGACTCGGATACGAAACTAAGTTAAACTCCCTGACTCTCTCACCGTTTTCAAGTGTGACGAATTTACCTTGCTCAAAATTTGTTAGGAAGCTCGTAGGATTTATGACGTTGGGGGCCTGAGATTGCGGCGCCTTGACTCCCGCTGTGAGGCCTGCATGAACCCCGTGTGCCGGGGTAGAACCGATTGGAGTAAACGATTCAGCCTGCGCCTTTTGACCTCCTAAGACCCCTATTGCCGCCAGCCCTGTCGTTATCCCGGTGGCCCCCGCTATCTTGAGGAAATAGCGCCTGCTCTTTTTCATGCGCGTAGGAGAAGTTAGACTCCTATAAATATGTTAGATGACTCTAAACCGAGAGATACCACGCGCCGCATTCTATGCCGCCGAAAGAACTGTTGCATCTGGAGTCGGTACTTCATTCGGAATCGGGAGTCACGAAGGTACGATGATTCTTGTAAAGGAATAGGTTCACGGGTTCTGCAGCATCTGGAGGACCGTGTAAATGTCTGGGTTGCGAACGAAGTTCCTTGGAAATTGGCCTTAATTGGGATCATGAATTATTTTCACTTTGGTTAACATACCTTTTAGAAGTGACGCGCTGAGGACGCAGATACTTGAAATTTCGCGAGTTCGAGGAGGAGGTACGCTCACTTCTCTCGGACGCTGTAGAGTCGGCGGGCTATCCGAAAATCGATGTCGACGTCTCCCTCCCCACCGACCCATCCTTCGGGGACGCGACGAGCACAATTGCGCTTAAGCTCGCGAAGACACTTTCGGTCAAGCCCGGCGAGATAGCCGCCAGGATCAAGGAGAAAGCCAAGACAAAGGGGAAGAGGTATGTCGCAGACGAGAAGGAGGTGGGTCGCCTCGAGGTCGGGAAAGGAAAGAGTCTCGCCATAGAGCACACGAACGTCAACCCTAGCAAGGCTCTGCACGTCGGACACGCCAGAAACCTTGTGCTTGGCGACTCCCTCTCGCGGATAATCAGGCACCTTGGCTACTCCCTCCAGGTCCTCGACTACATCGATGACTCAGGCGCCCAGGTAGCCGACGTCATCGTAGGACTCAGGTTCCTCGGGATGAAGGACGAGCCGCCCCCAGGCATGAAGTTCGATACGTACTGCGGAGACAACGTCTACGTCAAGGTGAATCAAGAGTACGAAAAGAACCAGGCGTTGAAGGAGAAGCAGAGCCTCGTCCTCAGGGAGATAGAGAGCGGGGTGGGGGAGATCGCCGAGTATTCGGGAAAAATCGTGGATCGCATCCTCAGAGCGCAGCTTGAGACCTGCTGGCGTCTGGGCGCGACCTACGACCTCCTGAATTGGGAGTCTCACTTTCTGAAGTCGAAGTTGTGGGAGCTCCTCTTCGAGGAGATGAAGAAGAGGGGACTCGCCATCCTGAGGCAAGAGGGGGAGAACAAGGGTTGCTGGGTGATCATCGACCCCGAGACGAAGGAAGAGAAGGTGCTTGTGCGGTCCGACGGTACCGCAGTCTACGTCGCGAAAGACATCCCATACGCGGCCTGGAAGATTGGGCTCGTGAGGGACCCGTTTTCATACGACGTCTACGCCACCCAACCCAATGGCAGCCCGCTCTGGACGTCGGCGGTGAACGGAGCTGACAGGAAGAAACATCCGAAGTTCGGTTCCGCCGATAAGGCCATCTCCGTCATCGACTCGAGACAAAGTTACCTGCAGAAGATTGTCAGGAGAGTCCTCGAGGGGTTAAAGGAAGGCTCGAGCGATAGGTACCATCACAGAAGCTACGAGGTGGTTGCACTCTCGAAGAGGACTGCGGCATCTCTGGGTGTTGAGATGAAAGGAGAGTTCGTACCCATGCAGGGAAGGAAGGGGATTTACGTCAACGCGGACACAATCTTGGAGGCACTAAAGAAAAAGGCAATCGAGGAGACCAAGAAGAGAAATCCAGACGATCCCATTGATTGGGTGGAGAGGGTGGCAGAGGCGGTCGCGGTTGCCGCTCTTAGGTTCGAGCTCGTCAAGCAAGACCCGGACAAGGTCATCGTCTTTGACCTCGAGGACTCGCTCAGGCTGGAAGGGGAGACGGGACCGTACCTTCTCTACAGCTACGCGAGGGCGAGGAGAATAATCGAGAAGTCTGGCGAGATGCCGAGTGTGGATTCAAAGGGAGCGAGCATGCTCTCCCATCCGATGGAGAAAGAACTAGTCAAGAAGATTGCGATGTTTGATATCTCCCTCCTCACCGCGGGCGAGTACCTCTCGCCGAAGGAGGTGGCGAGGTACGCCTACAAGCTCTCGGTTCTCTTCAACGAATTCTACGAGGCGCTCCCGGTCATCAAGGCCGAGGATCAGCAGCTTCGCGGCGCCCGTCTCGCGCTCGTGGAGGCCTTCAGCAGGACTCTCAACCAGGCGCTGCTGCTCATAGGGATTTCTGCCCCCGACAGGATCTGAAACGTTGAAACTCGCCCTCGCGGCCTTCGATATGGACGGGACGATCCTTGAAGAGGATGGTAGTTGGGTCGCGTTGCACAGACACTTTGGAACTACGCGGACTGGGAAGAGGGGGTTGAAACTCTACACTGACGGCAAGATTGACTACACGGAGTTCATGAGGCGAGACATAGCTTCATGGCCAAAGAACCTGGCGATAGATGAGGTAGACCGAATTCTCTCCAAATATAGAATAAGAAAGGAGGCGCCCGAGACTGTGAATCGACTGAAAGATTTGGGGGCGAAGGTCACCCTCGTGACTTCCGGGATAGACATACTCGCCGAGCGTGTGGCCCGAGACCTCGGGATAGAATCATGGGTCGCGAACGGCCTCGAGACCACGTCGAGCGGGAGGCTCGCCGGTACGGGGATAGGCAGGGTTGACCCCTCCAGAAAGGACATCGCCTACCTTAGGTTGCTGAGGCGGCTAGGCATTCGGCGCGAAAACACAATCGCGGTCGGGGACACGATATACGACCTGCGATTCTTGAAGTCGGCGAGGATGGGCTTCTATCTAACCGAGAAGGGAAAAGTGCCCGACGACTCCCTAATTCCCATAGGCCGGCTGACGGACATATTCCGGCACCTCGAAGGAAAGCTCTAGACTCCTTTCTCAGGTCGGCAAGTCCGAATTTTGGAAGAACCACAGCTAATGATAACCGGCACAACAATCTCTCAGAGAGGGTGAGCGGGTCTCAGCTAGCTTACCTGGGCCAGTTGTTCTACGAAGGATTCACCTTGGTACATCACGAGTTTCGTTTTCAAGAATGAAAAAAAGTGTGCAGTACGCGTTTACAGTATCGGACAAATAATGCTTTTATCTTCAGCAACTTCGAGCGAGGTCACATCTGAAGCCCGGTCGTCTAGTGGTCAAGGATGGGGGCCTCTGGAGACGCGATGCCACACGCGCCAGCACCTTCGACCGAGGTTCGAATCCTCGCCGGGCTACCTAAACAAAGCTCATTTCTGCCCCTAATTCACACATGAGGACGTTTTTCTGGTTATTGGCTGAAGGGTCTGGTCGCGCGCGATTTCCAAGTCGCCCGGCAGTTTGTGTCAGTGATCAGCGCCGATGTGGGCCTTCCGCGCGGAAACGCTTAAATCCCAACAGCACTGATAGGCCTAATATGCCTGTTAGCAAGGTGAACAGAAACTATCAGATGACCATCCCCAGAGACGTTAGGCGAAAGGCCAAGATCGAT
>Ga0209056_10007495_pt1 | contig 11232 bp, 10 predicted proteins | sample GraSoiAngelo_114_FD_185876 | JGI IMG/M metagenome (GOLD analysis project Ga0209056, IMG submission 185876) | Grasslands soil microbial communities from the Angelo Coastal Reserve, California, USA - 14_0903_13_40cm (SPAdes) (version 2) | ecosystem: Environmental > Terrestrial > Soil > Grasslands... | reverse complement strand
TCGACGAGATCGGCGAGATGAGCGCCAAGCTGCAGGTGAAGCTCCTCCGCGTGCTCGAGGACGGCCGCTTCGAGGCCGTGGGCAGCGTCGTCACCCAGCAGGTCGACGTGCGCGTGATCGCCGCGACGAACCGCTCGCTCGAGCAGGCGGTGGCGGGGCGCCACTTCCGCGAGGATCTCTTCTACCGGCTGCGCGTCGTGCCGATCGAGATGCCCCCGCTGCGCCGCCGCCGCGAGGACATCCCGCTCCTGGTCGACGCGATCCTCGGGCAGCTCGCGGCGCGCGGGCTGCCGCGCTTCACGATCAGCGCGGAGGCGACCGAGCTGCTGCAGCGCTATCCATGGCCCGGCAACGTGCGCGAGCTGCGCAACGTGCTCGAGCAGATGGTCGTCCTCGGCCGCCCCGAGCGCGTGATCGAGGCGAGCGATCTTCCGCCTCACCTGGTGGCGCCGCGCGAGCTGACCGACGCCGGCTCGGCGATGCCGTGGCAGTTCGGCCCGGCGGGCATCGACTTCTATCGCGAGATGGAGGCGATCGAGGACCGCATCATCGCGCAGGCCCTGCACCTCTCGCGCGGCAACAAGAAGGAGGCCGCGCGGCTCCTCCGCGTCAACCGGACGACGCTGCTCGAGAAGCTCAAGCGCAAGCGCGCGCAGGGGGAGTCCGCTCGCGGCGCTCCTCGGCGCGGCCAATCCGGTCGACGGCCTGCCGGGCGCGATCGCGGCGGACGGGCCGGCGCGCGGCGCGCTCGAGTTCGCCGTCGCATGACGGGACCGGTCCCCAGTTGAACGAATCGTAGACCGCTGCCGCGACCCCCGCCGCGCCCGAGGGTCGACCGTGCGCTAACGTCAAAAGGTGGGTTGACCGGGCCGGCGCTGGCTCGTAACAGGGGGGAGAGGCAATGCGTGAGAGGATTGGCGGTGGCTAGCAGCGCCATGCGGCGCGTGGAGGAGCGGCGGCCCCGGGTCCTCGTGGTCGACGACCTCGGGTATGCGCGTGACGCGCTGGCCGAGCTCCTGCGGAGCGCGAGCTACGACGTCGCGTCGGTCGGCAGCGGTGCGGAAGCGCTCGACGAGCTCGAGCGTCATGGGGCCGACCTCGTGCTGTCCGACATCTACATGCCCCGTATGACGGGCTGGGAGCTCGCCCACGCGGTGCGCGAGCGCGGTGTGACCAACACGCGCGGCCTGCCGATCTGCATCGGCCTCTACTCGGCCCTGTTGAGCGGCTTCAGCCGCGAGCAGCTGAGCCGCGCCCAGGTGGACTTTGCCGTGACCAAGCTGACCGACCCGGACGCGGTGCTCGACGCCGTCGAGCGCGCGCTCGCCTGGTCCGAGGTACGCTAGCTCGACTCGAGATGGAGTCTCCGCGCGCGCCGCGCGCGCGGCCGAGCGAAGCGAGCGGGGAGTGAGGACCCGGCGGGCTTCGCCCGCCGGGGCGAGGGGCGGAGCCCCTCGCTGATGCTGATCTAAACTCGCTCCAGCGAGGCGCCGGCGGCGGGTCGCACCACGAGCCACGGTCCGGGCGTCGCCCCGCGGGCCGCGTAGAAGTCGCGGTCGAGTGCCTCGGTCACGCGCTCCGTATCGGCCCGCTCGGCAAGCGCCACGATGGCGCCTCCGAACCCCGCGCCGGTGAGCCGTGCCCCGCGGGCGCCACCCGCCCGCGCCACCGCGACGAGCCGGTCGAGGGCGGGCGTGCTCACGCCGAAGTCCTCGGCGCAGCTCCGGTGCGAGGCGTCCATCAGCGCCCCGAGCGCTCCGAGGTCGCCGGCGCGGAGCGCGTGCTCGGCGGCCGCGACACGCGCCGCCTCGCCCAGCACATGACGCGCGCGGGCGCGGAGCCGGAACCGGGCGGGATCGGTGAGCGTCGTGCCGGCGGGAAAGAAACGCCGCCCGAGCGCGTCGGCGGCGAGACCGGTCAGGGCCGGCAGCGCCGCGCGCGTCGCCTCCTCGGGCAGCAGCCGGTCGAGGTCGGCGAGCAGGGTCTCCGGAGCGGACAGGTCGCCAAGGCGCGCCGCGGCGGTGCCGAGCCGTCGCGCGAGGACGGCACAGGCGAGCGCGCACTCGGTGACCCGCTGGTTGTAATGGCCGCGCGCCGCCCCCGACTTCTCGGCGCCCTCGAGGCTGTGTGCGACGACGAAGGCGGACTCCGGTGGAACGGGCACGGGACGCGCGCGCAGCGGAAAGAAGTCGATGCGCAGCGCCTGGCCCGCCTGGGCGAGCAGGGCCGTCGCCTGGTCCATCCCGCCGCCGAGCGTCCCGACGTAGCGCTCGGCGCGCGCGAAGAGCTCGGCCAGCTCCGGCCGGGGCAGCTCGACGCCGGCGAGGGCCAGGTGCGCGAGCCCGCAGGCGACGAGGAGCGCCGAGGAGGACGAGAGCCCGGCGGCGGCCGGCACGCGGCCGTCGATGCGAAACGCGCCGCCGGGGAGACGGGCGAGGCGGCGGCGGGCGAGCTCGGCGGCGAGCGCCTGCGCCGCCGCCTTGTGATAGTTCGCCCAGTCGCCCGGCGGCGACGACGGGATGGCGGGACCGACCCGGTAGCGTCGCGGGGCGAACGCCGGATCCGCGTTCGCCAGCTCCACCCGGTCGTCATCGCGCCGGCGGGCGGCGACCAGCACGTCGCGGTCGATGGCGATCGGCAGGACGGGGAGGCCGTTGTAGTCCGTGTGCTCGCCGATCAGGTTCACGCGCCCGGGCGCGCGCGCGAGCACCGCCGGACCGCTGCCGGTGAGGCCGTCGAGGAGCGCCGCCGCACGCGGCTCGAGCGCCCGAGCCATCCGGGGGCCGGCTCATAGCACGGCCGCGCGCCGGCCGGAACGTCGCCGCGGCCCGGTGCGCGGAGCGATGTTGCGAGCGCCCCGCGCGGCATGGCAGACGGGCGCCATGGCGATCGACTGGAGCCGCGTCCGGTTCACCGAGCACATGACCGAGGCGGCCGCCGTGGTCGGCGAGTGTCACGTCGTCCTCGACTTCGGGCCGGCGGCGAGCGTCTCGTACGAGGTCAAGATCTACGAGTCGCTCAAGGGTGCAGCGGGCGAGCGTTACTTCGCGCTCGGCACGAACCGCGACGATCCCGGGGGCTTCCGGCCGCTCGGCAGCGCGGCCTCGCCGGAGGACGCGCTCGAGCGCTGTCTCGCGGACGCCGGCGTCTTCCACCGCCGGCGGGTGAAGCAAGCCGGCGACTGACCACGCGGACGCGCCGTCGCGCGCGGACGCACCGGCACGCGAAACATCATCTGCTGCGCGCAGCATCATGGCGGCTTGCGTGCGCCCCGCGGGCCTCGTCTGGACGCCGCACCCGATCGTGCCGCCTTGCGACGCGGCGCCTCAGCATCCCGCACAACTCTTCCGTGGCACCCCGCTTGCTCGTACGCCGTGGGAATCGCTGCGCTCATGGGTACGTCAAACAACGGAGATAGTAAATGAGCAAGCTCAGACGGGGTGTCCTGTTGCTGTGCACGGCGCTGTGTCTCGTGGGGGGAAGCGGACGTGAGAGCCGTGCCGCCAAGGTCGATTTCCTCTGGATCATCGACAACTCCCCGTCGATGGCGGGGGAGCAGAGCGTGCTCTCCGCCGCGGCCGATGACATAGCGAACCAGCTGGCGAACGCGCGGTGTCCGATCGACTGGCGCATGGCCGTCGCCTACACCGACCTCCACCTGCCGCCCAGCGCCACCGACACGTGCCCCGGCGCGCCGGGTCCGGGCCGGCGGCGGCTCTGTCCGTTCACCACCGACTTGAACGTCTTCCGCAACGGGACCCCGCAGTGCGCGTACGTGAAGGCGGGCACCTGCGGCGACGCGTCCGAGCGCGGCTTCAACGGCGCGCGCGTGGCGATCGACCGGCTCCTCGCCGGGACGGGCTGCGAGCCCGTGCCGGGCGGCGACTGCACGCTGCGCCCCGACGCACAGCTCGCGGTCATCTTCATGACCGACACCGGCGACCAGACGACCGACACGGAGACGCCGCCCGGCGAGCCCGACAACAGCGTCCCGAGCTGGGTCAGCTACTTCAGCGACTACGACCTGCTGCGGCCGGCCGCGCAGCGCTCGCTGGTCGACGGCATCGTCTGTCCGCTGCGTCCCACCGTGGACAACCCGGCGCCGTGCAGCGATCGGCTCGAGGATCCGGTCCTCTTCGACCGCTACTCCCAGGTCATCGCCGGCATGGGCGGCACCGAGGGCAGCATCCGCAACGACGACATGATGCAGCTGAACGACTCCATCACCCGGATCGTCGATGCCGCGATCGTGGGCGCGTGCTGCGGCAACGGCATCGTCGACCCGGGCGAGGACTGCGACGACGGCAACCAGCTGAACGGCGACTGCTGCTCTTCCAACTGCAAGTTCGAGCCGCCCACCACGGTGTGCCGGCCCGCGGCCGGCCCCTGCGACGTGGCGGAGCTCTGCACGGGCACGAGCGGGCAGTGTCCGGCGGACACGCTGAAGCCCTCGACGTTCAAGTGCCGCCCGGCGGCCGGCCCGTGCGACGCGGCCGAGCGGTGCACCGGGACGGATGCCGCCTGTCCCGCCGACGCGAAGAAGACGTCCGACGTCTGCCGCCCGGCAACGGGCCCGTGCGACGTCGACGAGCGGTGCGACGGGACGCACGACGCCTGCCCGGCGGACGGCTTCAAGGCCGCCGGCACCGAATGTCGTGCGGCCGCCGGCGTCTGCGACGCGGCGGAGTCCTGCACCGGCTCCGACGCGGCCTGTCCCGCCGACGCGAAGAAGACGTCCGACCTCTGCCGCCCGGCGGCAGGCCCCTGCGACGTCGAGGAGCGGTGCGACGGGACGCTCGACACCTGTCCGGCGGACGGGTTCAAGAGCACGGGCACGCAGTGTCGCGCCGCCGCGGGCGTCTGCGACGCGGCCGAGTCCTGCACCGGCTCGGGTCCCGCGTGCCCCTCCGACAAGAAGAAGACGAGCGTCTGCCGTCCTTCGGCGGGTCCGTGCGACATGGAGGAGCGCTGCGACGGGACGCACGATGACTGCCCGGCGGACCGCTTCCAGCCCGCGACCGCCACCTGCCGTGCGTCGGCCGGCGCCTGTGACGCGGCCGAGCTCTGCACCGGCTCCGGGCCGGCGTGCCCGTCCGACGCGAAGCGAACCGGCGTCTGCCGCCTGGCCGCCGGTCCGTGCGACGTGGAGGAGCGGTGCGACGGGACGCACGACACGTGCCCCGTCGATGGCTTCAAGGCCGGCGGCACCGTGTGTCGCGCCGCGGCCGGCGTCTGCGACGCGGCGGAGGTCTGCACCGGTTCCAGCGGCGCGTGCCCGGCCGACGTGAAGAAGACCGACGTCTGCCGCGCGGCGGCCGGTCCGTGCGACGCCGAGGAGCGCTGCGACGGCACGCACGACACCTGCCCCGCGGACGGCCTCAAGCCCGCCGGCACGGTCTGCCGGGCGGCCGCCGGCGTGTGTGACGCGGCGGAGTCCTGCACGGGCACCGACGTCGCGTGTCCCGCCGACGTGAAGAAGAACGCGGACGTCTGCCGTCCGGCAACGGGTCCGTGCGACGTCGACGAGCGCTGCGACGGCACGCACGATGCGTGTCCGGTCGACGGCTTCAAGCCCGCGGGCATCGAGTGTCGCGCGGCGGCCGGCGTCTGTGACGCGGCGGAGTCCTGCACCGGCTCGGGTGCCGGCTGCCCCGACGATGCGAAGAAGATCGACGTCTGCCGCCCGGCAGCGGGCCCATGCGACGCCGATGAGCGCTGCGACGGCACGCACGACGCGTGCCCGGCGGATGGGTTCAAGGCCGCGGGCACCGAGTGTCGCGCCGCCGCCGGCATCTGCGATGCGGCGGAGTCGTGCACCGGCTCCGACGCCGCCTGCCCCGCGGACGTGAAGAAGACGTCCGACGTCTGCCGGCCGGCGGCCGGCCCGTGCGACGTCGACGAGCGGTGCGACGGGGCGCACGACGCCTGCCCGGCCGACGGCTTCAAGGCCGCGGGGACCGAGTGTCGCGCCGCCGCGGGCGTCTGCGACGCGGCGGAGTCGTGCACCGGCTCCGACGCCGCCTGTCCCGCCGACGTGAAGAAGACGTCCGACGTCTGCCGGCCGGCGGCGGGCCCGTGCGACGTCGACGAGCGGTGCGACGGGGCGCACGACGCCTGCCCGGCCGACGGCTTCAAGGCTGCCGGCACCGAGTGCCGTGCGGCCGCCGGTGTCTGCGACGCGGCGGAGTCCTGCACCGGCTCCGACGCGGCCTGTCCTGCCGACGTGAAGAAGACGTCCGACGTCTGCCGTCCGGCGGCCGGTCCGTGCGATGTCGAGGAGCGTTGTGACGGGACGCACGATGCCTGCCCGGCCGACGCCTTCCAGCCGGCGACCGTCACGTGCCGCGATGCGGCCGGCGTCTGCGACGTGCCCGAGCTGTGCACGGGATCGAGCGCCGGCTGTCCGGCCGACGCCAAGAAGACCGAGGTGTGCCGCCCCGCCGCGGGGCAGTGTGACGCGCCGGAGCGCTGTGACGGCGCGTCGAACGATTGCCCGTCCGACCGCCCGAGTCCGAACGGCACGCCGTGCGACGACGGGAACGCCTGCACGCAGACGGACACCTGCCAGGCGGGCGTCTGCACCGGAGCGAGCCCGGTGCGGTGCAGCGCGCCGGATCAGTGCCACGACGCCGGGACCTGTGACCCCGCGACGGGCGCGTGCTCCAACCCGGCCAAGGCCGACGGCACCGGCTGCAGCGACGGGATCGCGTGCACGTGGGGTGACGTCTGCCAGGCGGGCGCATGCACCGGTGCGCCGGCGACCTGCGTGCCCCCGGACGAGTGTCATCTGGCAGCGTGCAATCCGAGGACGGGCGCCTGCTCGACGTCGCTCGCCCCCGACGGAACCCCGTGCACCGGCGGCGCATGCTTCAAGGGGCGGTGCGACTCCCCGCCCGACTGCAGCCACGCCTGGGTGAGCCCGGCGGAGCTCTGGCCGCCGAACCACAAGTACGTGACCGTCGGGGTCCGCGGTATGACCGATCCCGACGGAGACGCCATGCGCGTGGTGATCACCGGCATCCGCCAGGACGAGCCGCTGAACGGCCTCGGCGACGGCGACACGTGCCCCGACGCGTCCGGCATCGGCAAGGGGAACACCGCGCAGGTGCGCGCGGAACGCGCGGGAACGCGGGACGGGCGCGTCTACTACGTGAGCTTCTCCGCCGATGACGGCCGGGGCGGACGATGCCAGGGCACGGCGAAGGTCTGTGTCCCGCACGACCAGAGTCCCGGACACACGTGCGGCGATCAGGGCCCGCTCGTGGATTCGGCCGGCAGCTGCCGATGAGGAGGCCGGCCGGGTAGAATCCGCGGCGTGACCGCCGCTCTGTCGCCCGCGGACCTCGATCGGCTGCGGACCGCCCGCTCCGCGGTCGACCCGGCCGAGAGCCTCTTCGGTCCCGCGAGCGTCACCTGGCGCGTCAACCGCGAGGCGGTCATCCTGCTCGGCGGCGGGCGGGCGCTGCTCCTGCAGGTCGCGCACCCGCTGGTCGCGGCGGGCGTGGCGGCGCACAGCCGCTTCCGCCAGCGTCCGCTCGAGCGCCTGTGGCGCACCCTCGATCTCATGCTGACGCTCGTCTTCGCCGACGCGGCGCGGGCGATCGGGGCCGTCCGCGAGATCGAGCACGTGCACGCGCGCGTGCGCGGCGTTCTCGATGCCGGCGTCGGTCCATTCGCCCGCGGCACGCCTTACGACGCGAGTGAGCCGCGGCTCCTCTTCTGGGTCTACGCGACGCTGGTCGACACGGCGCTGGTCGCCTACGAGCGCTTCGTCGGGCCGCTCACGGCGGGCGAGCGCGCCGCCTACTACGAGGAGTCGAAGATGGGCGCACGCCTCTTCGGCATCCCCGAGCCGCTCATCCCGCCCACGCTCGTGCGCTTCGAGGAGTACATGGACGGGATGATCCACGGCGAGGTGCTGGCGGTGGGCGCGACGGCTCGCGACATCGCCGCCTCGATCCTCCGGCCGCCCGTCCCGCTTGCTCTCACACCGGCGTTCCGGGCGGGCGGCTTCTTCGCCGTCGGCCTGCTGCCACCGGCGCTGCGCGAGCGCTTCGGCTTCGCATGGAGCGCGGGACAGGAGCGGGCGCTCCGCGCGATCGCGGCCGCGGCCCGCGTCGGGCTGCCGCTCCTGCCGGGCTTTGCACGCCTCATGCCGCATGCCCGGCGCGCGGCACGACGGCGCCGTACGCCGATCAGCTGGTCGGCGGGATGATTCCGAGCTGGCCGAGGATCGTCGCCGAGTCGAAGTAGACACGCTCGCAGACGATCCGGTCTCCCTCGAAGCAGAAGAGCGCGATCATGCGGCAGGTGAACTCGCGGCCGCTCGGCGGGATGCCACGGAGCGGACCGCGGTGGGTGCCCATCAGGTCGAACTCCACGACGACGGCGTCGTCCGCGTGATGCATGGCCCGGACCTCGTTGCGCTGGTCGGGGAATGCGGCCCGCGACGCTGCGTAGTAGCCGCGGACCGCCTCCTCCCCGTCGTACACCTCGCCCGTGGCGATCAGCTCGTAGCGCGGGTGCGCGAAGGTGCGGAGCGTGACGTCGAACTCGTGGCGGTTCTCGGATTCCATGTGCTCGCGCACGACCGCCTCGCGTCGGGCGCGGAGTGTCGTCGTCGGCATCCTTCGAGGCCTGTACCACTCTGCGGCGACCCGTGCGACATCGCGTCGCTTGACACGGCGGCCGCGTGAAGGACCGCCCCTGCGTCGCCGTCTAAAGCGCGGGGCACGCGATGAAGACGGGGATCGCGATGGCGGGCCTGGCCCTCGTGGGGCTGGCCGCGGCCTGGCCGGGTCCGTGGCCTCCCTCGGCCCGTGTGGCGGCGGTGCGGCTGGGGGTCCGGGTGATCGCCACCACGGCGCAGCTCCGGAGGACGCTCGGCGTCGACACCGGGAAGGCGCGCTCGCTCTGGAAGTGGAGCCCGACGGGCCGGCCGCCCGGGCGGGTTTGCAGGCGGGCGACGTCCTGACGCGCGTCGCCGGTAAGCCGGTCGGCGACGCGGGGGACATCCTCGAGGTGCTCGCCGATCGGAAGGCCGGCGCCGAGGTGCCCGTCGAGTACGTGCGGGACCGCGAGGTGCGAACGGCGACGGTGACCCTCGCCGCGGCCCGGCAGCGGCGGATGGGGATCGGCGGCTGGTGGTTCCCGGAGGGCCCCCCGCGAGCGTGGCGGCGGTTTCAGGACCGGATCGAGCGCGAGCTCAAGGAGCTCGACGAGCGCCTTCGGCGGTTGGAGAAGCATCCCGAAGTCGATCGAACCTCGGAGCAACGCTGTCGTCCGGTAGGGTCAGGACCCCCAGCCGAGGGTGGGTGCTAACTCCCGGAGCGGACCGACGTCCCGCGAGATCTCGTGGCTCCGCGAAAAATCGAGAGCCACGCCGGGGTCCAGGCCCATCCAACCTTCCGCCGCGCCTGGCATCGAACTTGCGATGCCCCACCGGTGGAGGTTGGACCGATGGCCGCGAACGTCACGCTACTCGAGCTCTTCGACGCAGTCGCAGAGCATGCCCGCTCGGAGGACGAGACGATTGCCACGATCATCTACATGGTCAACCGGGGCGCCGTCCGCCTCTGCGGGACCTTCAAAGGCGCGCGCTTCGACCTAACGCACTAGCGTCGCGCTCCATGCCGTCTGGTGGTGCGTGGCTGCGAGCCGCCCCCTGAAGGCGACGCACCAGACCGCATGAACGGCATCCGTGGAGGCCGTGAGGCCCATGTAGTCGCCGAGGAAGGGCAGGCCGCGGGCCGTGGCGGCAAAGTCCAGATTGGTGCTCCGGCCGAGCCGACGCTCCCGACCGAACGTGGCGCCGCCGTCAGGCGAGGCGACGTAGCGCATGTCGACCCGGAGGGTATCGCCCCGCCGCGTCCGGTAGCTGACGAGCACGGCGCCTCCATGTGCGGCGACGGCGGGCGTGAAATGGTTCAGCACATCGCCGGGTCTGGACGGATCGACCGCGGCGAGCGGACCCCAGCTCGCCCCGTCGTCGCTCGATACGCCGAGCACGATGTCGTCCAGCCCGTCGGATCGGAAGCGTCCGTCCGCCCAGACCGCGTAGAGGCGCCCACTGACCGGGTCCACCGCCGCGGCCGGCAGCCCCCCGCCCGTACGCATCCCGGAGGCCCCGGAGCTCTGGTCCGTCCCGATCGTCACGGGCGCATCGAAGTGTTGCCCGCCGTCGTGCGACGTCTGCGACACCTGCCCGGTCGGCGGCCCGTAGAGGTTGTAGATGACGGTCACGTCGCCGCTCGGCTGCACGAGGGGCAGCGCGCCGACCGTCAGGGCGCTCGGGTCCGAAACCGTCACGAGCCCGCTCCAGGTCGCGCCGCGATCGTCCGAGAAGCGGAGCAGCGTGGGCGCCGTGCCGGCGGCGGAATCGATGCGGTCCCACGCGCCATAGACCCGGCCGAAGTGTGGGCTCCCGGGGAACGTGTCCACGGCGATCCAGTTCTTGTCGTTGAAGAGGGTGCAGGCGGAATCGTCCTGCACCAGCACGGGGGCGCCGAAGGTGAGCCCGTGGTCGTCCGAGCGCTGGACGGAGACGGCGCTGCGGCAGTCGCTCACGTCGAGGGCGAGGGTCTGGGCGTAGACCGAGCCGTCCGGCCCGATCGCCACCACGGGGTCCGAGGCACGCTCGAAGGGGCCGCCCACGGCCACGGTCAGGCCGGGCAGGTTGCCCGTCGTCCACGTCCGGCCGCCGTCCTGCGAGGTCGCGAAGCCCGGGTCGACGGAGGCGCCGTTGGCGTCGAACCGCCCCTGCTGGAAGACCGCCACCACGGTCGAGGGGTCGTTCGGGTCGAGCGCGACCGAGGGCTCCACCTGGGTGTCCGCCTCGGAGCCGGCTGCCCCCGCGAACGGGTCGGCGCTGATCTGCTGGACGAAGGTCTTCGTCCTGAAGACCTCGACGCTCTGGGCTTCGGCGTGGCCGGCCAGGACGACGACCAGGACGCTCGCCGCCGCGCTGCGGTGGGTGAGCAAGGCCGGGCGACACTAGGCCAGCGGATATTCACCGGCAAGCGGTCCGCGACGGCGGAGTCGCGGGGACTCCTGTATTGAAGACGGGACCTTTGGGAATCTACAGTCCGCTCCGGAGTCGACTGAGACACAAATCCCCCCGTGCGACTCACCCGCCAGCTGGCCGCCGCGGCCGTCATCCTCGTAGTCTTCGCCACGGCGTCCGCCCGGGCACCGAAGCCGCCGGTGTGCCGCGAGGGACGGTTCGTGACGCCG
>Ga0209056_10007485_pt1 | contig 11240 bp, 9 predicted proteins | sample GraSoiAngelo_114_FD_185876 | JGI IMG/M metagenome (GOLD analysis project Ga0209056, IMG submission 185876) | Grasslands soil microbial communities from the Angelo Coastal Reserve, California, USA - 14_0903_13_40cm (SPAdes) (version 2) | ecosystem: Environmental > Terrestrial > Soil > Grasslands ... | reverse complement strand
CGGGGCGCGAGCACGCCCGACCTGGCCCCGTCGATCGCGGCCCAGCTGGGCAAGCTGATCGGCAGGGCGCGGGCCAAGCCCGGCACCGCCGAGAGCGCCGGCCACGGGAAGCCGGCCCTGAAGGCAAGGCGCGCGTCACGCCCCGACCCCGGGTGGACCGGCCGAGCCGGGTCGGTTAATACCTCCCTCAGGAGGAGCCCGACCATGGCGAACGAGCGCATCATCTCGGCGGACTCGCACGTGAACCCACCGAAGGAGCTGTGGACGTCGCGCGCGCCCGCGAAGTTTCGCGAGCGGGCGCCGCGCGTCGAGTCCACGCCGCAGGGCGACTTCTGGATCGTCGACTCGCAGGTCTCGGGCGGGATCGGCCTCGACGCCTCGGCCGGCCACAAGCCGGAGGAGTTCCGGCCCGCGGGCATGACCTACAAGGACATGCGCCCCGGCTCCTACGACCCCAAGGCGCGCCTCGCCGACATGGACCTCGACGGCGTCGACGCCGAGGTCCTCTACTTCGGCGGCCCGGTCACCTCGCTCTCGCCCGACCCCGAGCTGCGCCGTTACGTCATCCAGACCTACAACGACTGGATGGTGGAGCTGTCGAAGGCGGCGCCCACGCGGCTGGTCGGCCTGGCCCACATCCCCATCCTCGACCTGGCGGAGGGCATGGCGGAGCTCCGGCGCGTGGCGAAGCTCGGGCTGCGCGGCTTCCACGTCGACCCCTTTCCGGACGAGCGCGGCGGGAAGGCGCTCTGGGATCCGGCCTACGAGCCCTTCTGGTCCCTGGTCGAGGAGACCGGGCTCCCGATCAGCTTCCACATCGTCGGGCCGCGCAACACGAACCTGCAGCAGACCTTCATGAACCCGGCCCCGGGCGTGAAGGAGACCTTCATCGCGATCGCGCCCATCTCGATCTGCGAGGTGGTCTCGACCCTCGTCTTCACGGGCATCCTGGCCCGCCACCCGAAGCTCCACTTCGTGCTGGTCGAGTGCGGCATCGGCTGGATCCCCTACTTCGTCGAGCGCATGGACCAGACCTTCAACAAGCACCGCTTCTGGACCAAGTCGGTGATCACCGAGAAGCCGAGCACCTACTGGTACCACCAGGGGCACGCCACCTTCATCCAGGACCTCGCGGGCGTGGCGGCGCGGCACCGCGCCGGGCTCCGTAACATCATGTGGTCGACCGACTACCCGCACTCGGACAGCACCTGGCCCAAGTCGCGCGAGGCGCTGGCCGCGCACTTCCAGGACGTGCCCGAGAGCGAGCGGGCCTTGATCGCGGGTGGGAACGCCGCGGCGCTCTACGGGCTCAACTGATGGGCTCGATCGTCGCCTACAAGTGCCCGTCGTGCAGCTACGCGACCGAGCAGCTGAGCGTCGGCTGGGGCAAGGCGGGCCGCGCCAAGTTCTGGGGTGGCCTCGCGGTCTGCGGCGAGTGCAAGGATCTCATCGTGATCGACCTTGCCGAGCAGCGCGCCGACCGCCGCGATCGACGGTGCGCGAAGTGCAACGCGCCCGTCAAGCTGATCGAGGGGACGATCGACCGCATTCCGTGCCCGCGCTGCGGGGCGGCGCTGCGACACGCGACGCTGGGGAGCTGGTCGTAAGCCCGACCCGAGACTTCGTCTCGGGTCGGGAACGGACGGCGAGAGTGCGGCCCGGGGGACAAGGCGGACGGCGTGCCGCGGCCGGCGAAGCCGGCGCGGCAGACTTTCCGGAGTGGGAGCGCTTCGTCCTAACCGGCGCGGCGGAACTTGACCAGGGTGATCTCCTCGCTTGCGGGGACGAACACGGCCTCCACGGGGAGGCCGGCGTGCAGCTCCTCCGGAGGGCAGTCGAGCACCTGACTCACGAAGTGGACGCCCTCGTCCAGGAGCACGTCGACCACGTTGTAGGGCAGCTCCGTCTCGAACGCGGGGAGCGTGGGGCCGCGGACGATGGTGCAGGTGTAGACCGTACCGTGGCCGCTGGATTGCTCCCAGGTGAACTCGCGCGAGAGGCACTGCGGGCAGGTGGGGCGCGGGTAGTGGCGGAAGCGGCCGCAGGCCGTGCAGCGCTGGAAGCGGAGCTCGCCGCGTCGGGCGGCGGCCCAGAACTCGGCGTCGTCGCCGGTCGGCTGGGGAAGCGGGAGGCTCATCGGCGGAGGATCACGGCGCCGGTCGGGTCGGTGTTGCCGCCGGCGACGAGGGCGAGCTCGCAGTCCTTCACCTGCGCGGTCGAGGTGCCGCGGATCTGCCGCACCGCCTCGACCGTGTTGTTGAAGCCGTGGATGAAGGCCTCGGAGAGCTGGCCGCCGTTGGTGTTGCACGGGAGCCGCCCGTCGGGCCAGGCGAGGCCCCCGCGCTCGACGAACGGCCCGCCCTCGCCGGGCTTCGCGAAGCCGTAGTCCTCGAGCGCCATGATGACGAGCGGCGTGAAGAAGTCGTAGAAGCAGGCGACGTCGATGTCCCCGGGGCCCACGGCCGCCATCGCCCAGAGCCGGCGCGCGGCGCGCGGGGCGCCGTCGTCGTGCCGCTCCCGGTCGTAGAAGGTGGAGAGCCGGACGTGGTGCCCGCCCGCGGCCATCGCACCCGCCAGGATGTAGGCCGGCGGCTGGCGGAGATCGCGTGCGCGCGCGGCGGAGGTGACGAGCAGCGCGACCGCGCCGTCGGTCTCGAGGCAGCAGTCGAGGAGGCGGAGGGGATCCGAGATCATGCGCGAGGCATGGTGGTCGGCGATCGTGATGGGCGTGCGCATGACGGCGTTCGGGTTCCGCGCCGCGTGGCTCCGGAAGGCGACGGCCACCTCGGCGTACTGCTCGTCGCTCGTGCCGCACTCGATGCGGTGGCGCATGGCGATCATCGCCATCTCCTGAAAGGCGGCGACCAGGCCGTGGGGGACGTGCCACTTGTTGAGACCGGTGAGCGGCGCGGAGCCGAGCCGCTCCCAGTAGCGCCCGCCCTGGTGCGCGCCGGGGCCGTAGGCGGACTGCTTGCCGCGCGCGCGCGAGCGGTAGACGAGCACCGTCGAGGCCATGCCGGCCGCGATCGCGGTCGCCGCGAGCACGAGGACCGAGGCCGCACCGCCGCCGCCCCAGGCGCTCGATGCGAACCAGCCGAGCGCGGGGTTGCCGAGCGCGGCGAGCAGGTTCTCCTCGTCGGTCGTCTCCATGTCGTAGCGCACCGTGCCGTCGATGTCGCGCGGCGAGAGGCCGGCATCGGCACAGGCGGCGAGGATCGCCTCGAGCGCCATGTCGTACTCGGAGCGGCCGAGGGCCTTCCCGAACGCCGTCTGCCCGATGCCGACGATCGCCGCCCGGTCGCGGATCGTCGGCGCGCTCACGTGAGCACACCGTCCTCGGCGAGGCGCGCCACCTGGGCGCGCGAGAGACCGAGGACGCGGATCAGCACGTCCTCGGTGTCGGCGCCGAGGCGCGGGGCGGCGGTCGGCGGCGCGAGCGGCGTCAGCGAGAGCCGGAGCGGGTTCCCGCTGTGCCGCTCGGGGCCGATCTCGGGGTGCTCGACGGTCACGATCGCGCCGCGCGCGGCGAGGTGCGGGTCGGCGCGGTGATCGTCGCCGTTCTCGACCGGCATGGCGGAGACGCCCGCCGCCTGGAGCGCCGCGGCCGCCTCCTCGGCGCTCCGCGCGCGCGTCCACTCGGCGACGCGACGGTCGAGGGCGGCGCGGGCCGCGAGCCGGCCGTCGAGCGAGGCGAGCGCGGGCTCGAGCGGCCAGCCGAGCGCGCCGGCGAAGCGCTCCCAGGCCCCGTCGCCCACCACCGCGATCGCCACCCAACGGTCCTCGCCCGCGCTCGGGTAGACGCCGTGCGGGCAGGCGTAGAGGGCCGCGTTGCCGCACTGGGCGGCGGGGCGTCCGGTCGCCGGCCCTTCCAGGTAGAACTCGCCGATCAGGTAGGCGGCCGCCTCCGCCTGCGACATCTCGATGAGCTGCCCCTCGCCCGTGCGGCGGCGGTGCTCGAGCGCGGCCAGCACCGCCACCGCCGCCAGCTTGGCGGCGATGTGGTCGGGGTGGTTGAGCGACGAGCCCGCGGGATACGGCGCGTCGGGATGGTTCCAGAGCCAGGTGACGCCCGCGAAGGCCGAGTTGAGCGGGCCGTAGGCCGAGGCCTCGCCCAGCGGCCCGCCGCGGCCGAAGCCCTGCGAGGCGACGTAGACGACGTCGGGGCGGACACGGCGCACGTCCTCGTAGTCGAGGCCCCACTTGCGGACCACGTCGCCGCGGTTGTTCTCGATGACGACGTCGGCCGCCGCGCAGAGGGCGAGCGCCAGCTCGCGGCCGCGCGGGGTGCGGAGGTCGAGCGCGACGCTCAGCTGCCCGCGCGAGGCGTCGTTGAAGGTCCACGAGCGGTCGACGGCGTCGGGCTCGACCGTCACGCGGCGGAGGAAATCGATGTTGGCGCGCGACTCGACCTTGATGACCTCGGCGCCGAGCTCGGCGAGCAGCGTCCCGGTCTCGGGGATGGCGACGCCGCAGCCCAGGTCGATCACGCAGAGCCCGGCGAGCGCGGGACGCCGCGCGCCGTCGCCGCTCGGGCGCCCGGGCGCGCGCGGCGGGAAGCTCCCCTCGTCCGGAGCGCCGGGCGCCGGCGCCGGGCGGGCGAGCACCGCGGGCGTGCGCGAGAAGTTGAAGGGCGCGGGCGCGAAGGGCGCATCGCCGAGGTGCGGGAAGCCCGTCTTCCGGAAGTAGCCGCGCACGCGCGTCTGCTCCTCGGCCACGAACTCCTCGGGCGTGTTGACGGGCGTGATCGGCACGCCGAGCCGGCGTCCCTCGGCGAGGACGTCGGCGCGCGCGCGCCCGGCGAGCGCCTCCTTGGCGACCGCGCGCACGACGTCGCCGTTCATGAGGCGGAAGAGCGGCACGCCCCAGTGCTCCCCCTCGAGCGCGTCCGGGTTGCCGAGGAGCGCGACGAACGCCCGCCACTGCCGCGGCGAGCCGGGCAGCACGCGCACGCAGCCGTCGGCCGTCTCGAGCACGTGGTACGCGCCGTCGGCGTTGCGCGGCGGCGAGACGGGCAGCATCGGGTAGAGGCGCGCGTAGTCGGCGAGCGGGATCGACCACGGGTTCATGCCGTTGAGCGCCGCCTCCTGCACCGAGACCTCGACCGTCTCCCCGGCGCCGTGGCGGGCGCGGGCGAGGAGCGCGGCCAACGCGCCCGCCACCGCGAACACCGCGCCGCAGTCGTGTGCCGCGTAGCCGGGGAGCCAGCACGGCGGCCGGTCGCGGAAGCCGGAGGCCTGGAGCGCGCCCGAGGCGGCGAACGCCGGCAGCGCCTCGAGCCGCCAGCCGGCGCGCGGGCCCGTGAGCCCGAAGTCCGCGAGCGCGACGTGCACGAGGTGCGGATGGCGCTCCTGGACCTCGGCGGGCGTGAGGCCGTGGCGGCGCTCGCCCTCGGGACCGAGGTTCTCGATCAGCACGTCGGCGCGCTCGCAGAGCTCGCAGAAGCGGTGCCAGCCGCCGGCGTCGTGCAGGTCGAGCACGGCGCCGCGCTTGTTGGCGTTGCGGTAGAGGAACGGCAGCGAGCGGTCCGGCGCCGCGACGCCGCCCGCGAAGGGCGGGACGAGGCGCCCCGGGTCGCCGCGCGGCGGCTCGACCTTGACGACGTCGGCACCCAGGTCGGCGAGCAGCCGACCCGCGAGGGCGCCGCGGAGATCGGTCAGGTCGACGACGCGGAGGTGGACGAGCGGCGCCGGCATGCCGCCCCTCTACTCCGGGCGTGACCACGCGAACAAGAGCACCGGACCCCGGGAGGGAATGTCCTCGGAAATCCTCGCCGAGGGGAGCCCCGGGGCCCCCGGGCCTCGCCGAGGTCTGGCAGCCAGGGCCGGCGCCATGCTACCGCCACGGCTCATGTCGGCAGCCCCTGTCGCGACCGTCCTCGAGCGCCAACTTCGGGAGGTGACCGCGCTCAACGCCACGCTCCAGGCGCTCACCTCCACGCTCGACCTGCCGGAGATCCTCCGCATCGTCCTCGAGCACACGAAGCACGTCACCTCCGCGGAGGGCCTCTCGCTCCTCCTCTACGACCGAGAGCGCGACGAGATCGTCTTCGCGGCCACGGAGACGCTCCAGGAAAACACCCTCGCCTGCCGCGAGGCCCCGCTGCCCCCGGCGGTGGGCGGCCTCATGAGCCCCGATCGGCTCATCGTGCCGGTGCGCGGCGCGGAGCGCGTCCTCGGCACGATCGAGCTCGCGCACCGCTACGACGGCCGCCCCTTCGACGAGGCAGACCGCGAGCGGGCGGGCGCGGTCGCCGCCGAGCTCGCCTCGACGGAGGACCTCGAGCGCGTGGCGCACGACCCCGATGCGCTGCACGGGGTCTTCGCCCGCCTCGCCGCCGCCGTGCCGAGTGAGGACGCGGCGCTCGCCATCTACGATCGGGAGCGCCGCGAGCTCGCCTTCCGCGTGTCGCGCGCGCTCCGCCACGGGATGATCGACGGCGTGCGGCTGCGCATGGGCCAGGGCATCGCCGGCTGGGTGGCGCTCCACCGCGAGGCCGTCCGCCTCGATGACGCGAGCCACGACCCGCGCCATGACCCCCGCCTCGCGCGCGATACCGGCCTCCTCCCGCGCAGCATGCTCTGCGTGCCGATGGTGCACCGCGACACCCTTCACGGCGTCATCCAGGTCATCAACAAGCTCGACGGCTCCGCCTTCGACGACCATGAGCTAGGCCTCGTGCAGCGCCTCGCCGACCACGCCGCGATCGCGATCGAGAATGCCTCCCTCTACCGGCAGGCCCAGCAGGCGGCGCTGACGGACGATCTGACGGGTCTCGGGAACACGCGGCACTTCAACCGGGTGCTCCCGGCGCTGCTCGCGCGCGGTGGGCCGGTGTCCCTGTTGGTGCTCGACCTCGATGGGCTCAAGGCCGTGGTGGACCGCTTCGGGCACCTGGTGGGGAGCCGCGCCATCGCGGAGGTGGGGCACGTGATCGGTGGGCGGCTCAGGCCGGGGGACGTGGCGGCGCGGTTCGGCGGGGACGAGTTCGTCGTGATCCTCCCAGCGACGGACCCGACGGGCGCGCGCACGATCGCCGAGGGGCTGCGGGAGGCGATCGCCGCCTGCGCCATCCCGGGCGATCGGGAGGGCAGGACGCTCACCGTGAGCATCGGCGTGGCGACCTTCCCGGATCACGCGGATGACGCGGAGGGGCTGTTCCGCGCGGCCGATGCCGCGATGTACGCGGTCAAGCGGAGTACGAAGAACGGCGTGGCGAGGGGGAGGAGAGCGGCCGAGGACGGGTGAAGCCAGGAGCGCGACCCGCTCCGGTCGCGCCGGCTCAGCGCACCGGCTCCTTCCCCTCCTCCAGCGCCTGCAGCTCGAAGGTGTTGCGCCACGGCCCGAGGAGGCCGAGCCGCACCCACGCCTGGTAGAGGTAGTCCGTCGCCGCACCCGGGTCGCCCGGGCGCTCGACGCGCACCACCGTCACCTGCAGCTCGGGCCGGGTTTGCGCCAGCTCGAGCGCGCGCGCGACGCGCCGCTCCCACTCCTCCACGCTCGCGATGCGGATGCCGTGGTGGTCGGTCAGGTCGGCCTCCTGCGCCTCCAGCGCCGCGAGCGCGCGCCCGAGCTCCGCGTCGCTCCGCCGCAGGCGGGCGAGCGCGTCGAACACCGCCCGCGCCGCCGGCGTCGGGCGGAGGTAGAGCGCGCCGCGGTTCAGGTCGTCGCCCAGGCGGTAGCCGACGAGATGCGGCTTGCGCACGATGAGCGTCCACGGGAAGAGCGCCTCGATGCACGCCGAGAGGCCGTCCACGTGCTCGGGCGGGACGCAGTAGTTGTTGTGGTTCCACGCGTCCACGCCTCGCGCATAGCACGGCGCGCGCCGCGGGTGCGAGCCTCCTCGTGGCCTTGACGCCGTCGCCCGCGGCCTCCTAGTGTCCGCCCATGGCGACCGTGCTGGACGGCGTGCAGGTGGTCGAGGTCGCGGACTGGGGCTTCGTCCCCTCCGCCGGCACCGCGCTCGGCGACTGGGGCGCGGAGGTGGTGAAGATCGAGCACCCGCGCCACGGCGACCCGATCCGCGGCCTGATCACGGGCGGCATGATCCCCGGGGCGACGGGCCGCAACTTCATCGTCGAGCAGCTCGGGCGACAGAAGCGCAGCGTCGGCATCGATCTCGGGACCGACGACGGCCGCGCGCTCCTCTACCGCCTGGTCGAGCGCGCCGACGTGTTCCTGACCAACTTCCTGCCCGACGCGCGCGAGCGCCTGCGCATCACCTACGAGGACCTGCGGCGCGTGAACCCGCGCCTCGTCTACGCCAAGGGCCACGGCCAGGGCGCGCGCGGGCCCGACGCGCGCCGCGGCGGATACGACGGCGTGTCGTTCTGGGCGCGGGGCGGGATCGCGGACCGGCTCTCGACGCCCGGCGGGCCCTACGTGCAGCAGCGGCCCGCCTTCGGCGACTTCATCGGCGGGATGTGCATCGCGGGCGGCGTGGCGGCGGCGCTCTTCCGGCGCGAGAAGACCGGCCAGGGCATCGAGCTCGACGTCTCGCTCCTCGGCACCGCCATGTGGGTGCTCTCGCCCGACATCGTCGCCGCCCTCATGTACGGCGCCCTGCTGCCCTCGGCGGGCGAGATGCGCGTCACGCCGAACCCGCTGGTCGGGAACTACGTCTGCCGGGACGGGCTGTCGATCGTCCTCATGATGCTCCAGGCGGAGCGCTTCTGGCCGCACTTCGCGGAGACGATCGGCCGCCGGGACCTCCTCGAGCGCTACCCGACCCCCGCGGCCCGAGCGGAGAAGCGCCAGGAGATCGCCGAGGAGCTGACGCGCCACTTCGCGACCCGGCCGCGCGACGAGTGGGCGCGCATCCTGCGCGCCTCGGAGTGCATCTGGGGGCCGCTGCAGAGCCCGCTCGACCTGCCCCAGGACCCGCAGGTCGAGGCCAACGGCTACCTGCTCGAGTCGCCCGCGCCCGAGGGGACGGTGCGCGTGTGCGCGAACCCGGTCCAGTTCGCGGGCGAGCCGCCGGTCGTCCGGCGCGCCGCGCAGGACGCCGGGGCGCAGACCGAGGAGGTGCTGCTCGAGCTCGGCTGCACCTGGGAGGAGATCGCACGCTGGAAGGAGAGCGGGGTCGTGGCGTGAGCGAGTCGCTCGGCACCGTCGCCGCCCTCTGGCGCTACCCGGTCAAGTCGCTGCGCGGCGAGGCGCTCGAGCGGGTGGCGATCGGCCCGAGCGGCGTCCCCGGCGACCGCGCCTTCGCGCTGCGCGACGCGCGCGACGGCCGCATCCTCTCCGCCAAGCGCACCGCCGCCCTGCTCGCCTTCCGCGCCGTCTACCCCGACGGCCCCGAGCGGCCGGCGCTGATCGACCTCGGCGACGGCCGCCACACCACGACCGCCGCGGCCGACGCCGCCGCCGTCCTCTCCGCCGCCCTCGGCCGCGCGGTCGATCTCTCGGGCCCCGACGACCGCCGCGACGACCGCCGCGTCGAGTGGGACGACGAGATGACCTTCGATGCGCCCGCCGGCGCCTTTGTCGACCTGGCGCCGCTGCACGTGCTCACCACGGCGAGCCTGGGGGCGATCGCCGCCTGTCGCCCCGAGGGCCGCTTCGACGTGCGCCGCTTCCGCCCGAACCTGCTCGTCGACTGCGGCACGCGCCGGGGCTTCGTGGAGGACGACCTCGAGGGCAAGCTGCTCGCCATTGGCGGGCAGGTCCGCCTCCGCGTCTTCATGCCGACCATCCGCTGCGCCCTCACGACGCGGGCGCAGGAGGACCTGCCCCCCGACCCGGCGATCCTCCGCACGGTGGTCGAGCGGCACGGCGGCAACCTCGGCGCCTACGCCCGCGTCGAGGCGGCGGGCGAGGTGCGAGTCGGGGACCCGGTCGCGGTGCTGGCCGACCAGCCTTGACTCGGCTCGTATAGCGGCGCTATAGAGCGGCCCGTGGCCGCCGACGCTCCCGCCCTCGCCCGCTCCCGCGACGCCGAGTCGGAGACCACGCGGCGCGCGATCCTGGCGGCCGCCGAGGACCTGCTCGCCGAGGGCGACCTCTCCATCCGCCAGCTCTGCGCGCGTGCCGGCGTGACCCCGCCCACCATCTACCATCACTTCGGCGACAAGCGCGCGCTCGTCGAGCGCGTGATCGACGACTGCTTCGCGGAGTTCGACCAGGCCCTGGCGCGCCGCCGCCCGCCGGCCGACCCGGTCGAGGCGCTCGCCTGGGCCTTCGACCGCTACGTCGAGTACGGCCTCGCGCACCCGGCCCACTACCGCCTCATGTTCCAGCAGCGCGACGCGCGGCGGTCCACGCCGGCCGGCCTCGCGTCGTACGACCGGCTCCGCCGCATGCTCGCCGCCATCGCCGCCGCGGGCCAGCTGCGCGTTCCGGTCGAGGAGGCGACGCGCGCCTGCTGGTGCGCCGCGCACGGCGTCACCTCGCTGCTCGTCGGCGGCTACTTCTCCGCCCGGGATTCCGCCGTCGCGCTCCTGCGCGACGGGTTGATCGCCCAGCTCACCACGGCCCCGGCCGGGCGGCGCGCGCGCCGCCCCCGCGGCCAGAAAGGGAACCGGCCATGGCACGTCGCGAATCGGAGGTGAACGCGTTCCTGCAGGGCAACTTCGCCCCCTGGCGCATGGAGGGCGTGGCCGAGGACCTCGAGGTGACCGGCCGCATCCCACACGAACTCGCCGGCACCTACTACCGCAACGGGCCGAACCCCGCGTTCGAGCCGCCCGGGCGCTATCACTGGTTCGACGGCGACGGCATGATCCACGCCATCGCGCTCGGCGACGGGCGCGCGCACTACCGAAACCGCTACGTGTCGAGTGCCGGTTTGAAGGAGGAGCGCGGCGCGGGCCGCGGGCTCTTCTCCGGGCTCCTCGACATCGACCCGAGCGAGGCGCCGCGCTTCAAGAACACCGGCAACACGAACATCGTGTGGCACGCCGGGCGCCTGCTCGCGTTGATGGAGGCCGCCTTCCCGACGCGCATGGAGCCGTGCACCCTGGAGACGCTCGGCGAGCTCGACTTCGACGGGCGCCTGGCCGGCGCCATGACCGCGCATCCGAAGATGGATCCCGAGACCGGCGAGATGCTCTTCTTCGGCTACTCGCCCTTCCCGCCCCACCTCCAGTACCACGTCGCCGACCGCGAGGGCCGGCTGGTGCGCAGCGAGGTGATCGACGTCGCCTGGCCGTCGATGATGCACGACTTCGCGATCACCAAGGACCACGTGATCTTCATTCTCTGCCCCCTCGTCTTCAGCTTCGAGAACCTGGCGAAGCGCGGCG
>Ga0209056_10007484_pt1 | contig 11240 bp, 13 predicted proteins | sample GraSoiAngelo_114_FD_185876 | JGI IMG/M metagenome (GOLD analysis project Ga0209056, IMG submission 185876) | Grasslands soil microbial communities from the Angelo Coastal Reserve, California, USA - 14_0903_13_40cm (SPAdes) (version 2) | ecosystem: Environmental > Terrestrial > Soil > Grasslands... | reverse complement strand
CTTGATGCGCACCCGCCCGAGCGCCAGGTCGGCGTCATCATGCACGGCGATCACGTGTCCCGCGTCGAAACGGTAGAAGCGCGCGAGGCTCCCGACTGCCTCGCCCGAGGCAGTGTAGTAGGTCTGTGGCTTCACGAGGAGCACGCGCTCGCCGTCGCGACGCGCTTCGCCGAGGAACGCCCGGTGCGCCTCACGCCCCACCTGCACGCCCCAGCGCGCCGCCAGCCGGTCGACGACGCGGAAGCCGGCGTTGTGCCGGCTGCGCGCGTACCGGCGCCCGGGGTTGCCGAGGCCGACCACCACCCACACGCGCTACCCTTCGCCACCCTTCCTGCCCGCGCCCGGCTTGCCGGCGGCCGCTGTCTCGGCGGCGGGTACCGCCGCCGCGCCCGCCTCTGCCGGCGCGCCCTCGGCCGGCGCCGCCTCGGCCACCTCGACCGGCTTCTCCTCGACCGTCGGCGGCAGGACCGTGACCAGCGGCCGGGCGGGGTCGCCCAGGGCGGTCACGCCTTCGGGCAGGCGCAGCTCGCTCACGTGCACCGCCTCGTGGATGCGGAGCGCCGAGACGTCGATCTCGACGAACTCGGGGATCTCCGTCGGCAGACACTCGACCTCGACCTCGCGCTGGATGGGCTGCAGGATGCCGCCCTCGACGACGCCCACCGGCTTGCCGACGAAGCGCAACGGCACGGAGACCGTGAGCCGTTCGGTGAGGTTGACCTCGTAGAAGTCGGCGTGAAGCACCTCACCGGTCACCGGGTGGCGCTGCATCTCGCGCAGCAGGACCATCCTCTCGTGCAGCTCCGCCTCGGGCGCGTGGCCGTCGTGGACGAGGCGGATCAGGTGCGATCCCTCGAGGTGCGCGAGCTTCCGCTCGAGCTCCTCGGCGCCCACCGCGATCGAGGCGGTTACGCGCTTCGGCCCGTAGAGCACGGCCGGTACCTTGCCGCTGCGCCGGAGCTTGCGGGCCTCGCTCTTCCGGCTCCCCGTTCGCCGCTCGATGTGAACTTCCACTGTTTCCATGGCGTGACGCCCTCGTAGATGAAGGTTTAGATGAAGAGTGAGCTGATCGAGTCCTCGTCGTGCGTGCGCCGGATCGCCTCGCCGAGCAGCGGCGCGACGGAGAGCACGTGCAGGTTCCGGAGCCGCGCGGCGTCCGGGCCGAGGGGAATCGTGTCGGTGACGATCAGCTCGTCGAGCGCCGACTTCGCGAGGCGCTCGACGGCTGAGCCGGAGAGGACCGGATGCGTCGCGCAAGCGATCACGGCGGGGGCGCCGGCGGCCCGCACGGCCTCGGCCGCTGCGCACAACGTCCCGGCCGTGTCGACGATGTCGTCGATGATGACCGCGTGCCGGCCGTCGACCTGGCCGACGATCTGCACCTCCGCGACCTCGTTCGGCCGGGCGCGCCGCTTGTCGATGATAGCGAGGTTGGCGTCGAGGCGCTTGGCGAAGGCGCGCGCGCGTTCCACCCCGCCGGCGTCCGGCGCGATGACCGTCGCGTCGCGCCGGCCGAGGCGTTCGCGGAGGTAGGCGAGGATGACCGGCGTGGCGTAGACGTTGTCCACCGGGACGTTGAAGAAGCCCTGGATCTGACCGGCGTGGAGGTCGACCGTGAGCACCCGGGAGGCCCCCGCCGTGGTGATGAGGTCGGCGACGAGCTTGGCGCTGATCGGCACGCGAGGCGCCACCTTCCGGTCCTGCCGTGCATAGCCGTAGTACGGGATGACGGCGGTGATGCGCTTGGCGGAGGCGCGCTTCAGCGCGTCCAGCATGAGGAGCAGCTCCATCAGGTTGTCGTTCCCGGGAGTGCACGTGGACTGCATGACGAAGACGTCACCACCCCGCACGTTGTCGGTGATCTCGACCTGCACCTCGCCGTCGCTGAAGCGCCCGATCTCGGCGCCTCCCAGCGGCACGCCGACGTAGAGGCTGATGGCGTTTGCCAGCGCGCGGTTCGAGTTGCCCGCGAATATTTTGATCTCGTCCTTCACCGACCTCAGTACGCTATTCCGGCGAGCTGGGCGGGAAGGAGTCGAACCTTCGCTGCCGGATCCAAAGTCCGGTGCCTTACCAGCTTGGCGACCGCCCAAGACGCGCAACCGCTGAGACGCCCGGACCCCCCAGGAATCGGGCATGCTAGTTTTCGCCACCCGTGATGTCAACCGCGGGGCCCGTGATTGCCGGCGCCGGAGCGGTGTGGCACAAGGGCCGTCCGTGCTGGCCTTCGAACGTGCGGCGCACGCCGCCGCGCGCCGTGCCGGCGCCCTCATCCGGGCGCGCTACGGTGAGCGGCAACAGGTGTCGTTCAAGTCCGAAGTCGACCTCGTCACGACGGTCGACCGGGAGGCCGAGCGGTTGATCCTCGACACGCTCCTCGGCGCCTTCCCGGACCACGGGATGATCGCCGAGGAGTCGACCGCGTCCCCGGGGCACGACGGACACCGCTGGTACGTCGACCCGCTCGACGGGACGACGAACTTCGCCCACGGCTATCCACACTTCGCGGTCTCCATCGCCCTCGCCCGCGACGAGGAGTTCCTGCTCGGGCTGGTGTACGACCCGTTGCGGGACGAGAGCTTCACGGCCGTCCGGGGCGGTGGCGCACGTCTCAACGGAGCACCGATCGCGGTCTCCGATACGGCGATGCTGGAGCACGCGCTCGTCGCCACGGGATTCCCCTACGACCGGCGGCAGCACGGACGGTTCTATCTCGGGTTCTGGGAGGCGGTCATGGCGCGGGCCCAGGACGTACGGCGCGGTGGCTCGGCCGCGCTCGACCTGTGCTACGTGGCGTGCGGCCGCCTCGACGCCTTCTGGGAGTGGAAGCTGCAACCCTGGGACACCGCCGCGGGACGGCTGATCGTCGAGGAAGCGGGGGGGCGAGTGACCGACTTCTCGGCCCGTCCCCACCGGCTGGCGGGCGACCAGACGGCAGCCTCGAACGGGCGCCTGCACGACGACCTGCTCCGTGTGCTTGCCAGCGCGGGGACCGGTAGGGCCGTCTGAGGGCCCGGCGGGACCCTCGCATTGGACCATGGCGGACGCATGTGATACGCGCGGGGCCGCCGTGTCCCGCGCCCTGCCCCCGTGGTGAAATGGATATCACACAGGCCTCCGGAGCCTGGGGTAGAGGTTCGATTCCTCTCGGGGGCACTTCATGCCGTGCCCGTCCGCGGCGGTCATTCGTTCGCTTGATTCTGCGACAGCGTTTGTCTAAGTTCGTCTAATTGTAGCGGATCTGCCTGGGCGGGCGGGTCTGGCGGGAGGAGTGGCTGATGGAACTTCCGAAGTGCCAGAAGTGCAACAACGGGATCCTGATCCCGCTCTCCGACTACGGGCAGGAGGGGGCCTCCGTGTTGTTCAAGGCCTGGGTATGCACGAACCCCGAATGCGGCTTCTCACTCCGGGTCGACAAGGGTGAGGTGACGTTCGGCAAGAAGATCGAGCACAAGCACTGAGTCGCACGATTCCGCGCGTGGAAGAGGAAGGCCGCGTTCCAGCCTTCCTCTTTTTTTGTGCCCTGACTTCCCGCGACGTCAGTCGGTGTCGCACGCCAGCGGGGCCTCCTTCAGGAGCCGCTGCAGCTTCTTGAACTCGGCCGCCTCGGCAGTCTGAACGAGCTCGAGCAGCGCCTGCTCGCTCGACGTGGGCAGCATGCCGGCCGCGCGCATCTTCTCCCACGCGGGACCGATGTCGGCCGGACGGCGCGAGGAGGTGGCGTCCCGGGCGACGTGCACCTCATAACCGGCCGCCACGAGATCGTGCACCGTCTGGTTGACGCACGCATGGGTCTCGATGCCGGCCACCAGCACCTGTGTCCGCCCCGTCTCGGTCAGTCGGCTCGCGAATGGCGTGGCGCTGCAGCAGCTCATCGACATCTTCTCGGTGACGGCAAGTCCCGCGGGAAATTGGTTCGCGACTTCCGCCGCCGTATGGCCGAGGCCCCGGGGATACTGCTCGGTCACGAGGAGGGGCAGGTCCAGCAATGCCGCGCCCCGCACCAGGAGCCCGCTGGCGGCGACGACCCGGTCCCAGGCATGCAGAGCGGGCCGATACCCCTCCTGCAGGTCGATCAGCACGAGCACGGTGCGACGGCGATCGAGCAGGGCGGCGTGGCGCATGGCGGCTCCTTAGCGCAATCGTCCTGTGATTTACACACGGCGCCTGCCCCGTTAGACGGCAGCCGTGCGGCGGAAGCGGCTGGCGATCATCCTCGGGACGGCGGCGGGCGTCCTTGCCCTCACCGTCGCGCTGGCTCCCGGGCTCCTGGCGAGGCTGTACCTCTCCGACATGTGCGCGCCGTGAGGCCGCGGGCGCTGAGCGCGCCATCGGCGCCGCCGGCCGTCATTCTCGAGGCCGGCCACGCTCGCAAGGCCACCCTGCGTCTCGAGCCGCGTGGCGGCCGGGCATCGCTCATCCCCCTCCGCCGTCTCGACGTCGGGGGAGCGCTGGCCGCGTCCGGGATGCGCGATAGACGGATCGCGAGCAGGTCGCGCTCGAGGCGATTCCGTTTGCGCCGGGCGACCGCGCCCTCGACCGGCAGGGGCGCGAGCGGTTGGTGGAGGTGCTGAGAGTCCTGGCGTCGCATCCCGACCTGGCGCTCAGGGTACGAGGAGAGGTGGCGGAGGCGGACGTGACGCGGCTAAGGAGGAGACCGTGCTCGCCGCTCTCGCCCCGACGGGCCGCGACCGGTGGCGCGTGTATCTCGAAGCGCGCCGCGTGGGTGCCGCGGCGCCGCCCCCCTCCCGGCCGAGCAGCACGAGCGCGGTTGCCGCCGCCTTCCTCCTCGAAGGGTGGATCGACCCGGACCGCATCCGGGTCGAAACGTCGCAGCTGCCCGCACCGGCAGAGCTCGCGACGGCCCCGGCCGTGTCGATCTGGATCGCCGGCGGATAGCGACGCTTGCACCGGCCGCCGCGGGCGCGATACACGGGGCGTCGACCAGGGAGGCCGACATGCGGAGCGCGACCAGGATCGTGATGGCCGCGGCGGTCGCGGCATCGGTGGCGGGTGGAGCAACGGCGGCGAACGTGCCGTGGGAGCAGCGGTCGGTGGTGGAACGCGTGTGGTACACGGCTGGTGCCGTCGTCGCCAACCTGACGCCCCTGTCGGCCCTCTACGCGCCGCGCTGCCTGCCGGGCTACCTGCTGTGCAAGCTCTCGTTCGCCGGGGCGAGCGTGTTGGCGGCGGCAGATCAGCTCGCGTTCTCGGGCGGCGCCGACCTCGCCCAGACGCGCGCCATCCTCCACCGGGGGTTTGCCGGAGACTGGGTTCTCACCCCGCGCCACGTCGCCAGGGAGGCGACGCCCGAGCCGCTCCCGGAGCCCCCGCACCCTGCCGCCGGCGGCGAGCACCACGGCTTCGAGCCCCCACCGATTTAAGGCCTTTGGGGGCCCGTGCGGTGCTCGGGCGCTGCGCGCCCTGCGGTCCAACGCCCGCGCGGTGCCCGCCGTGCGCCTCAGACCCCGCGCCGATCGCGGCAAAGCCGCGGTCGAGTTCGCCTGGTCTTCAGCGGGCCGAGCTGATCTACTCGGAGGCGATCTTGGCCGACTTGATGAGCACCGCGTCGACGGGGACGTTCTGGTGGGGACCCTTGGTCGCCGTCTTCACCTGCTCGATCTTCCGCACCACGTCCATGCCCTCGACGACCTTGCCGAAGACGGCGTAGCCGACACCGTCCTGGGCTCGCTCCTTGTCGAGGAACGAATTGTCCTTCACGTTGATGAAGAACTGCGACGTGGCGCTGTCGGGAACCGAGGTGCGGGCCATCGCCACCGTCCCGGTCTCGTTCTTGAGCCCGTTGCTCGATTCGTTCTTGATCGGCGGCTTCTGCCCTTCCCGCTTGTCCTGCATGTCAGGGGTGAACCCGCCGCCCTGGATCATGAAACCCGGGATGACGCGGTGGAAAATCGTGCCGTCGTAGTAGCCGGCCTTTGCGTAGTCGAGGAAGTTCTTGACCGTGATCGGTGCCTTGTCGGGGTAGAGCTCGAGCTTGATGTCACCCATCGATGTCGACAGCGTCACCATGCGGTTCTCCTTTGCGCCCGCGGGCATGGTGGGCCTGAGAGCGAGTACGAGAGCCAGCAGCGCGACTGACGTCGTGCGACCATGCAGCATCGTGTCCTCCCTGTCGTGGTAGGCGGTTTCTCTGTCACACGGGGCCGGCCCTGGCAACCCGAGGACGGCGTGGAGCTCAACGAGACCCGCGCGCGTGGCCAGCGGGAGCCGGCAGCCTGAGCGTCGATACCATCTGCGCGAGGTCGCCCCGGACTTCCACGCAGCGGCGATTGTAGATGCCCGTCACGAGCTCGGACCAGGTCACCTCGGCGCGCGTCACGACGTTGCCTTCCGGGTCGGCCGCCAGAATCTGCGCCACCGCCTCGCTGAGCGCCGGCGCTCCCGCTCGGAACGGGACGCCCAGCACGGACACGCGGCACGATCGTCCCTGCAGGCCCGGGCGCACGAGCTTCACGCCCACCAGCTCGGCATCAGTGCCGATCAGCGCCGCTGGTCCGAGCGAGGCGGCGCAGCCGGCCAGGAGCGTCGTGATCGCGAGCGCCCGGCGCTTCAACCGAGCACCCCGAGGTTTTTCAGGCGGCCGATCTCGTCCCAGCCGTAGCCGGCCTCGAGGAGGACCTCCTCCGTGTGCTGCCCGAGCTCCGGCGCGGCGCCGCGCGGTTCCGCCGGTGTGGCCGCGAACCGGACCGGGCTCCTCACCACGCGCAACGGGCGGCCGTCCGGCAGCTCGACCGGGGCGAACGCTTCCGCGGCCAGCGCCTGTGGGTCTTCCAAGACCTCCTCGACGCTCTGCACCTTGCCCCAGTAGCACCCTTCGCCGTCGAGGGCGGCGGCCCACTCCTCCAAAGTACGAGAGGCGAAGATGGGGTCGAGGATCGCGATCAGCTCCCGGCAATGCTGAAAACGGACGGGCGCGGACGCGAAGCGCGGATCGGCGGCGATATCCTCCCGGCCGATGGCGCGGCAGAAGCTCGTCCAGTGCCGGTCCGGTTGCAGCATGATCAGGTGCAGCCAGCGGCCGTCGCGCGCGCGATAGAAGTTGAAGAGCGGGTTCGGAGCGGCGCGGCGCCCGGCCGGACGGTGGCAGTAGCCCGTGGTGATGGCCGCCTGGATGTCGCTTCCAAGCATCCACACGCCGGCGTGGAAGAGCGACATCTGGATCTCCTGGCCCGCGCCGGAGCGATCACGGGCGTAGAGCGCGGCGGCGATCGCCCCCGCGAGGCCGAGTCCGGTCATGTGGTCACCCATTCCGGGGCGCTGCGTCGGGGGCGGCCCCTCCGGCTCGCCGAGCGATGCCATGATGCCGGCGCGCGCCCAGAAGGCCGCATAGTCGAAGGCCGCCCGGTCCTGCTCGGGGCCTGCCGTTCCGTAGCCGGTGAGACTGGCGTACACCAGCCGCGGGTTCCGCGGGCGAAGCGTGTCGTAGTCCATGCCGAGGGCGGCTAGCTTCCGCCTTCGTAGGTTGGTGAGGAAGACGTCGGCGCGCGCCGCCAGCGCCTGCACGACGGCCTGCCCCTCGGGATGGCGCAGATCGCAGACGATCCCGCGCTTCCCGCGATTGTCGAGCTGGAAGGCCGGGTTGACGTCCGGCTGGTAGGGCACGAGGCCCGTCGCGGCGAGGCCCCGCAGCGGATCGCCGTCGGGCGGCTCGACCTTGACCACCTCGGCTCCCCAGTCGGCGAGCACGGCGGCCGCCGACGGCGCGGCGACCCAGATACCGAGTTCCAGAACCCGCACGCCCTCCAGTGGCCCTCGCATCGCGGGAAACCTGCCACGGGACAGCGGCCTTCTGCAAACCGCGCGGCGCGTGCTAGACCGGCGTCGATGGCGGAACTCCCCGGCGTGCTCGGTCCGACCTCCCACTACTTCTACTCCCAGCGCCTGAAGCTGCACTACGTCGACTGGGGCAATGCGGAGAAGCCGCCGCTCCTCCTCGTCCACGGTGGCCGCGATCATTGCCGGAGCTGGGACTGGGTGGCGCCCGACCTCCGCCGCGACTTCCACGTGATCGCGCCCGACCTCCGCGGCCATGGCGACTCGGCGTGGGCGGTCGGGAGCGCGTACTCGATGATCGACTACGTGCTCGACGTGGCCGCCCTGCTCAAGGCGCTCGATCTCTTCCCGATCACGATGATCGCGCATTCGCTCGGCGCCTCGGTCGCCCTGCAATACGCGGGCGTCTACCCCGAGCACGTCGACCGCCTCGTCGCGGTCGAGGGGCTCGGGCCGCCTCCGGGCCTCGGCAAGCCCGCATCGGCGTCCGCCCGGATGGCCCAGTGGATCCGGGAGATGCAGGGACTCGCCCGCCGCCATCCCCGGCGTTACGCGAGCCTCCAGGAGGCGGTCACCCGCATGCGCGACGCGAACCCGCGTCTCACCGCCGACCAGGCATTGCATCTGACGCGCAACGGGGTCTTTCGCGACGAGGACGGGACCTATGCGTGGAAGTTCGACAACTTCGTGCGCGCCGTCTCGCCCTATCTCTTCAACCTCGAAGAGGCGCGCGAGATCTGGGGCCACATCACCTGTCCCGTCCTCCTCGTTCGCGGCGATGAGTCGTGGGCACCAGACGCCGCGGTGGACGGCCGGGCGAACGCCTTCCGCAGGGCGGAGATCATGACCATCGAGGGCGCCGCTCACTGGGTGCACCACGACCAGCTCGAGGTGTTCCTACGCGGCGTGCGCCGGTTCCTGGGCGTCGGTTGACGCGGCTCGCTCTCGCGCTCGCCCTGTTCGCGCTCGGCTGCGGCGGCCCCCCGGGGGCCGTGCGGGCCGACGTGCAGTCGTACCTCGGGCGCATGAAATCCTGGGCGCCGGTGGAGGCGGAGACCGAGCGCACCATCGAGCGTATCCTGCGCACGCAGTTCGTCGACGAGGCCGAGGTGCGGCGCCAGATCCGGGACGACCGGCCGCGGGCCCTGGCCCACCTCGAGCGGGTGCGCGCCTACGCGCCTCGCTCCAAGGACGTCCAGCAGATCCATGCACGATACGTCGCCGCCTGGGAGGGCCTGCTCGCCGGCTACGACGCCATCGAGCAGGGCTTCACCACGGGCGACTACACCAAGCTCGCGCGCGGCCGCGAGGCGATGGAGAGGTGGCGCGAGGCGATCGCCGACGTGGCGCGGCACCTGCGCGACCTGATGCAGCACTTCGGCGTCGAGCCCGGCGGCGCCGTCGAAAGCTGAGCCGATTGTGGACGGCCCCAGCGCTCGGCGCAGAGTACGAAGTCGAGCGCCTGTCCGGCGGCCATCGCCTGGTACTTCTGCCAGAAGGCGCGGTCGATGGCGCGCTGGGCGCGGGGCACGTGGGCGAGCCGGTAGCGGCGGTAGGCGCTGGGCCCGCCGTTGTAGGCAGCGTACGTGGCTCGGGCCGCGTTGCCGAGACGCTCGTCGGCCTCCTTCAGGCCGTAGCGCATCAGGAGCTGGGCGAGGATCTCCGCCCCCACGCCCCCGTTGTAGGCGATGTCCCACTGGAGCCTCCGGACATCGAAGAAGCCGCGCCACACGCGCCGGTTCACCTGCATGAGGCCGATGTCGCCGCTCGACGACAGCAGGTAGGTCACCTTCCCGCTCTGGCGCACGAACTGCCGCCAGCAGCTCTCCTGCCAGGCGACGGCCTTGACGAGGTGCGGAAAGGTGTCCGCGACGCGCGCATCGAGTGTGTTCCGCTGGCGGGCGTCGGCGGCCACGTGGTCGAGCAGCCGGTCGACGGCGTCGCGGTACTCGGACAGCTCGTGGTCATCCGGAACCCAGCGGTCGAGCCGCCGGATCAGCGCGGCCAACGTCCCAGCCGACGGCAGGTCGGCGGCGTGGGCCGGCCGGGGGCCCGCCCACCACGAGGCGCTCGGCGGCGCCGCGGGTTCCGACTCGAGCGCGGGGGCGGCATTCGGCTCGTGAAACTCGAAGAGCTCGCGCAGCGCGGGGTCCGGCTCCTCGGAGTACGCCAGCGGGTCGCCGGCAAACTCGGGCTCGAGAACGCGAGCCAGGCGGCGCAGCCCATCGGCCGATATCTCGAGCCCGAGGGACGGGCCGGCCGCGTCCACCGCGGCGAGCGCGTCGCCCGCCGCCAGGAACGTCGCGTAGCGCAGGGCCCGTCCCTCGAGCCCGCCGCGCAGCGCGGCGCGCCGCACGACGTCGTGCAGGCGATCCCATGCATGCAGGAAGAGCTGGCGGACCGGGTCGACGCCTGGCTGCGGCTCGCCCGCGAGCGCGGCGAGCAGCTCGTACCGGCTCGTGAGCAGCAGGTCGAGCAGCTCGTTGCGCACGGCCGGATCTTGGCCGCTGAGACCGAGATCCTTGACGACGAAGACCAGGAAGGCATCCCAGCTCTCGAGCGTGGCCTGCCAGCGCTGGAGCTCCTCGGGGGTGAGCGGAGCCTCCGGGACCGGGATGGCTGGTGGGGGCGGAGGCAGGTCGACGGCCACCTGCACCTTGACGCCGTCCGCCTCCGCCGCCACGCCGCGGGGACGGAGCGTGCGGAGCGCCGCGAGCACCGGCTCTGCGTGCGACAGCGGGGCCGACGCCCGGATGAGCGCGGCGGCCTCGTCGATCGGCGGCGCGAGGTCGAACCGGAATGCTTCGAGCCGCTCCTCGAGCCGGCCCTTCACCAGCTCCCAGAGGCGACTCGCAACCACCGTCCGTCGCCGCTCGGCGTCGTAGAGATGCGAATCGAGATCGCGAAAGCGCAGCTGCCAGTCGCGGCGGACCTCGGGGGTCGCCAGGCTCTCGAGGTATCCATTCCACGAAACGGGCGCGAAGCAGAAGCCGAGGAAGCCGAAACCGAGTCGGGCCGTGCCGCGCGCGACGAAGCGGACGCGCCCCTCCCCGGGCTCGGTCCCGATGTCGCGAAGGACGAGCGAGCGACAGCCGGCGCGAGTGCCCCAGAGCACGGCTTCGCCGGCGCGGTCTGCTTCCAGTGCGTCCCGTAGCGCGCGGCCGAGGATCGGGTAGTCGACGGTGAGCGTGAAGCGCACCTCGGCAGCCCGCACGGTGGAGGCACACAGGGTCACGCCGAGCAGGAGAGTGCCTGGGCGCATCGCTCATCCCTTCAGACACGAAAGCCCGACCCCCAGCAGACGGGAGTCGGGCTTTCTGGACAAGATCCGGCGGCGTCCTACTCTCCCACACGGCGACCGTGCAGTACCATCGGCGCTGGAGGGCTTAACGGCCGTGTTCGAGATGGGAACGGGTGTTTCCCCTCCGCTATCGCCGCCGGAAACC
>Ga0209056_10007482_pt1 | contig 11241 bp, 12 predicted proteins | sample GraSoiAngelo_114_FD_185876 | JGI IMG/M metagenome (GOLD analysis project Ga0209056, IMG submission 185876) | Grasslands soil microbial communities from the Angelo Coastal Reserve, California, USA - 14_0903_13_40cm (SPAdes) (version 2) | ecosystem: Environmental > Terrestrial > Soil > Grasslands... | reverse complement strand
AAGCCTAACTCTAGCACAAACTCTAGCACAGAGCTAAAATGAGGTCGATCATAATTTGTAAGTCGTTGGTAATCAACAGGCCAGGGTGGCGAAATTGGCAGACGCGCCAGACTTAGGATCTGGTGGAGCAATCCTTAGGGGTTCGAGTCCCCTCCCTGGCACATAAACCGCGTTGAGACGTTGAGTGGGTTGAGGCGTTCGATCAGAAGATCTGCCATTTCCTCTCGCCACCGGCTTTTGTTTCCCAAAGACGGACGCCACCGAGAAAAGCGTTTTCGTTTTTGCCGCGCTCAATGCCCTCCGGCAATTGATCGAACCGGTGCACATTGCCGCCACCGAGGACGACGTAATCGGCGATGAACGATTTTTTCAATTGTGTGACCGCAAAAATCACTTCGCGTTTCCATTCTTCTTCTCCGAGTCGTTCGATTCCAGGAATGCCGAGAAAATTTTCAATGATGTCGCGATCGCGATAAGGAAGATCGCCGAGCTCGAGCGGAAAGAGCATGTTTTCAAAAGCAAGCGCGGAACCGAGCCCGGTGCCAAGTCCGAGAAAAAGCATTCGCCCGTCGTGATAACTTCCCAGTGCCTGCATCGCGGCATCGTTGATGACATGCACCGGTTTGCCTAACGACTTGCAAAAATCAAACCCGACCCAGCCTGGGCCGAGATGTTTCGGGTCTCTGATTATTTGACCTCCGCGAACCGGTGACGGAAAACCGATCGAGATGTTTTCGAAATTCCAATCGCGAGTGTTTTCTTTTACTAGAGCGACAAAGTCGGCCGGCTGCATTCGCATGCCGGAATCGAACACACGCTGATCTGCGCCTTCGATCATCAGCTTTACGTGGGTGCCGCCGATGTCGACGACGAGAGTCCTGTTCATCGACTCGCGAATACTTCCGAGTTACTCGCCGAGACCGACGACCTGACCGAGGCGCTGGAAAATGCCCTTCTTTTCCTGTCCGGTTGCGCTGCTACCCGGCCAGCATTCAACAATTTCAAGGGCGAGGAACCGGAAAAGCGTCACGCTCGCGAATTTCAAATCGAGCCGCAGATTTTTTGCGATCTGTTGGACCGAACGCACGCCGTTGAACTGGGATGCGAACTGCGCCTCGGCGACGGTGAGCCGCAGGTTCTGCACTCTCTCAAATCCGTCGCGGGTGTAAGCCGGAACGGAGGTGGGATCATAAGAAGCGCGGTCCCCGAGTTCCGGAAACTGAACGAAGCGCAGGGTCGCCAATGCCCATTGATCGACATCGAGCTCGCCCGGGAGCGCAGTGGCGAAGTCCGGAAGCGCTCCTTGATGAAATGAAAAGCGAACGCACGGTGCGCTCCAAAGTTCGGCGAAGAGTTTTTGCCCGTGATGCTGCGTTAATTGCATTGCCGGCTCGTGCAAAATCAAATTCTCCTGTGCGAGCGTGACGAACAGCGGGCACCCGGTCTCCTGTTGTTGGGCGCGCGCAGCCGCAATCCGGTCCGGATCGACATTGCTCAGAGTCACCGGCGCTTCGGGGCAATACACTTCCGAATCACGCGACGTGGCAAAGAGGACCTGTCCGCTCTGAGTCCAAAGCTCGACCGGCTGCTTGTCCCAAAAGAATCGGAGCGTCCCGGTGAGTTTTTGGGTCGCAATAATCTGGAGCGCGCGATTTAACGAGAAGAAGCGCGTGTCGCCGCAGAAATAAGCGTCGCCGGTGAGCGATTCGTCGGGAACATAAGATTGCTCGGCCGCGGGCTCGAATGCCGCCGGTGTCGCTACAGTTGGCATGTCGGTCGCCGGCGCTGGGGTCCACCACGGAGTTTCCCGCGTTTGCGTAATTTCAGGGCCGACTTCGCTCGCTTCACGATAGGCCGGTTCCTGTTCGACCGGGAACTCCGCTTCCTGTTCGATCGGGAACTCCGCTTCCGTCGCCGGTGTCGGCTCCGCCGCGCTTGGCTGGGTTGGCTCCGGCTCTTCCGATTTCCGAGGCATATGGGTTTCTACCGTTTGAATAAGCAAATCCGAAGTGAACGGTTTATTCAAGAACCCAATCACATTTGAATTTTCACTCCGGCTCGCCTGCACCTCTGCGCCGTAGCCAGACATGTAGACGACCGGAATTGCAGCCGTTCCGGGATTCTCCAGCAAACGGCGGCAAACTTCATCGCCTTTCATGTCCGGCAAAATGAAATCCAAGAGAATGAGATCCGGCATACCAGTTTGCGCTGCGCGAACTGCCTCTTCGCCGGTCGATGCCGTCGTGACGTCGTAATTTGCGCCAATCAAAACCTCTTTCACGAAACTGAGCAGCATCAGGCTATCGTCGACCACCAGGATTTTTGGATTCTCCTGGCGCGATTCTCGCGCTGGCGCAGCCTCGGCTTCGTCGACGCCCCGGACCGCTTCCACGAGCAAGTGCTGCCAATCCATGTCGATCGTGCGCGGGCTGGAAGGCGCGTCGGTAACTTCGGAAATCGTTCCGCCTTTCCAGCGAACAATCTCATTGAACGCCGCCATTCCTTGTCGACCAGGAGCAGTCGCGTGACGGACCTGCCCTTTCTCAAAGAAAACTCGCGCTTTTTCGCCGCTCGGCCCGATGAACTCCACTACCGCGGTCGCGCCACTCATGCATTTAAGCTGAATAATGTCGGTGAATTGGAGATCGCGGAGCGTACCTTGAAATTTTTCCGCGGTCTTGGCCTTGGCGGAACGCAACAAACGCTCGGCCAGATCGACAAAATCCCATTGCACCAGCGGCTTCTCGAGAAAGTGAATCGCGCCGAGTCCGGCGACTTGTTCCCGTTGCTCGGGCAAATGAACGCCGGTTAAAATGATCGCGCGGGCATTCGGGTGGCTCGTCCGCAAATCGTAAAGAAAATCTTGGCCAAGATCCGGAGCTGCATCGACGTCGAGAACAAAAAGTTCGCGCTTCACTCCCTGAGCGAGCTGCTGCGCCTCCTCCAGACTATGCGTCATCTCTACCAACGCGTCCGGAGCCGCCTCCTGTAAAGAAGACATGATTGCGGACGCCAATTGTTCATCCGGTTCCAAAACCAGAATCCGCGTGCTCTTTTTCGATTTTTTCTGTTTCATCAGGGGGCGTCTCGAGGAATGTCTCGACGCTCAATTCGTTAGCAATGCCTGCTTCTTGGCAAATGCAAAGAATTTTTCGCTGGTAGGGACCCTGGGCTGCGGCGTCCGCGGACATCGCGGCGCGATGTCCTACCTGAATCGCTTCGCCAATTCCCGTCGGCTGATTTTCCCGCGTTCGGTCGTCGGAATCGATTCGACAATAAAAATCCGCTTTGGCACCTGCCACGCGCTCAACGCTGTCCGGCAGAATTCCATCAGCTCGTTTTCGCGAAGATTGACATTCGCCACCACGCAAGCCGCGACTTCCTCGTTTCGCAATCCCGCGCCGGCAGGACGACCAAAAGCAACCGCCTGACGAACGCCAGGAAAGTGGAGCAAGCGTTCCTCAATCTCGGCCGGGTTCACTTTTTTTCCGGCGACATTGATCACGTCGGAGACGCGTCCAACGATTTTGAATCCGGAACCGTGACGCGCGAGGAGATCGTCCGGAACGAAAATGCCATTGCCCAATTTCTCTTCGTCGGCGTCGGGAAAGTAACCATCGCCGACGGCGGCGCTGCGGACACGTGCCTGACTCGATTGCGCGTTTGGATCGATCATTTCAAGATCGACATCTTTCATCGGCGCGCCGACGAAACCTTCGATCTCGTTCTTTGCCTCTCGGTCGTAGCAAATTCCGCCGCATTCCGACGCGCCGTAAAATGAATGGATCGGCAGCGCGAACTTCTCTCGGAATTTTTTTGCCGTGGCAATTGGCAGCGGTGCGCCAGCGGAGATACACACGCGCAACTTGGGGAGCGGCGGAATATTTTCCATTTCGCAAAACGCTTGATAGAAGAGCGGCATACCCGGGAAAACCGTTGCGTCTGTTTTTGCGATGTCGGCGAGAACAGCGCGGGGCGTTCGGTCCTGACTAACAACAAGCGGCACGCCGCGTGCGATCAGGGGCGTGAGCAAATTGCTGAATCCGTAGGAATGCGAAATCGGAATGACGCCGAAATTAAGATCGACATCGGAGATGCCCATCGTGTCGCAGATCTGATCACAATCAGCCAGAAGCTGTTCACTGCCAAACCGAATCGCGCGCGGTGCGGCCGTTGTGCCGGATGTCAGCTTCAACAGGGTCGGATTTTTCCCCCTCCAATTCGGCCGCTCGTTGTCGATCAATCGAACAGTTCCGGCCTTCTCAATGATTCCGGTTACGCGGCAGACTTTCAGTGCAGCGTCGCGTTGCTGATCACTCATCGACTGTTCAAGCGGCAGGACGACAATTCCGCGACGCAGACAAGCGATGAAAATCGACGGCGCACCTTCGTGATTGCCGATTTGGACGGCGATTACGCTTCCATCGGCGAACTTGTCGATCTTTGGTTCGAAGCCCCTCGCGCGTTCATCAATTCCACCGAACGTCCGATCGACCTGGCCGTGGGTATTAAAAATGGCGGGCTCGTCGCCCTTTTGAGCGAGAATCGCCTCCCATCTTTGCAGCAATACGTCTTTCGGTTTCATCTCTTGCGTAAAATGCCCAGGCGGTTACATTCGGCGCTCATTTTTGACGATGAAAGCAGGCATTCACCCAGAGTATCACGAAACCGATATCGTCTGCGCGTGCGGCGCGGTCTATCACACCCGCTCGACGCGTCGTGACATTAGAATCGGTATTTGCGCTGCTTGTCATCCGTTTTTTACCGGCGAACAAAAATTCGTGGACACGGCCGGTCGCGTCGAAAAATTCGCCAAGCGCTATGGCAGCACCAAAGCCGTGCGCTCGGGCAAAAAAGGTTAGCTGAACTGTAACGGCGATCTGCGATCGCCGTTTGATGTCCTCGAAGGTTTTCGGGGCCACACTCATGGACTTTGATCCTCTCATTCAACGCAAACGCGAACGATTCGAGCAGCTCGAACGCGAGATTGCCGACCCCAAGCTTTTCGACAATCGCAAACGCGCCGGGGAAACCATGCGCGAGCACGCCAACATCAAAACTGTGCTGGCGAAATGGGACGAATTGGAAAATGCGCGCAAGCAGCTGGATGACAATCGCGAGCTGGCCACGTCGCGCGACATTGAGATCGCGGCCATGGCGGACGATGAAATTCCGGATCTGGAAAAGCGCGTGGCCGAGCTCGAGCGCGACTTGCAAATCGCGTTGCTGCCGCCGGACGAAAATGAAGATCGTGACGCGATTGTCGAAATTCGCGCCGGCACGGGCGGAAACGAAGCCGCCATTTTCGCGGCCGATCTTTACCGGATGTATCACCGCTACGCCGAGTCGGCCGGATTAAAAACGGAAGATCTCGAATCGAGTCCGTCGGAGATGGGCGGGCTAAAAGAAGGGATCTTCAAAGTCTCGGGTGAATCGGTTTTTCGAAAGTTGCGCTACGAAAGCGGCGTGCATCGGGTCCAACGGGTGCCTGCGACCGAAGCGCAGGGGCGCATCCACACTTCCACCGCCACGGTCGCGGTGCTGCCGGAAGCGGAAGATGTCGATGTTGAATTAAAGCCGGAAGATTTGCGGATTGAGGTTTCCCGCGCCGGCGGTCCGGGCGGACAAGGTGTGAACACCACCGACTCGGCAGTGCAAGTGATGCACATTCCAACCGGCACGATTGTTCGTTGCCAGGACGGTCGCAGTCAGCTCAAGAACAAGGAAAAGGCATTGTCGATCTTGCGGGCGCGATTGCTTGAACGGCAACAGCAGGAGGAAGCGGCGAAATACAGCGCGCAACGGCGCGGACAGATTGGCACCGGCGGGCGCGAAGAAAAAATTAGGACCTACAATTTTCCTCAGAACCGCCTGACCGACCACCGCATCGGACTGACGCTCTATAATTTAGATCGCGTTATCGACGGGAATCTCGAAGAGATGATTCGCGCGCTTCAAGCCGCCGATGTGGCAGAGCGATTGAAGGAGTCTTCGATCGCGTGATTCAACCATTTCTGTCATTTCGACCGAAGTGGACAAATCTGTGACTATTTCAGAAATATCTAGAGATGTCTTCCCGCCACCGCGGGACTCGACATGACAAAGACGAAAAGCCTCCTCGAAGTCCTGCAATCGACGACTGCTTATTTCACCAGGCACGAGATCGAGAACCCGCGCTTAAACGCTGAGCAGTTGCTCGCTCACACACTCCGACTATCGCGAATGGATCTTTATTTAGAGTTCGAGCGGAATCTTGCCGAGAACGAGCTTGGACCGTTGCGCGATTTGGTGAAGCGCCGAGGCCAAGGCGAACCGCTCCAGCATTTGTTGGGCACGGTTGAGTTTTGCGGTCACACGTTCGCAATCGATAAACGCGCGATGGTGCCGCGGCCCGAGACCGAGGAGCTCGTTGAGCTCCTGAAGTCAGAGGTCAGCCTCCGGCCCGGAGGGGCCTACGCCCCGGTGGGAAGTCAGAGGTCAGATTTCCGGATGATTGATGTGGGAACTGGGTCAGGTGTGATCGCGCTCAGCTTGGCAGCGAAGTTTCCGGAAGCAGAAATTTATGCCATCGACATTTCCGAAGACGCGCTGTCGCTGGCGCGCGAAAACGCGGCCCAGCTCCGGTTAGGTGAGCGGGTCCGATTTCAAAAGACCGATCTGCTCGAAAATTTGTCTGAAAGATTCGACCTGATCGTGGCGAATCTTCCGTACATTTCCATGCAAGATCGACATTTGCTAGCGCGCGAAGTGCTGCATGATCCAGAAGTGGCACTTTTTGGTGGACCCGGCGGTGACGAGTTGGTGCGAAAATTAATCGAGCAAGCGCCCGCGCATCTCGAACCGGGCGGGCTGCTGGCCCTGGAAATTGGCCTTGGTCAGGCTGAAGGACTTTCGGACTTTCTTCGTCAAAAGAATTATCACGACATTCAGTTAAAAAAGGATTATTCAGGTATCTCACGTTTTCTCTTAGCCAGGTATGGATAAAATCCGGATTCACGGGGGACATCCGCTAAGCGGAACGATCAAAATCAGCGGCTCGAAGAATTCCGCCCTGCCGATTCTGGCGGCGACGCTGCTCACCCGTGAACCGTGCACGATTCACCGTGTGCCGGACCTGAGCGACACGCATTACATGCTGCAAATTTTGAAGCATCTCGGCGCGGAAGTGGAACGCGCCAGCGGCACGGTCACGGTCGCGGCCGCGAAAATCGATTCGGTTGCGCCCTATGATGTTGTCCGGAGGATGCGCGCTTCTGTTTGCGTCATCGGTCCGTTGCTCGGCCGCTGCAAGGAAGCGACGGTTTCGTTGCCGGGCGGCTGCGTCATCGGCGATCGGCCGATCGACCTGCACTTGAAGGGATTCGAGGCGCTCGGTTCTGCCGTTCGGGTGGAAGCCGGCAACATCAAAGTGTTTGCGCCGAAACTCACCGGTGCGGTGATCAATTTGCGCGGCAAATTTGGGCCGACCGTTCTCGGCACCGACAACGTAATGATGGCGGCAGCGCTGGCAGAAGGGACGACCGTGATCGAAGGCGCCGCTCAAGAACCGGAAGTTGTCGATCTCGCGAATTTTCTGAACAAGATGGGCGCGAAGATTGAAGGCGCCGGCACCCGCCGCATTATCGTGGAAGGCGTCAAGGAATTGCACGGCACCGAGCACGACATCATTCCGGATCGCATCGAAGCCGGAACTTTTCTGGTTGCGGGCGCGATTTGCGGCAACGGAGTCACGATCAAGCGGGTCGAGCCGGAGCACGTTCAAGCCGTGACCAAGGCGCTGAGCAATTGCGGATTTAAAATCGAATCGTCCGACAATTCCATAACCGTTTTGCCCAACGGCGTGGCCGCACCGCTTGAGCTCGCGACCGAGCCATATCCCGGTTTTCCGACCGATATGCAGGCACAAATGTGTGCGCTTCTTTCCACCACTGGCGGAATCAGCGTCATCACAGAAAACATTTTTCCGCAGCGCTACATGCACGTGGCAGAGCTCAAACGCATGGGCGCACATGTCGATCTTGAGGGACCAACCGCCGTGATCCAAGGCGTTGATCGTCTCTTTGGCGCGCCGGTGATGGCGAGCGATTTGCGCGCGTCGGCCGCGCTCGTGCTGGCCGGCTTGAAAGCGGACGGAATCACCGAAGTCAGCCGCGTTTATCACATCGATCGCGGCTACGAACATTTGGATGAGAAACTGAGCGAGCTCGGCGCTCAAATCGAACGCGTGAAAGGATAACTATGGAGACAACGACAACATCGACACCCTCCAGTGTGCGAACGTGGTGCATTCTTGCGCACGCCACTGCTTTAGTCGGATTCTTAGTGCCGGTCGCGGGTCACGTTGTTGGGCCGCTTATCATCTGGCTGGCCAAGCGTCAGGATTCACCCGAGATCGACGCCCACGGCAAAGAGTCGCTTAACTTCCAGATTTCGATGCTGATCTGGAACGCGATCGCGGCGATTTTGATCATTGTCTTGATCGGGATTCCCATCCTGATTCTGCTGCACATTCTAAATATTATCTTTGTCATCGTCGCCTCGATCCAGGCCAGCGAAGGCAAGCTCTATCGTTATCCGTTGGCAATCCGGTTAATTAGCTAGGTAGGGCGGTTCACCGAACCGCCCCTACCTGTGGGTGGTGTTTTCAGCAGTCTACGGAGCGTTTTCATGTTCGCGACGTCTTCACGCAATTCCCTGCCTTTCGGCGTTTCGAGAACCTTTGGGATTTTTCGAAATCGCCGGTCGCGCATGATAAAGCGGAATGCGTCCAGGCCGATCTGGCCCTTTCCGATGTGCTGGTGTCGATCCACCCGCGAACCGCGCACGGTTTTGGAATCGTTCACGTGAATGGCGGCGAGACGGTTGAATCCGATTACGCGATCGAATTCGCGAAATGTTTTCTTGATCCCGGCTTCACTCCCGATGTCGTAGCCGGCGGCGAAAACGTGTGCGGTGTCGAGACAAACACAAAGGCGCTCCGGTTCGCGCACGTTCTGGATGATGTAACCGATCTGCTCGAAGCGATGACCAAGACATGAGCCCTGGCCAGCCGTTGTTTCGAGCGCGATGCGGGTTTTGACTTTCGGATTTTTTTGAAACACGCGGTTGATCGCGGCGACGATTTTTTCGAGTCCGGCTTCTTCGCCTGCGCCGAGATGCGCGCCGGGATGAAGAACCAGAAATGGAAGCTCGAGCTGATCGGCCCGAGTAAGCTCTTCAGACAAAGCGCGGATGGAATTCGCGTGAAACTGCGGATTGGTGGTCGCGAGATTGATCAGATAATTGGCGTGGGCAAAGATCGATAATAACTGGCCGCGCTGGCGATGTTCGATGAACGCGCGGATTTCTTCGCGCGCGAGCGGACGCGCGAACCATTGCATATTGTTCTTCACGAACATCTGGATCGCGGTGCAGTTGATCGAGCAGCCGCGCTCGATTGCCGTGTGCACGCCGCCACCGATTGACATGTGCGCGCCGAGCAGAAGAGGTTCTGTCATGTCGACTTCGCTCGGAATGACAATCAACCAAGCCGAAACGAGCTAAATCTTCGACAAATAATACGGCAACATGTCGGCCCAGTAATTCCAATCGTGGCCGCGCCATTTGCCGTCATCGAGCCAGTGCTGAATGCCTTTCGAATTTAGAATCTCCGAGAGCCGATAGGATTCGTGGCGGGTAACGTCCCATTCGCCGGTGCCGATGATGATGCCCATGTGATTGTATTTCCACGGGTCAGTCGTGTTCGGCAGATAATGAAACGGGCTGTTGAAATAAATGTTGTCGTCGTAATAGCCGTCGAAAAAATCGCTGATGTCGAACGAACCGCTCAGACTGATGAGATAGGCCACTAAATCCGGGTGACGAAATGCAATATTGGCGGCGTGATATGCACCGAGGCTGGCGCCGCTCACCGCCACACGATGACAATGACATTCCCGCCGGGCGAGATCGAACACGTCGCGCACGATCACATTTTCGTAAGCGTTATACGTCTTCATCCGATCGGCCGGATGAATTGTTTTGTTATAAAAACTTTCCAGGTCAATCGCGTCCGGGCAATAAACCGTGATTTTGCCACTGTCGATGTACCCGGCAACTGAACCGACCAGACCGAAATCTTTGTTCTCATAGTAACGCGCGCCGGAAGTTGGAAACAGAATGAGGGGCAGACCGCCGCCGTTTCCGAAGGCGAGCATCTCGAAATCGCGGCTCAACCAGGGCGTGTCCCATTTGATGTAACGTTCATTCATCGAAGATCGACAATAAGGAGGGCAGGCGATCGAGGTCAATCGCGTCCCCACTGAAAATCACAATTCGAGATTGCCGTGCGGTGGACAAGATCGCCATCTTCAACGAAGCGTCTCGCTTTGAAACCGAAACACACCCTCACTGGAAACATTAAGCGGCACCGCGCTTTTCATTCCAAGGTTCTCGGGAATCGGCGTGATGTGCTGGTGTATTTGCCGCCCGGCTATAGTCGTTTTTCGCCAAGACGTTATCCGGTTTTATATTTGCACGACGGGCAAAACGTTTTCGACGCCGCGACTTCATTTGCCGGAGTCGAGTGGGGCGTTGATGAAACTGCGCAGCGATTGATCCGGCATAAATTGATCGAGCCGCTCATCATTGTGGCGGTGGCAAACATCGGCGAGGAACGGATCCACGAATACGCGCCGACACCGGGCGTGATTGACGCGGGCGCGAAGCGGAAAAAACGGAGCAAAGGTTGGGCGCGAAAATACGGGCGCTTTTTGATCGAAGAGCTCAAGCCTTACATCGACAGACAATATCGCACGAAACCGGAAGCCGAATTCACCGGACTGGGAGGTTCGTCGCTCGGGGCGTTACTGACGCTTTCGTTAGGTCTGTGGTTTCCGAATTTTTTCACCCGTCTGATCGCGATGTCGCCCTCGGTTTGGTGGGACGATCAAGTCATCGTGAAAATGGTCAACGATCTTGACCGAAAACTTCCGCTCAAAATCTGGCTCGACACCGGCACAAATGAACCAGGCTGGGAACGCGCGCGAACTTTATGCGCGGCATTGATCGACAAAGGGTGGCACCCGTTCGAGGACTTGCATTACCACGAAATCGAAGGCGCCGATCACGGCGAAGGCGCTTGGGCGATGCGGGTTGAGCCGGCGCTGCGGTTTTTATTTCCGCCGCGTCCAATCACGTGATGGAAATTACTGCAACAACTTGCCGTAGACCTGAAAGACCCGGGTGAACCCGCCGACGAAT
>Ga0209056_10007479_pt1 | contig 11245 bp, 11 predicted proteins | sample GraSoiAngelo_114_FD_185876 | JGI IMG/M metagenome (GOLD analysis project Ga0209056, IMG submission 185876) | Grasslands soil microbial communities from the Angelo Coastal Reserve, California, USA - 14_0903_13_40cm (SPAdes) (version 2) | ecosystem: Environmental > Terrestrial > Soil > Grasslands... | reverse complement strand
GGCGTTGATCTTGTTCGGGATGTACAACGGCCTGATCCGCTCGCGGAACCGCGTGAAAGAGGCTTGGTCGGGGATTGACGTGCAGCTGCGGCGCCGCGCCAGCCTCGTGCCGAACCTCGTCGAGACGGTGAAGGGTTACGCCTCCCACGAGCGCGAGACGTTCGAAGAGGTGACGCGCGCTCGCTCCGCGGTCGAGCAGGCAGGGAGCATCCCAGACGCCGCCGCGGCGAACAATATGCTCACAGGCGCGTTGCGTCACCTGTTCGCGGTGGCCGAGAACTATCCCCAACTGCGGGCGTCAGAGAATTTCATGAACCTGCAGACGGAGCTGTCCGATATTGAGGAGAAGATCGCGTTTTCGCGCCAGTTCTATAACACAAACGTGCTCGACTACAACAACCGGTTGCAGACGGTGCCGACCGTATTCATCGCAAACATGTTTGGCTTCCAGCGTGAGGAGTTCTTCGAGGCGGACGAGGAAGGCCGCGCGGAGGTACGGGTCGACTTCACGGGCGCGCAGGCGGCAGCTCCAGCGGCCGGCGCAGCTGACAGCACTGAAACGCAGCCGGAACAGCCTGGACAGCAGCCCTCGTAGGTGCGAACGAGCTAGCGGACCGACTTTGGGAGTCCGCGAGCTGAGATGACGGACGAAAGCACGGCCGCTGAAGCGGTTAGGGACGGCGAATTCGCCTTCCGCCTGACGAACGATACGCCTCTCTATGAGACGCCGGACGCTTCCAGCAGAGTGATCACGAAGCTGGTGGCCGGCTCCATCGTCACCGTGCACGACCGCGCGGGCGATTTCCTGCACGTCATCACGCCGAACGACAGCTTCGGATTTATTCCAGCGTCAACGCCCATCGGCGATATCGAGGCGATGTCCCTGGCACCGCCGCCTGAGCCAACCGTCGAGGACAACGCCCCGTCTACGTCAGCAGCGGCCGCCTTCAGCGCCCAGCAAGACGCGGCCGCGATGAGAAGGGCGGAGGACCGCGATTGGAAGCCCGAACCGATAAACGTCGGCGACGCGCAACGCCTCCTGATCTACGACCGGATCGACAAGAACAAGCGCGGGACGTTGATGATCATGGGCGGCTTCGTAATCTTTCTCGCCCTCTTCTTCGCCGCAATCGGCGCCGTGATTGGATTCAGCAGCGCCGCTCCGTTCAGCGAACAACTGACGATTGCGCTTGTTACGGGCGCGATCGCGGGCGCCATTGCGCTCGTCATCGCGGTCGTGATGTATCGCTCGAGCACTTCGATAGTACTCGGGATTTCGGGGGCGCATGAGGTGACGAAGCAAGAGGAGCCGGTCTTGTATCGGATCGTCGAGAACCTCAGCATTGGCTCGGGCCTGCCGATGCCGAAGGTGTGGGTGATCGAAGACAGCGCGCCCAACGCCTTCGCCACGGGCCGCAACCCGGGCGCGGCGCACGTCGCGGCGACGCGGGGCCTGCTCGACAAGCTGGAGAAGCGAGAGCTCGAAGGCGTCATCGCGCACGAGGTCTCGCACGTCGGCAACTACGACACTCGGCTGATGACGCTTGTAGCAGTGGTTGTCGGGCTTGTCGCCCTGCTTTCGGACCTAATGCTGCGGCTGACCTGGTACGGCTCCGGCGCGCGGTCCAGCAACCGGGATAAAGGTGGCGGAGCCATCGCTCTCGTCATTCTGGCAGTGGCGGTCGTCTTCATTGCGCTGTCTCCGGTAATTGCGAGCATCATGAGGCTTGCTCTTTCGCGACAGCGAGAGTATCTCGCCGACGCCTCCGGCGCGCTTCTTTGCCGCAATCCGGACGCGCTGGCGGACGCGCTGCTCAAGATTTCCGCCGACCCTGAGCCGCTTGAGGTGGCGAACAAGGCGACGGCGCACCTCTATATCTGCAACCCACTCAAGGGACATGAGAGCTTCCTGAACAACTTATTCTCCACGCACCCGCCTATCGAAGAGCGGGTCCGCATTCTTCGAGCGATGTAGCGTGGGCGTCGTGCTGCGCTTCGCGCGACCGGACGATATTCCGGAAATCGAACGGCTGCTCGCCGCCGAGTGGCTGCCGCCGATGGCGATCAACGAATTCCTCGACTCCTTCTGGGTGATCGAGAGCGAAGGCCGTGTCGCCGGCGCCGCCGGGATCGAGGTTTACGACGAGGCGGCGGTGCTGCGGTCGGTCGTTGTCGCGCCGGAACTGCGCGGGACCGGCGAGGGCGATCACCTAGTGCGAACGGGTCTCGAGTATGCGCGGGAGCACGGCGCAAAGCGGGTGTACCTTTTCACGATGCACGCGGCGCCCTTCTTCGCTCGCTACGGCTTCGAGCCCGTCACGACGGACGACTTTGAGGCCGCCGTACGGAACTCCTGGCAATACGTGGGGCTCACTGAGCGGCCGGAGATCCTCAAGCAGATGATACCGATGCGGCTGATCGTCGACCAGTGATAGTCAGTGAATCGTGAGCCAAATAAGCGAATGGGCGGCGACCGCCGGTAGCCCTACGCCGTGACATCGACCCCCTGACCTTCCACGACATCCCCTATTCGCCAGACCGGCTCGTCTGCCGCCGCGAAGAGCGGCTCTACTCGTCTTGCGTCCTCCGACGTGACGGCGAAGAGCAGGCCGCCCGAAGTTTGTGGATCGTAGAGCACGTGCTCCAGGGCTTCCGGGATGGTGTTCGCGAAGGTTACCTTGCCGGCGAGATAGCCTCGATTGCGCGCCGCGCCACCGGTGACGATGCCGCGCGCGGCGTACTCGAGAGCGCCCGGCAAAAGAGGGACACGCGAGGCGGCAAAGCGCAGCGAGACGCCGCTCGCAACCGCCATCTCGTAGCCATGGCCGAGCAAGCTGTAGCCTGTGACATCCGTAAGTGCCTGCGCGCCGGCCTCGCGTGCCAGGTGCGAGGCGTGGCGATTGAGGCGCGTCATGCTCCGGACCGCAGCATCGAGGTGCTCAGGCGACGCCGCATCCTGCTTCGCCGCCGTCGTGATAATGCCCGTGCCGAGCGCCTTCGTTAGAAACAGTGAATCGCCCGCGCGCGCGCCGGCCTTCGTCAGGACGTCCTGCGGGTGCACGAGGCCGAGGACAGCGAGGCCGAACTTGGGCTCGGCGTCGATGATCGTGTGCCCGCCGGCAAGAATTCCCGCTGCTTCCGCTACCTTATCCGCTCCGCCGGTCAGGATAGCAGCAATGATTTCGGCGGCAAGGTCATCGGGAAAGGCTGCGATGTTCAGGGCGAGTACGACTTCCCCGCCCATCGCGTAGACATCGCTCATGGCGTTTGTTGCCGCGATAGCACCGTAGGCGTAAGGATCGTCCACGAGAGGCGCGAAGAAGTCCGTGGTCATGACGACAGCCTGCTCGTCATTCAGACGATAGACGGCAGCATCATCGGGCGCGGCGAGGCCGACCAGCAGGTCCGGGTCGCTGCCGGCCGGACGGTCCGCGAGGAAGCGCAGGACCTGCGCTATGGACTCAGCGCCCGCTTTGCCGGCTCAGCCGGCGCATGAAGCGAGCGCGGTCAAACGCACAGGTTCAGTAGCCATCAGGCTCCTTTCGGCCCCAGTATAATGCGGTGGTGCGTGCCAGACCGGCGCTCATCCTGGGGGCGCTCATTACACTCGTTTCCACACTGGTCGCCTGTGGCGGAAGCGGGGAGTCGAAGCCGCCCGGCGTCCTGATCGGCGGTCTGCCGACTCGTTCCCCTAGCGCCTCTCAGTCGCCTGCTGCCGCCGCTGAGGTGCAAACGCAGGAGCCTACGCAACCTCCGAGATCGCCGATGGTCGTATCGCTCGCCTGGCTGGACAATTCGCCGCCGGTGCCCGACTTGCCGCCGTCGTTCGCGGCAGAGTCGCCGGACGGCGGGCTTCAGGCGGCGATCGAAACGGCGCTGGCGGGCCGTGAGGGCTCTTATTCGGTCGTCGTCCACAACCTCGCGAACGGCCGGGGCGCGTCCCTGAACGCGGACAAGGTGTATTACGCGGCGAGCCTCTACAAGCTAGAGGTGCTCCTCGAAGTATTCCGCCAGCGCGACGCCGGCCAGCTCGACTTCGGCGGCCTGCTTACTCTCGAGAAGAAGTACATCGACCTCGACCTGAAGACGCTCGATGCGCTAGAGATACTCGAAAACGACGAGGTGACGGTGCGGGACGCGGTCCGCGCGATGACGATCGTCAGCGACACGCCGACGGCGGCGTTGTTGCAGGACACCGTAGGCGCCGGGCGCATCGACGAAACGCTTGCGTCTCTGGGGTTGGGAAGCACGCAGAGTGCGAATCGTGAGCTGCCGACGAGCGCGCGCGACATGGCCCGCCTGCTGACGGCGATCGCCGCCGGGGAAGGAGGCGTGAATGCGGGATCGCGCAACGAAATGCTGTCGCTGCTCGAGCAAGAAGGGTACCGGGCAGGTGTTATCGCTGGGGTACCGCCTGACGCTGCCGTCGCGCACAAAACGGGCAGCTATTCGGATGCGACTCATGACGTGGCGCTCGTCTGGGGACCGAAGGGGCCGTACGTGATCGCGGTCCTCACGGACCGCTCGTACGACTGGGACGCGATCCGAGAGGTCTCGCGAGCGGTGTGGGATTACTTCGCGGCGCAGCCATAACCGGCCGTGCCTCGCAGACGCGCCAAACGCCTGACGCCGGCTGCGATCATCCAGCGCCTTTCGGCTCTTTACGGTGACCCGGTGTGGCGGCCGCACGGCGACCCGATGTCGGAGCTGGTGCTGACGATCCTTTCGCAGAACACTTCGGACGCCAACTCCGGGCGCGCGTTCATGCGGCTGCGGTCGCGCTTTCGGACGTGGGAGGAGCTTCTCGCGGCAGGCCTGGAGGCGATCGTGCCTGAGATACAGGCGGGCGGATTGGCGACGATCAAGGCTCCGCGGATAAAGGCGGCCCTTGAGGCCGTCTATGAACGGCGGGGCAACTTCGATCTCGAGTTCCTCCGCGACCTGCCCCTCGAGGAGGCGAAGGCCTGGCTCCGTGAGCTGAAGGGGGTAGGGCCGAAGACGGCAGCCTGTGTGCTGATGTTCGCGCTCGGGCGGCCGGCGCTGCCTGTCGATACGCATGTGCACCGCGTGGCTCAGCGCCTGGGCCTGGTGCCAGCGAAGGCCGGGGCGGCTGAGGCGCACGATATTCTCGAGGCGCATCTTGAGCCGGACGAGGTCTACCCGTTCCACATCTCGCTCATCAAGCACGGGCGCCGGATTTGCCGCTCGCAGCGGCCGTTATGTGAGCGGTGCCCGCTGCTGGATGGTTGTCCGGCGGGGCAGGTGTTTATGGGCGTTCGGTCGCGGGCCTGATACTTGACATCCTCCGCCGAAACGCCTACTGTGTTTCACACCATGACGCCTGAGCTGAGCGGCACGCCGCGACGGCCCCGAGCTAACAGCGGGGGCTTGGCGCGCGTCAACCGCTAGCCCGGCGTCAGTCAGTCAGAGTACGCTAGGCCCCACCGCTTTTTCGAAGGGTGGGGCTTTTTCATTTCAGGAAGCGATACGATGGTGAAAGTAGGCATTATAAACGCCACGGGATATGCGGGCGCCGAGCTGGCGCGCCTGTTGTATTCGCATCCCGAGGTCGAACTCACGAGCGTCAGCGGACGGAGCGCGGCCGGCAAGGCGCTGGCAGACGTGTTCCCACACCTCGCCTGTTATGACCTGACGATAGGCGAGGAGATCGACGATGTCGATTTCGTCTTTTCGGGGTTGCCGCATGCGGCGAGCGCCGCGGCTTGCGCGCCGTTGGTCCGCGCGGGCGTGCCCGTCGTTGATATCAGCGCCGACTTTCGCCTGCGCGACCCCCAGGAGTACGCCGAATGGTACGGCGCCGAGCACCCGGCTCCAGAACTGATTTCGCAGGCGGCCTATGGGTTGACGGAGCTGAACCGTGAGTCAGTGCGGCAGTCAAAGCTGATCGCGAATCCGGGCTGCTTCCCGGAGAGCGCACTCCTGGCGCTGGCGCCCGCGGTGAAGGCGGGCATCATCGGGCCGGATATCATCATCGACTCGAAGTCGGGGATCTCGGGCGCCGGACGCGGACTCGATCTCAAGTACCACTTCGGCGAAGCGGACGAGAGTGTTTCGGCTTACGGGCTCTCGGGCCACCGCCACCTGCCGGAGATCGTCCAGGAGCTGGCGAAGATGTGGCCGAAGGCCGAAGCGCCGGTCGCGATTGAAAGGACGGTTCGGGTATGGCCTTCTGACGGCGGAGCACCGGGCGGTCCGCCGCGAGTTACCTTTACGCCCCATCTTATTCCGATGACCCGCGGCATCCTGTCAACGTGTTACGCACCGCTCGCCGGAGAGTTGTCACACGCCGATGTCCGGGAGCTATATAAAGACTCTTATCGCGACGAGCCGTTTGTTTGCGTCGTCGATTCGCCGCCGGCGACGAAGCAGACGCGCGGGAACAACATGTGCCTCGTTTATCCGACGGTTGATGCGCGTACAGAGCGGCTGGTCGTCGTCAGCGTTCTCGACAACCTCGTGAAGGGTGCCGCTGGGCAGGCGATCCAGAACATGAACGCGATGCTCGGGTTTCCGGAAACGTTGGGACTCGACATGCCGGCGCTGTATCCGTGAGAGGAACAAGGAACATGGAACCGGGAATAGAGGTAAGAGAAGGTGTCGAAATGGTACCGGACGGGACGGTGACAACGCCGAAAGGATTTCTCGCCGGCGCAGCGAAGGTCGGCGTGCGGACAGACTGGGACAAGCTCGACGTTGGGTTGGTCTATTCGGAGGCGCCTTGCGTGGCGGCCGGGGTATATACGCGCAACGCGCTGAAAGGTGCCTCGCTCCTGGTATCGATGGAGCACCTGGCGAAGGGGAGCGCGCAGGCAATCGTGGCGAATTCTGGTTGCGCGAACTGTTCGGTCGGCGAGCGCGGCATCGAGGACGCGATCAAGATGGCGCAGCTCACGGGAGCGAAGTTTGGGATCGATCCGCACGAGGTTGTCGTCGCTTCGACCGGCGTTATCGGGACATTCCTGCCGATGGACCGCATCAACCGTGGAATAGAAGAGATCCAGGTAACGTCGGATGGCGGGCTCGAATTTGCTCGGGCGATCATGACGACGGACACGAAGCCAAAGCACGTCGCGGTCCGGGTGAACGGCTGGTCGATGGGCGGCGTGGTGAAGGGGGTTGGCATGATCCACCCGAACATGGCCACGATGCTGTGCTTTGTCACGACAGAGGCCGCGGTCTCGCAGCCGTTCCTCGCCCGCGCTTTGAAGGACGCCGTCGACGATTCCTTCAACATGATCGACATCGATAACGACACGAGCCCGGACGACACTGTCGTTGTAATGGCGAACGGCATGGCCGGCGGCGGCACGATTGACGATGGGCATCCGGAGGCAGATCTGTTCCGAGAGGCCCTCAGAAGTGTTTGCATCAGCCTGGCGAAACAACAGATCGGCGACGCCGAAGGCGCGACCAAATTGATCGAAGCCCGCGTCGAAGGCGCGGCGACGATGGAAGACGCCCGCAAAGCCTCCCGAGAGATCGTGGTCTCGATAGGAGTCAAAACGGCGATCTACGGCCACGACGCGAATTGGGGCCGAATCGTGTCTGCTGTGGGCAATAGTGGCGCGGCGATGAAGGAAGAGTCGCTCGCGCTCTACTTCAGAAGCCCGGACGGCGATGACGTGTGCCTTTTCCGCGACGGCGTCCCGCAGAGGGTCGACGCGGCGCTCGCGAAAGCATGTCTCACACCCCGTGAAGTCTACTTGCGGGTCACCCTCGGGCTAGGCGACGGCGCGGCAACGGCGTGGGGCTCCGACCTGACGGAAGAATTCGTGCGGCTTAACAGCATGTACACGACATGAGCGAGATCGTCGTCGCCAAAATCGGCGGCTCAACGCTCGGGTCGCACGACACGGCGCTTGCCGATGTCGTCGAGCTTCAGCGGAAAGGCCTGCAGCCGGTCATAGTACACGGGGGTGGAGCGCTGATCAGCGAGTGGCTCGATTCACATAACGTATCGACGCGGTTTGAGCAGGGGTTGCGGGTTACCGATGAGGAATCACTGAGAGTCGTAGTGGCGGTTCTCGCAGGGCTTGTGAACAAGCAGATCGTCGCTGAGCTGAGTTCGCGGGGAGGGCGCGCGATGGGTTTGTCGGGCGCGGACTGCGGGTTGTTGCGGGCACGACCTTTGGACCCAAAGCTGGGGTTCGTCGGCGAAATCACAGGTGTGGACACGGCTACCGTTGATTCGCTGGTGGGAGACGGGTGCATCCCCGTGATCGCCCCGATCGCGCCCGAATGGGAAGGCGAAAGGCCCAGCGCGCAGCTCCTCAACATCAACGCCGATAGCGCCGCCGGCGCTATCGCGAAGGCTCTCGGGGCGCGCTGGTTGGTGTTTCTTACCGATGTCCCCGGCATCCGCATAGTCGAAGGAGAGATCGCAAGTTCGCTCTCGCCCGCGGAGGCCGGCGCGCTCATCGAGTCCGGAATTATCGAGGGCGGTATGATACCGAAAGTACGGGCGTGCCTCGAAGCTGCCCAAGGCGGCTCCCGAGCAATTATCGTCGACGGTCGCGTGGAACACGCACTTGTCCGAACGATCGAAGGCAATATGCCGGGAACGACGATCGCATGACCGAAAGAGAGAACTGGATCGAGCTCGAGAAGCAGTACTTCCTGCCGACGAGCAAGAGGCTTCCGATCACGCTCGTACGGGGCGAAGGCACGCGCGTCTGGGACCTGGACGGCCGGGAGTACCTAGATTTCGTGGCGGGTATCGCGGCGGTCAGTCTGGGGCACTGCCATCCGGAGGTCGTTGGGGCGATCGAGCGGCAGTCGCGGGAGTTGATGCACACCTCGAACTACTACTACACGATCCCGCAGGTGAAGCTGGCGAAGCTCCTCTGCGACAGCAGCGGGCTCGATAAGGTGTTCTTTTGCAACAGCGGCGCGGAGGCCGTCGAAGGTCTGCTGAAGATTGCGCGCAAGTGGGGCAAGGAGAAGCGCGATGGCGCGTTCGAGATCATCGTCGCCGAAGATGCCTTCCACGGGCGTACGCTCGCCACCGTAACGGCCGCGGGCAACGAGAAGTACCGGGCGCCGTTCACGCCTCTTGTCGAGGGCTTCGTCCGCGTGCCGTTCAATGATGTGGCGGCGATCAAGAAGGCGACGACCGGCAAGACGGCAGCAGTGCTGCTGGAACCGCTACAGGGCGAGGGCGGCGTCAATGTCCCGGACGATGACTACCTTCCGCAGGTGCGCGCCTGGTGCGACGAGGCCGGCATTCTCCTTTTGCTCGACGAGGTGCAGACGGGCGTCGGGCGTACCGGCAAGCTCTTTGCTCACCAGCATTACGGCATCGAGCCGGACGCCATGGCAATCGCGAAAGCGCTCGGCGGTGGCTTTCCGATCGGCGCGTTTCTGGCGAAGGACCACTGCGCCGTTCTCGGCCCGGGCGAACACGGCACCACCTTTGGCGGCAACGCGCTCGCTTGCGAAGTCGGCCATACGGTCCTCAAGTACATGCTCGGACACGACCTGCCGGGACAGGTCGCAAAGAAAGGCGAGTACTTCGAGCGCAAGCTGCACTCGCTGGCCGACCGCCACCCAATGGTCACGGAAGTCCGCGGCAAGGGGCTCATCTGGGCGCTCGAACTCGACCGGCCGGTCGCCGAAGAGATGATGGGCGCCTGCTCCGAAGAAGGCTTGCTCGTGAACAACGTCAAGCCGACGGCGCTGCGTTTCATCCCTCCGTTGACAGTCTCAGAAGAGGAGATCGACGGCGCGATCGAGATTGTGGACCGAGTCCTCGCGCGATTTGAGGCCGGAGGGCCCAAGTAGGCTGCCGGGCCTTAAGTCTGTGGTTCGCAATGCCTGAGAAGATCGTCCTCGCCTACTCCGGCGGCCTCGACACTTCCGTCGCCATCCGCTGGCTCAAGGAGGAGCGCGGATACGATGTTGTCGCTCTGACCGTCGATGTCGGGATGGACCGCTCGCGCGAGGAGCTTCAGTCGCGGGCGATGGCGGCAGGGGCGTCGCGCCATGTCTGGCAAGATGCCCAGGAGACGTTCATCCGCCACTTTGCATTCCCTGCCCGCTGGCGACCGCGCTCTCTCGACCGCTAATCGCCCGCGAGATGGTCGCGGTCGCTCGGGACGAAGGCGCGAGTGCGGTGGCACATGGATGTACCGGCAAGGGGAACGACCAGGTGCGGCTCGATGTCTCGGTGCAGGCACTCGCGCCAGACTTGAAGGTCGTCGCGCCCTTGCGGGAATGGGAGATGGACCGCGAGTCCGAGATCGCCTACGCGCAGGAGCACGCGATCCCGATCAACGTCACCAAGGCCAGCCCGTACAGCATCGATGAGAACCTCTGGGGACGCAGTGTCGAGACGGGGGTGCTGGAAGACCCATGGGTCGAGCCGCCGAAGGACGTTTATGCCTGGACGAAATCGCCGGCGGAAGCTCCCAGCGACCCTGCTTACGTCGAAATCGGCTTCGATCGCGGTCTGCCGGTGTCGCTCGATGGAAAGACGATCGATCCGGTGGCGCTCGTCAAGCGGCTCAACAAGCTTGCGGGCGAGCACGGCGTCGGGCGCATCGACAGCGTGGAGGACCGGCTCGTCGGCATCAAGTCGCGCGAGATATACGAGGCGCCGGCAGGGATCACGCTGCTCGTCGCGCATGAGGCGCTGGAGTCGCTCACACTTTCGAAGGAGCAACGGCGGCTGAAAGCGCGCCTCGCGGAGGAGTACGCGGAGGTCGTGTACAACGGCCTATGGTTCTCGGCGCACCACCGCGACCTGGCGGCGTACATCCAGTCGACCCAGCGGCACGTGACAGGCACGGTCCGCATCAAGCTCCATAAAGGCAGCGCAGGTGCGGTCGGGCGCAAGTCGCCAAGGAGCCTGTATGACTTCTCGCTCGCGACTTACGACAAGGGCGATGCTTTTGATCGTACGGCGGCGGTCGGCTTCATTAGCATCTGGGGCCTGCCTGTGCGCGTCCAGGCGCAGGCGCAGACACCGGCCGAGAACGATGATGATGCTCTCAACCCTTGAAGTCGAATTGCGCCTCGATTACCTGCTGCTCGCCCGTATCGTGAAGGATGCAAACGTTGTCGATCGTAATCTCCCATTCAAAGTCTCGCTTCAGCAAGAACGGGAACAGTTCGCGCGAAATATCGCTCTCGAGGTCTGGCGCTAGGTTGACTGTGGCCAGCCAGCGCTCGGCGGCGTAGCGGTCCATTACGCCGGTAGCGATCGAGGCCAGCTCCGCCCAGAGCC
>Ga0209056_10007477_pt1 | contig 11246 bp, 9 predicted proteins | sample GraSoiAngelo_114_FD_185876 | JGI IMG/M metagenome (GOLD analysis project Ga0209056, IMG submission 185876) | Grasslands soil microbial communities from the Angelo Coastal Reserve, California, USA - 14_0903_13_40cm (SPAdes) (version 2) | ecosystem: Environmental > Terrestrial > Soil > Grasslands ... | reverse complement strand
AGCGTGCCGCCGCTCGTGCAGCGCTCGGGCGCCCAGGCGAGGCGGCCGCGCACCTCCTCGGCACTGGCCGCGGTCACCTCGGCGCCCACGGCGACGGCGAAGGGCATGGCGGCGGCGAGGGCCTGGGGGTCGGGGGCGGCCATGGCTACTCGGACGGGCTCCTCGGCGGAGCCTCCGGCGTCTCGATCACCTTCACGCGGTAGTCGGTGAAGGCCGGCGTCTCCTCCTTCAGGAAGCTCCCCCGGAAGCGCTCCTCGGCGTCGGCGGGGAGCGGCTTCACCTTGCCCGACTCGAGGAGCTCCCGGGGGTTCAGGTCGGGAACCGCGAGCGCCTCGGCGCTCTCGTTGTAGGTGTCCGTCCTGGCGACCACGTTGCCGTGCTCGTCGAGCGCCTCGATGCGGAGCTTCACGTAGCGCAGCTCGTGCCCGCTCGTGTTCTTGAGCCGGCCGACCACGTTGTAGAACTGGGCCCCGTAGCCCGACTCCCAGCGGCCCTTGTGCTCGAGCACCTGGGCGCCGGCGGCGTCCGCGGCGCGCGCGGGCGCGGCCAGGAGGAGCAGCACGAGCGCCAGCCGCCGCATCAATCGGTCATGTGGGTGAGGGTGCGCAGCGAGAAGTACGACGGGTCCCAGCTCTGCTCGAGGAACGAGCTCTGGTAGCGGCCGCCGAGCGCGGCGCGGTTCGTCTTGTCGTTCACGCCCACCACCAGGTTCGGGAAGACGGCCGAGAAGGTCTCGTCGTTCTTGACGAAGTGGTAGCCGCACATGGCGGTGTAGAAGTACTCGCCGGCGCGGTTGTGCACCTGCTTCCAGTAGATGCGGTACATCTCCTTGTCGAAGTACATGATGACCTTGCCGAAGTTGTAGTACGGGTCGCTCGACTGCCCCTCCACGATCCACACCGGGCGCGGCACGAAGACGAGGTTCTGCTGGATCCACCAGGGCGCGCCCTTGGCGTTCGGCACCTCGTAGCCGGCGGGCATGTAGGGCGTGTCGATCAGCTGGCGCGTCGGGCTGACGGACTTCGAGCCGAAGGGGTAGGGCTGGAGGAGGGGGGCCAGGATCGTCTGCTCGCCCACCAGCTTCCACTGGTAGTATTCGACCTTGCCGCCGTAGCAGTTGAGGTCGTCGGCGAAGATGTCGAGCCCGGCCACGGGGTCGGAGCGCGACGCCGAGTTCACCCGCCGCGCGCGGCGGGTGGAGGGCACGTAGGCCCACACCGCGTCCTGCCCGTCCCAGTTCCAATAGCGCTTGGTGAGCGTCGAGACGCCCTCCACGTCGACCGGCTCGAGCGCGCCGGCGATCGCCTCGCCGCTCAGGCTCTCGGGGTTGTCCTTGAGCGGGCCGAAGTGGCGGCCCTGATAGCCGCGCGTGTGGATGAACGCCTTGATGCGGCGGAACTGCCCGCCGGTGTCGACGCCGTTCAGCGTGAAGGTCGCGCCGCCCCCGCCGCCCTGCGCCCCCGCCATGTTGAAGTTCCACGCGATCTTGCAGCCGGCCTTGGAGTCGGCCTTGTCGACCGCTGGGAAGGGCAGGCCGAAGACGAAGTCCGGGATCTTGTCGGTCGCCTTGTCCTTCAGCCCGCAGGTCTTCTCGTCGAGGTCGTACTTGCCGGCGTTCTTCTCGGTCGCGTCCCAGAACGCCTGGCTGTAGTTGTGGTGGAACTTGCCCGGGTCGGCGGACACGACCTTGAACCAGTACTCGCCCTTCTGCAGGCGCTTCACGACCGGCTCGGGCAGCAGGTCCTTCCCCTTCTCCCAGTTGCTCGCCTCGAGCGTCCAGGGCTGCTCGTCGGCGGCGGCGGTGAGCGCGCCGGCGGCGAGAATGGCGGCGCAGAGACGCAGGTAGAGCCTCATTGGAAGCCTCCTCGGCTGGATGGCGCCTCGTGCGCCCGTCTCCGTTTCGGCCGTTTATCTCCGGGTTGTCAAGGGTTACCACCGGGCGCGGCCTGGCGGAGCTTCTCGAGCTCCCAGGCGAGCACGCCGCCGACCAGGAGCACCGCCCGCTCTCCGGCGCGACGCGCGTAGAGCCCCGTCCACGCCGGGTTTCGCTCACCGAGCTCGAGCGCGAGGAGGGGGCGGCCGTCGGCGGCGGCCAGCTCGAGGCGCCGCCCGCCCGGGCCGAGGCCGTAGTCGCCAGGCGTGGCGGGATCGGGATCGACGGTCGCCAGCGGACGGAGCGCGCCGAGCGCGGCGAGGAGATCCGACACCGGATCCTGCGACCACGGCCGGCCGGCCGCGTCGCTCCAGCCGCGCTCGCCGCGCACCGCGGTGAGCCGGCGCTCCCCCTCCACCAGCTCGACGCGGGCGACGGCGGCGGTCGGAACCGCGAGGAGCGGCGCCGGCTCCGCGGGGAAGGCCGGGGCCGGGCGCCGCTCGGTCACCCACAGGTAGCCGGCGAGCGTCGCCAGGAGCGCGACCAGGAGCGCGGTGCCGCGGCCCGTCATGCGAAGCGCCTCCGCCGGGCCATGGCCAGCGCCACCGCGCCCATGAGCGCGCTCGGCGCGACCACCACGCCCCAGAAGACGAGGCGCGCCTCGCGCGCGGTCAGGGTGAGCGGCGAGAACGTGCCGCCCGGCGCCGCCGCCGGGCGCGCCGCGGCGAGCGCGTCGGCGCGCGCCACCAGCTCGGCCGTGGTGAGCAGCAGGTCGCGGTTGCCGAGCACGCCCAGGTGCAGATTGGTCGCGAAGTCGGCGTCGCCGATGATGACGACGCGGCCCTCCCGTCCCCCGGCCACCGGGACGCGCGTGAAGGTCGCGATCGGCAGTGGGCCGCGGCGATCGCGGCCGGGCCGGAAAGTGGCGCCCTCACCCGCCCGGCGGTCGACGTCCGCCCACGCGCCTTCGGCGGTGGTGGCGAGGTAGTCGGCGCGCACGCTCGGCGCGTCGACCACGCGCAGCGACTGCGCCTCGGGGAGGAGGGCCTGCACCTCGGGCGCGTCGGGGACGAGGCCCTGGTTCAGGTAGGCGACGCGTGCCGAGAGGCCGTCGGTGCCGAAGAGCCGCGCGCGCTCGTCCACCACGAGATCGCCCGCCAGCTCGACCCCGAAGCGGCGGACGAGCGCCGCGACGCTCGGCGGCGTCCCCGGGTCGCAGAGGAAGAGGGCGTCGCCGCCGCCCGCCACGTAGGCGGCGAGCGCCTCCACCTCGGCGGGGCGGAGATCGCGGGTCGGACCGGCCACCACCACGAGGCCGGCCTCGGCCGGCACTGCGGCGGCACCCTCGAGCACGCCCGTGCGGAAGCCCTCCGCGGCGAGCGCGCGCGCGGCCTCGGAGGCGCCGCGCCGCTCGTCGGTGTCGCGCGGATCGTGCTCGCCGTGCCCGACCACGAAGTAGGTGGCGACGGGCGGGGTGCCCGCCACCGCGAGGAGCGCCGCGCTCACCGCCTCCTCGCTCACCACCTCGACCGCCTCGCGCCGCTCGCCGGCCTCGACCACGGCCGTGTTGTAGTTGCTGACGCCGAGCCGCTTCGCCATCCCCGGGCTCCGGTCGAGGTCGAAGGCGCGCACCGTGATGGTCGGGCGGGCCTCCTGATAGAGCGTCAGCAGGTCCGTCATCTCGCGCCGGAGCGCGCCCGCCTGGCTCGAGTAGAAGAGCGTGATGCGCACCTCGCCCGCGAGCCGGCCGAGGACCTCGCGCGTGTAGGGCGAGAGCGTGAAGCGGCGCTCGGGCGTCAGATCGAGCCGGCGCGGATGGAGCGCCGCGAGCGCCAGGACACAGCCCAGGATGGCCGTCACGGCCGCGACCTGCACGCCCAGGAGAAGGGCCGGGCGGCGCATCAGAGGCCTCGCCAGGCGCGCGCGCCGAGGGAGCGGTGCGCCAGGAAGAGGAAGAGCGCAGCAAAGGCGAGCAGGTAGACCACGTCGCGGCTGTCGATCACGCCCTGCGCGAAGCCGTAGAAGTGGTCGAAGAGCGAGAGCTGGAGGAGGGCGGGCGCGATGCGCTCGCCGATCGCCGCCTCGTTCCAGGTGGCGAACCAGGCGAAGACGAGGACGCCGTAGGCGAGCATGGCGCTCACCACCTGGTTCTCGCTCACGGTGGAGGCGGCCGCGCCGCAGGCGACGAACGCGACGCCGAGGAGGACCAGGCCGGCGTAGCCCGCGAGCACGGGCGCCACCGCGAAGGGGTGGAGGGCGTAGAGGAGCGCGGGGCCGACGGCCGTCGCGGCGAGCATGCCGAGGTAGAGCGCCAGCGCGGCCAGGAACTTCCCGGCCAGCACCTCGCCGTCGCGCACCGGGAAGGTCCAGAGGAGCTCGAGCGTGCCCTGCTTCCGCTCCTCGGCGAAGAGCCGCATGGTGACGAGCGGCACGACGAGCAGCGCCACCAGGCGGAAGTCGAGGAACACGAAGCGCCAGAGCCCGCGCGTCTGGTTCGCGCCCCCGACCAGCACGAAGAGGGCGAGGTCGCTGTAGAAGAAGTAGCCGGTCAGCAGGAGGAAGACGGCGGCGAGGACCCAGGCGAGCGGCCCGCCGCACATGGCAGCCAGCTCGCGCCGGCAGACGAGCAATATCTTGGTCATTTTATCTCCTGGGGGCCCGTCCAGTGCTCGGGCGCTGCGCGCCCTGCGGTCCAACCCCCGCGCGGCTCCCGCCGCGCGCCCCAGACCCCGTCGGCCAGCTCGACGCCTCTCGGCGTCGGCCTCCCCGTCGCGCGCAGCGTGAGCGCTCTCGCGCTCGGCCTCCCCTCATCGTTCGCTCCCCTCTTGGCTTGCCACCAGGGCCAGGAACGCCTCCTCGAGCGAGACCTCGACCGGGGCGAGCGCGAGGAGGCCCCAGCCGCTCCCGGTGACGCGCGCCGCCAGCTGGGCGCGCGCGTCCCGTCCGGGCTCGACCTCGACGCGGCAGCGCACGTGGCCGTTCGCCTGCGTGACCAGGTCGACGCGGCGCACGCCCGGCACGGCGGCGAGCGCGGCGGCGAGGGCATCGGCCGGCGCCGCGGCCTCCACGTCGATGCGCGAGGCGGGCCGGAGGCGCGCCGCGAGGCGGGCGGGCGTGTCGGCGGAGAGCACCCGGCCGCGGTGCAGGATGACGACGCGGTCGCACAGGCCCTCGACCTCGGCCAGGGCGTGGCTCGAGACCAGGACGGCGCGCTCGGTGCCGAGCCCACGGATCAGCCGGCGCATGTCGGCGCTCTGCTCGGGGTCGAGCCCGGCCGTCGGCTCGTCGAGCAGGAGCGCGGGGGGATCGCCGACCAGCGCGAGGGCGAGGCCGAGGCGCTGGCGGACGCCCTTGGAGAGCGCCCCGATGCGCCGCGCGGCCACCTCCCCCAGCACGGCGCGCGCGAGCGCGGCCTCCACCGCCGCCCGCCGCGCGCGCGCGCCGCCCACGTCCTTCATCCCGGCCGCGAAGTCGAGCAGGCCCGCGACGGTCATCTCGAGGTGGAGCGCCGGCCGCTCGGGCGCGTAGCCGAGACGGCGGCGCGCGGCGAGCGGGGCGCGCACCACGTCGTGCCCGTCGATCAGCGCCTGCCCGCCGCTCGGCGGGAAGACGCCGGCCAGGATGCGGAGCGTGGTCGTCTTGCCCGCGCCGTTCGGGCCGAGGAAGCCCACCACCTCGCCGCGCGCGACGCCGAGCGAGACGTCCTCGATGGCGGCGCGGCCGCCGAAGCGCTTCGCGAGCTGCCGGGCCTCGATCACCCGACGGCCAGCCGCACGGGCTCGCGCTCGGCGGGGCCGGTGCGGCGGCGGAGGAGGAAGCGGGGGCGGATGATCTTCATCCAGGCCGGCACGATGACCAGCCCGCCGAAGGTGTTGAACAGCATGAGGAGCGCCAGGAGGAGCCCCATCTCCGCCTGGAACTTGAGATCGGAGAACCACCAGAAGATCGTGCTCGCCACCATGGTGGTGGCGGTGAAGATGATCGCCTTGCCGGTGGTGGCGGTGGCGTAGTCGACCGCCTCGTCGAGCGAGCGGCCCTCGTCGAAGGCGTCGATCATGCGGCTGAAGTGGTAGATGCCGTAGTCGACGCCGACCCCGGCGCCGGCCGCTGCGATGGGCAGCGAGTTGACGTTCAGGTCGATCTGCCAGAGGTACATGAACGCCTCGCAGGCGAGCTGGGAGAGGACGACGGGGATCATCAGGATGCCGACCGCGACCAGCGATCCGTAGGTCAGGTAGAGGCACGCCGCCACCGCCAGCATGACGAGCGCGAGCGTCATCCAGTAGGAGCTCTCCACCGCCTCGTTCACCGCCGCGAGCACGCCGAAGAGGCCGCCCGCGAACAGGAACTGCACGTGCTCGCCGGTGTGCTCCGCCGCCCAGCGCTTCCCGGTGTCGATCGCGTTCATGATGATGTCGTGCGAGTAGCCGTGGAAGAGCGTGATGATGGTCCCGTAGCGCATGTCGGTGGAGAGGAAGCGGTCCAGGTCGCCCGCCTGCCCGGTCTGCGTGAAGGTGTAGAACAGCTCGGCGATGTACTTCTGCTTGTCGGGGACGAAGCCCCACTTGGGCTCGCCCTCGTGGTAGAGGCGCGCGAGCTGCTTCACGATGTCGATCACGGTGACCGACGCCCCCGCCCCGGGCGCCGCCTCCATGTCGTCGGCGAACTCCTCCATGGTGGTGAGCGGCGCCACGTCCTTCATGCCGTCTTCCCGGCCGGTGTCGGCGATGACCACGAGCTGGTTCGCGCCCAGGAACTTCTCGTTCAGCTTGGCGTAGGCGACGTTGTAGGGATGGTGCGCGAAGAGGAGCGCCGCGCCCGGCGTCATGTCGCCCACCTTGAGGCGCCAGCCCCAGATCGGACAGAGGAGGTAGAGCGCGATCGAGAGCCCGGCGACCGTCCAGCGCCGACGCCCGGTGCTGGCCGCGATCACCCATCCGGTGATCACGCGGTAGATCGGCGCGTGGAAGCGGTAGAGGACGACCGCCGTCCCGAGGACGACGCCGAGCTTCGCCGGACCGAGCAGGTCGAAGGCGATCGAGAGCGCGTAGAGGGCGAAGCCGCCGCCCCCGGCGATCACGAGGCCGCGCCCGAGCCAGCGCGACCACGCCGGATAGCGCGCCTCGTGCACGCCGGGCGGGTTGATGACCGAGAGGATGATCGGGTGGAGCGTCACCACGCTCACGATGATCGACACGATCCAGAAGCTCGAGAAGACGGCGATCTTCTGGATGAGCGGGATGGGCGCGATCGAGACCAGCAGGATGCCGATGCCGTCGCTCAACACCGAGGCGATGGCGGGCGGGAAGAGGTGCGAGTAGGACTCGACGATGGCCGCGTGCTTGTCGCGCAGGCGGTGGTACTCCTCGTGGTAGCGGTCCATCGACTGGACGGAGTGCGAGAGGGCGCGCGCGGAGAGGAAGATCGGCACCACCAGCACGAGCGGGTCGAGGTTGAGTCCGAGGAGCGGCCCCATGCCGAGCGCCCACACGCTCGAGAGGAGCCCCGAGAAGACCGGCACCCAGATGCCGGTCCAGGTGCGGAAGTAGTTCCAGAGGAGGAAGGCGAGCGCCGCGACGGTGATGACGAACACCTCGCGCACCTCGGGCACGTAGCGCAGCACCGAGGTGTAGAGCCACGGGAAGCCGGTGATGTAGACGGTGTGGTTCGCGTCCTCGACGTCGCGCTTCAACTCCATCATCCGGTCGTAGAGGTAGTTGAAGTCGAGCTCCTCCTCCCAGAAGCCGGCCGTGACCAGCGCCGCGCTGTCGTCGAGCGCGACGTAGAGGCCGCGGATGCCCTTGGTCGAGTAGACCGCGAACTTGACCCGCTCGGCGTCCGCCTGCGTCTTCGGCAGGCCCGGGAAGTAGACCTCGCGCACCTGGATGGCGCCGCCGTAGGTCGTGATGCTCTTCATCTTTGGATGCGCGATGGAGAGGATCTGGTAGGGCACCACGCCCTTCGTCTCGGTGAGCCGCTTGGTGATGACGTCGATCTTCTCGAGGGTGGTCGGGTTGTAGATGTCGCCGTGCTTCGCCTCGAGGATGACGGTCAGGATGTTCGCGCTCCCGAACATCCGGCGGAAGGTGTTGTAGATGTTGATGTAGGGGTGGCCCTTGCGCCACGTGTACTCGTGTCCGAAGAGGCGTACCGTGCTCGGGCCCGGGTAGAAGTCGAGGAACTGGGGCACGACCTTCAGGTGCGTTGCCTCGTAGGCGAAGAAGACGGTCATCACGGCCACCGCGATCGTCACCGCGAGCCGGTTGCGCAGGAGGAACCAGAGGTAGGCCTCGATCCAGCGCTTGGGGATCACAGGCCCCTCTCGTGCTCACCCAGGCGGCGGAGCGTCGCGCCCTCGAGCCGGAGGACGAGCCCCTCGGCGCCGACGGCGAGGCCGCCGCCGCCCGGACCGAGGGCGAGCGCGCGGATCCAGTTGGCGGCGAGCTGGATGGGCAGCGGCTCGAGCGTCCAGCTCGCGCCCCCATCCGTGGACGCAAGCACGGTGCCCGAGTTGCCGACGATCCAGCCCTGCTGCCCCTGCACGACGACGTCGTAGAACGAGCGCTGCGCCACCGGCGCCGGCTGGCTCGTCCAGGTGGCGCCGCCGTCCTCGGTACGCAGGATCACCCCGTCGATGCCGACCGCCCAGCCGCGCCGCGCGTCGACGAAGTGCACGCCGAAGAGCGTCGACTCGACCGGCGCGTGCTGCTGGTGAAAGGTCCGTCCGCCGTCGTCGCTCGCCATGATGGTGCCGAACTCGCCCACCACCCAGACGTGGTCGGGGTCGGCGTACGAGATCGCGTAGAGGTTGACGTCGCCCGGGTCGACCCCGGTGTCGAGCGCGCTCGCGGGCAGCTCCACCTCGGGCCCGACGCGCGTCACGGTCCAGGTGCGGCCGCCGTCCTCGGTGTGGATCATGGTGCCGAAGTCGCCCGCGCCGTGGCCGCGCGCGTGGGTGGCGAACTGGAGGCCGAAGAGGTGGCGCGACGAGCCCGTCTTGGCCTCGCGCCAGGTGGCGCCGCCGTCGCTCGTGCCGTAGACGATGCCCTCCTTGCCGGCGATCCATGCGCTCCGCGCGTCGAGGCAGGCGATCGTGAGGAAGGGCCGCTTCGTCCCGGCGTCCTGCCGCTCCCAGGTCTCGCCCCCGTCCGCGGTGTGGAAGATGCGGCCCAGCTCGCCCACCATCCAGCCGTCGCGGTCGGTCGCGAAGCAGGTGCCGAAGAGGCCCTGGCGGATCTCGCGCAGGCTGACGGGCGTGGCGCGTGCCGAGGCGGCGAGCGGCACGAGGAAGAGGAGCGCGGCGCGGGCGAGCGCCCGTCCGCTCACGCCGTGGCCCTCCGGCGGCGGAGCGGGACGAGGCCCGCGAGGAGAGCGCCCACCAGCTCCTGCTCGTACTGCGCGAGCCGGCGGGGCAGCGCGCCGAGGCGGCGGTAGATGGCGACCCGGTTCACCGCGCCCATGATGCACTCGGCGGCCAGGCGCGGGTCAATCCCCCCGAGCTCGTGCCGGCGCTGCCCCTCGGCGACGATCGCGGCCAGGACCTTGGCCGGGCTCTCGGCGTGCGCCATGAAGTCCTGCGTGTCGCGGCTGGGCGGGAGGACCAGGAGCTCGTAGAGCAGGGTCTCGTCGCGCGCGGCGCGGAAGAGCGCGCCGATGGCCGCAACCAGCTTGGCGCTCGCCGTCGTCTCCGCCTCGGCGGAGCGCCGCACGTCGTCCGCCAGCGCCGCCGCCGAGGCGCGGAAGAGCGTGCGCGCCAGATCACGCTTGCTCCGCCAGTGGCGGTAGAGCGTGCCCTCGGCCACCCCGGCGTCGGCCGCGATGTCCCGTACCGTCGTGCCACGGACGCCGCGCGTCACGAACAGCCGGAGCGCCGCGCGCTCGATGTCCGGCCGCTTGGAGTGAACGATCATTCACTCGCGGCGATAGCCGCGCAAGGTTTCCAGGTCAACGGCTAGAAGACGTACTCGACCTGAAAGCGCACGTTGTCCCGGTCGCGGACCGCGCCGAACTGGCCGGTGGGCGCGGCCTCTATCCGCGTGTAGTCAATGATGAATCTGAACGGGTCGCGCACATACGCCGTGCCCGGCTGGAACACGAAGGCCCCCTGCCAATCGTAGAACATGCCGTACGAGGGGACGATGCGACCCCCGTAGTACGAGGTGGTGACCTGGAGGGTGTGCAGGAAGCGGTCGTCGTCGAGGCGGAAGAGGCGGGGCTCGAGGCGGCAGGCCCGCCGCGCGCTCTTCGGGCCGCAGCCGGTGCCGATGATCAGGATCGACTTGTCGACGGCGATCAGGCGGGAGGAGACGGGGAGCACCAGGTCGCCCGGCGAGTCGAAGACGTGCTTGTAGAAGAACTGCGTCGTGATGAAGATCGTCTGCGCCGGGTTCAGCCAGCGGACGAAGCGGTTCACGTCGAGCCCGGCGGCGAAGTTGAAGGTGTCGCGCTGGAGCACCTTGCCCTGCACCGGCCCCTTGCGCGTGAGGTCGAGGAAGCCGGGGTAGACGAAGGGATCGAGGCCGCCCTCGGTGTTGTTCTCTTGCTGGAGGCGGCGGGCCGCCGCCGAGCCGGGCGTCCCGGTCGAATCGGCGCTCGAGCCGCGCCCCTGGCGGTTCATGGGCTCCCCCTGGAAGTAGGCCGCCTCGGAGCGCACGACGCTGTACCAGGACGGGAGCGGGAAGGTGAGCGAGCCGCCGCTGATCGGCACGCGCGGGAAGCGCTCGATCGCCTGGATCTCGTTGCCGAAGCGGGCGAGGTTGGTGGGTGCCCCCTCGCCCGCCAGCTGGACCTGGCCGGGCAGACGGAAGCGAACCCCGGGCACGTCGAGGTAGGTGTAGTAGTGCGCGAGCGTGTAGGTGACGTCCCCGCTGCTGAACACGAGGCGCGCCCCGCCGCGCACCTCGCTGCGGTCGGGAACGGTGGGGACCATGCGCAGGTTGGGGAGCGGGAAGCCGAGGCCGCCCGGCTCCCAGGGTGAGCCCGGCGGGATGCCGGGAACGGTCGCGACCCGGTTGCCGAAGGCCGCGAAGCCCTCGAGGAAGGCGTCGTGGAGCGGCCCCACGGAGCCGAAGTGATAGCTCGCGCGCGCCATGTCGAGCGGCAGCCGCCGCTCGTCGAGCGCGATGAAGAAGCCGCCGAAAGAGTCGTCGAGCGGGTTGATGTTGTCGAGCAGACGGAACACGTCGGTCTCGCCCCAGGCGAGGACCTGGCGGCCGACGCGGAGGAAGACCGGCCCCTTCTCGAAGTCGACGTAACCGAGGAAGAAGCGGTGGCGCTGGCGCGCGATGCGGCGCAGGAAGTCGATGCGCCGCTTGATGTACGCGTCGGGGAGGCGGTTGCTGAGCAGGCCCGGGATGTTCGGGAGGTCGAGACG
>Ga0209056_10007473_pt1 | contig 11248 bp, 8 predicted proteins | sample GraSoiAngelo_114_FD_185876 | JGI IMG/M metagenome (GOLD analysis project Ga0209056, IMG submission 185876) | Grasslands soil microbial communities from the Angelo Coastal Reserve, California, USA - 14_0903_13_40cm (SPAdes) (version 2) | ecosystem: Environmental > Terrestrial > Soil > Grasslands ... | reverse complement strand
GTCGCGGTCTTCATGAAGCCGGTCTCGGCGGCGACGGGGTTCACGGCGTTGACGCGGATGCGGAAGGACGCCACCTCGACGGCGAGGCCGCGCGTCAGAGTCAGCACGGCGCCCTTGGTGGCATTGTAGGCGGTGACACCGGGACGCGGCGCCACGGCGCCGATCGACGCCGTGTTCACGATCACCCCGCCGCCCCGCGCCTTCAGCACCGGGACGGCGTACTTGCAGCCGAGATAGACGCCGCGCACGTTGGTTGCGAAGACGCGCTCGTACTCCTCTTCCGGGAGCTCCCAGAGCGGCGTGATCCGGTGCGAGAAGCCGGCGTTGTTGACCAGGATGTCGAGCCCGCCGAAGCCGGACACCGCGTCGTCGATCATCGCCTTCACGTCGGCGGAGCGCGAGACGTCGGCACGGAAGAAGCGGGCCGCGCCGCCCTCCCTGGCGATCGCCGAGGCGACGCGCCGCCCGTTCTCCTCGTTCACCTCGGCGACGACCACCCGTGCGCCCTCGCGGGCGAAGCGGGTGGCGATGGCCTCGCCGAACCCCGATCCGGCTCCGGTCACGATCGCGATCTTGCCGTCGAACCTCATGGCGTCGCTCTATCGCAACTCGACCTGCGGGCGCCAGACGCAGCAGAGCTCACACCTTGGGCCAGAGGTTCACGGTCGACCGGATCCCCCCGTCCGCCGCGATCACCTCGCCCGTGATCGCCCGCGACGCGTCCGAGGCGAGGAACACGACCACGTCGGCCACCTCCTCGGGCGTCGAGAGCCGCCGGGTCGGGATCACGTCGAGGACCGCCTCGGCGACGCCTGGCTTGGCCAGGTGCTCCTTCCACATCGCCGTCTCGACCACGCCCGGCGCGACGCTGTTCGCCCGGATGCCCTGCGGGCCGTACTCCATCGCCAGGGCACGCGTCATGCCGTCGAGCGCGGCCTTGGTCGCCGCGTAGATCGACCGCCGTGGGGCGCCACGCAGCCCCGAGATCGACGAGATGCTGACGATCGACCCGGCACGCCGCGCCACCATCGCGGGCAGCACCGCCGCCGTGAGGAGCAGCGCCGAGCGCACGTTCGCCTGCCAGAGGAGATCGAGCTCCTCGACCGTCACCGTGTGGCTGTCCTTCCGCAGGAGCGTGCCCGCATTGTTCACGAGCACGTCGAGGCGCCCGCCGAACGCGCTCAGCACCGCGCGCGCGGCCGCGTCGGGCCCAGCCGCCGTGCCGAGATCGGCGGCGACGACGACGGGATCGTGGGCCAACCCGGCCGCGACCGCGCGCAGCTCGCGTTCGGTCCGCGCCACGAGCGCCACCCGCGCCCCGGCGGCGTCGAGGGCCCGCGCGATGGCCGCACCGATGCCCCGGCCCGCGCCGCTGACGAGTGCCGTCCGCCCCGCGAGCGCCTCAGCCATGCGCCAGCCGAAGCCCCGGTCGTGGCCTGTCGACCGCCACGAGCAGCCCCGTGCCCGAGCATGTCACGGACGCCGTCCGGATATCGGCGCCGCCGAAGGTTAGCATCCCCGATGCTTAGCACGACGCCGGTGGCGTCGGCACGGGGCGTGCATCGTGCAGTGTGCGTGCGGACGACCGGGACTCGGTCCGGTCGCCCGGGGTGTTCTACCTCAGGCTCACGGACCGGGCCTACCGTCCAGCGAGACCTCTCAGCGGCCCGCGGCACTTGCTGCGCGATTGCGTGAATCAACCCGTTCGTGCCCGCACGCGACGAGGTCCGCGTTCTCGGCCTCCACCACCAGCGGGAACTCGATTCTCCGGTCTGAGATGCGCAGGAAGCCGCTCGCATCGCACCTCAGCCCGAGGATGGATGGGTTGGCGGAAGCGTGAGGGGGCTCAGCCCGGACGCGCGAGCCGCAGGAGCTCCGCCGCGTCCGCGAGCCCGTCCGCGCCGAGCGCCGCCGCGGCGAGCGCCTCGGCCCCGGCGCGGCCGACGACCGGGGCCGCGAGGGCGAGGAACTTCCTCGTGAGCCGCTCGCGCTGCGCGTCGAGGTCGGTCGCGGGGACGCCGGTGTCGGCTGCCGCCTCGAAAGCTCCGGCCTCCGTCTCGACGATCACCGTCGTGCGCGTCGGCCCCGTGCCCGCGACGGGGACCACGGTCACCCGATCGCGGAGGCTAACGAGTCCAGGGTCGGACATGCGCGCCGCGGTGAACGTCGCGGGATCTGCCGTGTCGTCGCCGAGGAGTGCCATTGCCGTCGTCGCCCGCAGGCTGAACTTTCCCTCCAGGCCGGTGCGCGGCTCGGCGACGTCGCAGACGGCGAGGAGCGAAGGATCGACTCGCACCTCGACACGGGCGATCCGTTGCGGCGCGAGGGCGTGGCGCGTGCGCAACCGGCTCGCCGCCTCGATCGCGGCGTGGGTGAGGTAGCACGCGGCGTGGTACTTGAAGAGGGTGTCGCGGACGAGGAAGCGACCCGCCCAGCGCTCGAGCGCCTCGCTTCGCGGCTCCGCGCCGGCGTGGGTGGCGGCGAAGCCCTGCGGCGCCTCGAGGATCGCCGGGCTCGCGGTGAACCCGCCCCGCGCGAGGAGCGCCGCGAGCAGCCCCGTCTCGGCGGCACGGCCGGCGTGAAGCGGCTTTGCCATCGAGCCGAACGCCGACTTGAGGCCCGCCGCCTGCGTCCCGGCCAGGCCGAGGGTGTGGAGCCACTGCTCCTCGTCGAGGCCGAGGAGATGCGCGCAGGCGGCCGCGGCGCCGAAGGCCCCGAGGGTGGCCGTCGCGTGAAAGCCCGCGGCGTAGTGCCCGGGCCCGAGGAGCGCGCCCAGGCGACACTCGAGCTCGATGCCGGCGACCAGCGCGCCGAGGAGGCGGGGGCCCCCGGCGCCCTCGCTCTCGACGAGGGCGAGCAGCGCCGGTAGGACCGGCGCCGAGGGATGGCCGCTCATCACGGTGTGGGTGTCATCGAAGTCGAGGGCGTGCCCCGCGGCCCCGTTGACGAGCGCGGCGGCGAGCCGCGTGGTGCGCTCGCGGCGGCCGATCAGCGCCGCCGCTGCCGCGTCTTCCGTCCGTGCGACGGACTCCAGGAGGATCCCGGTCAGCGGCTCGCGCGACCCGGCGAGCGCGCAGCCAAGGAAGTCGAGCAGGCAGTGGCGGGCCACCTCGAGCGCGTGGGGGGGGATCTCCTCATAGCGGATGCCGCGTACGGCGCGTACGAGCGCCAGCGTCGCGCCGTCGCTCATCGCGCGAGGCTGCGTCGTATCGTCCCGCGCAGGGAGCTGTCGGACATCTCGCAGAGGGCGTCTAGCCGGGGTGCCCCCGCGGATCAACCGGTGAGTTCGTGCTAGGTACGCAGATGCCATGGCGGACCCGAGTTCGCCATGTTCCCGCTCAGGCGGCGCTACGGGCTCGCGGGGTTCACCTCGGCCACCGTGGCCCAGTCCGGTCCGCTCCCGTCCGGGCTCGCGTTGCTCGAGTTGTCCACCGCGAGCGTTCCCTCACGGAACTCCCGCTTCTCCGATGGCGTCCCTTCGTTCACGATGATCACGACGCGGTACTGGACGGCTCGCGCGGGCAGCCCCTGGGTCTTCAGATGGTCGGAGTAATAGTGGACGCGGACGGTGTAGGTGCCGGGCAGGACCGTGTCCCCCTCCTCCGAGCTGAGGAAGTAGTTCTCCGGGCCGAAGCCCTGGGTGTTGTCGACGTCGAGTCGGCCTCCGATGCTGGTGGCGACGTGTCCGTACCAGGCCGTCTCGTTGTCCGGCTGAGTGGTGTAGAGGTCGACGTCGGCATCGGCGAGACTCCAGGTCAGTGTCGCCGAGACTGTCGTCTTGGGTGTCGTCGAACGGATCGTACGATCCGCGCATCCGCGGCGCCCGTCCGGACCGTCGACCGCGACCCGGAGCGTGTTGTCCCCGCTGCTGAGCACCACCTGGCTCGAGAAGGCGCCGGCGCCGACCGTGATGCTCTGCGCCGAGCCGTTGACACGGAGGTTCCCGCCGGTGACGTCCGGGGCATCCACGGTTCCCGCGACCGTGAGGACGCGCTGGTCGGTCGTCGGCTCGCTCGGCTGGGTGAACGCGACCGGGATTACCCCTCCAAATGCCCATTCGCAGGGGCACGCGCTCGAGTCGATCGAGATGCTCACGATCCGGCTGGGATCGATGCGATAGAACTTCGGCGTCGTCTCGCCGTAGTTGTAGAAAGGCCGGAAATTGTAGCGCTGCTGGACGGGTCCGAAGAAGTTCACCGCGCGTCCCCTATCCACGGTGTGCAGGCGCGGCTTTCCCTGGTTGTCCTTGCTGTAGACCACGACCGAGTCGCCGTTGACCGAGAGTGGGATCTCGACGTGCGCCGACTCGCCGCTCTCCCGCTCGTGCGCGATCACGGTGAGCGGATCGAGCTGCGTCACCGGGATCTCGCTGCCGAACTTCCGTGCGACCTCGCGGATGATGTCCGCGGCCGACAGGTCCTTGCCGTCCACCTTGCCGCCCGTGCCGTTCCCTGATCCGAGCCTCAGCGGCAGCCCCTTCTGGGCGGCCACCTCGTTCAGCATCCGCTCGATCACCGTCCCTCCGCAATTGGAAGCGACGCTCACCTCGCCGATGGGCCGGTAGTCTGTCCCACCGTAGAACTCCTCGTCCGCCTTCTCGTACTGCTGGCGCAGTCGATCGAGCTGGGCGCGCTTGGCGGGATCGGCTGTCACTGCCGGGTCGACCTGCTCCTGGATGTCGAAGAAGACGCTCGTGTAGCCGAGCTTCACCGTCTCCTGCTGCCCCTGCGCGTTGATGCCGGTGACGGTGATGGTCTTGGGGCAATTGTTCTTCTCGGGTGGCGGCGGCGTGACGAGGGGCGTGATCGCCTGGCGCGCTCGTGCGCTCACCGCCGCCTGTCCTGCCCGTGCCTGCATCAGGGTGTCGAGCTTCTCGTCGACGAAATAGGCGTAGCTCTCGGTGTTGATGCCGCTCTGGCCGTTCAGCACCTTGATCGTGTGCGTCACGAAATCGGTCGCCCAGATGAAGGGGCCGAAGAGGTTCTGCTCGAGCCAGTCGACGAGCACGGGGACGGCCCGCGGGTCGCCGATCCGCTCGAGCGCATAGGCGAGCAGGCAGAGCGGCATGTCGTCGAACAGCGTCGCCGGCTGCCGGAATGCTTCGAGGATGCCCTCGACTGCGGCGGGGCCCTGCGCGATCAGCGCGGCCAGCTCGGGGTTGTACGGCTCCGCCGCCCCGCGGATGAGCTTCGGGAAGTTCTCGTTGGACATGCGCGCCTGCGTGGCGACGTCGCGCAGGACGGCGGCGACGTCGCCCGGCGCGAGGCGGGAGGCAACGATGGTCCGCCGCCGCGGCTTCGATTGCTTCGCCTTGATGGCGCCAGTCATGGCGGCACACGCTGGAGCCCGGATCTTGGCCTTCAGCGCGAGCTGGCCGGGGACGCCGCTGCAGGACGTCCAGAGGGCATTGAGGTTCGTGACCTTCCGTTGGGCCTTGAGGTTTGCTGCGGCAGGCTCGTTGCACAGGTCGAGGAGCCAGACCTGGGCGCTCGTGAACACGACGCGGGCGGTCACCGGGGCCGATCCTTTGACCGCGAATGTGCCTCCGGGACAGGGAGCCGGCTTGGATCGCGCCGCCGGGACGGAGACGGCGCAGAGGACGGTCAGGATGATGCCGAAGCGTGCAATCCGACGCATTCATACGTTGTACGCGGGGCCCGCTCATCAGTCACGCTCAGCCGCCCGTTGTCGCCGCTCCCAGTCGGAAAGCGTCGGGGTCCCGAACGGCACCGATTGCAGCAGGGATCGTTTCGTGCGGGCGTCGGCGGCGCGCAGCCCGGCATCGTCATGAAGGTCCATCCCGCGGTGGGCTACTTCTATCGTCAGGAGTTCGACCTCCGGAACGCGGAGGACTTCGCGGAGGTGATGAGCCTCGACGAATCGGTGACGGCGGGAGGAGTCGGCTACAACCAACTGCCTGAAAACCTTGGAGACGACGCCGCTCGAGCCCGACCCGATCGAGAACAAGTTCTACGGACGGCACGTCGGCAACGTCTTGACGGTCGACGCGACCACGGGTGAGAGATCGGAGCTCATCAGCGTGACGATGGAGTGAGGGCACATCGGGACCCGATGTGAACGAGCCCCGTATCCGGCGCTTCGTGTCCGCGGGCGGAGACCCGGAATCCTCCGACGACGACCAGACGCGGCGGAACCGCGGTCAGCGAGAAGACGGTCTCGTTGGTGGGGAAGCCAGCCTCGGCGAGGCCGGAGACGGGAAGGCACCTGCGGCGCGCGCCGCGGCCGCCGGGCGGCGCCCGGCGGTAAAGCGCTTGAATCTCGTCTTCTGCCCCTTTACACTTGGACGATGAGACGCGCACGAGCCAAGCCGCGGGAGGCCGCCAAACGACGCGTGAGCCGCATCTCGAGCAAGGGCCAGATCACGCTGCCGAAAGCGGTCCGTGAGGCCCTGGGGGCCGTCCCCGGGGACCTCGTCAGCTACGAGGTGGAAGGCAACGTGGTGCAGATTACGCGTCTCGAACCCTTCGACGCGGCATTCCACGCGGCGCTCTCGCAGACCATGCACGAGTGGGCGAGCGAGCAGGACGACGAGGCGTTCCGTGATCTGTGAGGCCTGGGACGTCGTGGCCGTGCCGTTTCCGTTTAGTGATCGTCCAGGCGCGAAGCGGCGCCCGGCGCTCGTCCTGAGCCGCAAGCCGTTCAACGCGGCGGGACACGCCGTCATGGCGATGATCACGACCAAGGCCACTCCCCCGTGGCCCGGGGATCACGCACTCCAGAACGTCGGCGCCGCGGGGCTTCGCGTCCCCTGCCTCGTTCGCCTCAAGCTCTTCACCCTCGACGGTCGCCTCCTTCAGAAGCGACTTGGGCGACTGTCCGCACCCGATCGGTCGGAGGTGACTGCGGCGCTGCGGACTCATCTCGCCCTATGACCGCATCCTGACTTCCAAGCAAAAAGATCTCAGTGACGGTGGGCGGCCGGTGGGGCTGTGGCCTTGGCGGCTTGTTCTCCAAAGGCTCGGCCCGGATCCTCGCCACGTCCAGGAAGCTCGCGTGCACGGCATTCCTGGCGGAGCCCTTCAACGCCCCGCCTACATCGATGGCCCACCTGACGATCATCGCGAAGACGAAGCAGAAGGCAGCGAACTGACCGAGCTGAGGGGTGCAGCGGTCAAGGGACGATCACCTCTCGGTAGGGGTGGAGGGAGCTTCGGATACCCGGCGGCCGAATGCCGGAAAGCGCGCCAATCGTTCCACGGCGTCCAGGACTCGGCGAACCAGGTCGGACCGGCCCGCTCGTTCTCGACGGCGATCCAGCTCGCGATGTGATCGAGGTCGTCGAGGGCCGGTGCCGTCCAGATCAGGCGCGGGCGCCGAGCCACCGCCGCAACCGCCTTCGCGCCTCGGCGCGCGACACGACCCGTCCTTCCGAGTATGCGCGCTCGCCGCGGGCGATGCCTTCAAGCACCGCAAGGCGTCGAAGGAGGGCGTCGTACGTCTCGACGTCCAGCAGAACGGCTGCAGAGCGCCCGCGCTCGGTGATCAGTACGGGCTGCCGGGTTGCGCCTGTAGGAGCGATAACCGGGGGAGAGTTCACTGTGCGGCGGCTCCGGCGTGAGATCGACCGCACGCTCGAGCTGGCGCCCGACTGGTCCGACGCGCTGGTCGGGAAGGGTTCCTTCCTCCTCGAGCTGCCGGGCTTTCTCGGCGGCGACCGGGACGAGGCCGAGCGGCTCCTCCGCGCCGCACTGCGCGTCGATCCCGACTTCATCGAAGCGCATCTCGCGCTCGGTCGTGCGCTGGATGTCCGTCATGCGCGTGAGGACGCGCGCGCAGAGGCGCGGCGGGCGCTCGCGCTCGCGGAGCGCGACGGCAACGGGGAAAAGGCGGCGGAGGCGAAGGAGCTGCTCGGGCGGCTCGGCGGCGAGCGATGATCTCCCAGCCACGGGGACGACATGCGTGCCGTGCTCGAGATCGATGTCGGAGCGACGACGCGCTGTGATAGAAGCAACGTCTCGTGCCCATCTCTACTTTGTTGTTGACACGTTTTGGCCCCGCCTCCTTCTTTCCGGTCCCCGCGTCCCTCCCCGGAGCGGCGCGCGGCCTCGCCGCGGCAGGCCGGCCGCGGCGCGCGGGGGGCGGGCTATTGTAACGTCTCAGTCCGAACGTCATGGCATCTACCGGCCAGTTGCGCGAACCCCCATTTCCCGGCCGCGTTCTTGAAGGCTGCTGCGTGACGGAAAGGATCTCCGCACGCTACAGAACACTTCGATAGAGAGACTCTATGGCCGGCAGGCATGCTGGATGTCGTCGTTTGCGTGTTCGTCAAGGACGGCGTGTACGAGCCGAAGATGGTTCGGCGCAACCTGATCAATGGGTGGGTCGAACGGAGGTCGCCTGGCCACGGAGACGCGCTGAACCGGCTCGGCCGAGCAGTCACCGACGCCCGCCGGGCGCACCGAAGTGACGACTCGAGTCAGAACGACATCTCGATGCCGGCTGCGGGCACGACGTCCGCACGAAGGCCGTCCGACGTCAGCGGGACGAGCGCGCCCGCGAAGGCCACAGCACTCCTGAAGACCTCGAGCTTGATACCGAGCGCAGCGTCGACCACGTCGCTCCGCGGAACGAAGGCGACAATCGTTGTCTGTGGACCGTTTCGCCGGGAAGCCGCGATACCGACGCCCCTCGGCGGCGGGAGGAATCCCGGGAACAGGGTCGACAGCGTGAACTCGTCGTCCTCGAAGGCCGAGGTGCCCAGGACATCGGCAAACAGCCCGAACCCTTCCCGGACGAGGAAGGAAACGCCTGCCGCATAGCGGGCGCGGTCGCGCTCCGAGTCGTCCACGTTGAAGTCAACCCCGAGTGCGCCGTGAAAGTGGGCGCGCCCCCACCCGCGGGAGGCCAGGAGGAGAGGAGTGACGACCGTGTCGCCGAGGCTCTGGAAATCCCCTTCTGAGCCGGTCGGAAGCCGAAGCACCAACCCGAGGGCCAGGTTCAGTACCCAAGACGTGACGAGCTGATACTTCGTTCGGAGGAGCAGGTCTCCGACGCCAGTGGCGTCCGCGTCCAGGTTCACAACCCCCTCGTCGCGCGCCACCACGTTGCCCTGGGTATCGCGGGCGACTCCATTCCGTCTCGCTTTGACGTGCAGCGCCGTATGGACCGCTGGCAACAGGGCGTTCACATCCCAGCGGTCGCTCACGCCGTAGGTCGTGGAGAGGTAGAAGACCGAGGTGCGCAGGCTGAAGTCCTCGAACGTCAGCGCCGTGCTCACGTCCAGCGGCCCGGTTCCCGAGAGGACGGGGAATTGCCCCGTGCTCACTGTGCCGAAGCCGCCGCCGTCGACCTCGTCGAGATTGCCATAGAGAGCCGAGAGCGACAGGTCGATACGCCCGCGCCCGATGGTCTCGGGCCGCTCGACGAAGACGGGGCCCAGGGAGGCAGGCGACCGCTCGAACGTGCCCGTCTCGACATTGAAGCGATAGGTGAAGCCCGGTGCCGTCGAGGTCGGGGGGAAGTCGACGCCGCGCACCGCGAGCTGCTGGATTGCCGGAGTGACGAAGTCGGCGATACCGCCAACGGTGAAGATGCTCGTGTTCTGCTCGATGAAAGAATGGAGCTGACTCGCGAGCGACCGCGCGTGGGACGCGGCGGGCGCCGACAGCAAGGCGACGAGGAGCGCGATTGTTACTCCGCACCGCGGCCGCGCTGCACCGCGGCCGTGCCCGCGCTCCACGGTACGCGACGAAACGGCAGACGCTCCGGCGGCCGAACCAACCGCCGCCGAGCCGTCACGTCCCGCAGCGGGTGCGGCCATTTCCGGGATTCGTCGGATGGCGCCCGTCTCGGTTCACGAATTTACCTAACTAATTGCCACCGCGGCTGAGGATGATTCTGGACGCTGAGAAGATGCTGAGGCTAAGCTATCGAGGCTGCCTGAGGTCAAGTGTTCTCCCTATCCCCGCCTAGCTTGGAGGGTCACGGTCTCTCGTTCGGTCCCCAGGGTGTGGCGGCCGAGGGTGAGCTTCACCAGAACGCAAACCCGAAGCGAGCCCTGCTTTTGGAGAAGCCTTCGCCCGAACGCGTTCAGCGTCAGCGTGAGCTTCCGCTGAAGGAAATCCGGGTCTCCTGAATCCTTGAGGCGCACTGTGACCTTGGCGGTTACCCGCTGTCCCCCGCAAAGCGTGTCGGTTGCCTGCGCCGCTACCTGTCCCCGGGCCTCAGCCAGCCCACTCGGGGCGGACGACTGGAATCCAACCGCTGAGCACTTCGTCCCGGGGACGAATTTCGAGACTCGGCAGAGAACGTCCACCTTCTTGTTCGTGTCTCCGGGGGGCAGGGGCCTCACGTCCGCGCAGCGGTTGTCCCCCTTCGCCGGGCAGTCCGGGCTCACGCCGTCGCAGACATCACCGAGATCGCACGGACTGTTAGTACCAGGTGGCCGGCATTCCACACCGGACTTGGTGACGTTTGGACGACATCGCCCCTGCGCGTCGCATTTGTCGTGCATTTCACAGTCCCTAAGGGGCCGGTCCACGCCGCAGTCCTGGTTGATCGTAAAAGGGTTCACGGTGCAGAACCTGGTGCAGCAGTAGCTGTCCGGAGACCCCGGTGGCCCCGGATCGCAGTCCTCAACGAGGTCCGGTCGACCGTTTCCACAATGCGGTTCGGTCGTCGATGTGGTCGAGGTTGACGAGGTGGACGTGGTAGTGGCCCCCCCGGTCGTCGGCCCGCCAATATAACGCACGATTGCGAAATCAGAGTCAGTGTCGTTGAACGCGTAACCCGCCGCGACGAGGTTGCCGTCCGGCTGGAGCACGAGGGCGTTGGCGCGGTCATTGTGGCCCTTACCCACATCCGTGATGACCATGCCGTTGCCGTCCACGCCAAACGTCATGTCGGGCTGGCCGTCTTTGGTGAAGCGCACGAGAGCGAAATCATCATCATCCTGGTTGTGTACGAAGCCCGCCGCGACGAGCTTCTGGTCATGCTGGAGCACGACCGCGTTGGCCTGGTCGTTGCGACCTTTACCCACGTCCACCCGCGCAATGCCGCCCACGCCAAACGTCATGTCGGGCCGGCCATCTCCGGTGAATCGCATGAGAGCGAAATCATCATTACCCTGGTTTTGCACGAAGCCCGCCACGACGATCTTGTCGCCCTGGAGCACCACGGCGTTGGCGCGATCGTCACCCTCGTCACGCCGCCTGGGCCCGTTGCTCATGAACGTCGTGTCGAGCATCAAGTCGGTTGTGAGTCGTTCGAGCGCGAAATCCTCGGTCAA
>Ga0209056_10007472_pt1 | contig 11249 bp, 9 predicted proteins | sample GraSoiAngelo_114_FD_185876 | JGI IMG/M metagenome (GOLD analysis project Ga0209056, IMG submission 185876) | Grasslands soil microbial communities from the Angelo Coastal Reserve, California, USA - 14_0903_13_40cm (SPAdes) (version 2) | ecosystem: Environmental > Terrestrial > Soil > Grasslands ... | reverse complement strand
ACCACTCGCTCCCTCGAGAGTCGTTGATGCGTCGAAAGCGGTGGACAAACCGAAAGAGAACTCCATAGGGAGTGTCGTCATCAACAAGATCGAATATATGGACGGCTCTGTATGGAAGCGACCCGGATGGAACCCGGCTACTTTCACCGCGGACGCGACCGGGAAGGTGGCGACCGGCAAGTGCATTGGATTGTAATACGTGCATCGCGTGATGATCGTTGCCGATGCTCGCTCTGTAACCATGAGCAGTTTTCATACTCTCGCAGTCCTTCGAATCGAACAGAGAACTTGATTCACCTTCCGAAAACGTTGATCATTCGCGTGAATGAATTCACCCTCCAGTGAACTTGCGCTCGCTCCGCTGGGCGCGGGCGATCTGATCGATCGCGCCGTGCGGCTTTATCGGCAGCATTTTCTTACGTTGGTTCGGATTGCCGCGCCGCCGGTTTTAGTCTCAGCGGTTGGTTCGACGATCACCACCATAACCTTTCGCGAATTCACGGCCACCTCGAGCGGGATGCGGTTGGCGTTCTTCGTGCTGTTGTGGCTGGCGGGAGTTGTAATTATCGGTTGCGGATCGCTTTTCAGCATCATCGTGATGGGCGGAGCGACGCGCAATCTCGTGGCGCACTTACTCTGGAACGAACCGGTCAGCATGAGCACCACGTATCGCGCGGTGAAGTCACGTTTTTGGGGACTCCTCGGTGGCAGCTTACTGATGGCGTCATGGCTGGGATTGGCCGCTTCGGTTGCATTCATGGTCTGGTTTATGATCTTCTACTTTGTCGCCTTAGCTTCGGTGGTGTTGACCAAATTGTCGAATTGGCTCGCCGTTACCATGGGTGTGCTGGGCGGGACGGTCGCGACGATTGTAGCGCTGACTCTGTTTTTCTTTTTGGCGGGTCGCGTAGCCTATGTGCCGCAAGCGATGCTCGTCGAAGGCAGAACGGTCTTCTCCGCAGTGGGACGAAGTTTTTCGCTGGCCAGCGGCAATGTGAAGCGTTTGATAGCCATGGCGCTATTCACCTTCTTCGCTACTTACTCCGCGTTAGCGCTATTGATAATTCCTCTGGGCTGGTTCGCTTGGCTGAATGGCGTCGACATTTCGCCATTCAGCACGTGGCCGGCGTGGTATGCGATCGGTTATCAGGTGATCTTGCAGTGCAGCCACATCATGCTCGCGCCGATCTGGATGCTGGGACTCTCGCTGCTCTACGTTGACGAGCGCGTGCGCCACGAAGGATACGACATCGAACTAATGGCCGCGCAGAAACTTCCGGAAATGCCGGAGCTGCACGGAGTGATGTCGCCTTTCGCGCCCGCACTGGTGACTAAGAAATCGCCAAGGTTTGTGCCACCGCCTGGTCCATTGCCTACGGGCGCGGTGTTAGGACTCGATCAAGGATAGGCAATTGCAAATTGAAAATTGAAAAATGAAAATTGTAAATTTTGCTGAACAGCCCCACTTCGCGACAATAGATGCCGATTCAATTTGCATTTTGCAATTTGCAATTTTCAATTTTCAATGCTTTCCCCAGCAGTTGAAATGTCTTCTTCTTGCTGGATTCACCATCGCTGCCTGTGTCGTTAGCGGGCGCGCGGCTACTCTGGCGGATTACCGGCATCAAGTCTCGGGAGCGATCCGCGCGATCCAGCAACTGCAACTTGCCAAAGATGAAGCGTCAGCCAACGCGTCGCTCGCGCGGTTGCGTGCTCAATTGCCCGCGAAGGAGACGATCCTACTTAAGGGACAGAGCATCACCGTGGACAACACCTGGTTTCACGACGCGCTGGACGAATACGAAAAGATTAAGACCAACACGCGTCGTACTGAGTCGCTCGCGCGCATCGGCGAGCGCCTGCTGGCGCTGAGTGAGCGCCTGGATGAATTTGACAAAGGATCCGGCGCCGTAAAGAAGGACGAAGACAAGGGCCGCCTGGCAGAGATTTTGCGCCGCCCTGAGTACAACAAAACAGCTTCGGAAGGGAGCGCGCTGGAACGTCTATGGATGCAATTCCTCCGCTGGTTCTTCAGTTTGTTCCCCAAGAGCCCACCTTTGCAACCGGGTAGCTTGCGTTTTCTGTCGGCAGTCGCGCAAGTAATCGTGGTCCTCGTCGGCTTGGCGTTGATCGCGTTCCTCATCTGGAAATTCGGGCCGCGATTTCTTCGCGGCCGAAGGAAGAAAAAGCAAAAGCGTGAGGCCCGAATCGTATTAGGCGAACGGCTCGAACCGGATCAAACCTCGGCTGATTTGTTGGCCCAGGCGGAAAGCCTGGCGCGGAGTGGCGATCTGCGAGCGGCGATTCGCAAAGCCTACATCGCATTCTTGTGCGAACTCGCCGATCGCAAAGTGATTAGCCTCGCGCAGCATAAGACGAATCGAGATTACCTCAGCTCTGTACGCGAACGAGCATCGCTGTACGCATCGATGCGCAAGTTAACGAACGCCTTCGAGCTTCACTGGTATGGCTTGGTATCAGCCGGAGAAGCTGACTGGTACGATTTTCGAACTAGTTATTTGCAGGCTCTGAAGATGCAGTGAGTTTTCTGGCAGAGCTTACTTTTCTCTAGCCCAGGTGTTTACGCCTGGGAAAGAGTGGTATCAAATTCACAGGTAGCCTCCTTTCAGGAGGCTTCAGGAGATCGTCAGGAAGAACATTCAACGCCGCGGAACTCTGTCTGATTTGTTGGAGAGATTTGAATGCGAGGATGACGATTGCCCTGAAGGCTTATGCTGAAAGCCTCCTGGAAGGAGGCTGAGGAATAATTCGAATCTCGTATACCCAGGCGTAAACGCCTGGGCTAGAGAAAAAATCGCAGCGTGCTCTGAACGGATACAAAGTAGTGCGCCAACGCCTGTTAATCTTCATTACCGTCGTCGTGGTTGTTGGGTTGCTAATCGCGCTCAACGCCGCCTCATATGTCAAGGTCGAGGAGAACGCGGAATCCGAAATGTCGCCGGATCGATCCACATTCAATGCGGGCGCCACCGGCACGCGCGCACTTTTCGACTTTCTGCGTGAATCGGGCTATGAGGTCACGCGCTGGCGCGACTCGACGGCCACGCTCCTGAGCGCCGTTGGCCCAAAGCCCGCTACCGTGGTGGTCGTCGGTCGAGCGATCGTGCCTTTTTCGAAATCGGAGAGCGAAGAATTGTTGCGCTGGGTATCCAAAGGTGGCCGATTGGTAGTCATCGATCGACATCCCGACAGGTCTTTGTTGCCGGTGTCGGGCGAGTGGAGCGTCACTAGCTACACCTCGAGTTTCCCTGGATACGACCTGGATCCGAACAACCTCGAACAAATGATTTCAGGCGTTAAGCCGGTGTCGCCTTCTCAACCAACGTCGTTGGCGCGCGACGTGGAAACGATCCTGCCGTCGCGCTTTGCCGGGCTAATAACGATCGCATCAAGCGCGACGAAGAAAAGCAGTCAAACGAAAAGCGGCAACGTAAACAAGAATGGGAACGAGCATGGAAGTGGAAAAGATGAAGAATCACCCGACGATTCAACCGATTACGAATCCGAAGATTACCAGGGGGCCGACACCAAACCCTTTGAGAAGAGCTCGATGCCAGGATCGCCGGCGCCGGTTGTCAATTTCGGGCAGCCGGACGGCGGCGGTTTACTGGTAGATTATCCACACGGCAAGGGCCGCATCGTGCTGCTCTCCGATCCGTTCATCGTTGCCAACAATGGCATCAGCCGCGCAGACAATCTTCAGCTGGCGATAAATTTAATTACCGGTGGCGGCGGTCTGGTCGCGTTCGATGAATTTCATCAGGGCCGCAGTGCATCTCACAACGCGCTGATTCAATATTTCGAAGGCACGCCCATACTGGCCCTCTTTGGTCAGTTCGGGTTAATTGCGTTGGCGATTGTCTGGTCACGCGGACGACGTTTTGGGCGGCCTTTGCCACTGCCGCAAGTAGATCGCAGGTCGAGCCTTGAATTTGTCGCCTCGATGGCTGAGTTGCAACAGCGCGCTCACGCACATGACCTGGCGCTGGAAAATATTTATGGACGGGTGCGCCGTGTGTTGGTGCGGTATGCGGGTTTGAACAACAACAGTCCGCGAGCTGCAATTGCCGCGCGCGTGGCGGCGCGATCGGGACTCAAACAGCAACAGCTTGAAACGCTGATGCGAAACTGTGAAGAGACGATCAACGGCGCGCCAACGACTGGGAAAGAAGCGCTGCGCATGGCGAAGCGATTGCGTCAGATTGAGAATAGGCTTGGATTGGGATCGCGAGCTCGTGACATAAGGCAGGCCGCGGAAAAGTCTAGTCTTTGAGTCTGGAGCCGGGAACATAGACACACGCTCGACTCGTAGTATACTGGCAAAGAGGAACTTCCCATCATGAGCGAGAACGACGAAACAACTAAGCGACTTTCGCCTGAGGCGTCCAAGGAAGTCGGCCATACGATCGAGGATGTATTTCAACTCGTAGTATCGATGAATGATCGGCTGATAAGATTGGAAGACCGTTTCGAGGCGCACCGCGCTGAGTTCCTAGAGTTTCGAGACAAAGTCGATTCGCGACTTCTCAAGTTGACCACGCCATTGAGCGAAACGCTGGAAACCATTCGAGTCGAAGTTCGGCAAGTCGGAGAGCGACAGGACAGCTTCGCAGCGCGGCAGGAAGCGTTCGCTGTGGAGTTGGCGGACCTCAAGAGGATAGTTCGAAAGATTGATCATAAGCTCGGTGGCCTGTCCAGCGATATGTATGACATAAAGGCTGATCTCCGCGATCACGAGGGCCGTCTCGAAGCTCTTGAGCCCCAATAACCTTCTCATGCCTGAATACGTCTCCTCGACAATCGCACATATCCAGAACGAACTGCGCAAAATAATCGTTGGCCAGGACGAGCCAATCGAACAGGTGCTCGTCGCTTTGCTCGCCGAAGGACACGCGCTGATCGAAGGCGTTCCGGGCACAGCCAAGACGCTCACGGTTAAGACCCTGGCGCGCATAATCAACGCGGGTTTTGGCCGCATTCAATTTACGCCTGACCTGATGCCTTCCGATATTACCGGCACGAATGTCTTTAATGTGGCCACCTCAACTTTCAACCTGCGACATGGGCCGGTGTTCACGGACATTCTGCTCGCCGACGAGATCAATCGCACGCCGCCAAAGACTCAGGCAGCGCTTCTGGAAGCGATGGAAGAGCGACAAGTCACGATAGATGGCGAACGTTATCCGCTGTCGCCTCTATTCAGTGTGCTCGCAACCGAAAATCCGATCGAGTACGAGGGCACTTACCCTTTGCCCGAAGCGCAGCTCGATCGCTTTCTGCTGAAGATTCTACTTCCCTATCCGGCGGCTGCAGACGAACTGCAAGTCGTAGCTCGCTGGGATGCCGGCTTCAATGCTCGTCGCCTCGATCGAGTCGATATCCAACCGCTGAGCGAAGTCGATGCGATTCCACGTTGTCGCGCCGAGATACAAAATATGCGAGTCGAGCCTGGAGTACAGCGCTATATAGTGGACATCGTACGCCGCACGCGCGATCATGCGGCGGTGCATTATGGCGCCAGCCCGCGGGCCGCTGTCGCTCTGTTACTCTGCTCAAAAGCTTTTTCGGCGATTCGCGGTCGCGACTTCTCCACGCCCGATGACGTGCGCGATATTGCCCGACCCGTGCTGCGCCATCGACTAACGCTGCGCGCGGAAGCCGAACTCGACGGCGCTACACCCGATTCGGTGATCACTGACATTCTCCAGTCCGCCGAAGTGCCGAGATAATGCGCTTCGTTTTCACTAAACTTTTCTACGCGTTAATGGCTATTGGCCTGGTTCCACTCTCCCTCTCTTGGAATCGGCCGATGCTGCGCTGGTTGACGCTTACTTATGACCTGGCCTTGATTGGCGCGGCAATTTTCGATGCGTGGAATAGCAGATTGCCGAAGCGCGTAGGCATTGAGCGGCATTTTGGCGGTCGCTTTGCGGTCGGCGCCGAAACCGAAGTCCGCATTGAGATAGCTAACCGCACCGCCCGCAATATTTCTCTGATCGTCAAGGACGAATATCCGCCGCAGATGAAACTATCCGGCGCGCGCGAGGCGCGTGTCGGTGTTGAGGCGCAGACGAGCGCGGCACTCGTATACGAATTGACGCCGCCCAAACGCGGACGCTTCGAATTCGGATCGATCGCAGTGCGTTTTCTTTCGCGTTGGCGATTGGTTTGGTGTCAGACGCGTATCGATGCACCCGTTGCCGTCAAGGTCTATCCCAACATGCGGCGCGCGCGCGAGGTTGAATTGCGAGCGCTGGGCACGCGCTCGTTCGTCGCGGCGCGGCGCAAATCGCAGTGGCGCGGCGAAGGACGCGAGTTTGAATCGTTGCGCGACTATGTGCGTGGCGATGAGATGCGGCACATATCCTGGACGGCCACTGCGCGACGCGGCCGGCTGGTCACCCGGCAATATCAGATGGAGCGCGACCAGACGATTCTGATCATGCTGGATGCCGGACGTTTGATGACCGCGCGCATCGAAAGCGAAACGAAACTCGACTCGGCCGTGCATGCGGCGCTGGCGCTGATGTCCGCAGCCGCGCGCGCGGGAGACAACGCCGGCCTCTTGGTTTTTGGCCGTCGCGTCAAAGCCTTTCTGCCGCCAAAGCGTGGCGCCGAGCATCTGGACGCGGCGCTGGAAGCTTTGCATGCAATCGAACCGGAGATGATTGAGCCGAGTTATTCGCGCGCTTTCGAGTTTGCGGCCGCGAATAGCCGGCGCCGATCGCTGGTTGTCGTGCTCACCGATTTGGTTGATGAAGAAGGTTCGCGCGAGCTGCTAACTTCTCTGAAGCTCTTGCGGCCGCGTCACCTGCCATTAGTCGTAACCATCGCGGATCGCGATCTCAAAGCGGTGGTGCGCGAGATGCCGGAGGATGAGCGTGAACTTTTCACCCAGTCTGTCGCCGAAGAGATTATGTATCAACGCGAAGCTGCTTTGCGCTTAGTAGAGTCGCAGGGCGGATTGGCACTCGACGTGACGGCGGCTGCGCTGGCACCGAAGCTGTTGGAGACTTATTTGCGCGTGAAGGAGCGCGGACTGCTCTAGAAAACGAATCGGCTCTGCCGCGGTTATCGATTTGAATGTAAATCGGGGCCGCTTACTGCACCGTCTTCGCGACCGGCAAGTAACAGATACGAATAAAGTGCGAGCCCAGTGATCACCGCGATACTGAACTTAATCACCGGACTAAGCGGCTGAGGTGATATAAAGCCTTCGATGATTCCGGCCACGACCAGCAATACTGAAGCACCGACCGCCAGCCTCACTGCTTCCATGCCACGTGCTTTCAAAGCATCGGCGCGTGAAAGATTTCCCGGCATCAGCATTGCCGTGCCGATTAAGAGACCGCCACCACCGGCAATGAAACAGCAAGAGAGTTCAATCACGCCGTGACCCACGACAAAGGCTGTGAGGTCATTGCCAAAGCCCGCACGATAGGTGAGCGCGAAGATGGCTCCGGTGTTAAGGCCAAAGTAGGCGGTCCAAAAAAGGGTCCCGACCCCGAGCAAGGCCCCGAGGGCAAATTCATAGGCGGTGACGCGAATGTTGTGAGTGAAAATGGCCGTGGACTCGATCTGGTTGGCGTCGTTAATCTCTTGCCACCAGCGAATCCGAGATTCGATTCGGTGGCGCATTCCCGGGCTGACGTCTGCCAGCTCCGAGAAATCGGGATCGCGCCGGGTCGCAAGGAAACTGAGTGCGCCGAAAAGAAAAAAGACCAACGCCGTAGTCGCGGTGTAACGCCAGGTACGGCGGAACGTCTGCGGAAAGTCGCGCGCAAAGAAATTCCAAATGCGCCGTCCGCCCTGCGCGTCGGCGCGATAAATGCGGCCATGAGGGCGAATCACCAGGCTATTGAGATAATTGATCAGCCGTGGGTCGCGGGATTCGGCTCGAGCAATTGCGAGATCAGAAGCCGTGCGGCGATAGATGCGCCCCAATTCGCGCACCTCGTCGCGCTTCAAGCGACGCAACGTCATCTGATCGAGACGCTGGAGCAGTTCCTCGAGTCTCTGCCAGACGGTCTTGCGTTCATTGATGAAACGATCAAGGGCCACGGTCTTGATTTCGGATTGCGAATTGCGGATTTCGGATTTGTGAACTTAGATTTAGACTGATGCGATATTGGAGTCATTCATGACTGACAGTTTTCAAATCCGCAATTCGCAATCCGCAATCCGCAATCTAGTTGAGTGTGTACCAAACTTCAGTGAAGGCCGCAAGCCCGAAACTGTCCAGCGCATCGAGCGGGCAATCGAATCGATTCACGGCGCGAGAGTTCTCGACCGCCACATCGATCCAGATCATAACCGATCGGTGATTACGTTTGTCGCTCCGCCTGAGCACGCGATCGAAGCTGCATTGCGCGCGGTCGCCACCGCAACTGAGTTGATCGATTTGCGAACGCACGCCGGAGAGCACCCGCGCATCGGCGCAACCGACGTTTTGCCTTTCGTGCCGGTGCGCGGCGTGACGATGGACGAATGCGTGGCCCTGGCCCATGAAGCAGGCCGGCGTATCTGGCAGGAGCTATCCATTCCAGTTTATTTTTACGAGCGCGCTGCGTTGAGAACTGATCGTATCCGTCTGGAGAAAGTGCGCGGCAAAGGAATCGAGCAACTACGAACAGAGATCGAAACGAATCCCGATCGCGCGCCGGACGTCGGCGAGAAAAGAACCCATCCGACAGCCGGCGCAATTGCCGTGGGCGCGCGTCCTTTTCTGATTGCGTTCAATGTCAACCTGCAAACAAATGACATCGCAGTCGCGCGCAGTATCGCCCACGCGATCCGTGAAAGCGGCGGCGGCCTGCCGTTCGTGAAGGCGCTTGGCTTTGAATTAAGAACGCGCGGGTTCGTTCAAGTTTCAATGAATTTAACCGACTACGAACAAACGACGATCGCCCGGGCCTTCGACGCCGTGGAGACCGAGGCCAACCTGCGCGGAGTGGAAGTCGCCGGTGCGGAAATTGTAGGCCTACTGCCGCGTGCGGCGCTCGACCGCAGGGCTGCGTACTTTCCGCGCCTGGAAAATTTTCGGGAAGCAGTGGTCCTCGAGAACTTATTGGAAGCGTGTCAGAACCGCGAGCGGTAGCGACCGGTTTATCGCTCCGCCTTAGATCCGTAGTGGATCCGGTCGCTACCGCTCGCGTTTCTGACACAATTGTGCTGGACACTTTGGACGGCCAGGGTTTATTATGTTCGCCCGCCTATGAGGCGGCTTCCCACAAAACGATTGGCCACGCGGCCAGTTTCAACTTAATCAGACGGATCGCGTGATTGTTTGTCACCACCCGGCGCCTGAGACGACGGCTCGCCGATTCAAACACGGAGGTAAGAAATGCTCAGAATGGGAAAGAATCCAAACGAAGAAAAGAGCCAGACTCAACCCGAAACCGACAGCTACTCAACTCGCAGTTATTCACCGTATCAGAGCGGCGAGGCCCTCGCGCGCCCCTCAACCGAAGCGCCAGCGACGCCGAAAGCCCAGACGGAGAGTGAAACAATCGCGAGAGAGATCAAGGACGGCACGCTCAGTGGTTTCATTGCCAGCGGGACCGTTATTACCGGAGAGGCTTCATTCAAATCGCTGCTCCGAATCGATGGCCGCTTTTCAGGCCGCATCAATTCGGCGACTGGCACCCTGATCGTTGGCTCGGGTGGTCAGGTGGACGCGAATGTAGAAGTTTCGATCGCCACAATTCATGGAGTAGTAAATGGCGACATCGTCGCGGGCCAGCGCATTGAGTTGGGGCGTGCGGGAAAACTTAATGGAAATATTCAAACTCCTTCGCTACAGATCGAGCAGGGCGGAATCTTTGAAGGAAGCTGCAAGATGGTTCAGCAAAAAGCGGCGACGGAGAAGCCAGCGAAAGTCGAGCGCAAGGACAACTTGATCGACGCCGGAAAGTTGGAGGCAGTAAAGGTTGAGACGGCTGAAGACGCTTCGAACCGTAAGCCGGCGGTGGCTGTAGGCGGCGCCGCAGGCTGACCTCTTTTCCAAATTTGTATTTTAACTCCCTCTCCCTTTGGGAGAGGGCTGGGGTGAGGGTTTAGCTGAGAGAACTAAGGACTGTCTCTTTTTTGTATTGTAGATATCCGCTGGGCTCAGAGAAGAACTTTAGTCGTTTACAAAATGTCCGATATTGACGAGAGGGCGGGCTCTATCCGCCCTCTCGTTTTTTTGCCCAAAACGTTCATTCAGAAACAGCAGGCGGACTTCTTCTCATTCTCACCCGGTTTCAACCGGGTGGCCGCGCCGTTCGCATTGTATTTCTTCCAACCGTTTCAACGGTTTATCTGTTTCCAGAGATTGAAAACCGTTGAAACGGTTCTGCGAGTAAGATGAAGTCAGCATGACCACCCGGTTGAAACCGGGTGTGAATATGAGGAATCGGCGACATTGTCGATACTGACCTTTTTTTTGGCGCTCGAGATGAGCGCCCAACCGCGACAATTCGACTCCGACATTGTAGAATTCCAGTCCTAAATCGTTGCGCGCATGCCAGCCAGAGGCTTCCGAAAATTAGTCTACGCCGGAATAGCTATTGTCGCTTTGCTGGCGACTGCCTTCGCGCAGAATCGTCATCGCGCAAGGACTTCCATAGCAATTCCGAGAAATACTCTGCTGCAAATCATTCGCGCCGAAGACCAACGGCGCTGGGACGAGAAGCTGAGATCGCTCTTGTCCGACAAAGATCCTAAAGTGCGCACGCGCGCGGCACTGGCGGCCGGGCGCATTGGTGATGAAGGCGCGGTCCTGCCGCTCATTGATTTGCTTAAGAAAGATACTGACTGGGGCGCGCAGCAGACGGCGGCGTTTGCGCTGGGCGAGATTGAATCAGCAAAAGCCACGGATGCGCTAATCGAGGCCATGCGCATATCTGACCTGCGCGCGCGGGCGCTCGAAGCGCTGGGAAAGATCGCCGCCGCCTTGCCGCCGACGGAAGAGGCGCGCCGACAGGCCATTGGTCAAGTTATCCTGGATGCGTTAGTTATTGAGCGCAAGGAAGCGATGCCGACCGAAGGTGGCGTCCGGGATTCCGGCGTTGAATTGTTTGGCTTGACCGCGGTGCTGCGCGCCCGCCCTTCAGGCGCGGGCAAAGTGGTGGCACTGTATCTGTCGTCTCCCGATCCGCGAGTACGCGCTGATGCGTTGAATACGCTCGCGCGTCTGCGTTTGCAGGACGGTAACGATCAGGCGCGGCGTATGCTCGACCACAGCA
>Ga0209056_10007470_pt1 | contig 11251 bp, 5 predicted proteins | sample GraSoiAngelo_114_FD_185876 | JGI IMG/M metagenome (GOLD analysis project Ga0209056, IMG submission 185876) | Grasslands soil microbial communities from the Angelo Coastal Reserve, California, USA - 14_0903_13_40cm (SPAdes) (version 2) | ecosystem: Environmental > Terrestrial > Soil > Grasslands ... | reverse complement strand
CGGCAAGTCGGCTTCGAGAAACGCCTCGGCCAGGGCACCGCCGTCGTGCCCGCCGCCAACGACGCACAACGCCACCCGACCGGGAGGGGGGGGCAAGCTCGCGAGCAGCGGGCCGGCCTGCGCCTCGGCAAACTCGAGCCGGGGGCGCTGGTCCAAGTATCCCGTGTAGCGCGCCCGTGCCGCGATGTCATCGGGCAGGCCGTATTCCCGAACGGGGTCGTACACGGCGGGATCCCCGTATATCCAGATCGCGTCGTAGTGCTCCCGGATGGCGTCCAGGTTGGCCCGGTCGGACCAGGTGCGGTGCACGGTCTCGGGGTCGTACAGCACCTCGCGCATGCCGAGGACACAGCGCGTGTTCCCGCGCTTCCGCAGGCGCTCGAGCGTGCCGGTGAGCTCGTTGGCGACGCCCAGCGGCAGGTGATCGACGATCAGCACGTCCGGCTCGAACACCTGCATGGCGCTGCGAATGACCCGGGAGCGGAGCGCGATGAGCTCATGATCGGAGACGTCGAGCAGGAAGCGGGGGTTATAGGCCCCGTCGGCCTCTCGCCGGAGTGCCGGAAGCGTGACACAGTCCACGCCCTCCGGCATCGGGAGTGCACCGGCCTGCCACGCTTCCGCGATCAGCACGATCGCCGGCGACGGCGGTGCGGCACGCAATGCCTGAGCGATCGAGGCGTTGCGGCGAATGTGACCGAACCCGACCATCCCCTGCGAGTACATGGCGACGCGGGGAGACGCTGCCTCGCGGGTGGCAAGGGCAGCGAGCGGCGGATGCACCGGCCGCGCCTGTGGCGCCGGCTTCGGCGCCTCCACGCGCAGCCTGATCTCGTCCACCAGCTTCTGGATCTCGTCCAGCTCCTCGGCCGTCGCGGGCGTCGTGGTGAGCGCCTGGAGGACCAGATCCAAGGTCGAACCCCGGAACGCGCGGTATCCGGCCGCTGGCTGGGTGGAGAGCGAGTCGCCGGGAACGATCGACTCGCCGCGCACCGCGCGCTCGGCGGCCGCGTAGATGTAGCGCGCGAGGCGCCGGGGACCGTGCGGCACGCCCTGGAAGCCCGGAAAGCTCGAGATTTCGATGACATACGGGCGGCCTTCGCTCTCCACGACATCGAGCCCGAAGAGGTCGATTCCGAACGCCGATCCGCAGCGTCGCGCGATGTCCTCGAGCTCGGGCGTGAGGGTGAACGGGTCGCCCCGCGTCTCCTCAGGAGTGCGTGCGGGCCGAACCCGGAGCACGCCGAAGCGCTCGCTCCCGATCGAGTAGATCTTGCGGTGCATGGGCCCGTCCGGCGCGTGGTATCGCTGGGCGAACACCGGCTCCTCCATGGGCCCCAGCGCCGCAAGCTCAGCCGCGTTCGAGACCACCTCGCTGCCCCGCAGCCGGGCGCGCCGGTGCGGCCTGATGATGAGCGGTCCCCGATCGAGCGCGGGCAAGAGCTGGCTCGCGTGGGACGCGACAAAGGTCTCGGGTACGGGGACCCCGGCCGCCCGGAGCACTCGGAATGTCACGATCCGGTCTCGCAGCAGGGCCGAGACGGGGTAGGGATTGAGCAGCGCGGCGCCGGCGCGGTGGAGATCCGCCGCCACGCTCATGCCGAGGTCCTTCCGGTTCTTGAGCACGTAGAGGTCGTAGTCGAGGCGCACCCGCGCGACGTCGATCAGGTCGTCGCCGAAATGCAGGAGTCTCGCCGTCGCGCCCAACTCGCCCAGCAGGCGGACCACTTCCGGCATGCCCCGCTCGTCCGTGAACGAGCGTCCCATCAGAATCGCGATTCGCAGCACGACACCCCTCCGATGTCCGCCGTTTCGTTCCCACAACCCCGCGCGCTTCAGAACCGCAGCAAGTAGCTCATCTTCACGAACACCTGGCGCCCGACGGAAATTGTGGGCTCGTCCGTGCGATACACTGTGGGCGGGCTGCCCGGCTGCAGGGCGAGATTCTCGTACCCATCGCGATAGCCCACGTACATGGCCGTGCCCGGATTGACGAGGTAGGTGAGGAGCACGTCCACCGTCCAGCGGCGCTCCGGCGCGACGCGCGACAGCGTCGAGTCCCGGTCCACCGCCGTGTAATCCACGATGGTGCGCAGGGAGAGCGCGCGGTTGAACTGGTAGTTGAGCTTCTCCCGCAGGACGCGGTCCGTGAACACCCGGACTGGCGGTCCTCCCGCCGGGGCCGCCCCGGGCAAGGTCGTGAGCCGGCTGTACAGATACGTGTGGTCGAGACGCAGCCGTGGCGTCGGACGGAACGTGACCGTGAACTCTCCCTTGCGCGCCCCCGCCACGAACGGCGCCACGCCCGACGGCGGTTTGTGGTTCACGTCCGTCCCCTGTTTGTAGGACACTCCCCAGGCGAGCCACTTCAGCCACTCGCTCTCGAGCGACAGCTTCGTCTCGTGGAGGTCGAAGGGGAGATCCTTGAACAGCTCGAACGCGCGCTCGTGCGAGACCTGCAGCTTGGTTTCGCCGACGAGCTTCACCTCCCAGGAGCCCTTGAGCGACCGATCGAGGAGCCCGCCGTTCCGATCCCACGTGAACGCGGTCGTGAACGTGGGACCGATCTTCACGATTGGACCATCCGGCCGCCGCACGAGCTGGAGCTCGTGTACCATTTCCCGGACCCCGACACGGGGCACGAAGCCCAGCTGCGCATCGAACGAGGGGCTCAAGTCGAGGTATTGCGCCGAGTAATCCAGGTTGCGACCGTCGCGCATCACCTGGGCGTAGAGACCCGTCCCCGACGCACCGGCGGCGCCCGAGTCCCGTGCGTACGTCGCGATCACCTGGCTGGTGAAAATCCACGTCTTGCTGAGGGCGAGGCGCGCGTCGGCGGAGGCGACGCGATTCGCGCCGCCTGCAAGCTGGCGGTTGCTCACCAGCAGCCCGACCGCCGACTCGCGCCCGATCTCCCGCTGCGCGCGAATCACGCCGATCCCGGCGCGCGGCTCGGCCGGCAGGCCCGACCCCACGAACTCCTCGGGCGCCCGGTCGTTCATCCCGATCGCACCCAGCGCCCACCGACCTGCTTTGGTCGTGAGGCGCGCCCCGGCGCCCGGATCCGTGATGCGGCGGGAGAAGAACAGGTTCACCGGCGTCTGGAAGTAGCCCGCGTTCTCGATGAAGAAGGGCCGCTTCTCCGGGAAGAACACCTCGAACCGCTCGTTGATCGTCACCTGCGGCTCGTCCGACTCCACCTGGCTGAAGTCGGGGTTGACGGTACCGTCCAGCGTGACGGCATCCCGGATCACGGTCTTCAGGTCGAGGCCCAGCCGCCGGTCCGTGGCCTTCCGGAAGGCCGGCACCTCGGTGTCGAGGAAGCGCGCACCGGTGAACGCGCCGTACGGAATCGCCTGGACGTTCCGGCCTGGCGAGATGTCGCGGAGCTCGTCGAGGGTCCCGAACTGGGGGACGAACCCCGCGACCCGCTTCGTCACCAGCGGCCAGTAGGCCTCCTCGTTGGAGCGGCGGACGAAGCGCGCGAGCGCGATGCCCCAGGACTGAACCGGCGTCCGTGGAAACCGGAGGCTGCGGAACGGGATCGCGATCCGCACCACGTAGCCGTCCGCGGTCAGCCGGCCGTCCGATTGCCACACGGCATCGAAGCTGTAGTCGTCGTCCTGTCCCTCGGTGAGGATGCCGTCGAGCTGCACGCCCTGCGGGTTCGCCTGGAACAGGTAGGCGCGCTTGCGGTCGCGGAAGGTGTCCAGGTACACCGCGACCCCGTCGTCTACCGCGATCTCTTCCCGCTTCGTCAGCCCGGCACGAATCTTCGCCGGATCGTCCCGGCAGACGAAGACGACGTACAGGTTGGCGTCGTCGTAGCTCACATAGGCCGTCGTCGGGACGCTGACCGGGACGCCGTCGCCCGGCTCGCGTTGCCGGAAATCCGACACGCGCACGGCGCCGGCCGGCGGCTCCGGCGCTAGGAAGTCCTCGAGCTTGGGGGGCTGATCCACCCGCTGCGCGATGAGGCTCGCGCCCGGCGTCTGAGCGCGTAGCTCCGACGCGAGCAGCAGCGCAGCGAAGAACAGCGGCGAGCCGGCGGCCATCCGGGGCGACCGGGGTATCTCTGACGGTGACGCGGCCCCCTCCTTGGTGACGACCCTCCCGCAACTCGTCATAGCGAGGGGACGGCGGCAAGTGCCGTGCCACTTGAGACCGGTGCGCGCGGTCACACGACCACGGGCCATCGCGGCGGTGCCGCGGGAAACGGAAGGCTCACCTAGTCACGAAAGTCGCGGGTCGCAGCGACGCCACGGCGCACGCGCCGGGTGTTGCGGACGGTCCCTGTTGGCGCAAGGCGATAGGGACACTGCAACACCGCGTGGCCGCCGGCACCGGACCGCCGTCGCTCCGCCTGGCGTGGACGCCCGGGTAGCCTGAGGGGGGCCGACCGGTTAGGATTCGCAAGCGCGCAGCTCCCCATTTATCCGGCGCCCCCGGATCCTGTAGGCTCGAGCGACTGATCCCCATGAGGAAACCCCAATGCGGCTTTCGCTCCGCTTCATCATTCCGCTATTCCTTGCCCTCGGGGCCTTCGCGTACGCGGTGGTGCCGCTGGTCGATCGGCTCACGCTGCAGTGGTTCGTCCGCGACCTCGACATCCGCGCCACGCTGATCGCCAACACGATCCAGGAGCCCGTGCAGGACCTGGTCCGCGCCGGCAACCGCACCAGGATGGTGCAGGTCTTCACCCGCATCACACAGGATGAGCGTCTGTTCGCCATGGGCTTCTGCCCGCCGGGCCTGGGCCCGCCGATCGCGACCCCGACGCTGCCGGCCGAGATTCGTTGCGCCGAGCTCGAAAAATTCTCCGGTCCTGCGGACCATCTGTTGAAGAGTCGTGACGGTCCGCTGCTCGTGTCCGTCAGACTGCTGGACGCCCAGGGACCGTCGGCGGGCACGCTGGTGCTCGTCCATGACATGAGCTTCGTCGCACGTCGCAGCGCGGAGACGAGAAAGTACCTGTTCTATTTCTTCGTCGGTCTCGGCGCGGTCGTCTCGCTCATCACCGTCGTCATCGCCCAATTGAGCTGGCGGGGCTGGGTCCACGGCCTGCACGCGCTGTTGCGCGGCGAAGGCCTGTTGCGCCCGACCGACGAGCCCGACGTGCCGGAGCTGCGACCCATTGCCCGCGATCTGCGCGCCCTGATCAGCGACCTGGAGGCGGAGCACCGCTCGCGCGACGACGAACAGCTCGCGTGGACACCGGACACCCTGCGGGCGATCCTGCACGGTGACCTGCGCGGGCAAGAGGTCATGGTCGTATCCAACCGGGAGCCGTACATCCACGTTCGCGAGGGGCAGGACATCGCCGTGTGGCGGCCGGCGAGCGGGCTCGTCACCGCCCTGGAGCCGGTCATGCGCGCATGTTCCGGTACGTGGATCGCCCATGGCGGCGGCTCCGCCGATCGCGAGGTGGTGGATCGACACGACCACGTCGGCGTGCCTCCGCAGCGTGCGGCCTATCAGCTCCGCCGCGTCTGGCTCACGCCCGAGGAGGAAGCGGGGTACTACTACGGCTTCGCCAACGAGGGGTTGTGGCCGTTGTGCCACATCGCCCATGTGCGCCCCATCTTCCGCACGCGGGACTGGGAGCAATACGTCAAGGTCAACCGGACGTTCAGCCGCGCCGTGGTCGAGGAGTCGAAGTCGCCCGACCCCATCGTGCTGGTCCACGACTACCACTTCGCGCTGCTGCCGAGGATGATCCAGGAGGCCTTGCCGGACGCGACGATCGTCGCCTTCTGGCACATTCCCTGGCCCAACCCGGAAGCGTTCGGCATCTGCCCCTGGCGGGACGAGCTGCTCGACGGGCTGCTCGGGAGCACCATTCTCGGGTTCCACACCCAGTTTCATTGCAACAACTTCGTCGACACGGTCGACCGCCAGCTGGAGGCGAGGGTGGACCGCGAGATGTTCACGGTGTCGTACCGCAGCAAGCTGACCGCGGTGAAACGCTATCCCATTTCGGTCGAGTGGCCGCCATCTCCGGATCTGGTGGGCAAGCCGGTCGCGCAATGCCGTGCGGACGTGCGGCAGCGCCATGACCTGCCGCCACGGCACGCGATCGGCGTCGGCGTCGACCGTCTCGACTACACCAAGGGCATCGAGGAGCGGCTGCGCGCCGTGGAGCGCCTGCTGGAGATGCATCCCGAATGGGTCGACCGGTTCACGTTCATTCAGATCGCCGCTCCGACGCGTTCCCGCATCGCGCAGTACCAGGAATACGAAGTGCGCGTGCGAGCGATGGCCGCTCGTATCAACGACCGCTTTGCCTCGGCCCGTCACCCGGCCGTCGTGCTCCAGGTGGAGCATCATCAGCCCGACGAGATTTACGAGTACTACCGCGCGGCGGAATTGTGCGTGGTCACCAGCTTGCACGACGGCATGAACCTGGTGGCGAAGGAGTTCGTCTCGGCTCGGGACGACGAGCGCGGCGTCCTGATTCTGAGTCAGTTCACCGGCGCGGCGCGCGAGCTGCCGGAAGCGCTCATCGTCAATCCGTACGACACGGACCAGTGCGCCGCGGCGTTGCATATGGCCCTCTCCATGCCTGCCGGAGAGCAGCGCGCCCGTATCCGCCTGATGCGCGGGCTGATTCAGGACTTCAACGTGTTCCGTTGGGCGGGGCGCATGTTGATCGACGCCGGCAGCATGCGACGGCGCGGCCGCCTGCTCGAGCGGGCCGCTGCGCCCGATCGGTCGCGGCGTCCCGCAGCCGCGTACCGAGCGGGGCGCGGCCGGTGACACCCTCGGGCGACGGCCACGGCACGACGCGTGGCCGACGCGGGGCCGCCTTGCCGGTGCCCCGGCCGGACTGGGCCTACTTCTTCGACATCGACGGGACGCTGGTCGAGCTGACGGACTCGCCGGCCGGCGCGAGCGGCGATGCGGGCCTCCGGAAGCTGATCGCGGACCTCTCGCGAGCCGTGGGCGGCGCCGTGGCGTTGATCAGCGGCCGCTCGATCGCGGACATCGACCGGCTGGTGCCCGACACACAGGTTCCGGCGGCCGGACAGCACGGCGTCGAGCGGCGGGACGCCGCCGGACGGATCTCCCGCCATGCGTTCCCGGCGAGGGATCTCGATTGGCTGCGCCATGCGGTGGCCGCGGCGGCGGCTCCGCATCACGGGCTCGTGCTCGAGGACAAGGGCCTGTCCCTGGCCCTGCATTACCGCCGGGCGCCACGCTTGGGCGGCTTCGTCCACCGGCTGGCCCGCGCCTTAGTCACACAGGCGGGAACGGAATACTGCATCCAAGCCGGCAAGCGCGTGGTGGAAATGAAGCCCGCCGGCAAGGACAAAGGGGTGGCGGTGGAGGAATTCATGCAGGAAGAGCCGTTCCGCGGACGGACCCCCGTGTTCGTCGGCGACGACATCACCGACGAGTACGGCTTCGCGACGGTCAATCGCCTGCACGGGTATTCCATCAAGGTCGGGCCGGGACGGACCGCGGCCCGCTGGCACCTGCGCGACGTGCAGGCAGTGCGGGCGTGGCTGGAGCGGGGCCTGTGACATCCCTCGATCTTGGATTGATCGGCAACGGCACGATCGGCGCCCTCCTGAATCCGACGGGCGACATCGTGTGGGCGTGCTTCCCACGGTTCGACGGCGATCCGGTGTTTTGCTCGCTGTTGCGCGGGCCGACTCGGGACGCCGACTTCGGATGCTTCGCGGTCGAGCTGGGCGACTTCGTCCGGGCCGAGCAGGAATATCTCGTCAATACACCGATCCTCGTGACCCGCCTGTACGACCGCACCGGCGGGTGCGTCGAGATCACCGATTCCGCGCCTCGCTTCCGCCAGCACGGCCGCATGTTCTCCCCGATGATGCTGGTCCGGCAGCTCAAGCGGACGGCCGGCAACCCCCGCATCCGCGTGCGTCTCCGGCCCGCGAGTCACTATGGCCGCTCTCGCGCGGAGATCACCTGCGGCTCGAACCACATCCGGTACGTGGGGACCGATCTGGTGCTGCGGCTGACGACGGACGCGTCCGTGACCGCGCTGGTGGAGGAGAATTTCTTCTTTCTCGAGGACGCCGTCACGCTGCTGCTGGGACCGGACGAGACCGTGCAGGGGGCCGTCGCGGAGGTGGGGCGCCGCTTCCTCGAGGAGACCGCCACGTATTGGCGGGAATGGGTCGGCTCGCTCGGCATCCCGTTCGAATGGCAAGACGCGGTGATCCGCGCCGCCATCACCCTGGAGCTCAACGTCTGCGAAGACACCGGGGCGATCGTCGCGGCGATGACGACGTCGATTCCCGAGGCGCCGGGCAGCCGCCGCAACTGGGACTACCGCTACTGCTGGCTGCGAGACGCCTACTTCGTGGTCAACGCGCTCAACCGCCTCGGCGCCACGCGCACCATGGAGCGCTACCTCGGCTACATCGTCAATGTCGTCGCCGGCACGGACAACGGGCGTCTTCAGCCCGTGTACGGCCTCAGCGGGCGCTCCGTAGGTGAAGAGCGGGAGATCGCCTCCCTCGCCGGGTATCGCGGCATGGGGCCGGTCCGGATCGGCAATCAGGCTCACCGTCAGGTGCAGCACGACGTCTACGGCGCGGCGATTTTGACGGCGACCCACGTGTTTTTCGACCGCCGGCTGGTGCGTCGCGGCGACGCGGTGCTGTTCCACCGTCTGGAAACCCTCGGGGATCACGCCGCCACGCTGTTCGACCAGCCGGACGCCGGCATCTGGGAGCTGCGCGGCACGCCGCGCGTGCACACCTTTTCCAGCGTGATGTGCTGGGCCGGGTGCGACCGGCTGGCCAAGATCGCGGCGCACCTGGGGCTCGCCGAGCGCGCCGCGCACTGGCGCGCCCAGGCGGCGCGCATCCACCAGTTCGTCAGCGAGCGATGTTGGAATCCGGCGAAGGACAGCTTCGTGGCCGCGGCGAACGGCGACACGCTGGACGCGAGCCTCCTGCGCCTGAACGAGCTCGGCTTCCTCTCCGACGACGATCCGCGGTTCGTCGGCACGGTGCGGGCCATCGGGCGCGAGCTCAAGCGCGGCGACTTCGTCTTCCGCTATGTGGAGCCGGACGACTTCGGGAAGCCCGACAACGCGTTTCTGGTGTGCACCTGCTGGTACATCAACGCGCTCGCCGCGCTCGGCCAGCGCGACGAGGCCCGCGCCCTGTTCGAGACCTTGCTCGGCGCCCGCAACCGGCACGGCCTCCTGGCCGAGCACATCGATCCCCGGACGCGCGAGCAGTGGGGCAACTTCGTGCAGACGTACAGCATGGTCGGGCTCATCGGGTCGGCGATCCGGTTGTCCGTACGGTGGGATCAAGCGTTTTGATCAGCGCCAGCGCGAGACTCGCCGCTGGCGCTCCGCGTCGATCCTGACACCCTCTCGGTTTGGTCCTCACCCCCTCTCTCCTTTCCGTTCGGTCCTCACCCCCAGTCCCTCGCCGTTCGGTCCTCACCCCCTGTCCCCCTCTCCCTTCGGGAGAGGGGGGACGAAGGTCCGACGTCGGACCACGCAACGTTCTGCTCAGTGACGGGCTGTTCGGATTCCATCCGAGGCGGCCGTCGTCCTGCATGGCTTCATCGTGGACTTCTACTGCGTCGCGGTGCGGCTCGTCCTGGAGCTCGAAGGCGACGCGCACGACAGCATCGCTCAAGAAGCCTACGATGCAGCCCGAGCGGAGTTGCTCGAAGCGGCCGGCTATCGCGTGGTCCGCATCAGGAATTGCGAGGTCACGCGCGAACACCTCGAAACGATCCTGCGGGACGCACTCCGGAGACCGCCGATCGTCCCCCCCTCTCCCGAAGGGAGAGGGGGACAGGGGGTGAGGACCCATGGAGAGGAGGCAACGGGGTGAGAACTCATGGAGAAGCAAACACGGGGTGAGGACTCATAGATCGGGACCAGGGGGTGAAGACACCTTCCAGGAAAGGCGACGCCGGGCGTGCTTCTTCACCGGTGCTGCCCGGCGAGCGCCAGCGCCACCCCGTTGGACCACCCGAACCCATCCTGCGTCGCGTACTCGCCGCCGCCGGCCGACCGTCGCACATCGACCACGTCGTACTTTTCCATCATTTTGCCGGTCGACCGATAAGTGCGGCGGTTCAGCGCGAGCCATCGGTCGCGGGCGGCATCCGCCAGATCCGCGCGCCCGTAGCGGCGAACGCCCTCGATCGTCAACCACTCCAAGGGCGGCCATCCGTTGGGGGCGTCCCACTGTTGGCCTGAGGCGATCAACGTCGTGACGAATCCGCCGGGCTTCAAGAACTCCCGCTCGAGCCGGGCGGCGACGGCGCGACCTTGCTCGGGAGTCGCGAGCCCGAAATACAACGGGGACGCAGCCGCCAGGGTGGGCCGATCCGTCACACGCGCTCCGCTGCGCCACCGAACGTCGTAGAAGAACCCCGTTGCAGGATCATACGCGGCGGCCAGCAGGGCGCGACGACGGTCCGCGGCCGCCTCGGCGAACTGTCTCGCGACGCCCGCGTCTCCTGCCCGCCCGCGGAACGCCCGGAGCACGGCGATCATCCGCTCGGCATGATAGAGGAGACTGTTGAGATCCACCGGGATCAGGTCCGTCGTCTCCAGCGTGCGCAAGTCTTTCGGGTCGCGCATCCAGCGGCTCGAGAAGTCCAAGCCGCTCTCGGCCGTGGCCCGAACGTTCCGATAGAACCCTTCGCGGCGCGCGTCTGCGAGCGTCTGACCCACCTCGTAATCCGGGCGGTAGGACTCCGGCCTGGGGTCGGCTCGGTCGTCCCAGTACCGGTTGAGCAGCGGCCCGCCGTCCGAGAGCCGGACGACGCGGCGGTACGCCTGACCCGCCCCCGGTGCGAGACGCTCCGCTCCATTCATCCAGAAGGCGTGCTCCGCTTCCAGCGCGTCGAGGTATGGCAGGACCTGCGTGGTATCCGTTGCCCGCGCGTACAGCCCGACCATGGCGGCGAAGAACGGTGGCTGACTGCGGCTGAGGTAGTACGTCCGGTTCCCGTTCGGGATGTGCCCGACCGTCCCGATCAGGTGGGCGAAGTTGTCGAGCATGCTTTTCACGAGATCGGTCCGACCGCTCGCAACGAGCCCGAGCATCGTGAAGTACGAGTCCCAGTAGTAGACCTCGCGGAAGCGGCCGCCGGGGACGACGTAGGGGTGCGGGAGCGGGATGAGCGACGAGTAGGCGTCAACGGTGTCGGGCGGGCGCGTCAGCACGGGCCACAGCGCACGAATGTGCTGCTCCATGGTCTGCGAGGTGTCCGTCCGGAAGCCTTCGCCGACCGGCCG
>Ga0209056_10007467_pt1 | contig 11252 bp, 10 predicted proteins | sample GraSoiAngelo_114_FD_185876 | JGI IMG/M metagenome (GOLD analysis project Ga0209056, IMG submission 185876) | Grasslands soil microbial communities from the Angelo Coastal Reserve, California, USA - 14_0903_13_40cm (SPAdes) (version 2) | ecosystem: Environmental > Terrestrial > Soil > Grasslands... | reverse complement strand
AGGTCGTATGTGAAACGGCCCTCGGCATGGAGGCGTCGGCCGTACGCAAGCTCATTCACGGCCCTGACCACGCCCACCGCGTGACGTGTGACAGCGGCCAGGTCGGTCCAGTCTGAGAGCGGCGCTCCAAGGGCGATCACCTGCTCGACGTGGTCAGGCCTGCGCTGGGAAAGGACCTTCGCCAGCAGTCCGCCGCGGCTGTGCCCGATCAGGCTCACCCGCGAACCTGTCTCCTCCTTCACCTCGGCCACCCCGCGTTTGAGGCCCGACAACAGCCGCTCGGAGTGCTGAACGTTGAGCACGATCCCCGAAAGCCGGCTGCGGTATCCGATTCGTCCCAGCCAGCCGTGGAGGACCCGCATCGTCCAGTCGCCGGCGAGGAAGCCGGGGATCAGCAGCACCGGCCGCCCGTCACCGCGGGGGACGCCGCGGCCACGGAACACCGGATCGCCCAGTAGCGCTGACAGCTCGCGCACCGCAAGCGGATCCCACAACCTCATTGCCGCGATGGTAGGTTCTCGACCGGGCGTCTCTCAGCCCGCGTACACGCCTCCGTCGGACGCCACCTCGACACGGATCGCTGCAAGCGGAGTCGGAGCCGGACCGGCGACAACGGCAGCCCCATGGGAGGGATCGAAAAGCGCGCCGTGGCAGGGGCAGGGCAGCAACCGTTGGCCGGAGTCGTAGTCCACCTGACATCCGGCATGGGTGCAGATCGCGTCAAAAGCGACGACGCTTCCGCTCGACAGCGCGATCGCAACCGCGGGGTCGCCCCTCGCGGAATCTTGAAAGTTCAAAAAGCCATGAGCCCGCAGATTCGCCAGCGTGCCAATCCTCGTCCCGGTCGGCGAGGGGACGGCGGTCGGGGATCCAGCTGAGCCTTCCCTGAGAAATTGATACTTCCGAGGCCTCAAACTTTGAACAGACTGTATGCTTAAATGAAAACGATGACTCGCTCCTACCGGCTCGGCCGGCGCCAGGCCTCGGTAGACCGCACCTCGAGCATGATCGTGGCCGCCGCCCGGGAGCTGGCTGCGCAAGGCCGCGGACCTCTGGTCAGCGTGGGCGAGGTCGCCCGCCGGGCGGGCGTGTCGCGGATCACGGTCTACAACCGCTTCAGATCCAGAGAGGGGCTGATGCAGGCGATCGCGCCGCGACCCCCCGGTGGCGATACGGACGACCTTCGCCAACATCTTCAAGCGTCATGCAGCGCCTGGGCGGCGAACCCGGCGTTGTTCAGGAATCTCCGTCCGGACGAGGGCGCACTTGCCGATGCATCGCGCCGGATCGCGGCGAGCCTTGCCTCGTCCGACGCCCTTCGCCCGGGCTGCTCGCTCAAGGAGGCGGAAGACGTGATCGCGGTCCTGAGCTCATTTCCGGTTTTCGACCGGCTCCACAAGGATGGGCGTCGTTCCGCATCCGCTGTCAGCGAGATCCTGATACGCCTGGCGTCTGCGATCCTGGCGTAGGATCTTTGACGCAGTGCGGCATAAGGTCGCGAACGTCGCCGGTCCCGTTCATTACCTCGACTTCGGCGGCGCCGGCCGGCCGCTCCTCATGGTCCACGGCCTCGGCGGCTCGGCGCTCAACTGGATGGCCGTGGGGCCCAGGATCGCCACGAGTCACCGCGCTCTTGCCCTCGACCTCGCCGGCTTCGGCCAGACCCCCCTCCACGGGCGAACGGCCACCGTCGGCGCCAACACCGCTCTGGTGCATGAGTTCATCGAGAAAGTGATCGGAGAATCGGTCGTCCTGGTCGGCAACTCGATGGGCGGCCACATCGCCGTCCTCGAGGCAGCGGCTCATGCCGACTCCGTGCACTCTTTGGTCCTGGTCGACCCGGCGATACCGGGTCCGCACGTCCGGCGACCTCAACCGTTGATGCTCGGCGCGATGGCGGCGCTGTCGATTCCGGGTCTTGCCCAGACGCTGCTCGACCGGAGGGTGCGAGCGCTCGGCCCCGAAGGTCTGGTCAAGCAAACTCTCGCGCTCGTCTGCGCCAATCCCTCCCGCGTGGACCCTCAAGTCGTCGAGGCACACGTGCAGCTGACTCGCGAGCGTGAGCATCTCGGCCGCCAGAATGCCAGGGCGTTCGTTCAGGCGTCGCGTTCGATCGGGCTGCGGATGGCGAATCCGGCATTCTGGTCGCGGGTGGCCTCGGTGACCGCGCCGACGCTGGTGATTCACGGCAGCCTCGATCGACTCATCCCGGTAGCGGCTGCACGCGACATGTGCCGCCGGCGCCCAGACTGGGAGCTGAAGATCCTGGAGGGGGTCGGCCATGTGCCGATGATGGAGACACCAAACCTCTTCCTGGATGCGCTGAATGAGTGGAGCGCATATAGAATCGCCAGCGCCGCCGCAGTTTCATGACGGAGTACCGCTCAACACACCAAAAGTGGCCACCGCCTCCGAACCACCCCATAGCAAGCGCCCCGGGCGACTGAGAGCATCGCCATCGCTGCTGCCGCAGCGGCGCCTGGGGCGTTGGGATCCAATCCCCCCGATGTGGCTCGAGGGCCGTTTCTATCTCGAGTTTCTCCGTCTGATTCGCGATCCGGTGTTTCGCGGCATCGATATCCCGCCCGGTCTGCGCAAGCCGGTTCTGCTCATTCCGGGCTTTCTTGCGGGCGACTGGACGCTGCGCACGCAGCACGACTGGCTGCAGCGCATCGGCTACCGGCCCAGGCTGGCCGGCCTGGCTTTCAACGTCATGTACTCAGAGGTCATGCTCAAACCGCTGCTCGACACCCTGCTCGCCATGCACCGCAAGACCGGCGCGCGCGTCTCGGTCGTCGGACACAGCCGCGGCGGCGTGCTGGCCAAGGTGCTCTCGCACCGGAAGCCCGACCTCGTCGAGCAGGTGATCACTCTCGGCTCTCCCCTGAGCGATCCTTTCGATGTTCATCCGCTCACAATGGCGGGCGTGCATGCGGCCCACCTCTTCAACGCGGTCCGCTACCGCCACGACGCCTCGGTCGAGATGCGTTTCCTGCGCGACCTGAAAGCGCAGCCCCGGGTGCCGACCACCTCCATCTACTCACGGTCGGACGGCGTCGTGAACTGGAAGGCATGTCTGCGGTCCGACATCAACGCGATCGAGGTGCACGGGAGCCATGTCGGCCTCGCCCTGAACCCCGAGGTCTATCGCATCCTCGGTCACCTGCTGCCCGCGCCGTGGCGCCAGAGCTGACGCACACGTAAGATCGATCCCTGTCGGGAGCTCGCGCCTGTGGGCCGGGCTGAGAGGGCGCCGCGCGCCGACCGCAAGAACCTGAACTGGGTAATGCCAGCGGAGGGAGCATCGATGAGTGACGTCGCTCGAGCGGGCGAGGCCGATGCCTTCGGCAAGGTCGAGTCGCATGGAATCGAGGCCATCCCCGCCGAGGAACGCAATGGCGCTCCGCGAGAGCTGGCCTTTCTCTGGGCCGGCGCCTTCGTCAACTACGCGAGCCTTTTCACGGCGAGCCTGCTCACGACCTACTACGGATTGGGTGTCTGGGATGGGCTCCTCGCCACCGCCGTCGGCACGGTCGCGGCCGCGGCGATCCTCGGCCTGCTCAGCAACACCGGTCCGCGCTCCGGCGAGCCGCAGATCGTATTCACGCGCCGGATCTTCGGTTTGCGCGGCTCCTACCTCGGCGCCGGGCTGACGCTTTTTCTCGCCGTGGGCTGGTTCGCCGTCGACTGCGTCATCGCGGCGGAGGCGGGGGCGCAGCTGCTCGGCGGAGGGAGCCCGGGCGTCACGTCCGGCCTGGTGCTTTTGATCGCCGGCGTCAGCGTGGGGGTGGCGATCTTCGGCCATCGGACGATCAAGGTCCTCGAAACCTACGGCGCGGTCGCCTTCACCCTGCTCTCGATCGCGCTTTTCCTGGTCCTGGCTCCGCAGTTTCATTGGACGCAGGCTCCGACCGCCTCCGGTCCGGATTACCTCGGCGCCTTCGTGCTCGGCTTCATGACCTGCTTCGCGCTCGTCGCCTCCTGGTATCCATTTGCCAGCGACTACTCGCGCTACCTCCCCGCCTCGAGTCCGACGCGATCCGTCACGTTGTGGCCGGTCGTGGGCGTCGCCGCACCCATGCTCTTGCTTGGAATCTTCGGGTTGTTGCTTCCGACCATCGACTCTCGTCTCGCCGCGGACCAGGGTGTCCTTGCGGTGATCAGCGCCCACGCGCCGGGCTGGGTGACGGTGCCTTTCTTTCTTTTCATCGTGGTCGGCGAGGTCTGGGCCAACTATCTCGACGTCTACACCGCGGGCCTGGTGACGCTCGCGATGGGGATCAGGCTGAAACGCTGGCAGACCGCGCTGGGCTGCGGCCTTCTCGGCACCGCATTGGCGACCTACGCCGTGCTGGTCAGCGACTTCCACATCGCCTACGAGGACTTCCTGATCCTCACCTACCTCTGGGCACCGGCATGGGCCGCGGTCGTTTTGCTCAGCTTTTTCGTCTTCGGAGCAAGAAGTCGCCCTGGCCTCGCGCTTATCGCCTGGCTCGCGGGCACGGCCGCGAGCCTTGTCTTCGTCAACTACGTGAACCTGTTCGGCAACATCGTGCAGCAGCACGGCTTCTTCAATGATGGGTTGATCGCGGTGCTGCATGGCGCGGACATCTCGGGTCTTGTCAGCGTCGCCGTCGCGGCTGCGATCTATTGGAGTGGGCGCAGGCTCAGCGCCGCATGAGGCTGCCGGTCGCGTTGACGATCGCGGGTTCCGATTCCGGCGGCGGCGCCGGCATCCAGGCCGACCTCAAGACGTTCGCCGTTCTCGGCGTGCACGGCACCTCGGCCATCACCGCGATCACCGCCCAGAACACCATTGGAGTGACCGAGATCCTCGAGCTCCCGACGGGCCTGGTCCGCGAACAGATCGACGTGGTGGTCGAGGACCTGGGTGTGCAGGCTGCCAAGACAGGCATGTTGTCGAGCGCCGCGATCATCGCGGCCGTCGCAGACGCGATCGAGCGGCACGCAATCGCCAACCTCGTCGTCGACCCGGTGATGGTTGCCAAAGGCGGCGCCAAGCTCCTGCGTGACGACGCCGTCGCCACGCTGCGCGAACGGCTCATCCCGCTGGCGGCGGTGCTCACCCCGAACCTGCCCGAAGCAGGCGTTTTGCTCGGCCGGCCGGTGGCAAGCCTCGAAGAACGCAGGCAGGCGGCTCGCGCGCTGGTCGCCCTGGGAGCACGGGCCGCGGTCGTGAAAGGCGGGCATGCCGGAGACGACGTGACCGACGTCTTCTTTGACGGTTCACACCTCGTCGAGCTCGAGGCGGAACGAATCGCGACCACGAACACGCACGGGAGCGGCTGCGTTTTCTCGGCCGCGATCGCGGCGGAGATGGCTCGCGGCGCGAGCCCGCTCGAAGCCGTACGCGAGGCCAAGCGCTTCATCACCGGAGCCATCGCGAATGCACTCGAGATCGGCCACGGAAATGGCCCCGTGAACCCGGTGTTCGATCCAAGCACCGGCCGCTAAGCTTTTCCTCCCATGAGCAAGCGAAAGCGCGCCTCCAAGCCGGAACCGGACGAGCCCACCGAAGACGCCGCGGTCAAAGACGACATGGTGCACGTGACCCCGGACTTGCTCGCGGGCAGTCCCGACATCTTCGCGGGCAAGAGGTCGGGTGCACTCGATGCGGCTGAAGCACCCGCAGAGCCGGCGCATGAAGCGATCGAAACGCCTGAGCCCTCGCCGATCGAACCCACGGAGGCCACCACCACCGTGAGCCCTTCGGAGACGGTCCCGACACCGGCTGCGGAGGAGCCGCCGCCGCCTTTCGTCAGCGCGATGCCGCATCCGGTCGTGCGGCCCCGGCGCGGCGCATCCAGCACGGCCATCGGAGTCGTGCTCGTGGTGATCGGGATCTTCGCCCTGGTCGTCGTGATGTCGGGCGTCGACCTGACCGAGAGCGGGTGGCCGCTTTTCATCATCATCCCGGGACTCACTTTGATGGTGATCGGCTTCGTCAGCCTGGGCGCGGTTGCGACCATCCCTGGTGGCATCGTCACGATGCTGGGCATCGTCCTCGCGTACTCCAACAGCACCGGCGACTGGCCGATCTGGGCCTACGCCTGGGCGCTCGTGCTTCCCTTCGGGCTCGGTCTCGGCACGTACCTGCAGGCGCTGCGCGACCGCGACCAGCAGGCGCTGCGCACGGGACGCACCATGCTGTTCGTCGGCTTGATGATCTTCTTGATCGGCTTTGTGTTGTTCGAGTCGATCCTGGGCATCAGCGGCCGCGATTACTTCGGACCGGTCGGCAAGGCCGCGTTGCCTGTGCTGCTGATCCTTGTCGGGATCATCCTCCTCGTGCGCAGCATCCAGAGGGGCCGGCAGACCTGAGGGCGCACCCTAAGCGCTCTTGATCCGCGCCTCCAGCTCATCGCGGGTTATCTGATAGTCGACGCTCGTGCGATACGCCTTGAAGCCCATCGTCCGGTTGATCTTGAGCATGGGCGCGTTCGAGCCGGCGTTGCCGGTGACGATCCATTCCGCGTCGGGATACAGGTCGCGGACGTGGAGCACCATCGCCGCCTTGATCCATTTGCCGAGCCCGCGCCCGCGCGCTTCCGGCCGCACGCCCGTGAACTGCTGCTCGATCAAGGTGCGCCGGTAGGGCGCCCACGAGACGTCGGTCATGCCTGAGATCGTGCCGTCAGGCTCCCAGGTCACGACGTCGTGCGGGACCTCTCCAGTCGCGGCCGCTCGCTCGTAGTAATCGCGGATGCGCTCCGGCGTGATCACGATCTTGCCGATGTCGAGATCCTCGAACGGGATCGTGTTGAGCAGGGTGGTCCGCTGGCGCGCGAACTCCGGCCACATGGCCTCAGGAAGCGGTCCGTCGTAGACCTCGAGCCGCGTCTGCGTCGACCGCTTCGCCCCCTCTTCCACCCAGCGCCGCATCATCGGCCAGTCGACCTCGGAGAGCTTGAGGCGGCTCTCGATCTCGTGGAGCTTGGGCTTGGCGCCCAGCCACTGAAGGAAGCCATGAGCCGCTTCGCGATCGGCGCTCATCCCGACGACGGTGCTGCCCTGCTGCCCCATCAATCGCACGATCAGGGGCAGCCACAGAGTGCCAATCCGTTTGCGCCGCTCATCCCTCCGCACATACGCATCCGCCCAAAGGAGGTGCTTGTTGGTCTCGTACTCAGGATTGGCCGGCGTTGCGTTCTCGGCGGAAAACCAGCTCAGCATCCTTGGGCCGCGCGAGATCTCGTAGTAGTGGTGGAGGTCGAACGGGTTGGGCCGCTTCATTCGGGCCTCGGCGACATCGTCAGGCTCAAGCGGATCGTCGGGGTGCATCTCAGTGTGCCGCAACCCGCGAAGCTGGTGAAAACGCGTCCAGAAATCCCGTCCCGCCGTCTTTGGATCGACCGCGGTCGGGACCAATTCCCCAACCATCGACTCCCGATAATCTCACAGGCATGGTTCGGCCTTTCAAGGTCGGCGTCACCATCCATCCACAGCAGTGCACGATTCAGCAGCTGCGCGATGCGTGGCGGCGCGCGGACGAGCTCGGGGTGGACAGCATCTGGTTCTGGGACCACTTCTTTCCGCTGTACGGCAATCCGAACGGCAACCACTTCGAGTGCTGGTCTCTGCTCAGCGCGGCGGCGGTCGAGACACGTGCGCCACAGATCGGCCCGATGGTGACGTGCATCGGTTATCGCAACCCCGACCTGCTTGCTTCGATCGCGGCGACCGTCGACCACCTGTCCGGTGGCCGACTCGTGTTCGGACTGGGCGCGGGTTGGTTCGAGCGCGACTACGACGAGTACGGCTACGAGTTCGGCGAGGCGCGCGACCGCGTCAGGTCGCTCCGGGAGGCGCTCCCTCGGATCAAACGAAGGATCGAGAAGCTGCGGCCTGGGCCCGCGGGACCGTTGCCGATCCTGATCGCGGGCAGCGGTGAAAAGGTGATGCTCAGGCTCGTCGCCGAGCACGCCCAGATGTGGAACACGATCGGCTCGGTCGATCAGTTCGCGCGCAAGTCCGCGGTGCTCGATGAATGGTGCGGCCGCATCGGCCGAGATCCGGGTGAGATCGAGCGAACCGCCAACGTAGGCGCGCTTTCCTCCAAGGCGATTGAAGAATGGCTTAAGGCCGGCCTGCAGCATTTCGTGCTGCGGATCGCCTATCCGTTCGAGACCAGGGATCTGGAGCGCGTGTTGAAGGTGCGAGACTCGTGAGCTACAACGCCGGCAGAGCTTATTTGTGGCTGACCCACTAACAATTTGTAAGGGCCAGGCATAGCATTTTTTGCACCACACCCTCTTCGCGGCGCGAGCCTCCTACCGCTTGGCAGGAGGCTCGTCATTTTCGACCAGGACGTCAGGCGGGTGGTACTCGCCTCGAGACGGCCGGAGTAGATCCGGGCCTACGGGCCCCACCTCGTCTTTTCTAGAGTTAGGCGGCTTTCACGGCGCTAACCAGCTTGGTCAGGGAGTCTTTTGCGTCGCCGAAGAACATCACCGTCTTGGGCCCAAACATGAGGTCGTTGTCGATGCCCGCGAATCCGGGACGCATCGAGCGCTTCATGAAGATGATGTTCTTCGCCTGGTCGGCGTTCAGGATCGGCATCCCGTAGATCGGGCTGCCGGGTGTGCTGCGCGCCGCGGGATTGACGACGTCGTTGGCGCCCACGATCAGCGCGACGTCAGCGTTCTTGAAGTCGTCGTTGACCTGGTCCATCTCCTTGAGCTGCTCGTACGGCACGTTGGCCTCGGCCAGAAGAACGTTCATGTGGCCAGGCATCCGGCCGGCCACGGGATGGATCGCGTACTCGACGTCGACGCCGCGCCGCTCAAGCACGTCGGCCAGCTCTCGTGCGGCGTGCTGCGCCTGGGCCACCGCCAGTCCGTAGCCGGGGACGATGATCACCCGCTGCGAGTAGGCGAGCAGTGTGCCCAGGTCTTCGGCCGACGCGGAACGGACGCTGCGGCCTTGGGCGCCGGCAGCGGCGGTAGCGGCGGTATGCACCTGGCCGAACGCGCCGAACAGGACATTGGCCAGCGAGCGACCCATCGCGTCGCTCATCAGCTTGGTCAGCAGGGAACCCGAGGCGCCCACCAGCGTGCCCGCGACGATGAGCGCGAAGTTGTTCAGCGTGAACCCGCTCGCCGCCACCGCAAGGCCGGTGCACGCGTTGAGCAGCGAGATCACAACGGGCATGTCGGCCCCGCCGATGGGGATCACGAACGCAACGCCGAGGATCAGCGCCAGGAGCATCAAGGACAGGAAGGAGAACGGAATCGCCGCGATCGCGATCACGGCGATCGCGAAGCCGACGATCGCGGCCGCGAGCAGACCGTTGACAACCTGCTGGCCGGGATAGGTGATCGGCGTCCCGGTCATCAGCTCCTGGAGCTTGGCGAACGCGACCATGCTGCCCGCGAAGGAGACCGACCCGATGACGATGCTGAAAACGCTCGGAAACACTTCGGCGAATGGCGGGTGCACGCCGAACTTCAGCAGCTCGGCGACGGCGACCAGCGCCGCGGCGCCACCCCCCACTCCGTTGAAGAGCGCGACCATCTGAGGGATCGCGGTCATGCGGACCATGCGCGCTCCGACGGTGCCGACGACCGCGCCGATGACGACACCGATGGCGATGATCACAAGGCCGGCCCTGGTGAAATGGAGCAGCGGGATGGTCGCGGCCAGGGCGATGACCATGCCCAGGGCGGCGGTGAAATTGCCGTTGCGCGCCCCCCTTGGCGAGCTGAGCTGCTTCAGGCCGAGGATGAAAAGCACCGCCGCCACTAGGTAGGCGAGCGTGATGATCGTCGTCACTTGGGGACGGGCGCCTCGGCCGGTCGCTTCGCCGGTTGGCGACCTTTGAACATCTCGAGCATGCGGTCGGTGACCACAAAACCACCCACCACGTTGGTGGTGGCGAGCGTGACCGCGATCAGGCCGAGGACGATCGTGACTGGCGAGTCGGCACCGGCGGCGATCAGGATCGCGCCGACCAGGATGATGCCGTGGATCGCATTGGTGCCCGACATCAGTGGCGTGTGCAGGATGGTCGGCACCTTGGAGATGACCTCGAACCCGACAAAGATCGCCAGCACGAAGAAGGTCAGCTCGTTGAGGAGCTCGTTGGTCATGCGGCCGAGAGGACCTGCTTCGCGCGTTCGTTGACAACCTCGCCCCCATACGTCACGCAGGCGCCCTTGGTGATCTCGTCCTGCAGGTCGAGTGCGATCACTCCGTTCTTGACGAGGTGGAGCAGCAGGTTGGCGACGTTGCGGGCGAAGAGCTGACTGGTCGTCAAGGGCATGGTGGAGGGGACGTTGCGCGTGCCGATTATGGTCACGCCGCTCACCTCGACGTCCTTGCCGGCCTGGGTCAGCTCCACGTTGCCACCCGTATCCGAGGCGAGGTCGACGATCACCGACCCCGGCCGCATGCCTCTGACCATGTCCGCGGTCACCAGCAGCGGGGCGCGGCGCCCGGGCACCGCCGCGGTCGTGATCAAAACATCCGACCTGGCGATGTGCTCGCCGATGAGCTCACGCTGCTTGCGCAAGAACTCCTCCGACTGCTCGCGCGCATAACCGCCCTCGCCTTCCTGGGTCTCGAGGGGCAGCTCGATGAACGTTCCGCCGAGCGACTGCACCTCCTCCTTGACCGCGGGGCGCACGTCGTAGGCGGATACCACCGCCCCCAACCGCCGCGCCGTGGCGATCGCTTGCAGGCCGGCCACACCGGCGCCCATCACGAGCACACGTGTCGGGGCGACGGTGCCGGCGGCCGTCATCATCATCGGGAACAATTTGCCCAGCCGGTCTGCGGCCATCAGCACCGCCTTGTAGCCGGCCGCCGACGCTTGCGACGAGAGGGCATCCATCGACTGGGCGCGGGAGATGCGCGGCAAGAGCTCGAGGCTGAAAGCCGTGATCCCGTGGCTGGCCAGCGATCTCACGATGTCTCCCTGGGTTGCCGGCTGTAGGAAGCTGATGAGGACGGCGCCCTTCTTCAGCAGGGAAATCTCGCTCTCGCGCGGGGCCTGCACCTTGAGCACCGCGTCGGCGTCGCGCAGCAGACTTCCGGCGCGGCCGGCCACCGTAGCTCCGGCCTTTTGATAGAGGTCGTCGCTGATGAATGCGGCCGCCCCGGCGCCGGCCTCGACGCCGACCTCCAGTCCCGCCGCGACGAGCATTTTCGCCGTGTCGGGAACCAGAGCGACGCGGCGCTCCCCCTGCTCGATCTCCCTGGGAACGGCCACCTTCACGAGCAGCGACTCTAAG
>Ga0209056_10007465_pt1 | contig 11253 bp, 9 predicted proteins | sample GraSoiAngelo_114_FD_185876 | JGI IMG/M metagenome (GOLD analysis project Ga0209056, IMG submission 185876) | Grasslands soil microbial communities from the Angelo Coastal Reserve, California, USA - 14_0903_13_40cm (SPAdes) (version 2) | ecosystem: Environmental > Terrestrial > Soil > Grasslands ... | reverse complement strand
CGTGATCGGCGCTGCGGTCATCGTCGTCGCGGTCGCGTTCATCGTCGCGAGACAGAACGCCGCACGCCATGCCGAGCATGTCGGCATCGCCGCGGAGGCCGCGGATTAAGCAACCCCACGGGGCTTGCGGCGCCGACGGACCGCTCCAGGGCGACGCCGATGCACCAGCTCTAACTCGCCAGCCGCCGAAGCTCCTCCTCGTTCAGCAGGCGATCGCTCGTCTTCGCGGCGTCGAAGATGCGATCGATCCGCTCGCGCGTCGCCTCGATCCCGTGTGACTCGAGCCAATAGATCACGTTCGACTCGCCGCTCATCGGGCCGACCTCGATCCGCTGCTCGCGCCCGAGCACCGATGCCGGCACCGCGCTGTACACGCGATCGGCGAGCGCGCGGTCGTTCTTGCGCAGAGCCTTGATCACGGCGGCCGCGTGCACGCCCGTCCCGGTGCGGAACGCATCCGATCCCAGCGCGGGGTAATTGGGCGGGATCGGGATACCGCAATGCTCCGAGACGAGCGCCGTGTATTCGACGAGCGGTCTGAGGTCACGGTCGATGAGCCCCCAAAGCTCGAGGTTGATGAGCAGTTGATCCATCGAGGTGTTGCCGACGCGCTCGCCGATGCCGAGCGCGCAGCCGTGTACCCGGTCGGCAAGCGCGGTCGCGGTGAGCGCGTTGATCGTGCCGAGTCCGCGGTCGTTGTGTCCGTGGAAGTCCACCTTCACATCCCGGCCGCGCACGACCTCGTCCCGGATGAAGGCCAGCAGGTTGCGTACGCCCTCCGGCGTCGCATGGCCGCAGGTATCGGAGACGCAGATGCGCTTCGCGCCGGCCGCGATGGCAGTTTCGTAGAGCCTCGCGAGCGTCTCGGGGTCGGCCCGCGTGGTGTCCTCGGTGACGAACATCACCGGGAGGCCCGCCTTCACCAGGGTTCCCACGCTTGTCTCGACGCTCTCCAGCATCGCGTCGAGCTTCCAATCCTCGGCAAAGCGGCGGATTGGCGACGAGCCGATGAACGTGCAGGCTTCGATCGCCACGCCGGCCTCAGTCGCGGCCTCGATCGCGCCGCGCACGTCATCGGGATGGGTGCGGATGGCACAGTTCGGACGGAGATGCTTCAGCTTCGTCGTTTCCTTCGCGAGCGCGACGATCGCGGCGCGCGCCTGGGGTGAAGCGCCCGGAAGCCCGATGTCCGCGCTGTCGATCTGGAGCTCGTCCATGAGGTGGAGCAGGCGTTTCTTGACCTCGAGCGGTGGGTTGCGCACCGAGGGCCCCTGCAGCCCGTCGCGGAGGGTCTCGTCGTCCAGCTCGACGGCGCGGTAATCCGCGCGCGCCGCGCGGCCATCGCGATTCCAGTCGTAGATCAGCTTGTCGAGCTCGGTCGCCACGCGACGTATGGTGCCTCAGTGACCTCCGCGAAGAGATCCGGTCAGCGAATGACGGGTGCCGTGCGCGCGCCGGTGTAGCCGAGGAAAGCGATGTCCTCGAGCGCGAAGCCGGCGTGGCGCGACATGGTGAATGAATAGGTCGTGGCGACTCCGGCGAACGTGCCCTTTTGCAGACGGTCGCGCATCCGCACGGGATCGAACCCGCCTTCGGCCGCCGTCGCGAGCAACGAGAGGGCGTCATACGCCGTCGCGGCGAGGGATGTCGGCGGGCCCGCGCGATCGGTATACGAGCGCGCGAACACGGCGCGAGCCGGGTTCGCGCTCGCCGTCGCCGCGATCCAGCGCGAGCCGGGCCAGGTCGCCTGGGCCGCGGCCTCGCGCAGGTCGGCGAGGTCGCCTAGGTCGGAAAGATAGGAAAGGTAGAGCGAGGAACCCATGGTGGTCTGACGCGCCGCGTCGGTGTAGGTCTTCGGCGCACCCGCGAAGAAGACGATCGGCGTGACGAGCGGGATCGCGCGCAGGCGCGCGCCGACGTCCGATCCGGTCACTTTGATGATGTTCGCTGTCACGCCTCGGCGCGCGAGTTCCGCGACGAGCGCGGCGCGTTCGGTGATGGCCGTCACCGATTCGTCGCTGACGACCACCGTCGAGCTCAGGACGACCCGTCCTGCGGCGTGGTCGAGGGTGGCGCGCGCGAGCTGCGCCGGCGTCGGCGCGAGCGCGAACGCCCAACCTCCGGCTGTGGCGGGCTCCGCGATCGGGAGGGTGAAGAGGACTGGTACCTGCGCGAGCTGAACCGCGGCGGCGAATGCCTCGTCGTAATCGACGGGAACGCCGATGACGATGGCATCGGCGCGGTCCTCGACCGCCGCACGCCGAAGCTCGAGCACGGTCTTCGACGGACTGCCGGCCACATCGACGATCCTGAGACGCACACGTGGAGATCCGATGGTGTGCTGGTCGGCCCAGAGCTGCAGCGCATCGCGCTGCGGTGCGCCGCTCGGCGCGCGCGATCCCGAAAGGTCGAGGAGCGCGCTCACGTTGAGCGAGCCGGGATCGCGCGTCGGCGCGGGGGTGGGAGTCGAGGCAAGGTTCGCCGGCGTGCATGCGGAGATCGCCATCACGACCGCGAATAGGAGCGTCCGCCGGTGCATGGGCTGCGGGGCTACGCGCGCGTTCCGTCCGGCAGCGGGTGGTCCGCCGAGTACACGTGTGTCGCCGCATCTTCGGGACGCGGGTCGGGCTCGCTCTCGGCCTGGGCGATAGCGCGTTCGATCTCGTCGGCTAAGGCGACGCGGATCTCTTCGAGCTCCTGTTCGGCCACGTCGGCCGACAGTAAGTACTCACGTGCGCGCTTGACCGGATCCCGCGCCCGCCACTCGTCGACCTCTTGCTTGGTCCGATACCGGCTGTCGTCGTCATCCGAGGTGTGCGGCTGATAGCGATAGCACTTGAGCTCGACGAGGCTGGGGCCGGCACCGGCGCGCGCGTGGTCCGCCGCGAGCTTCGTCTTCTCGTAGCTGTCAAGCACGTCCATGCCGTCCGCCACGTGACCGGGCATGGCGTAGGCCGCGGCCTTGTCGGCGATGTCCTTCACCGCGGTCTGCTTTTCATAGCGAGTCGAGATCGCGAGGAGGTTGTTCTCGATCACGAAGACCACTGGAAGCCTATGAACCGCAGCGAAGTTCGCGGCCTCGTGGAAGTCGCCGGGGCTCGTCGACCCATCGCCGCCGAAGACGAACACGATGTTGTCCGTCTCTTTCCGCAGCTTGAGCGCGAGAGCGAGACCCACCGCATGCGGGAACTCCGTCCCGACGAGGACGGAACGCGAGAGGACGCGGTTCTCGGGCGAGCTGAACATGTTGAGCATCGCCCGGCCGGCCGAGTTGGTGTCGGTCGCCTTCGCGAGCACGCTCCGGAACTCACCAAGCACGCTGAACCCGAGAACGAATGCCACGCCCATGTCGCGGTAATACGGGACGGTCCAGTCCTTCCCGCGGCGGATGCACCAGGCCGCGCCGACCTGTGCGGCCTCGTGCCCATCGGTCCCCGCGCCGAACGGCGTGCGGCCCATGCGGTTGAGTTGGAGGATCCGCTCGGAGACCAGCCGCGTCATCAGCATGTAGCGGTACATGCCTTTCACATCGTCGAGCGAGAGCCCGAGAGGCTCGTGACGCGTCGCGCTCCCCTTGCGCGTGGTGACCGCCATCAGGAGCTCATGCTACTTCCGCAGAAGCAGACCGCAGAGGCGTTAGCCGCGAGGACTACCGGTGTCGCGCCAGAAGAAGACCGCGAGGATCATGAGCCACGCGCCGAGGATCATGCGCAGCGGAAGATCCGGCGGCGCCATGGGGATCCCCGTGAACGCATACACGCCGACGAGCACGAAGCACACGACGGCGAGCGCCATCGTCGTCCATCCGAAGGTCCGCGGAAGCACGCCCGTCTCGGCCCACATCTTCCCGATGGTCCACCACCACACGCCTCGTACGAAGAGCGCCGCGGGTATCAGCGCACCGCTCGCGGCGGCTCCCAGACCGAGCGTGACGACGCTCGCGCCGGCGATCGTCCCAAGGACGGCGCCCGAGCGGCGCACCGGTTCGTGCCGCACGTGCAGCGACGCGATCACCGGAAGCAGCAGTCCGTACCCCAGCGCGCCGAGAGCGAAGTACCAGGAGGGATAGAAGCCGGGCGCAAACTCCGGGGCGGCGAGATGCGCGAGCCCCGCGACGAGCGACCAGACCGCGGCCTTTCGCAGGGCCTGCGGCTCGTGCGGGTCCTGATCAATCTCTGGCCTTCGGTCAGAAGACGCGCTCACGGCTGAACGTCTTGCTCGTCGCCGCTGAGCAGCTCCTCGCTCGGCCTGACTATGACTTGCGCTTCCCCTGCTCGTCGTATTCGTAGAAACCCTTGCCGCTCTTCGTTCCTAGTTGACCAGCGAGGAACATGCGGCGCAGAAGTGGCGGGGCTGCCATGCCCGGGTCCTTGAACTCCTCGAAGAACACGTTCGCCACGTGGTAGTTGATGTCCACGCCGGTGTAGTCGATGAGCTCGAACGGACCCATCGGGTAGCCGAGACCGAGCTTCACCGCCTGATCGATGTCCTCCTTGGTCGCGATGCCGAGCTCGAGCATGCGGATCGCGCCGAGAAGGTAGGGGACCATCAGCCGGTTCACGATGAACCCGGTGCTGTCCTTGCACACCACGCCCGTCTTGCCCAGACGCGTGACGAAATCGCGTAACGTCGTGATGGTCTCGTCGCTGGTCGTCAGCGACTTCACGATCTCGACGAGCTTCATGATCACCGGGGGGTTGAAAAAGTGGAGGCCAGCAAAACGGTCGGGCCGCTTCGTGGCGGCGGCCATCTCGACGATCGTCAGGCTCGAGGTGTTCGAGGCGAAGATCGTCGCCTGCGGGCAGACCGTGTCGAGCTCGCCGAAGACCTCTTTCTTCGGGCCCATCTCCTCGACCACCGCCTCGATGACGAGATCGCGGTCCTTGAAGTCGGCAAGCGCGGTCGTGCCGCGGATCCTGCCGCGTGCGGCCTTCGCATCCGCCTCGGAGACCCGCTGGCTCTTGACCAGCCGCGCGAGCGACCCCTCGACGCGCTGAAAACCCTTGTCCAGGAACGACTGTTCGACCTCGCGCACGAGCGTGTCCAACCCCGCCTGCGCGCAGACCTGCGCGATGCCGGAGCCCATCTGACCGAAGCCGACGACGCCGACACGCTGAATTGTCATGAGCAACCCTCCCCTGGGAAAAGCGCGCACAGCATATGGCGGCAGGCCGACCTAACATTTCGAACGTGCCTTCCCTCACGTCATCGGGCCGTGCCGTGCTGCGCGGACCGGGCGCGACCGAGGTCGCGCTCGTGGTCAACGGCGAGGCCGTGACCGTCCAGGTCGCGCCGCGTCGAACGCTCCTCGACACGCTCCGCGAGACGCTCGCGCTCACCGGCACGAAGAAGGTCTGTGACGAGGGGACGTGCGGCGCATGCACCGTGCTGGTGGACGGTCGCCCGATCTATTCCTGCATGACGCTGGCGATCACGTGCGAGGGAAAGCGCGTCGAGACGATCGAGGGTCTTACCAAGGATGGCGAGCTTCATCCGGTACAGCGCGCGTTCATCGATGCCGATGCGTTCCAGTGCGGCTTCTGCACGCCGGGCCAGATCATGTCGGTCGTCGCCTTGTTGCGCGAGACGCCCGCGCCCACGGAGGATGACGTGCGGCGCGCGGTGGCCGGGAACCTCTGTCGCTGCGGCGCATATCCGAACATCGTCTCCGCGGGCGTGAACGCCGGGAAGCGGAAGCGCTGATGCCGCGGGTCGTCAAGAGCCGCGAGGAGTTCGAGGGCGAGATCTACGAATCGCTCGTCCTCGTCGAGGGCAAGGACCTCCCGGTCCCGCCGACGGGGACGGAATTCGTCGAGATCGCGCACTCGCGCCGGCGCATTGACGGGGCGCAGCGTGTCACGGGCCGTGCCCGATATACACAGGACATCTACCTCCCCGGCATGCTCCATGTGCGGGTGTTGCGCAGCCCCTATCCCCGGGCCCGTGTGCGGCGGATCGACACCAAGAAAGCGGAAGCGCTTCCCGGCGTGCGCGGCGTTCTTCATCGCTTCAACGCGCCGAAGGCCGCCTTCCGCGGCGAGGAGACGATCTTCCGCGAGGAGGTTCGTTTCGTCGGGGACGAGGTCGCGGCGATCGCGGCTGACGACGAGCAGACGGCGGTCGACGCGCTCCGCCTCATTGAGGTCGACTACGAGCTCCTGCCGCACGTCGTCGATCTCGAGGAGGCCATCGGGGACATGGCGCCGCGCCTCGAGACGGATGGCAACGTCGCCGAAGCGGCAACGCATAAGCGCGGCGACGCCAAGCGTGGGCTTAGGGAGGCGGACTTCGTCGTTGACGCGACATACCGCACTTCGACACAGCTGCACAACTCCCTCGAGACGCACGGCGCGGTCGCGACGTGGGACGGAGAGCAGCTCACGGTGTACGAGTCCACGCAACACGTCTTCGGTGTGCGGCAGGGACTCCGCGCCGCGCTGAAGCTGCCCTTCTCCAAGATCCGGGTGCTCTGCGACTACATGGGTGGCGGCTTCGGCTCGAAGGGCGGTGTTGGCAAGTACTCGATCATCGCGTCGCTCTTCACGATGCAACTCGGGCGCCCGGCCCGATGCGTCCTCACTCGCGACGAAGAAAATCTCGCGGCGGGAAACCGCTCGGCCACATTGCAGCAGCTCCGCGTCGGGGGGAAGGGCGGGCGCATCACGGCGCTCGAACACACCTCGTGGGCCAACGTGGGTCAGGGCAAGTGGGTCGCGAACCCGACCGGTCCGACCAACACGCTCTACGACATCGCGAACCTGTCGTCGAAGTCGTACAAGGTCGTCACCAATGCCGGCTCGCTCTCCGCGTTCCGCGCGCCGGGCTATGTCGAGGGGACGTTCGCGCTGGAGTCGGCGATCGACGAGCTCGCCGACAAGATGGGCGTCGATCCGCTGGTGCTTCGGCGGAAGCATGCCGCGTCGCCGAAGGACCCGATGGTCGGAAAGCGCTATTCCGATAAGCACCTCATCGAGTGCTATCGCATCGGCGCGGCGGAAATAGGCTGGCAACGCCGTCGTTCGGGGGGCATCCGCGGTTCGGCCCCACACCGTCGTCGCGGGATCGGGATGGCCACCCAGATCTGGGGCGGAGGCGGCGGCCCGCCCGCGTACGCGACGGTGCACTTGAATCCCGATGGGACGGTCGTGCTCACGACGGGGACGCAGGACATCGGCACGGGTACACGCACCGTCCTCGCGCAGATCTGCGCGGATGAGCTCGGCGTGGAGCTCGACGACGTGCAGGTCCGGCTCGGTGACACCGACAACCCCTACGGCCCGATCTCCGCGGGATCGCTCACGCTCGCCTCGGTCGGGCCCGCGGTGCGCATCGCGGCAAGTGACGCGCGCGAGCAGCTTCTTGGCGCCGCCGCCGGGGTTCTCGAAACGCCGAAGGCCGAACTGCGCCTGGAGGCTGGCGTCGTGGTGACCAAGGGCGCGCGAACTCCGCTCTCGGAGATCCTCACGAAGGTCGACAACAACACCGTGATCGGAAAGGGAGGCCGCCATCCGAATGACCCCGACCTTTCTCTCCGAACGTTTGGAGCCCATTTCGCTGAGGTCGAGGTCGACATGCGCACCGGCGAGATCACGGTCGAGCACGTCGTCGCGGTCCACGACATCGGCCGCATCGTCAATCCGACGACCGCGCGGTCGCAGGTCGAGGGCGGTGTGCTCCAGGCGCTCGGCTTCGCGCTCAGCGAAGAGCGCTTCGTCGACCGAGCGACGGGCCGGGTCATGAACGGCAACCTCGAAAACTACAAGGTGCCGACGGTCAAGGACGTGCCCGCGAAGATCACCGTGAAGTTCGTCGACCGCCCGGATCGCCGCGCGAACAATCTCGGCATCAAGGGCCTCGGCGAGCCGCCGATCATCCCGACCGCCGCCGCGATCGCGAACGCGGTCGCGAACGCGACCGGCGCGCGCGTTCGGCATGCGCCGCTCACCCGGGGGCGCGTGCTCGAGGCGCTGGCGATCGCGGGAGCGAAGTCTTGAGTTGAACGCTTTTTCCTACGCCCGCCCGCGCGCGCTCGCCGACGCGTTACGGCTCCTGCGGAGCGGTGCCGCGGCGCTCGCCGGCGGGACGGACCTGGTCGGCCTCATGAAGGACGGTCTCACGCGGCCGTCGACGCTTGTCGACCTCACCGGTATCGACGGGCTGCGCGGCTGGTCGCACCCGAAGGGGCGCGGTCTGCGCATCGGCGCGCTCACGCCGCTCGTCGAGCTCGAGACGGATCAGACGCTCGCCAAGACGATGCCGATCCTCGGCGAGGCGCTCCGCGACGCCGCAACCGTGCAGCTCCGCACGATGGGCACGGTCGGCGGAAACCTGTTGCAGCGCAATCGGTGCTGGTACTTCCGCGACGAAGGCACGCCGTGCTGGCTCAAGGGTGGGACCCGCTGCTTCGCCGTCGATGGTGAGAACCGCTATCACGCGATCATCGGCGCCCAAGAGTGCGTGATGGTCTCGCCGTCGGACCTTGTGCCTGCGCTCATCGCGTATGACGCTGAGATCGCCCTCACCAGCTCGCGCGGTCAGCGGAACATGAAACTGATCGATCTCTTCGTGGCACCGCGCGGGCGCGAACGGCGCGAACACTCGCTTCGGCCAGGGGAGCTGATCACTGAAGTCCGCGTGCCCGAGGCAGCCCTCGCGCGGCGCGGCACCTATTTGAAAACGATGGACCGGAAGGCCTGGAGCTTCGCGCTCGTCTCCATCGCCGCAGCGGCGAAGATGGAGCGGGGCGTGGCGCGCGACGTGCGTCTCGTCATGGGCGGCGTCGCGCCGGTGCCGTGGCGCGTGCTCGCCGCGGAGAAGGGGCTCGAGGGAAGCGCGCTCGATGACGCGGCCTGCGCCGACGCCGCCGACCGCCTTCTCTCCGGCGCGACGCCGCTGCGCGACAACGGCTACAAGGTGACGCTCGCTCGGGAGCTGGTACGGCGCGCGCTCCGTTCGCTGGTCGCGTAGCTCTCAGAGTCCTCGCGGGCTCTAGCGCACCACCGCGAAGAGTCGCCACTCGCCCGGCACACCCTTGAGCTGGGCGAAACCGCGTTCCCGAAACTGAAGTCCCGAACCGGCGACGAGGTCCCTGACGGTCCCAGAGACCAGTACCTCCCCGGGGCGAGCCTCGCTCGCGATGCGAGCGCCGATGTGCACGGCGATTCCGCCCACTTTGCCTTCCAGCAGCTCGCACTCGCCGGTGTGAACTCCGGCACGGATCTCGAGTCCGAGCTCGGTGACGGCGTCGCTCAGCACTGAAGCGCAGCGGATCGCTCGCGCGGGCCCATCGAAGCTCGCAAAAAAGCCGTCCCCCGCGGTGTCCAGCTCACGGCCGCGGAAACGCGCGAGATGCCTGCGGACCAACGCATGGTGCTTCTGGATCAGTTCACGCCAGTGCCGGTCGCCTAGCTCCGCTGACTTCGCCGTCGAGCCGACGATATCGGTGAACAGTACGGTCGTCAGCACTCGCTCCGGCTCCGGTTCGTTCCAACCGCCCCGCTTCCAGACGCCGGTCAGAAACTGCTCGATCTCGCGGGCGATCGCCTCGCTGTCTCCGACAAAGGGGAGGTGGTCGATGCCCGGGAGCTCGACGAAGACGGCATCGGGAATGTGCTCTGCCGCATAGCGCGCGTTTTGGACGCTGCAGTTGCGGTCGCCGCTACGGTGCAGGACAAGCGTCGGCGCCTGAATGGAGGGCAAGACCGGTCGCGCATCCGTCTCCATTGCCATCTTCGTCAGGACGACGGCCGCCGAGGGACTCGCACCGAGTCGCAATCGCGTCGCGTACCAGCGTCGGAAGTCCTCGTCGTCGGCCATTGATGGCGCGTCTTCGCGAAGGAGTTGATCGCAGTAGTCAGGCGTGCCCCAGCGCCGCTCGAGCTCCGCGAGGTCTCGCAACGATTCGCGGACCGACCCGCGCTCGGCGGTCGCGCCGGACGTGGCGATATAGGGGAGCCATTCCGAGGCCAGAAACGACCCGTACAGGATGAGGGCAGGCGTTCGTGCCGGATAGGTGGCCGCGAAGAGAGCGGCCATCGCAGCACCCTCTGAGTAGCCGAGGACCGCCGCCCGCTCCGAACCGGTCGCGTCCATGATCGCGCGCACATCGTCAATCCGAGTCTCGAGATCCGGCACGCCGGCGACGCGATCGGAGAGGCCGGTGCCGCGCTTGTCGAAGATGACGAGTCGGCAGAACGACGCTAGGCGGCGGTAGAAGCGTTCGAGCGAGGGCTCTTCCCATCCGAATTCGACATTCGACACGAATCCCGGCGCGAATATGAGGTCGAAAGGCCCATCCCCGATGACCTGATAAGCGATGTTGACGTCGCCACTTTTGGCATACCGCGTCTGCGGCCGCTCCACGGTGACAGTGTGCAACGACGGCGCTAGCCCAATAGGATCGCTTCGCCCATCCGACCGAGTGCAGCTGGAGGATCAAGCCATTCACGTTCCGCAGCGATCCGCCGACGCTCTCTTGCCTCGTGTCGCCAGCCGCGACCTCGTCGAGGCCATCGAATCCACGCTCTTCGTCTTGCCCGCCGTCACTGGTCTGAGCCAAGACCTTGGCATCCCGGGCCTGCGCGGGCGGATCACGAAGCTGTCGCATCCCCTCGCGAACCTCTGTGGCGACGCTCGGTTCTCGGAACGCGAGGCCGACGCGCTGATCGAGAAGGTCCGCCAGCGCTACAAGGGTCTGGCCTTCGGATGGATCACCGGTCCGTCGACACGGCCGGCCGATCTTCCGCGCCGGCTCGAGGCCGCCGGATTCGAACACGCTGACAGCATCGCTGGCATGGCCCTGACGGATCTGGCCCAGCGGATCGACGTCAATCCCCGCGTCCGCGTCCGCGAGGCGAATTGGGATGAGGCGATCAACCAGAGCGAGATGATGGCGCGCGCGTACGGTCTTCCGACCGAGGTCAACCGTCTGCTCAACGAGCTGATCGCCGCGTCGCTCGATCGGATAAAGACACGCGGCTACTTCGCCTACGTGGACGGCGACGCGCCCGCAGCGTGGGGGTTCCTCGTGTACCTCCCGGATTCCCCTACGGTCCTGCTCGGCGGCGCGGCTACGCTCGAAGAGCACCGCGGGAAGGGCCTGTACACGGCGCTCGTCGCGCGACGGCTCGCCGATGCACGGGCGGACGGCCGCACCGCGGCGATCATCCAGGCCGACCGGAGGACCTCGGCACCGATCGCCGCGAAGCTCGGGTTCCAGGAGCTCTGCGGCCTCGAATTCTTCGCCTCGTCCGG
>Ga0209056_10007464_pt1 | contig 11253 bp, 10 predicted proteins | sample GraSoiAngelo_114_FD_185876 | JGI IMG/M metagenome (GOLD analysis project Ga0209056, IMG submission 185876) | Grasslands soil microbial communities from the Angelo Coastal Reserve, California, USA - 14_0903_13_40cm (SPAdes) (version 2) | ecosystem: Environmental > Terrestrial > Soil > Grasslands... | reverse complement strand
CAGCCGAAGATCCTTGCATCATGATTCGGACGGGTCCGCAGCAATTCGTCGCGTACAGCCAGAAATGCACGCACTTGTCATGCGCTGTTTACTTCGCCCGGGAACAAAACCGCCTGGAATGCCCATGTCACGAAGGATACTTCGCTGTGGAAGACGGTTCCGTCCTACAAGGGCCTCCACCGCGTCCCCTTCCCCGGATCAAGCTTCAACGCGACGGAAACGACATTGTTGCGACCGAGATTCAAATATGACGCGGCGAGGCGGACTGACCGCGATTGACGGCGCAATCGCGCTCATCGCCATTCTGCTGATTATTCAAATGTGGCTCCTCACGGCAACGCTGGAGTCGCATCTTGCCGGTCATCCCGAACCCATCCTGCCCGCCGCCATTATTTCAGCCATTCTCTTCTGCGCGTGCGGTGGTCTATTTCTGTTCATCAGGCGGATCGACGTTGAGGTGCGATCCAGGGACGATCACGATTAGTCATGGAGCTTCACGGCAAACCGGCCGATCCCTACCGAATTTTCTTCCCGCTCGGAATTGTTCTCGGCGCTATGGGTGTCTCGATCTGGCCGCTTTATTATTTCGGAATAACGGAAGGCTACTCCGGACGTGCTCACGCGTTCGTGCAAACGGATGGGTTTCTCTACAGCTTCATCGCCGGATTTCTACTGACCGCAGTACCACGCTTTACCGGTACCGAGCCTCCATCACGGCGCGTGCAATGTGTCTTGGCCGCCATTGTTGCTGGGTCGGCAATTGCATTCGAGTTTCAGCAGTTCGCCGTCGGTCAGACCGGATTCGTCATCGCGCACGCATTCCTCATCACGTTGGCTGCGCGCCGTTTCCGGCGGCGCCGGCTTGATCCGCCCGATACATTTGTGCTCGCCGGGCTCGGCCTCATCTGCGGCGCGCTCGGCGCATTGATCAATGCCGGGATCGCATTGAATTTCATCGGGCCACTCTGGGATCCGCTCGGTAAAAGAGCACTAACCGAAGGCATGGTCTTATTGTTGGTCCTTGGAATAGGCGGATTTCTCGGACCTCGGCTTCTCGGCTTTGCTCAACTCCCGCAATTTGTTCAGGTGCCGGAGAGCCCTGGGCCGCGCGGCTACAGGCCCCTGTTCTACAAGGCCGCTGGACTTGCTTTGATTCTTTCTCTGATTGGCGAGTACGGTTTTGGATTTTCAACCCTAGCATTCGTGCGTGCTGCCGCCGCGAGCGCCGTAATCTTGTCCACGGTGCAGCCCTGGCGGCTTCCGTCCGTGCGGTCGACGCTCGCCTGGTGCGTATGGACGGCGCACTGGCTTGTCGTCTTTGCTGTGTGGCTGGTCGCGATAGCTCCCCGATACCGAGTGGACTTCCTTCACGTCCTGTTCATCGGCGGATTCGCATTGCTGATTGTTGCGGTCGGAACACGAGTAACGCTTTCGCATGGAGGACACAGCCTTGCGAGAGAAAAGGCGTCCTGGCCTCTGCGAGTTGCCCTGGGGACCGGACTTGTCGCCATGCTCGCCCGGGTGGGCGCGCCTTTTTCGGGATTCACGTACTTCTATCATCTCGCGCTGGCGGCATTGTTTTGGATCGGCGGAATCTTATTTTGGGGACTCTATCTCTTCCGCCTCATCCGTCAATGAGCTGTGGCCGGAATGTCGCCGGTTGCGAAAGCCAACGCGAGTCCCGATGGCAGATACGCCAGCTTGTCATGATCCAAGAATGGAAACACGCCCTCTTCCGGAATGTAGAATTCCAGAATCGCGCCGCTCCCAGCGGGCACGGCATACGTCTGCACGCCGTATACGGGCATCTTTCCGTCGTAGACGCGCTCAAGCACAGTTCATCTCCTGTCTCGTACTTTGCCTGTACAGGAACCTGCCGGTAAGCCACCCCGAGAACTCGAAGGCCTTGGCTGCTGAAGGCCTGATACGTCTTTTCGCACCCTGAGCGGGATGCCGCATCTATGGGCTCTTGAAGCCCGTTCGCCTCGAATTTCGTGCACCGGGAGAGAACGCTTTCTGGCGCACCTTTAGTGATGAGTACGCGTTGATCCGCGTTCTGGGCCACGATCGAAAGCAACCTCCGTTCGAAGTCGAACGGAATCTCCGCTGCCTTTTGATACGTGTGAATGTCCGGATGGTCGTGACTAAGGATAGCCAGGTCGAGCGGATTCGCGCCAGTGGTCCGCAATGACTCATCAACCGGATTCTGGATGCCGGCTTGAAGCGTACTGTTGATGTAGGCATAGCGGAAGGTCGTTTCTGACGGCGCGCCAAATGGATCGACGTGGCGGTCCAAATCGAGGTGCCCGCTCGTCAGCGTTCCTGTTTTGTCGCTGCAAAGCACATCGATGCTGCCGAAGTTCTGCATCGAAGCGAGGTTTTTAACGATGACTTTCTCGCGAGACATGTGGACGGCTCCCTGAGCTAATGTTACTGACGAGATCATCGGCAAAAACTCAGGTGTGAGGCCCACGGCAAGTGCGATTGCGAAAAGAAGGGATTCGAGCGGATCGCGTTTCAACGCCGCGTTAATCGGAAACACGAACAACACCAGGAAGACGACTGTCCTCATGATGAACAGCCCGAACTGATACGTGCCGCGATCGAATTCCGTGTCGGGGCGCCGAGTAGCGAACCGGTCGGCAATTGCGCCGAGCGATGTTGCTGGACCGGTGGCGGTAACGACGGCCGTCGCACTCCCGCTAACCACGGACGTTCCCAAGTAGACCAGGTCATCGAGCTTTTTCTCGACCGGAACGGATTCGCCCGTTAATCCTGATTCCTGCACGTGAAGATGCTCGCATTCAATAACGCGGGCGTCCGCCGGAACCATGTCGCCCGGCACGAGCCGAATCCAATCGCCGGGAACAACCTCAGCGCGTGGAACTTCACTCCACACGCCGTCGCGCATAACCGTCGCAGTGGGTGCCACACTCTTGCGTAATCGCTCCACAGCCCGCCGGGAGTGGTCGGTCTGAAGAAAATTGATCGTTACGCCCAAAACAACCATCGCCGCGATGATCGTGGCGTTCACCCATTCGCCGACCGTTGCCGAAACAATGCTGGCAACGGGAAGGACCGCCACAAGAGGATTCGCGAACGACCGGGCAAGCTCGTAAAACGCCGTGGTATGTCGAGCCGTAGCGGCCTCGTTCGGCCCAACCTCTCGAAGGCGTGCACGCGCACGATCCGTCGTCAAACCCTTCATATTTGGCTCGCCCATACGTGTTAATCCGCCGTTTATCCGATTGTCATTCGGTCATTGCAAACGAGTCGCGGTCCCCATTTTTTGCCATAGGTGCACCCATCGATTTCGGCGCGAGCCATTGCTTGTGAGGCATACTGCATTCTCTTCATAAGAGATCCACTATAGCCGTGAACGTGGCAGTCCGCTTGCTGCTCTGCTGTAGGAGTGAACAAAATCTTAAGAACCCGCAGAAGTACACAAAACTAGGCGGAAGAATTCCAAAGGGCGTTTTACTCGTGGGTCCGCCGGGCACCGGAAAGACATGATTGGCGAAAGCAGTTGCTGGTGAGGCCAACGTGCCATTTTTCTCGATGTCGGGTTCCGAGTTCATGGAGATCTTCGTCGGTGTTGGAGCAGCGAGCGTCCGGGATTTATTTGAACAGGCGAAGAAACGCGCGCCCTGCATCATCTTTATCGATGAACTCGATGCTATCGGAAAGTCGCGCGCGGCGGGCCGCGGAATTTTTTTCAGTAACGATGAGCGGGAACAAACGCTGAACCAACTCCTGGCCGAGATGGACGGCTTCGACACCTCCTCAGGCGTCATCATTGTCGAAATGTACGATATCGACGAGGCCATTGATCGCGTCATGCTGGGCCTTGAAAAGAAGAACCGGGTGATGAGCGCCGCTGAGAAAGAACGTGTTGCCCATCATGAAGCCGGCCACGCATTGGTGGCTCTATCCGTCGAGCATGCCGCCCCGGTGCATCTCGTATCGATTATCCCGCGATCGGTCGGTGCGCTCGGGCACACTCTGCAACTGCCGACGGAAGAGCGGTTCTTGATGACCCGCTCGGAATTACGCGACCAGTTGACCGTGATGCTTGGAGGCCGAGCGGCGGAGGAAATCACGTTTCACGGCGAAATTTCCACGGAGGCAGCCGATGACTTGGACCGCGCGTCCGAACTTGCGCGCCAGATGGTCACGAGGTTCGGGATGAGCGAACGCCTGGGAAACCTCACATACGGCAAACGGGTCACCGGCCGTTTCCTCGAATCTCCATTTATGCCGCAAGAACGAAACTACAGCGACAGGACAGCGGAAGTGATAGATGATAAAGTGCACCGGCTCATCAGCGAAGCGTATGATTCAAGCCAAAGCATTCTGCTGACCCGCCACCAAGAGCTAGAGCGCATTGCGCAGGAACTGATCCAAAAGGAAACTCTCGATCGCGCTACATTGGGAGATTTGATCCGGGAAAGTTCCCGCCTAGCTTAATCCCAGAAAAGTTTCGTCCTGGCATCCTAACTGCGATCAGCGGCTCAGGAGAGATACACCGAAAATGAGACACCATAATAACTTGGCCATGCGACACGGATTTCGGGAACACTGTTATTTGACAGAGCGTCAGTTTTTGACGCTTGCAGAAGACTTTCCGGAGGACAAGATGACAAAACGTGAAACGATTTACACGAAGTTTGAGAGTTTTGAAGAGCAGCTTGCGCATTGTTATTTCCGGCTGCACGAACGATTCATTGCAAATCCTCCGCTGGCGAGGTTTTGGATGGACGCCGCATTGGACGAACTGCAGCATTCCTCGATCCTGAAGTTTTGCCGTGATCGCGGCTTGATGGGCTACGTCAATCTGGATGCAAAAACCGCGGAACACATCGAAGGACTCCTCGATACGGTCAAGGGCATCGCGACCGATCCGGAAGTGTCGATCGATGAAGCGTTCTATGCATCGCTCCTCATGGAATCGTCCGAACTCGAGGACGTTTATGAAAAGCTCACTGCAGCGCTTGGGGACGATCATCCGCTGTTGTTGGAAGCTATCCACGCAGGTCTACGGTCGCATCATGGAGCATTTGAGGATGCCATCGAGAAGTTTTCCGGGGACCGCGGATTTCTCGAAGCATTCAGAAATCTCCGAAGGAGGGTCTCATGAAGTGCACAGACTTTCTTATGCAGGAACACAAGATTATCCTGCGTGGCCTCGATATCTTGGATCATATGGCGGACCGCGTCGAACACAATCAGCCCGTTCCGGAGGAGGACATCGAAACGATCCTGCGCTTTCTCCGACTGTTTGCAGACGACTATCATCAGCTCAAGGAAGAAAGTGCACTCTTCCCGGAATTAAGGCGAACCTCGGCTGGTAGTCAAGAGCCGCTGCGTCGAATGACCTTCGAGCATGATCAGGAACGTTCGCTGGTCGAAGGTCTCGAAGACGCCCTGCGCACAAAAAGAGGCATGGAATTTGCGCACTTTGCGCGGCGGCTCACCGAGTTGATTCGTACCCACATTCGTAAAGAAGACAACATCGTGTTCCCGATTGCCGAGCAATGTCTTTCCAAAGAACAGGATGAACGCGTTACGGCGGAACTCAGGCAATTTCAAATCAGTACGGATTTTCTCGCGGATCTCCACCGGCTGGAATGGACCTATTTAAGGCGGACGGCATGTTCAACGCGGACGGCATGAAAGCGCACACAAGATTCGTAACGCTGTTCCTTGGCTTCGCGTTGACTGCGTTTGCGTGGCCTGTGGCGGCGCCGGCCCAGATTTCCATCGTTCCGGGAAGCGCAGCAAGAGGTGCAGAGCTTTTTCGAGAGAAGTCGTGTATCGAATGCCACGCATCTGCGCCTCAGGCGCCAACACCAACTCTGCTCGCCACAACTTTGTGGAATCACAGCCCGAAGATGTGGCGAGCGCAGCAGGAGCGGAATGTCCGCCCCATGCTGGATTCGATCGAAACTGCCGACTTGTTTGCTTATTTCTTTTCGCTCACATACTTCACAGCGCCCGCCGATCCCATGCGAGGAGCCTTGATATTTGAGCAGAAGAGCTGCAGCCGCTGTCATGCTCCGACTGCGAATGGTCGCGATCGGCGGATTGTCGGAACCTTGGGACCACCTATTTCCACTTGTCACCGATTACGATAGCCGCCGCCGTTTGGCGTCACGGTCCGGCAATGCACCGCTTGATGCAGAACAGGATCTATCGTGGCCGCAATTCAGCGGGCGAGAAATGTCGGATTTGCTCGCTTTTTTGAACAATCGGCTGGTATCACGCATGGGCAAGCCTGAAATTGACAATTTGTCTATGGGTAGCAGCTAGAGCGACCAATAACTTTGCCCATTTGTCGTAATCCGGTGCGAATCTGCCAGTAACGGTTGGAATCGTTCCGGCTTTTCATACCCGCAATCCTTCGGTTAAATGCCACTTTCTAAAGGGATGAGTGACAAAAAGTAAAAACACACCCTAATTCGTGACAGAATGGCGAAGAGATTGCCTCCTATTGGTAACGCATGAACGAAAACCTTCATCAATTAATTAATGATGCGAAACAGTGTATCGGATGCATCCACGAGGGTCTGATCGTCACTTCTCCCAATGGCACAATCCTCGAAACCAGCCCAGCCGCCGAGCGAATCCTCGAGGCGCCCTCCACCAGCTTGAAGGGCAAGCAGGTCCGGGAGATCTGTGCGGTACAAGATGTTTACGACGACCTAGTCCGCCAGACCGAGTCCAGCGGCCGCATCTTGAACAAATCGATTCTTATTCTCGCCGGCGACAACAAACGGAAGATGGTGAACATGTCCGTGCAGCGCGTCGACGACGGAAACGACGTACGCTACGTTCACGTCTTCCAAGATTGTGCGGATCTTCGCACCATGGAAGAGCGTCTGGTTCAGTCGGAACGGCTCGCCACGATCGGCAGGTTCGCTTCACAGATCGCCCACGAGATCCGCAATCCGCTCAGCTCCATTACGCTTAATGTCGAATTGCTCGAGGACGAATTAAATGGCTCCAGTGATGAAGCGCGCGGCCTGATCCGGTCTGTTCTGAAGGAGCTTGATCGATTGAACGACATCGTCAGCGAGTATCTTCAGTTTTCCAGATTTCCAAAACCGCAGTTGAAGCGTGGAATTACGGATAGCGTCATCCGGGAACTCGTCGAAAATTTCAAAGCTGTGCCGAAGGTGCGGATTGAGACAAAACTCATGACTTCGCCTCCTGAGGTCTGGCTGGACGAACGTTTACTGCGGCAGGTGATCGAGAACCTCGTACGCAACGGAGTGGAGGCCATCGAAGGCGAAGGTGTTGTGCAGATCGAAACGGATACGATCGAGCGATTCTTCGTTATACGAGTTAAGGACACCGGGCGCGGTGTCCCTCCTGAAATTCAGGCGAGGTTGTTCGAACCTTTCTTTACGACAAAGGCGCATGGAACGGGACTCGGACTCGCCACATCGCAACAAATCATCTTTGAACATAACGGACACCTCGTCGTCGAAAGCCAGGCCGGCAAGGGGTCCACATTTTCAATCTTGTTACCTATATGACAATACGAAAAACGCCCAAAATCCTTGTGGTCGAAGACGACGCCGAAAATCGCGCAGCTATGGTAAAAGTTCTGGAGACCGCTGAATACAAGGTCGCCGAAACCGATAACGGCCAGCAGGCCCTCGACATCCTGAATGAAGAGGATATCGACATTTTAGTTACCGATCTTCGTCTGCCTGTCATGGACGGCGTCGAACTGCTCAAACGAGCGAAAGCTCTTGAGCAGGATATTGAAGTCATCATGATCACCGGACATGGCACCGTCGAGGTTGCTGTCGAGGCGATCAAAGAAGGCGCCTACGACTTCATTACAAAGCCGATCAAGAAGGCTCAGCTGTTGCGGACGGTCGAAAAAGCCGCGGAGAAGCAATACCTCTCGCGTGAGAACCGCGAGCTTCGCCAGAAGCTCGGTGAGAGTGGAGCCCGCCGCATCATCTATGCAAGTGCTCAGATGCGGAACATCGAACGGATGGTCGAACAGGTGGCGCCAAGCACGGCCACGGTTCTGATCACGGGAGAGAGTGGCACGGGAAAAGAAGTCATCGCGGATGCAATCCATGGCGCGTCTCCGAGATGTCTCAAGCCCTTAATCAAGGTGAGCTGTGCCGCGTTGCCCGATACGCTTCTAGAATCCGAATTGTTTGGATACGAAAAGGGCGCGTTCACAGGAGCCAATGCTCGCAAGGAAGGCCGCTTTGAATTGGCGAACGGCGGAACGTTGTTCCTCGATGAAATCGGCGAGATCAGCCCAGCGGTTCAGGTGAAACTCCTCCGTGTGCTACAGGACGGGAAATTCGAGCGGCTCGGTGGAACTCGAACGATCGATGCGGACGTTCGAATTCTTGTTGCGACGAACAAAGATCTTCAAAAGGAAGTTGAAGAGAAGCGGTTTCGAGAAGACCTGTTTTACCGGTTGAATGTCATCAATATTCAGATACCGTCACTACGCGAGCGCAAGGAAGACATACAGCTTCTTGCGATGCATTTCCTGAAACTTTACGCGGACAAGAACAAAAAGGCCATCGACGGATTTACCGAAGAAGCGATGCTCGCGCTGACGAGCTATGATTGGCCGGGCAACGTACGCGAATTGGAAAATGCCGTTGAACGCGCCGTTGTATTCACGAATGGAAAACAGATCCCCATGTCTGTGCTGCCCCAAGGCGTGTCTGCGTTCGCCGAATCACGTCACTCGTTGACCTTCAAGATCGGCACGCCTCTGCGCGAGCTGGAGCGCAAGGCCATCGACATCACGCTCCACCATACGCGCGGTGACAAAAACATGGCCGCCCGCCTTCTCGGTATTGCCACGCGCACCATCTATCGCCATCTCGAAAGAGAGGGGAATGGCGAGTCCGAAGAAGATTTGTACGAACAGCTCCCCTCCTAAGTACAGTATACTTCGCCATTACGGTAGCGTAATATTCCCCTCCTCGCAGAGGAGGGGAATGCGCTCCACCCATAAGTCATCGTAATTACGAGTTCCCACGCAGTTTGGTTCCACCCTTGCTCTAGACCGCCCGTACACGAGAGGGAGAATTCATGTATCGACACAGAAGAATTCCGCCGGCAATGATCCTGATCATTGGTTCTTCCCTGTTTGTCTGGGGGTTAAGCCAGAAACAACCCAAGGTGAACTCGCCATCGTCCACTGTATGGAAACAACCAACACAGGGACAACCTGACGATTACGTAGGGGCCGACGTGTGCGCAGCCTGCCATTCTGTCCATTCCGACGCATTTCTAAAGACAATTCATGCCAAAGCGGCGCCCAAGGATGCAAAGTACGGCACCGGCTGCGAAAGTTGCCATGGGCCCGGCAAAGCTCACGCGCAGGCGATGGCCGAGGCCGGAAACGACAATCAAAAAGTCGCGGCCGGGAAGAGGCTGATCTTTTCATTTCGCGGACGGTCTGAGGAAAACTCGGGGCGCTGTCTAAATTGTCATATAACCAGTCACGATCAGTCGCTGTTCGACAGATCCGAACACAAGCTACACGGCGTGACTTGTCAATCCTGCCATTCGGCACATTTGACCGAAGTCGTTGGGGTAAAAGACAAAACCGAGGCTCCACTGGCGCAAGCTCAGTTTTTTCGGTCGCCTCGCATCGCCGAAGAGAATCGCTGGCTGACACAAAGCTTGCTGCGTCAATCGCAACCGCAACTGTGTTATTCGTGCCATTCCACCGTTCAGGCGCAATTCGCTCTGCCAACCCATCACCGCGTTCCCGAAGGATTGTTGAAGTGCACCGATTGTCATAATGCACACGGTACAAACAGTCAACCCATGTTGCGGAAGACGGCCTGGGAGGTCTGCGTCGACTGTCATACCGAGAAACGCGGCCCGTTCGTCTTCGAACATGCGGCCGTGAAAGTGGAGGGTTGCGCTGGATGCCACTCGCCGCATGGAACCGTCAACCGGCAGTTATTGCTTCGGCGCGAAGGACGTTTCCTCTGTTTACAGTGTCATGTGGATCCCCTTGCTCCCAACGTTCCGCATGGCCGTCTTGGTTTTCAGACCAAGGGCGAGTGTGCACGGTGTCACGTCGCGGTGCACGGTTCCAACTTCAACGAGTTCCTGCTGAACTGAGGAGACGCCATGAAACGGAAATCCTATTTCGCCATCATATTCGTGGCCGGCCTTTTCGGCACCGCGGCTTTGGAAGCACAAGATAATACTGCGCCCGCAGTCTTGGGAGGGTTCGAGACGCAGGGGTCCGCCACGGCCGGTTATCGTTTTCTCGACACCAGTGGCCGGAAACAAAAGTATCTCGAGCTGTTCAATCTGCGGCAAGGGTTCCGCGTTAATGAGTTCGAGCTTTTCGGCCGCGCCCCGGAGAACGGAAATGATTACGCGGATAACTATTCGATTACTGCAAGCGGTTTGGGAGGCGATCCTTTTCCCGGCGGCCAACTCGCCATTTCGAAAAAAGGTTTGTACGACCTCAGAGTCAATTACCGTCAGAGCTATTACTACTGGAACAGGAACGACGATCAGCCGAACCCCGGGGGCCTTGCCGGTTTATCGATCAATCACGACTGGGCCACAGTACGAAAGTTCGGTTCCATGAATTTCACGTTGCATGCAACGGACAATTTGCGCTTCACGTTTGAATACAACCGCACTGCACGCGAGGGCATGACGTTCGTAACGCGGACACTTGACTACTTCGGCTCGCCGGCGGAGAGGGGCGCTTTCGCGCGCGCCAATCCGTATTACCTGCAGGCACCCGTCAACGAAACCGCAAACCGTTTTGCCGGCGGCCTCAGCTATACGTGGCGCGATTGGAATGTCTTTTATCGAACCGGTTACCAGACGTTCGAACAAAACCTGACAATCGATAACGTGGTCTCGCCCGAGCGAAGTATTGATTTAAGCGATCCGGTCACTGCCAGCGAATTACTCAATCGCGCTTCGTTTAACCAGTATCGCCGGTTGAAAACGCCCATAAGCGAATTTTCATACGTCGGCCGTTCGCGATCGCGCATTCAATTACGAGGCGGCTATATCTTTTACCGGTATCGCGGACCAATTTCTCAGAATGCGAACTTCAACGGAACGGCGCGCGTGACAACGACAACATTCATGCGGTACACAGTCTCGGAAAACGATCGCGGGCAGGTCTCCGAGCCCAACCACGTTGTGGATCAGGGGTTCACTTTCAAGCTGATCAACGGCTTGAATTTTCTGGCGGACTATCGATACTCACGGATG
>Ga0209056_10007463_pt1 | contig 11253 bp, 8 predicted proteins | sample GraSoiAngelo_114_FD_185876 | JGI IMG/M metagenome (GOLD analysis project Ga0209056, IMG submission 185876) | Grasslands soil microbial communities from the Angelo Coastal Reserve, California, USA - 14_0903_13_40cm (SPAdes) (version 2) | ecosystem: Environmental > Terrestrial > Soil > Grasslands ... | reverse complement strand
GTTCGGTGGCACGTCGTAAAGGAGATGGTGGTAGTCGACGTGCACAAGAAGATGCCTAACCCCGTGAAGTTCCTCACGTCGCAGGTGAAACTCGACCTCGATGCGGTGAAGCTCGTCAAGATAGCTCGAAAAGAGTTCTCGTGATCTGCTGACACAAGCGTGATTGTTTTCATCCTCGCTTCGTGCACCTCGTGCCCCTGACCAATCAACCTAGGTCTATGAAATGATTTCTCGGCGGAGACGCAATGAACCGTGACCCGGCTACGTATTTTTCTAGAATGGCTTGAAGATCATCAAGTACAGAATTGCCAACAAACCGAGGAGACCCACTATCGCAGTCACGCATGCGGGAGATTTCGAAGAGATTCCCAGGATTTCTTCCTCTGAGGCTACAGGAATAGGTTCGTTTTTCTTCCTCCCTTCTTGATACGGGAGCCCAACTACCTTTCGAAGCCTCTCAAAATACAGTCTTCCCAGACCAGCCATCGCAAAAGTAATCGCCACGGCTATTCCCAGCGCGGCCCATATCCATATCCTGTTCCACCATCCGCCTAGGAAGCCCAGGGTGATGCCTATGAGTAGAAGGACCGTGACGGACGTATCCCGTTTAGCCTGGGAATCGGGGTTTCCTTAGCTCACTGGCGTCAAAGATTCGCGAAAATGGGCGCTTAGCAACAAGCCATCACACTGTCCCTAGCCGACGAACTTCGTGTTCAGGTACTTCAGCAGCCGCTCCGGGTTGTAGGCCTCCCCGAAGACCCTCATCTGCAGCTCCTTGGGCGCGTAGGTCGATCCGTACCGGTGGATCTCGCGCTGAAGCCAACCCCTCAGCTCCATGAGGTCCCCTCTACCGACCGCCCCGCGGACGAGTTCCCCGTCCTTCATCTTGTGCCATATCATCCCGAGGATTACGTTGCCCAGGGTGTAGGTGGCGAAGTACCCGAAGGAGCCCCCGCTCCAGTGCACGTCCTGCAGGAGGCCCTCGGCGTCGTTCTTCGGCCTCATCCCCAGATACTCTTCGAAGGTGTCGTTCCAGAGCTCGGGAAGCTCGGCCGTCTTTGCCTCACCGGCAATCGCCTTCTTCTCGACCTCGTATCTAAGGGCCGTGTGGAAGTTGTAGGTCAGCTCGTCCGCCTCCACCCTGATGAAGCTCTTCTTGACCGTGTTGAAGTAGTAGTAGAGCTGCTCCTCGTCGTACCCGGAGACGAACGGGAGATTCTTCCTCAGCAGAGGGTTGACCAAGTGGACGAACTCCCTGCTCCGCCCGACGACGTTCTCCCAGAACCTGGACTGGGACTCATGGATGCCGTAGGAGGCGCCTTCCCCCGTCGGCGCGTACGCAAGCTTCTTGTCGATTCCCAGGTCGTAGATCGCGTGGCCGCTCTCATGTATGGTGGAGAAGAGGGTCGCCTTGAAGTTCACCCCTTCGTACCTTGTGGTGATCCGGACGTCGTCGTGGGCGATCCCCGTGGTGAAAGGGTGCGTCGAAACGTCCATCCTGAACTTCTCCTTCGGCATCTTCAGCATCTCGAGGACCCCCTCGTTGACCCGTTCCATCGCCGCAGTATCGTACTTCTTCGATTCGAGCGGGTGCTTGCTGGGGTAGACTCTTGCTGAGGCGACCTTCGCCAGTATCTTCTTGCTCTCGGGGATCAGCCTTGAGTAGACCGCGTCGGCGTCCCTCACCGTGAACCCCTCCTCGAAGAGGTTCAGCAGTGCGTTGTACGGATGCTTCTCGTAGCCTAGCCTCTCGGCCACCTTCCTTTCGAGCCGGATGATCTTGTCAAGGTGCGGTCTGAATAGCTTGAAATCGGATTTCTTCCTCGCAGTCCTCCAGACCACGGTGGCTTCTGTAGTGACCCTCTGAATCTCGTCCACCAGCTTCGGCGGGACCTTCAGGAAGTAGTCCAGGTTCCTTCTCAAGACCCGGATGACGCCCTTCTCCATGTCGTCGAGGTCCTTCGCCTTCTCGGCCTTCCTGACTGTGGGGTCGAGATTGATCGTCGCCTTCTGGACCATCACGGCAAGTTGACCTGAAGCGATTCCCCTGGGGGTGGCTCCGGCCTCGGGCATATGCGTCTCCGTGTCCCACCCCAGGACGGCCATGGAGTGGTTGATGGCCCACACCTGGCTGTACTTCGACATGATGTCGCGGACGAGAGGGTTCCTAGCCACCCTGGAACGGCACCGGTCGGGGCAGCGGGCCTTAAGGTCTTTGCAGGCCTAGAAGGGTCCAGCCTCCCCTCTATCTAATTCCGCATATAGTTCACGTGAACGGAACGAGAACGACTGAGACGACCCCTACGGCCGCAGCTCCTATGAAACCCGGAATTAGTGAACCAAACGCACTTGGGAGGGCAAGCGCCGCTATCAACAAAGGCGCGGCAGCGCTACCGCCAGAGCTTCCTATCCCCCATACTATGGAGTTCGCGCTCGTGACATCCCCCGGGTACAGGTGCGCCCTCTTGTGGACCATTCCGAGCAGAAGGGGGAAGGCGCTATAGGTAAACAGGCCGAAGACGATCACAGAGATCTCTGTGAATATGGCGTTTGGACTCAAGACGAAGGCGAGGAGGAAGACCACCGCTCCGAGGTTAGAAAATCCAAGTGCGAATCTATGACCGGCCCTCTCCTGTATGAGCCCGAACAGGATCTGCGACCCCGTTCCTGCTCCGAGAGAAAGTGCGTAGATGAAACCAGTCTCCAAGTCGCCGAAGTGGTCCACATTAATCAGATAGAATGGGATGAGGGGGAGAACCCCCGTGCACAAACCACGCGAGAATGAAACTAAGGTGAGGGGAAGGAGGGGGCGAGCGAGCCTCCATTCAGGAAGCACAGACTTCCATACGCTCCCGTTCGGCGTCCTAGTTGGTGAAGCCTTTTCAAACTTGACTCCATTGAGGATAGCGAACCCTCCGATTCCACCAAGGGCTGCTGCCAAAGCCAGGATGCCAAGCGAAGGCAGACTGGTGTAGGTAATCATCAACGTCGCCAAGAAGGGCAAGACCAGACGGCCGACACTCCCGACTGAACCATTCACCCCCATGGCTCTGCTGAGGTCCGAGGAATGTAGCTTCTGGCCGAGGGCCGAGGCGCCGATTGGATGATAGAAGGAGCTCCCCACTCCGATTACGACGCTGAACAGGATCAAGACGATTACGAGAGGGGAACCTCCCAGGAAGAGAACCGACACAGCGTAGCCGGCTGTACCGAATGTGAGGAGGAGGACTCCGAGCGTCATCAACCAAGCGAAGTTTCCGCCAGAATCCGCCTTATTCCCCAGATAAGGGCTCACTACAATCGAGATTACGTTCTGAAGAGCGGTGAAGACAGAGACGGTCTGGAGGGAGATGCCGTATAGAGCATTGTAAACCGGGTACATCAGGGGAATGACTCCGCTAATCCCGTCGTTCACGAAATGCATTATGGAGGTCGATGCAAGGCTCTTCTTTCCGTCGTCCAAGTTATGCGAGCCTCTCCAAGATGATTCGGGGTATGGGCCTACCTTATGAAAGCATTGAGTCGCGTACGCCTAGAACAGAAAGAAGGCGCTGACTTGGGGAGGCGAAAGCTCGAACGATAGGTGGCGGAAGCTCAAGGGGTTGGCGTCGACAAGTCTACCGTGAATATGTCACGGAGTTCGTACCAAAAGTCCAGGGACCACTTCCGCAGGTCCCTCCATTCTCTGCCTCTAATTGCAGGGTGGAGGTGTCCATGAGCTTGAGCAGTATGACAGTGACAGCCGAGGGCGTCGGGTGGGACGGGCCTGACAAGTATTTCGTTTCATAACAATAGATTTCCCCGTCCGGGGTAATGTCGCTGAAGTTCCTGTTGATGAAACCAGAGGTGGCAGGGATGAAAGAGTACCTGCCGGGGGGCAGGGACCCACCCGTTGTTCCTACTGAGTAGATGCCAAGAGATGGATTTACATTGTCAGGGCCCAAGTAGATGTTATTCGCCTCCGGTGATGCCCCAGGAGCAGGCGTTCCGGGGCCAAACCAATATCCTTGGGCCGAGCCTTTCACGTCGAGGTAAATCGTCCCACATGATGGCGGTTCGGTGCGTGTTGTACCATCGAAACTGCTGAAGCGAAGCTGGCTGAGGACTACCGGAGGGAAGTAATCGAAGGCGCAGACAGCATAACACCTGTCGTATACACTTCGATTCGCTGGGCACAATCGGCTAGGGTCAACGAAGGCGCTGCGGCCCGTCGGCAGCCTGAAATCTCTGGCACCGATATCCAGTCCGTAGGCCCCGGCCTTGAGGTCTCCGGTTGTCCCGATCATCTCCCCCGCCTTCACGCTGATGAAGACGTCCCCTCCGCAGAAGTCCTCGTTAATCTGGGTACTGAAGTGACAGGTCGGCAGGATCTTCGCGGCAGCATCGATGAAGGGCTGGTAGCGCAGGCTCCGAACGTGATGAAAGTAGAGGGCGAAATCGGCGCATGAATAGAAGACAAGAGTGTAGTCGATGTAGTTCGTCTTGCTGCCGAGTGTATTGTAGTGGCGCAACCCAATCGAGGTTAGCACCATGTCTCCGGGCGAGTAGACTGGAGCCTCCTTGTCGAGAGGATGGGTGGGGTCGATGACGTAGATGTATTGGTGCGGTGCGGGGAAGACGTGGTCTGGAGGGGACATTTGTCCTAGGGGTGTAAGCACAACGGTGTCGTTCGTGGAGACGGGCAGGACGGAGAATAGGGGTTGACCGGGGCCGCACGGCGACAGCGAGTTGCCCGGGACCTGCCTTGAGAGGTAGACGGCCGACCCGGCAGCCACGGTGACGAGCAGCGCAAGAACCGCCGCAATCATCCGAGACCTGCTGGGCAAGTGGCGCCGAGTAATGGAGATGCGATTAATAGTCTTGCAGAACTATCGCCCGACCGAGGAAATCATCTCTCTCCTGGAGGACTTCCGCTGCATGGTGAACGACTGCATCAGGCTAGGGCTCAGGGAGAGTCTGACTTCGATGAAGTCGCTCTGCATGAAAGCGTACCACCAACTCTCCGTCTACGACGTTCCGACATGCTATCGACTCACCGCTATAAGCAGGGCCACGGGGTTACTGCGGAACTACCGAAGAGAACTGAAGAAAAGGGGTCGGAGTGCGAGGGTTCCATACGTTACCAAGCTTTCGCTTACGGATTGCTACGGGTTCCGGGTCATCCATCGCCTCGTAAGGGTGCCAATCAGAAAGGGAGAATACACTTTCATTGTCCTCAACGACCATACGCTACGCTCAATCTTGAGCCATACACCGAGGTCTCTGACACTCACACCAAACGGTCTTAGCATTTGCCTCTCAAAGGAAATAGCCGAAATTGAGCCCGTCGGAGCTATTGGAATTGACCGCAACCTCGACAACGTGACAACAGCGGACTCTGCCGGAAACATTCTGCGCCACGACCTCGCTAGGGCGACGGAGGCCAAGGCACCATGCAGAGAGACGAAGAGTCACTTCAAGCGAAACGACGTGAGAGTCAGGCGACTGGTCTACGGTAAGTACGGGAGAATCCAGCGGAACAGGGTGAGCTGGCTCCTCCACAACATCTCCGCCTCGATAGTCAGGCGAGCGAAGGAGAAGAGGTTCGGCGTCGTGATGGAGAACATCAGAGGAATCCGCAAACTCTACCGAAAAGGAAATGGACAGGGCAACACCAACAGAGCGAAACTCAACTCATGGAGCTTCTACGAGCTGCAGAGACAGGTCGAGTACAAAGCCAGATGGGAAGGAATACCGGTCGCCTACGTGGCAGCGAGAGGAACGAGTGTGAACTGCTCGATATGTGGGTCGAGAACGTACCCGAATGGGCGGCGCACCCTCCACTGCTCCAAGTGTGGCATCTCCATCGACAGGGATGTCAACGCGGCGAGGAACATCCTCGCGAAGGGAAGAAGAGGAGTGAGGTTCACTCCCGACGGCCCGCCAGAGGTACGAATGGAAGCTATGAAGGGGAACGAGGCGACGACGGCTCCAATCCTCCGAGCAGATGGCGGGAAGGTAACATAGGGTCAATAGCCCGAAGAGTTACCAGAACCATAGTCTTGAGTGCTTGTGCTGCCGTGCTAGGGTTTGCTGCGCACCGCCTGGATAGCATCCACGCGTTGGGCGATGTATTACACCACTAGCCACAGGAGGATTCGTTGAGAATCCCCTGGATCCAGCCTTTGGCTGGGTGGAAGCTCGATGGGACGACAGTCAGAACCTAAATAAGGGCTCCCGTGTTTTCTCGATTTCACTTGCAAGTACCGTCCCAGATGTACATAGACGGAAGGTGGGTCGATTCAGGAGACTCTGCGACACTGGACGTCCTCAACCCCGCCAATCAAGAGGTCTTGGCCAGGATTCCGAAGGCTTCCAGAGAGGATGCACGGAGAGCCATAGACGCGGCCTTCGAGGCCAAGGAGAGGGCTTCGAGACTCGCCGCTCACGAGAGGTCGAGGATCCTGCTGAAGGTGGCTTCGCTCCTCGAACAGAATTCGCGGGAGATGGCCGTGCTCATAGCGAGGAACGTGGGGAAGCCGCTGGTAGACGCGGAGGCGGAGACCGCTCGTGCTGTGCTCACTCTTACTTTTGCGGGAGAAGAGGCGAAGAGAATCTACGGCCAGACGATACCGTTGGACGCACATCCTTTCCCGCCCGGGAACGAGAACAGGCTGGGGTTCACGGTCCGCGAACCGGTCGGGGTCGTCGGGGCGATTTCCCCCTTCAACTTCCCGCTCAACCTTCTGATGCACAAGGTCGCGCCCGCCATAGCAGCAGGGAACACCGTGGTCGCGAAACCACCCAGCGACGGGCCACTCCCTGGCCTCATGGCCGCGAAGCTCTTCGAGGAGGCGGGACTGCCAAACGGGTTCCTCAACATAGTGGTAGGGCCTGGCGAGGTCGTGGGGGACGAGATAGTGACCAGCGACAAGGTGAACGCGGTCAGCTTCACGGGCGAGAGCGAGACGGGCAGGCAAATTTCGGAGAAGGCAACGAGGACGAACAAGAAGGTGATACTCGAGCTGGGCGGACACAACCCGATGATCGTCCTGGACGACGCGGACGTCGGGGCCGCGGTCAGCGCGGCGGTCGCGAGCACCTTCGGATACTCTGGTCAGGTCTGCACCGCGACAAGGAGGATAATCCTCTCGGAAGGAGTCAGGGGCAAGTTCCTCACCCACTTCGAAGAATCGGTAAACAAGCTCAAGGTCGGGAACCCCCTCGAACGGACGACCAACGTGGGTCCGGTAATCAACCGCAGGAGCCTTGAGAAGATCGAGCGTCTGGTCGAAGACGCTACGGCCAGGGGCGCGGTCGCAACGACGGGCGGCGCTCGTCTGGTCTCTGGCGAATATTCGAGGGGGAACTTCTACGCACCTACCGTCCTGGATGAAGTGGATAAGGGGATGGAGATCGCCTCAAAGGAGATATTCGGTCCTGTCGCGGCCGTTATGAAGGTCACGCGCGAGGAGGACTTCGCGGATGCAGCCAACAGTACGGTCTACGGGCTGCAGGCTTCGATCTTCACTTCGAATCTGGCACGTGGTATCAAGCTAGCAAGGAAGGTGAAGGCGGGCGCCGTGCTCATCAACGACAGGACCAACCTTCGATGGGATAACGCTCCGTTCGGCGGAGTCAAGATGAGCGGGATGGGGAGGGAGGGCGTCAGCCTCGCGGTCACAGAGCTGACGGACCTGAAGTTCATAGTCGCGAACTTGGGCGAGTCCTGAAGGCGGCTCGCGGGTCCGCAGCCGGGGGCTTTCTCACAGGAATTGGGTACGAGGTCACGGTGCCGAGGACGAGCCCGAAGAGAATGCGTGTCACGAGGCTACCTTCCACCCTCGTGCTCATTCCCAGATGTGCGGTCCGAGCCTTTCAGGAGGCGCTTTGCGATCTTGTAGTGGACGGCATCTATCAGCTTACCGTCGAGCGAGAATGCGCCCTCCGCGCTCCCCTTCGCTCTTTCGTACTGCTTGATGACGCCTCTGGCCCACCTCAGCTCGGACGGCTTCGGCGAGAAGACCTCATTGGCGACAGAGACCTGAGAGGGATGGATCAGCTGCTTCCCGGAAAACCCTAGGGCCCTGGCATGAAGGGCCTGCCGCCTGAATCCCTCTCTGTCTTTTAGGTCGAAGAAGACGTTGTCGATTGGTTCGATACCCACAGACCTGGCAGCGACGACAATTCTGGTCTTGACGTAGGGATTCTCGAGGTAGGAATCGACGGAACCGGCCACGGAAAACGCGAAATCGGCCGCCCCAAAGCTCACGGCGTCGACGCCGCGGGAACACACTATCGTTCCTATTTCCTCGAGGCCTTCGGCCGTTTCGATGATGGGGATGAGCCTCTTCCCTGTCTGTTTGTACACCCGAGTGAGGTCCTCCTCGGCCTTCGGGATGACCAGCGAGTCGAGCCTGTCGACGGAGCGGAGCTGGTCGAGGTCGGCCTTCCCCCATCTCGTCGCAACCGAATTCGTCCGCACGCAGACCTCTTTCTTCCCCCAATCGAGTTCCGACGCCATCTTCCTGACCAGGCTCCTCGCCCTCTCTTTTTGGGCCGAGGGTACCGCGTCTTCGAGGTCGAGAATGACAGAATCGCAGTCGAGGGAACTTGCTTTCATGATCATCTTCTCGTTGTTCCCAGGCACGTAGAGTTGGCTCCTTCGCAGCACACTTAACAACAGAGACCCAGTAACTTAAATCCTGTCGTGCGTGCGTCGGATGAGATGAAGGGGCTCGAGGAGTTCGGCAAGCACTTCGAAGACTTCAGGGTCGGACAGAGGATGAAAGGGAGGGTCGGGAGGACTGTCACTGAAGCGGACAACATCTGGTTCACGCTGATGACCAACAACGACAATCAGATTCATTTCAACTCGGACTATGCGAGGAAGTACTTCCCTGGAGAACCGTTCAGGGGGAGGACGGTCGTCAATGGCTTCTTCACTCTGGGGCTAGTGGCAGGACTTCTGGTAGGGGAGACGAGCGCCAACGGATTCATGCTCGGCATTGAAGACGTGAAGTTTCTCAAGCCAGTCTTTCCCGCGGACACGATCTATGCTGGCTGCGAGGTCGTGAAAGTCAGGGCCTCAGCGAGCAGGCCGGGGTACGGGATAGTCAAGATAAACAGCTGGGGAGTCAACCAGGACAATGAGAAGGTTGTGGAGTTCGCCAGGTCGTTCATGGTGAGGAAGAGAGGAGTTGTTTGGAGTCAGAAAAGAAGGGCTTAGCGATGAGCAGAGGCTCATCGTCTCCACGATAGTGGAGCTTTCCAGGAAGTTCGGCGAGGACTACTGGCAGAGGCTCGACTCGGAGAAGAAGTATCCGAGCGAGTTCGTAGCCGAGATGGGTAGGCTTGGGATGGCGGGACTTACGATACCCAAGGAGTTCGGCGGTGCAGGGTACGGCGTGAAGGAGGCTTCGCTGGTGCTCGAGGAGATTAATTCGGGCGGGGGGAACGCTCAGCCCTTTCACGGGCAGTACTACCTTTCGTTCATGGTCTCGAAGTTCGCCTCGCAGCACTCGAAGGAGAAGTATCTTCCAGGGCTGGCCAGCGGCAAGCTGAAGATGCAGACCTTCGCTCTCACCGAGCCGGAGGCAGGCTCCGAGTCTACGAAGATCAAGACTTCGGCCGAGAAGCGTGGAGACGGATACGTGATAAAGGGGCACAAGGTATTCATCTCTAGGCTCGAGCAGACGGACCTCGTAGTCCTTGCGGCTAGGACGACGCCTTACGGGAGCGCCCAGAAGAAGACCGATGGGATATCGCTGTTTCTGGTGGAGCTGAAGGGGGTGAAGGGGTTCGAGATGCACAGGATAGAAACGATGTTCAACAGCCAGACGTACGAGGTATTCATCGACGGACTCGAGATACCAAGGGAGAACCTCATCGGGGAGGAGGGAAGGGGGTTCGGCTACATCCTAGACGTGCTCAATCCGGAGAGAATTCTGCTTGCGTCCGAGTGCATAGGAGACGCTAGGTGGTTCGTGCAGAAGAGCGTCGAGTACGCGAAGAGCAGGGTAGTCTTCGACAAGGCAATAGGTAGCAACCAAGGAGTTCAGTTCCCCATCGCTGATGTGTACGCGAAGCTACTGGCCGCGGAGAAGGTGAGGTGGGCAGCGGCAGAGATGTACGACGCCGGGGCCGACGAGAGGTCCGTCGGTGAGTTGGCTAATACCTCCAAGTATCTCGCCTCCGAGTGCTCGTGGCAGGCTGCGAACGTGGCCATGGACGTTTACGGAGGGGCGGGAATGGCTGTGAGCAATCACGTTGAGAGGAAGTTCAGGGAGACGAGGCTCTACAGGGTGGCTCCCATCTCTCAGAATCTGATCCTCGCGTACATCGCACACAGCGTCCTAGGACTTCCAAGGTCATATTGAGTTGAGGAAGGAAGGAACGCGGCCGAGTTTCTACGACTGATTCGCGAAGAGCTGAAATCTCAGGGCGTCGATGTGACGTCGTTCAGGAGCATGGCGTAGGCTGACGGTTCAAAACATATATCGGCTTTCCAGATGACAAGTGCCAATATGATGGCGACATCCGAGTCTGTTATCGAAGCGGTGCCCGCGAAGGAGGGCAGGCCGAGCGTGACTTATCGTTTCTCCGGAGACGAGTATATCCTCATCGAATTCGGTGATATGACGACAGACTTCCTCTACAACCTTCGCGCGATGGGGCTCGCAGAGCGGGCGAAGAAGATTCGGGGTGTGATAGAGACGGTCCCGGCGATGCGGTCGCTCCTGGTCCACTTCGACTCGCTCCAGATTGGAATGAAGGAACTCCTCGCGAAGCTGAAGGAGATTGAGGGGAGCATCAAGAGCGTCGGCGACCTGATGATCCCTTCGCGGCTGCTGAGGCTGCCCGTCGCGTACAGGGACAGCTACACTACCGAATTCATCGGGAGGTACGCGAAGCTGATACGGTCCGACGCGCCTAACATAGTGGACGGTCACAACATCGGATACGTGGCGAAGTACAACGGGGTAAGCATAGAAGAGATGATCAGGCTGATCGAGTCGAACCAGTATTGGGTAGCGATGCTAGGCTTCTGGCCTGGCCTTGCGTTCATGACGCCGTTGGACATGAGGGCGTATCTCACAGCGCCCAAGTACAACCCGACCAGGCCATGGACTCCTGAAGGAGCCTTCGGGATCGGAGGCCCAATCGTAGCGGTATACCCCATCGAGTCGCCGGGCGGGTACCAGCTGCTCGGAAGGTCGATACCCATCTATGACCTGAAGCAGAGGAACCCGGTCTTCAGGAAGAACCCGGTCC
>Ga0209056_10007461_pt1 | contig 11258 bp, 9 predicted proteins | sample GraSoiAngelo_114_FD_185876 | JGI IMG/M metagenome (GOLD analysis project Ga0209056, IMG submission 185876) | Grasslands soil microbial communities from the Angelo Coastal Reserve, California, USA - 14_0903_13_40cm (SPAdes) (version 2) | ecosystem: Environmental > Terrestrial > Soil > Grasslands ... | reverse complement strand
TCCGATTTGAATTTCGTTCTCGCGCGCGTGAACGCACGCAGTCACAAATCTGTTGGTAGAAACCTAGCTTGCTAGGTCCTGCCAAATATCTACAAGACGTAGCAAGCTACGTCTCTACACAAAGATTCAGACGGCTGCCTGATTCGATCTCTGGTGTACTTCCGTATCTAGGGCCCGCGCCAGCAAGAACTGCTTGGCCGCGACGGCGGCAAAGTACAGGCTCACCAGCAGTGACAGATATGTGCCGAAGCCGAGCGAGATGGCGCTCATCATTTCCTGCTGGGCCTGGCGTTGCACGTCACCCAAGGGACCGTCAAGATTTCCACCCATGGCGCTGTGCATGCTACTGCGGATCATGATTCCGACAAACGACATGAAGACCAGCGGCAACACGCCCGCTAAACCTGCGCGCGTGTCTTTCCAGAAATAACGAAGGAAGGGACCGGCGAGCGACACGATGGCAAGGAAGCCGTAGAATCCGGCGCTGGGGCCACCGCGTCCGGACATTACACTTTCCCAAGGGCTATCAGCGTTCAGAAAGCCAAGCACCTGCCAGAAGGTCAAATTGAGTTTGCCGAACAGCGTCTGCACTGAAACCGCGTTGAGGAGCAACCAGCCGATGATCATCAGCCCCGTTGCGATCAAGAGCGGCAGACCGAACTTGGCGATTGCTGCGGAGGCCAGCACTACGCCCTTTTGCCGGGCTGCCTTCATGACGGCCTCAGCCTGCTCTTTTGCGATCTGCGCATCAGAAACCTGACTGATTCCAACAATGCTGGCGTCGGCAGCGAAATCTATCTCCACAGCCATTCCTGCAGTTGGCGGAACTTCTGACCGCCACATGCCTTCCAGTGCGAACTGATAATGCTGGCCGTCCACCGAGACTAGTCCCGGCCCGGCGCTCGCGTCGCGTAAGATTTTGCCTCGCTTTGTCATGGTTCCTCCAAGACCTCTTCCTTGTCCTGCGCGACACGCCTGTGCCTCCAAAAATCGCGCCAAAAAACCTTCTCTATGCCTGCTTCTCGGTTTGTGGCAGAATTGCTCAATCCGAAGCAGGCCGTATGGGGCACTAGCCTGCACTAATTCACCCTTTCGTGTCCTGACGGAATTCTTAAGAACTCTAAAGAGGCGCTAACTTCGTGAATTACAAGGGACCTGCAGTAGATGTAGAAGAAACCACGGGACGCCTTTGGCGTTTCTCCGACTACGAATTTGACGAACTGCGCCGTGAATTGCGCACGAAAGGCAAGCCGGTAGAGCTCGAATCGAAGCCGCTGGAGATTCTGCTTCAGCTTCTTCTTCATGCCGGGGAGGTCGTCACCAAAGAGGAATTGTTGGAGTCGGTCTGGCCCGACGTGATGGTGGTGGATGGCTCGCTCGCCACCGCCGTTTCGAAGCTGCGCAAGGCGATGGGGGACGAAGACCATCCGGCGGTGGTGACGGTTCCGCGCGTGGGATACCGGCTGGCGGTGCCGGTTTATTGCAAGTCGGTCGCTGCCCCTGCCGGCCCGGAACTAGGATTCAGATCGGGCGATTCGGTGCCGGGAAGAGAGCAGTGGCTGCTTGTGCGTCCGCTGGAGCGCTCGGGGTCAAGCGAAGTTTGGATTGCCGAGAATCCCAAGACGCGCGAGGAAAGGGTGTTCAAGTTTGCTGCTGACGGTGTTCGCCTGAAGGGGCTCAAGCGCGAAATTACGATCTCACGGTTTTTGCGGGAATCACTAGGCGAGCGGCCGGAATTTGTTCGCGTTCTTGAATGGAATTTCGAGAGCGCGCCGTTTTTCCTGGAAAGCGAATATGTGGGTCCAAACTTGGCGGAATGGGCCGAACGACAAGGCGGCCTGGCAAAGCTCCCACTCGGCATTCGATTGCAGTTGGTGACTGACGTGGCTAAGGCGGTGGCGTCGGCACACGGCATTGGCGTGCTGCACAAAGACTTGAAGCCCGCCAACATCCTGGTTGTGCCCGCGAAGGCAGGCGCCGGGTGGCAGATCAAGGTTGCGGACTTTGGAAGTGCGTCGTTGTTCGACCCTTCTCGGTTGCAGGCTCTGGGGATCACCAATCTCGGGTTTACTCAAACCGTGTCGCCCGAGACCGGCTCCCATACAGGCACGTTGATGTATCTGGCGCCGGAGGTGCTGGCCGGCCAGTCGCCCAGCGCGTCTTCGGATGTGTACGCGCTGGGAGTGCTGCTGTATCAATTTCTGGTTTGTGATTTTCGTAAGCCGCTTGCGGCCGGCTGGGAAGCGGAGATTCAAAATCCACTGCTGCGCGAGGATGTAGCGGAGGCGGCGTCCGGCGATCCCGCCAAGCGGCTGAGCAGCGCTGCTGACCTTGCCGAACGCCTCTTGACGCTCGATCAGCGACGGGGGCGGCGCGATGAACTCGAAGCGACAAAGCTACGCGCCCAGGTCGCCGAAAGGAAACTGGCAGAAGCCCGGGCACGCCGGCCATGGGTGGTGCTTGCGGTCATTACGCTGGCTGCCGGATTGGGCGTGAGTTTCACCTTATATAGAAGAGCGGCGCGCGAACGCGACCATGCCAGCCGGCAAACTGCGATCGCGACTTCAATCAACCAGTTTCTTTCTGACGATCTGTTGGGGCGCAGCAATCCATTTTTTAGCGGTAAGGCAAGCGAGTCGTTAACGGACGCCATTAAGCAGGCGTCGCCTTCGATTGATCATCAATTCAAAGATGAACCCCTGGTCGCGGCACGGCTGCACCAGACCATCGCCCGCGCGCTCGACAACCGCACCGATTATGCGGACGCCCGCAGTGAATATGAACATGCGGCAGCGTTATTTCGGGAGGTTGATGGCGAGCTGTCTCAGGACGCAATCATCGTAGAACTGCAGCGCACTACCGCGGAGGCGCGGAGCTACCAGAAGGACTCGCAGCCGCTGGCCAAATCAATTCTTGCGCAACAGGAAGCTCTGATCACGAAGTTGCCACACCCACGCTCGGATGTTCCGGTGTGGCTTGCCTCCGCGCGAGGAATGGTGGCCTTGATTGATAATAACGCCAAAGCTGCGGCGGAGAATTTTCAATCTGCGGTCGAAAAAGCCGCAGTGCTGCCGGCCTTTGATGAGAGTGCACGCCTGACTTTTAAGCAACGCTTAGGGTTTTCGTATATTCGCCTGGGTGAAGGAGCCAAGGCGGAACAAACGTTTCGTGAGCTTATTCCGGCATTTGTGCGGGTGAGTGGGCCCGACAATCCTAATGTCTTACGCGTGCGCTTGAATCTGGCGCAGGCTTACATGATCCAGAATAAGCATGCGGATGCGGTAAGAGAAGCCAATGCCATCTATCCCGACTTTGTGACGCACCTAGGCCCGGACCACGACCTCACGATGCAGGTCCTGACCACACGCGCGCAGTCCGAGGGTGCATTGGGCATGTGGAATGATGCAATCCGCGACGACATGGCGATCCACGATCTCGCGGTAAAGAAACAGGGGCCGCTCTCGTTTTATGCAGTGGCAACCTTATCGGACGCTTCGCAAGCGATGTGCCGCTCCGGCCAGTTTGCCGAGGGCGAGGCGAATTCCCGCAAAGCTTACGAGGCTTCAGCAAAGGCATTCGGGCCGAAAGCGGGACTCACAGGCGGTGTAGCGGCGACGCTCGCGACTTGTCTGATCGGACTCAGCAGATTGGATGAAGCCAGCAAGCTTCTTGAGCAAATTGACATTCCTACAGTGACACAACTCGCCGGCGACGCTGATTGGGGCGCGGGCGTGGCCCTGATGCAGGCGCAGATCGCGTTTAAGAAAAAAGACTACGCGACTGCCCGCAAAGACCTTCAGTTGGTGACGCCGGTGTTCTCTCGGCCAAACGCGGAAGCGTATGAGAAGCACGCGGTCGACTCTCTTACTGCAGAGCTGGAGCGAGTGCAGAAGAATTAAAGTGAGCGAAACGCCTTCGCGCCGCTTTACCGATTCAAAGTGCTTCTATAAAATCTAGAGTTTGCTGCCAGCGCCATTTCAGCCGCAAGCGGATCCTGCCCCAATTCGGGAAGCACAATGAAAATTCACGAGTATCAGGCCAAAACGATTCTGAAGAGATTTGGTGTGGCCGTGCCCGGCGGCGAAATTGCCGACGATCGCGATGAGGCGATTGCTGCTGCGAAAAATTTGTTCGACTCAGGCGCGAGCGGAGTTGTGGTCAAGGCGCAGATTCATGCTGGCGGGCGTGGCAAGGGTGGCGGCGTGAAGATCGCAAAGTCGGTGGAAGAGGCGGGCGAGCTTGCCTCGAAGATGCTGGGCATGACGCTGGTTACCCATCAGACTGGGCCGGAAGGCCGGCTGGTGCGGCGCCTGCTGATTGAAGAGACGCTCCCGATTGAAAGAGAACTTTATCTCGGGATCGTCGTGGATCGAGCCGAGGCAAGGCCGGTTTTCATGGCATCGGTTGCCGGTGGAATGGAGATCGAGCAGGTTGCTGCGGAGAATCCGAACGCGATTTTGAAGGAGTACATTGCTCCCGGCATGGGGCTCGAAGCATTTCAAGCCCGAAAGCTGGCATTTCAATTAGGACTGAAGCAGCAGCAGATAAATCAAGCGGTTCAGTTTATGGGCGGACTCTACAAGGCCTTTGCGGAAACCGACTCGTCGCTGATGGAGATCAATCCTTTTATTACATGCAGCGATGGACGGTTGTTTGCGCTTGACGCGAAGATGAACTTCGACGACAACGCGCTGTTCCGACATCCCGAATTGAAGGAACTGCGCGACATCACAGAAGAAGATCCGCTGGAAGTGGAAGCCTCCAAGTACAGCCTCAATTACATCAAGTTGGATGGAAATGTCGGCTGCATGGTAAATGGCGCCGGTTTGGCGATGGCGACGATGGACATTATTAAGTACGCGGGCGGCATGCCCGCGAATTTCCTCGATGTTGGCGGCGGAGCGAATGCCGAGCAGGTGACGCACGCATTTGAGATCCTGCTGAGCGACAAGAGCGTGAAAGCTGTGCTGATTAATATTTTCGGCGGAATTCTCCGCGTGGATACATTGGCGCGGGGAGTCGTCGAGGCTGCCAACAAAACGCACATTCAGCTTCCGGTCGTATTGCGGCTCGAAGGCACGAACGTGGAGCAGGGAAGAGAGATATTGCAGCAGTCGGGATTGAACTTCATCGTCGCGGAAACCATGAAAGATGCGGCGGAGAAAGTGGTCGCGGCGGCGAGTGCAGCATGAGCATTCTGGTAGATAAATCGACGCGGGTCATCGTGCAAGGCATCACCGGACGTGAAGGCACATTTCACGCGAAGGGGTGCGCGGAATATGGAACCAAGATTGTGGGTGGCGTAACGCCCGGCAAGGGCGGCACCACGCACGAAGGCTGGCCCGTCTTCAACAGCGTACAAGAAGCCGTGGACAAGACCGGAGCCGATGCTTCGGTGATCTTTGTGCCTCCGCCGTTTGCAGCCGATGCGATCATGGAAGCTGCCGACGCGGAGATCGAATTGATTATCTGCATCACAGAGGGTATTCCAACGCTCGATATGGTCCGCGCCTGGGAATTCCTGCAGACGCGGCGCGCCCGATTGATTGGGCCGAACTGCCCGGGAATTATTTCACCAGGGAAAAGCAAAATCGGAATTATGCCGGGGCGCATTCATAAGGAAGGTTCGGTAGGGATTGTTTCGCGTTCCGGCACGCTGACTTACGAGGCGGTCTATCAGCTCACGACGCGGGGCATCGGGCAATCAACCGCAATCGGGATCGGCGGAGATCCGATCATCGGGACAAACTTCGTGGATGCTCTGGATTTGTTCAACCGCGATCCCGAGACGGAAGCGGTAATCATGATAGGCGAAATTGGCGGCAATGCGGAAGAAACCGCGGCCGAATTTGTGAAAACCCGAATGAAGAAGCCCGTGGTTGGATTCATCGCCGGGCAGACTGCGCCACCGGGACGCCGTATGGGCCATGCGGGCGCAATTATCTCTGGCGGGCATGGGACTGCATCGGAAAAAATAAAGGCGATGGAAGCAGCTGGCATTCGCGTGTGCGGGTCTCCGGCTGAAATTGGAGAGACTGTAGCCGGAGCAATTGGAGTGAAAGCCGGGGCCTGATGCAGGAGTGCTTTGCGAACGTTCGCAATCAAACGCTCTTAACCGCAGAGATCGCAAAGAAAATCCGCAAAGGACGCAGAGAAAAGCAGTATCTGAAGATTGATCTATGAAAACATTGCAACGAACTTTGACTATTGTTAAACCTGATGCCGTGCGGCGAAACGCGATCGGCGACATTATCGAGCAATTCGAGAAGAACGGCTTTCGCATTCTCGCCATGAAGATGCTCGAAATCACTAAGCATCAAGCAGAGCAGTTCTATGCGGTGCACGCCCACAAGTCATTCTTCAATTCACTGACGGACTTCATGTCGAGCGGCGCAATTGTTGTGCTCGCTCTCGAAAAAGAAAATGCCATTGCGGACCTGCGAAAGCTGATGGGCGCGACCAACCCGGCGAACGCTGAAGAAGGAACCATCCGAAAGAAGTGGGCCGCGAGCATTGAGCACAATGCGATCCACGGCTCTGACGCGGATGATACGGCCCGGTTTGAGCTGAGTTTCTTCTTCGCGGGATATGAGCTGGCGCAATAACTTCTCCGCCGCGGATTAACTCGGATTACGCGGATAATACTGCAGGTGACTAACCCAGCGGCTCGTACACCTGTCCTTCCACCCGGTCGGCGATCTTCGGCAGCTCTTTTTTTGCGTATTGCAGGAAATGCGGAGCGGAGCGGTGTGCTTCTAGCGCGGCCTCATCTTTGTACTGTTCGTAGATCAAAAAGCGGCGCGGCTCGGTGCGATGGCGATGTACCAAGTACATCGCACAGCCCGGTTCTTTCCGCGATTCCTCCGTCAGCTTCGAAAATACCGCAGCAACTTCCGCTTCACGTCCTGTTTTAGCGACCCAGGTTACCGCCAGCACGACCATCTTTTAGCTCCGCTTTTGCGCCCGGCTCTTGCCGTCAGTGACGGAATTCAGCTCTTCGGCGAACGTATCCGTAAACATTGTTTCGTCGCGCCCCGGTCCGGTTGAAACCATGCCGATGCGAGCGCCGCTTTCTTTTTCGATAAACGAGAGATACTCACGCGCTGCCTTGGGGAGTTTATTCAGGTCCGTGATGCCCTGGGTCGGGGTGCTCCAGCCTGGCATTTTCTTGTAAATGCATTCAATCTCTTCCCAGCAGCTTGCCTCGGCGGGGATCTCCTCCGTCTGTCGTCCGTTTACCTTATATCCCACACAGATTGGAATTTCCGGCATTCCGTCCAGGACGTCGAGCTTGGTGACCACCAGCCATGAAGTGCCATTGATCATTCCGGAGTAGCGCAACAGCGGAAGGTCGAGCCAGCCGCAACGGCGCGGGCGTCCCGTAACAGCGCCAAATTCGTTCCCGCGCTTGCGGATTTGATCGCCGATAGAGTCGAAAAGTTCAGTCGGAAATGGACCCTCGCCGACGCGGGTGCAATACGCCTTGGTGACGCCAATAACGGAATCAATTGCAGTCGGCGCCACACCAGTGCCGATAACAGCGCCGCCGGAAGTTGCGCTTGAAGACGTAACGAAGGGGTAAGTTCCATGATCAATGTCGAGCATGGTGCCTTGCGCGCCCTCGAACATCACGGACTGGCCCTCGGCGATCGCGCGATTCAGTAACACTCCGGTATCGCATACAAAGGGCGCCAGCTTTCGGGAAGCGTCAGCGTATTCCGCGTACATTTTGTCCGGGTCAAGGGGCTCGGAGTTGAACAATGCATGCGCGATCATGTTCTTTTCGCGGCAGGCATTTTCGATGTGCTTTCTTAGAAGATCAAGATCGAGCAGATCAATGACACGCAATCCGCTGCGTCCGGCTTTGTCTTCGTAGCTCGGGCCGATTCCGCGCGAAGTAGTCCCAATCTTGACTCGGCCCGGAGCGTTCTCGGACGCGAGCTCAATCATGCGGTGGTAAGGGAGAATCACGTGCGCGCGGCTGCTGACGAACAAATTGCCGTCCACTTTCACGCCGGCATCGCGGAGAGCGGCAACTTCTTTCAGAAATGCAATCGGATCCAATACAACACCATTGCCGATCACACTTCGGCAGCCTTCGCGCAGCACGCCGCAGGGAACCAACTGCAGGACGAATCGCTTGCGGTTGATGATGACAGTATGGCCGGCGTTATGTCCGCCGGCATAGCGCGCCACGACGGAGAATTTCTCTGACAGCACATCAACGATTTTGCCTTTGCCCTCGTCGCCCCACTGCGCGCCCACGATGACCGCGGTCTTGCCTTTGCTCAAACTCGCGCTCCTTGGAAGTCGTGCGAACTGAGATTCAGCTCGCAGCTTTGCACACCCCGCCGCACAGATACGGATTTACAAGTCAGGGATTCACGGACGGAGGTGTACCGGGAATCATAAACTGCGACGAGAGGAAAGGCGAATCGCTTTTGTGAATTGTTAGCATCGACTTTCCGCCCGTTTCAGATTGACGCTCTCCGTGCCCGAATGCTATAAAGACTAGTTTTGTGTGGTTCGCCGAGGGAGGTTTTCAGCTCCCACCTTACGGGCAGACTGCATCAAACGTCGGACGCGGCCAAGCTCAGCACTCCTACTAGTCTTGCTTGCGGTGGAAGCGTGTTCGGAAATGCGGCAGTGCTCGCGCGCCAGGGCCGGGAAAAGGACCTGACTCGCAGGAAAATCAGCCGCGGAAATAGGCCCTGAACGCGTAGTCATCATCATCGTGCCATATCGGAGGAATTCTCATGCGCAACTGGCTCTCCAGAATTGCGTCTCATAGGTTGCTGAAGTCTGCCTCAGTCCTGATTTCTTTTTTGAGTCTGAGCGTCGCTGCTATGGCGCAGCCGGAACGCGTCAGCGGTGAAGCCAATCTGCAGCTACCCGATCTCTCCAGCGTTTTTTTTCGTGGCGTTGATGGCCACACGTTGCTGATGATCGGCATTCTGTTTTGCATTTTCGGCCTGGGATTCGGTCTGGTGATCTACTCGCGGCTGAAGAATTTGCCGGTGCACCGTTCCATGCGCGAGATCTCGGAGCTCATTTATGAGACCTGCAAAACCTATCTGCTCACGCAAGGGAAATTCCTGGTTCTGCTCTGGTTGTTCATTGCAGTCATCATTGTGCTTTATTTTGGCGTGCTGCTGAAATATGAGGCGGCCCGAGTCACCATCATTTTGTTGTTCAGCGTTGTGGGGATCGCCGGCAGCTATGGCGTGGCCTGGTTTGGGATTCGCGTGAACACATTCGCGAATTCCCGGACCGCGTTTGCCAGCTTGCGGGGCAAGCCTTATCCGCTCTACCGCATTCCGCTCTCGGCAGGGATGAGCATTGGCATGATGCTGATCAGCGTCGAGCTGCTCATCATGCTCTTCATTCTGCTGTGGGTTCCACGAGATTATGCCGGCCCATGTTTTATCGGTTTCGCGATCGGCGAATCCCTGGGCGCGGCGGCATTACGAATTGCGGGCGGCATTTTTACCAAGATTGCCGACATCGGCTCTGACCTGATGAAGATTGTTTTCAAAATCAAAGAGGACGATGCCCGCAATCCTGGAGTGATTGCTGACTGCACCGGTGATAATGCGGGCGATTCCGTCGGCCCGTCCGCTGATGGATTCGAAACCTACGGAGTGACTGGGGTTGCACTGATCACGTTCATTCTGCTTGGAGTGAAGAGTCCGATCGTGCAGGTGCAATTACTGGTTTGGATTTTCGTGATGCGCATCATGATGCTGGTGGCGAGCGCGATCGCTTACTTCCTGAACAGCGCCATCGCGAAAGCGCGATATGAGGAATCGAACGAAATGAGCTTTGAATCGCCACTCACGTCGCTGGTCTGGATTACCTCGGCGGTTTCGATTGCACTCACCTACCTTATTTCCTACTTGATCATTCCTCAGCTGGGCGACTCTACCTCGCAGTGGTGGAAGCTGGCGACGATTATTTCCTGTGGCACGCTTGCAGGCGCAATCATCCCAGAATTGGTGAAAGTATTTACGTCGGTGGAGTCACGTCACACGAGGGAAGTTGTGATCTCAGCGCAAGAAGGCGGTGCGTCACTGGGGATCCTCTCCGGATTTGTGGCCGGAAATTTTTCCGCATACTATCTCGGGTTCTCGATGGTCATCCTGATGGGCGCGGGATATTACTTCAGCACCATGGGATTGACCGACGCGGCGCACATGATCGCTGCACCAGTTTTTGCCTTCGGACTGGTGGCTTTCGGTTTTCTGGGCATGGGTCCAGTGACAATCGCGGTTGACTCCTACGGTCCAGTCACCGACAATGCGCAATCGGTTTACGAGTTGTCGCTAATCGAAAATGTGCCTGTGGCGGAACTTAAACGTGACTTCAACATTGACGTGAATTTCGAGCGGGCCAAGCACTTGCTGGAAGCGAATGATGGTGCGGGAAACACTTTCAAGGCAACAGCCAAGCCGGTGCTGATCGGCACGGCAGTTGTCGGCGCCACCACCATGATTTTCTCGATCATTATGGCGCTGACGGATGGCCTGACCATCAACGTGGATAAGCTCTCGTTGTTACATGCGCCGTTTGTGCTGGGGCTCATCAGCGGCGGCGCAATGATCTATTGGTTCACCGGTGCTTCCACCCAGGCCGTAACCACGGGAGCGTATCGCGCGGTTGAATTCATCAAGGCGAACATTCGACTTGAAGGCGTCGAGAAAGCTTCAGTCGCGGACAGCAAGAAAGTGGTGCAGATTTGCACTCAATACGCACAGAAGGGCATGCTGAATATCTTTCTAGCCGTGTTCTTCGCAACATTGGCCTTCGCTTTCGTTGAACCTTTCTATTTCATTGGCTATCTGATTTCGATTGCGGCGTTCGGCCTGTATCAGGCGATCTTCATGGCCAACGCCGGTGGCGCATGGGACAACGCGAAGAAGATCGTCGAAGTTGATCTCAAGCAAAAGGGAACACCCCTGCATGACGCCACCGTGATCGGCGACACGGTTGGGGATCCATTCAAAGACACTTCGTCGGTTGCCATGAATCCCGTGATCAAGTTCACGACCCTCTTTGGATTGCTGGCCGTAGAGCTGGCGGTCGAGCTTGCCTCGAAGAACAACACTCTGACTCGGGTGCTCGCGCTGGTGTTCTTCCTGGTCTCGTTCTTCTTTGTGTATCGTTCGTTCTACGGAATGCGAATCGGCGTCGAGGTCAAAAGGCAGGAAGTGCGGGCAGCAGCAGACTGAAAAAGCAGCTGTTGGCTTTTGGCTGTTGGT
>Ga0209056_10007458_pt1 | contig 11260 bp, 6 predicted proteins | sample GraSoiAngelo_114_FD_185876 | JGI IMG/M metagenome (GOLD analysis project Ga0209056, IMG submission 185876) | Grasslands soil microbial communities from the Angelo Coastal Reserve, California, USA - 14_0903_13_40cm (SPAdes) (version 2) | ecosystem: Environmental > Terrestrial > Soil > Grasslands ... | reverse complement strand
GCTCGCCGCGCTGCCCGAGGAGGCGATCGTATCGCAGTTCGGGCGCGCCGGTCGCCGCTGGTGGCGGCTCGCGGCGGGCGCGACCGCGGAGCCGGTCGTCGGCCGCGTGCTCCCCGAGCCGATCAGCGTCTCCCTGACCTTCTTCACGCCGGTGGCGGACCGGGAGATGCTCGTGCTCGCGCTCGAGCGGTTGATCGAGCGCGCGCTGCGGCATCCGCGCCGCACGGGGTGGCGCGTGCAGGCGGTGCGCGCGCGGGCCGAGCTCGAGCGCGCCGCCTCGTGGCTCGCCGCGGCCACGCTCAAGGACCCCTCCGCGGACCGCGACCACATCGCCGCGCCGCTCAAGACGCGCCTGGCGCAGGCGCCGCCCGCGGGCGCCGTGGAGCGGCTCGTCGTCGAGTTCACCGCCTTCGCCCCGGGCACCGCCGAGCTGCAGCTCTTCGCCCGGGACGCGGGTGCCGCCGCGCGGGCCGGCCAACGGCGCGCCCTGCGGAGCGCCGTCCAGGAGATCACGCTCCGGCTCAAACGCCCCATGCTGCATCACGTCATCGAGGTCCAGCCATGGTCCCGTCTTCCGGAACGCCGCTACGCGCTGATCGACTATGAACCCTAGTGCGGAATGCGGAGTGCGGAATGCGGAATGGGCCTGACAGACTTCGGGCGCTCAACGTGCCGCAACGGGTGCAAGTGGAAGTGGACGGGCGTGGGATACCCGCAATCGTTAAACGAGAAACGGGAAGCGCAACACGAGTGGAGGCAGTTGGCGAGATGTGGCGCATCAACGATGAATGGTGGCGACAGCCGATCATGCGCCGCTATGTCGAAGTCGTACTCGAGGGGGGTGGGCGCCTGGTGTTGTTCGAGGACCAAATCACCGGAGAGTGGTGGATGCAAAAACCTTAACGGCGTGGGGAGTGGGGAGTGGTACTCGACGGTGCACACCGTCCGCCCAGTTCGTACCGTCAAGTACCACTCCCCACTCCCCACGATTTTCAGTGTACGTAGAGCTCCATTGCCACTCCGCCTTCTCGTTTCTCGACGGCGCTTCCCTCCCCGAGCAGCTGGCGCTCACGGCCGCGAACCTGGGCTACCCGGCGCTGGCGCTCACCGACCACAACGGCATCTACGGCGCGATGGCGTTCGCCCAGGAGGCGAAGTCGCTCGGCCTCCAGGCGATCACCGGTGCGGAGCTGACGCTGCTCGACGGTTCTCACGTGACGATTCTCGCCGAGACGCCTGAAGGATATGCGAACCTATGCAGGTTGATCACCGAGGCCCACCTCGGCCGCGCCGATCGCCGCGACCCGCGGCTCGAGTTCGCAGCGCTCGAAGCGCGCCACGAGGGGCTGATCGTCCTGTCCGGCTGCCGCGACGGCCTCCTGCCGCGGCTGCTGCGCACAGAAGGGCGCGCCGCCGCGCGGGCCTGCGCCGAGCGCTGCCGCGCGGTGTTCGGGCGGGAGAATTTCTTCGTCGAGCTGCAGCGGAACTACGTACGGGGCGATCTCGCGCTCACGCGAGCCCTCACCGACCTCGCTCATGACGCACGACTTGGCGTCGTGGCGTCGGGTGACGTGCATTATCACAGCCGCGAGCGTCACCGGCTGCACGATGTGCTCGTCGCCACCCGCCACCGCACTACGCTCGACGGCGCGCACGGCGCGCGGCGACCGAACAGCGAATTCTCCCTGCGACCGCTCCAAGAAGTCGCGATGCTGTTCCGTGACTGTCCCGATGCTGTCGCCACTGCGGGCATCATCGCCGATCGCTGCCGCGCGTTCGATCTCACACGAGACCTGGGCTACGGCTTCCCCGACTTCCGGGGCGCCGACCGGACGCCCGCCCCCCGGGCGCTCGCCGAGTTGTGCCGGTCACGGCTCGAGCAGCGCTATGCCCAGGGCTCCGAGAACCGCAGCGAGGCCGAGCGCCGGCTCGAGCAAGAACTGACGCTCATCGAGCACCACCGGCTCAGCGGATTTTTCCTGGTCTACCACGACCTGTTCGACCTGGCGCGCGAGGTGGCGGCCGACGTGCGGCGCGGCTCGCGCCGGGCGACGGGCAACCTGCTCCCCGGGCGCGGCCGCGGGTCCTCGGTGTCGTCCATCGTGTGCTACCTGCTCGGGCTGTCGCACATCGACCCGGTCGCGAACCGGCTGTTCCTCGGCCGCTTCCTGAACGAGACGCTGGCGTCGGTGCCAGACATCGATCTCGACTTCCCGCGGGAGATCCGCGAGGAGCTGATCCGGCGGGTGTACGCGCGCTACGGCGCCGAGCACGTGGGGCTCGTCTGCTCGTTCCCCACCTACCGGCTGCGCTCGGCGGTACGCGAGATCGGCAAGGCGCTGGATCTGCCGGCGGGAGAGATCGAGCAGGTGGCAAAACTGGCCGACAGCCGGTCAGGCAGCGGTCTGGCGGACGAGCTGGACCAGCTCCCGGGCTTCGCGGGCCGCAGGAACGCCCCGTTGTGGAAGGAGCTGTGCGAGCTGGCGGAGGAGATCGCGGGGCTGCCGCGCCACGTGTCGCAGCACGTGGGCGGGATGATCATCTCGAGCCGGCCGCTCGTGGAGCTCGTGCCGCTCGAGCGCGCGGCGATGCCGGACCGCGTCGTGTGCCAGTGGGACAAGGACTCCTGCGACGATGCGCGCTTCGTCAAGATCGACTTCCTCGCCCTCGGGATGCTGTCGCTGGTGGAGGAGTGCGTCGAGCTCGTGGCGCGGCGCGAGGGAGAGCCGCCCGACCTGTCGCGCATCGACTTCGCCGACCAGGCGGTCTACGACCGCATCTGCCGGGGCGACACGGTGGGGTTGTTCCAGATCGAGAGCCGCGCGCAGATCCAGATGCTGCGCCGCACCCGGCCGCGCGACCTCGCAGATCTCGCCGTCGAAGTGGCGATCGTCCGGCCCGGACCGATCGTGGGCGGGGCGGTGAACCCCTACGTGCGGCGGCGCGAGGAGCAGCGCCGCGCCCGCGAGGCCGGCCGCCCCTACGAGCCGCCCGTGGACCACCCGCTGCTGCGGGACGTGCTCGCCGAGACGCTGGGCGTGATCCTCTACCAGGACCAGGTGCTGCAGGTGTGCCAGGCGCTCGCCGGCTTCACGGCGGGGCAGGCCGAGGCCCTGCGCCGCGCCATGAGCCGCCGGCGCAGCCGCGAGCTGATGGCGGGCTTCTGGGAGGAGTTCCGCAGCGGGGCGGCGGCCCGCGGCGTGACGGAGCGCGTCGCCGAGAAAGTGTTCACGCAGGTGATCGCCTTCAGCGAGTTCGGCTTTCCCAAATCGCACGCCGCGGCGTTCGGCCTCCTCGCCTACCAGTCGGCGTGGCTGCGGCACTACCACCCCGCCGAGTACTACACGGGACTCTTCAACAACCAGCCGATGGGGTTCTACTCCCTGGACGCGCTGGGGCGGGACGCCAAGCGGAACGGGATCGAGATCCGGCTCCCCGACGTCAACGTGAGCGATGTGTGGTGCACGGTTGCAGACGAGGGAAAAGGCCGGTTGAAGGCCGGGGAAGGGGGAAGGGGAGCTGGTGTCGTGCGGGTAGGCCTCGCGTTCATCCGAGATTGGAGCGAGGAGACGGCGACCGCGGTCGTGGCCGAGCGCGAGCGTGGCGGCCCTTTTCGGAGCGTGGGCGACGTCGTGCGGCGCGCGCCCCCGCAGCTCAAGCGCCCGGCGATCGAGCACCTGGTGTGGGTGGGCGGGTGCGACGGGTTCGGACTCACCCGGCGCGAGCTCGTGTGGCAGGTGGGCCTGTGGCTGCCGCCCACGGCCCATCCGGGGGACGACGCCCGCCGCCGGCGCCAGCTCGAGCTGCCGCTCAACCACCCGTTCGAGCACCTGCGCTTCGGCGGGCTCGAGGCCGGCGAGCGACTGCTCGCCGAGTACGCCGTGCTCGGCTTCGCGGCGAGCGGCCATCCGCTGCAGCTGTTACGCGACGCGCTCCCGGCCGGCGTGGTGTCGAGCGATCGCCTCCCTGGATTGCAGCACGGCTCCGGGGTCGAGGTCGCGGGACTCGTCGTCGCCCGCCAGCGGCCGGAGACGGCGAAGGGGTTCATCTTCGTGCTGCTCGAGGACGAGGCGGGGATGGTGAACGTGATCGTCCGGCCCGACGTGTACCAGCGCCACCGGCCGGCGATCCGCAGCGAGCCGCTGCTGTGGGTGCGCGGCAAGCTCGCGAAGGACGACGGGACGGTGAATCTGCTTGCGGAGGAGGTGAGGGGATTGCAATGCGGAATGCGGAGTGCGGAGTGCGAACTGGAAGTGTGGGCTGACAACTCCGCACTCCGCACTCCACACTCCGCATTTGCCTTTCTCCGGTCCATGCGCCGCGTCGCGCCGGAGTCGAAGGACTGGGGGTGAGTTAGATTGTAGCATGGAACTCGCCACCCTCGCCGGCGGCTGCTTCTGGTGCCTCGAAGCCGTGTTCGAGCAGCTGCGGGGCGTCGCGGGCGTGACGTCGGGCTACGCGGGCGGGCACGTGCCCCATCCGAGCTACGAAGCGGTGTGCACCGGCACGACGGGGCACGCGGAGGTCGTGCAGATCGCCTTCGATCCCGCAGTCGTCACCTACCGCGAGCTGCTCGAGGTGTTCTTCACGCTCCACGACCCCACCACGCTCAACCGCCAGGGGCCCGACACGGGCACGCAATACCGCTCGGCGATCTTCTACCACAGCGCCGAGCAGCGGGCGGTCGCCGAGCAGGTGATCAAGGAGCTCGAGGTGGGGAAGGTCTGGGACGACCCCATCGTGACCGAGCTCGTCCCCTTCACCGAATTCTATCCCGCCGAGGAGTACCACCGCGGCTACTTCCGCCGCAACCCGAACCAGGCCTACTGCCGCGCGGTGGTGGCGCCCAAGGTGGCGAAGCTCCGCAAGCACTATTTCGAGAAGCTGAAGCAGCCCGTGAGCTGACGCGGCCGTATGAGCCGCTTCACGGACATCCTCCTCGTCTCCCCGCTCGCTGACGGCAGCACGTGGGTGATCATGCGCGATTTCGGCTACGACGTCGGCGCCGAGGCGAGCGGCGACCACATCGAGGTGGCCGTCGGGTTCCAGACCGACTTCGCCACGATCCCGCGGCCCTTCTGGATCATCCTGCCGAAGTGGGGCCGCTACGGGAACGCCACGGTGATTCACGACTGGCTGTACTGGACGCAGGCGCGCCCGCGCCCGCAGGCGGACGCGATCTTCCTCGAGGCGATGGGCGTGCTCGGGGTGAGCGGCCCCGTGAAGTACACGCTGTACTGGGCGGTGCGGCTGTTTGGCGGGCTCGCCTGGTATCGCAACGCGGCCGACCGCGCGGCGGGGTTCGACAGAGTGCTACCGGACGTGCATCTCCGCGCGGTCTTCCGCTCGGAACGCCGCGGCACGCTGCGTCGCGTGGCGGGTCATGCCTGGCGCCTGATGCGGCGGCCGTGACCTAGCGCGGAATCCGCGTCCGAGTCTTTCCGAGGTACGCCCGCACGAGCGGCGCCGCACGCCGGCGCACCAGCGCCCCACGCAGGGCCTCCTCCTCGTCCACCGTCACCGGGACCAGGAACCGTTCCCCTTTCCCCCTTCCCCCTTCCCCGCTTACTGCGACCGGCACGCCGTCCCGGTACAGCACGCGGTTCGCGCCGAGCGCCGGGAGCAGCTCACCGGGCGTGAGGATGCCGACGAGGTTCAGGGGATCGGCGCCGCTCACGGCGACGAGCTCACCGGCGGACTCCTCGCGCCGCACCGCGCGCAGCGATCCCACCGCCTCGGGAAGCGCGTACTGCTCTCCCGAGAACCCGCCCACGAAGCGGCCGCCCCGGATCTCGCCCCGCGCCTCGAGGCGGCGGTACACGCGCAGGATGTCGCGCCACGGCACGAGCAAGCTCTCGCGTTGCACCAGGCGGCGGAATACGAGGCCGTAGCGGCGCAGCAGCTGCCAGGCCACCGCCTCCGCGACCTGCTCCTCCGAGAGGGGCGACCCGGGAGCCACGCGCGCCCACCGCCCCGCCGTCTCCACCCCGAACGGCGCCACCGGACCGCGCCGCCGCCGCAGCCGGGCCCCGCCGAGCGGCCGCCGCCGGTCCGAGGGAACGAGCAGCGCACGCAAGCCGGCGAAGCTGTCTGAGGTCACGAGCCCCCACGCGACGAGCTCGGCGAGTCCCTGCTCGACCGCCGTGCGCAGCAAGCCCGTCGCGTTCACGAGGTCCCCGAAGAACGACGCGCCGCGGGCGTCGAGCGCCTCGAGCACGGCCCGGGCCGAGTGCGACAGGGCGAGCTGCGCCGGCTCGGGTTGGGTCCTCAGGGACCGCCACACCGCTCCGCGCTCCCTCCGGAACAGCGCGATGGGGGTGGTGCGAATCGGGCCGGACTTGTGGCCGTTCGACGGGCCGGCGGCCGACACGCGGCCCCACGCGATCTCACCCGAGAGGCACAACCCGTCGAGCCACAGCGGATCGTACTGTTCGAGCCTGGCGGGCAGCACGTCCGATTCCCACGCGCCGGCGGCGACTTCGTACCCATCCAGCAGGTCGAGCACCGCGGCCAGCCCCTCCGGCCCCTCGGCACGCGACTCCTCCGCCACCCGCTGCCAGCGGAACAGGAAACGGAGAAAGTCCGCGGCTGCGACCGGCTCGATCTCCTTGCGCAGTCGGTCGAGCGTGTAGCGGTGGATGCGCGCCAGCAGCCGCCGCTCGCACCACTCGAGCTCCGTCAGGCCCGGCGTGAAGCGGCCGCGCAGCACGAACCCTTCCCGTTCGAGCGCGGCGAGTCCCACATCCACGTCGCCCGCCGCGAGACCGAGCGCCGCCGCGAGCGCCGCGGCAGTCGTGGGACCCACCGCCTCGAGCCGCCCGCGCACCAGCTCGCGGACCGCGTCCTCGCGCGTCCACACCTGCGCCCGCTCCCGCTCGGGCGGGACGACCGCGGGCTCTGTGCCGACGCCGGGGAAGACCACCGCGAGCATCGGCAGCCGCTCGGCGGCGATCCACAACCCCGGCTCTGTGAGCAGCGTGCCCGCCCTGCCGGCCCGCACCAGCTCCTCGAAGTGGGGCCGCCATGACCCTTCCCCCTTCCCCCTTCCCCCTTCCCCGGCCGTCAACCCGCCCATCACCAGCAACGCATCATGTAGCTCGTCGGCGCTCGAAACATCCGGCCACGCTTCGTCCTTGACCCGCTCGATCGCGGCCGGGTCGAGGGTGCCGAGCTCGTCCGCGGTCTTGACGTCGAGCCCGCGACGTGTGATCACGGCCTGGGTGCGGCGCTCCTCGAGCGGTGCGTCGTCGAGGAAGGCGTACGGCTTGGCGTTCAGCACCTCGTGCGCGAGGGGTGACGGCTCGGGCGTGTCCCGCGCGACGAGCGTGAAGCGACCGGCCTCCATCTCCTCGAGCACCCGCTTGAGGCCCGGGAAGTCCATCGCCTCGAGCAGGCAATCCGCGATCGTTTGGTTGACGAGCGGATGATCGGGGATCTCCCGGTCGCCCACGAGGTTCTCCGGGCAGGCGAGCTGGTCGGGGAACACCGCCGCGATCAGGTCCTCGGCGTCCATGCGTTGCAGCGGCGTCGGGACCTTGCGGCCGCCCCGCTGGCGCAGCACCGCGAGGGCGCGTGTCGCGTTCCAGCGCCACCGGCTACCGAACATCGGCGCGTCGAGCATCGCCTGCACGAGCAGGTGCTCCACCGTCTGGGGCTTCAGGTACTGGAACACGTCCGCCAGCGCGAAGCTGTGCTGGGGGCCGAGGGAGAGGACGATCGCGTCTTCGGTAGCCGCCGCCTGGAGCTCGAAGTTGAAGCTGCGGCAGAAGCGCTTGCGCAGCGCCAGGCCCCAGGCGCGGTTCACCCGGCTCCCGAAGGGCGCGTGCAGCACGAGCTGCATGCCGCCTGCCTCGTCGAAGAACCGCTCCAGCACGAGCGTCTGCTGCGTCGGGGTGACGCCGAGGATCCGCTTCGAGGCGGCGAGATACTCGACGATCTGCCGCGCCGCGGGCTCGGCGACGCCCGTCGCGTCGCACAGCCAGCCGATCGCCACGGCGGGATCGCCCAAGCGCGCGTCCACCTCCTGCCGCAGCTGCGAGACTTCCTGCGACAGTTCGGCCGTGCGCGCCGGCGCCTCGCCCACCCAGAACGGGATCGACGGCGGCAGCCCCTGCGCGTCCTCCACACGGACCTGGCCGGACTCGACGCGCGTGATCCGGTAGGAGGCGTTGCCGAGCTGGAAGATGTCGCCCGGCATGCTCTCGATCGCGAAGTCCTCGTTGAGGGTCCCGACGAACGTCTCGGTCGGCTCGAGCACCACGCGGTAGTCGCCGATGTCCGGGATCGCGCCCCCCGAGGTGATCGCGGCGAGCCGGGCGCCGCGGCGGCCGCGCAGCCGCCGGTTCACGCCGTCGTAGTGCACGTACGCGCCGCGCCGCCCGCGCCGCGTCGTGAACCCCTCGGCGAGCATGTGCACGACCGCGTCGAAGTCCTGACGCGAGAGGCCGCGGTACGGATGGGCGCCACGCACCACGTCGTACAGGCGGTCTTCGTCCCACTCCTCGCACGCCGCCATCGCGACGATCTGCTGCGCCAGGATGTCGAGGGGCCGCTCGGGGATGATGAGCCGGTCCAGCCGGCCGCCGCGCGTCGCGCGCAGCAGCGCTGCGCACTCGATCAGCTCGTCGCGGGACAGCGGAAACACCCGGCCCTTGGGGATCGCCTCGAGGTGGTGTCCCGAGCGTCCCACGCGCTGCAGCAGCGAAGCGATCGAGCGCGTCGAGCCGATCTGGCACACGAGGTCCACCGTGCCGATGTCGATGCCGAGCTCGAGCGACGCCGTCGCCACGAGCGCCTTGAGCTTGCCCTCCTTGAGCCGCTGCTCCGCGTCGAGCCGCTTTTCCTTCGAGAGGCTGCCGTGGTGCGACGTGACGTGCTCGGCGCCGACCCGCTCGGACAGGTGCAGCGTGAGCCGCTCGGCCAGGCGCCGGGTATTGACGAACACGAGCGTCGTGCGGTGCTCGCCGATCAGCTGCGCCAGCCGGTCGTACAGCTCCTCCCACACTTCCGCCGCCATCACGGCCTCGAGCGGCGACGAGGGGATCTCGAGCGCGAGGTCGAGGCGGCGCGCGTGCCCCGCGTCGATGATCTCGCAAGGGGCGTGGGGCGTCCTGAAGGACTCCCTGACGGTCGTAGGGCGTGGGGCGTTGCCGATGAGGAAGCGGGCGATTTCCTCGATTGGCTTCTGTGTAGCCGAGAGACCGATGCGCTGCAGCCGGCGCCCGGCGAGGTGGTCCAGGCGCTCGAGCGAGAGGGCGAGGTGGCTCCCGCGCTTGTCGCGCGCTACGGCGTGGATCTCGTCCACGATCACGGTGCGCGCCGTGCGCAGCATCTCGCGCGAGCGCTCGGCCGTGAGCAGGAGATACAGGCTCTCGGGCGTCGTGACGAGAATGTGCGGGGGGCGCTTCACCATCGCCTGCCGCTCGGCGCCCGGCGTGTCGCCGGTCCGCACGAGCGTGCGGATCGCGACGTCGGGCAGGCACAGCTGCTCCAGCGTGCGGCGGATCTCGGCGAGCGGCTCGGCCAGGTTCTTCTGAACGTCGTTCGACAGCGCCTTGAGGGGCGAGATGTAGACCACCTGCGTCTCGTCCGGGAGGGGACCGTCGAGTCCCTGGCGCACCAGCGAGTCGATCGCGGCGAGGAACGCCGCGAACGTCTTCCCCGAGCCGGTCGGCGCCGCGATCAGGGCATCACGGCCTGCCTGAATCACCGGCCAGGCGTGCCGCTGGGGCTCGGTGGGCGCGCTGAAGCGCTCACCGAACCAGCGCGTCACGGCTGGGTGGAAACCGGAGAGTGGCATGACTCAAATCTACCGAAAATTCCCCGAAGGGCTACCGGCCGACGACCGCTCCCAGCAAGGCGCCGCGCGTCGCCGCGATGCGCTCGATCGTCTCACCGATCTTGTTGTTGGGCGTAGAGGCGCCGGCCGTCACGCCGATCGTAAGCGGCCCCCGCGGCAGCCACGCCTCGCGACGCTGCTCGACCTTCGCCCCCACGGGCCGGAAGCGGATGGTCCCGGCCGCGGCATCGATGCAGCTCGCGTCCTCGATGTGGAAGGTGGCGACTTTCTCCTGGCAGATAGCGGCCAGATGCGTGGTGTTGCTCGAGTTGTAGCCGCCGATCACCACCATCAGGTCGAGCGCGCCCCCGATGAGCTTGAGCACCGCGTCCTGGCGCTCCTGAGTGGCCGAGCAGATCGTGTCGAAGTTACGGAAGTGCTCGGCGAGGGCGGCCTCGCCGTAGCGCTTCGCCATGCTGCGGCGCAGCTCGGCGGCGATCGCGAGCGATTCGCCGGACAACATGGTGGTCTGGTTCGCGACGCCCACGCGCACGAGATCGTGCTCCGGGTCGAACCCTGGCGACACCTCGTGGCTGAAGCGCCGGAGGAACGCGTCCCTCGTCCCCCGTCCCTCGATGTACTCGCAGACCTCCCGCGCCTCTGCCATGTCCCGGACCACCAGGTACTTCCCGCCCGGATACTTGGTCACCTGGCTCGAGGTCGCCTTGGTCTCCTCGTGGTAGGACTTGCCGTGGATCACGGCCGTGAAGCCGTCCCGCGCGTAGGAATCGACGCGCTTCCACACGTTCAGCACCGAGCCGCAGGTCGTGTCCACGAGGACACAGCCGATCGCACGCAGCCGCTCGAAGTCCTGCACCGTTACGCCGAACGCCGGGAGGATCACCACGTCGTCCGGGGTCACGGTCCCGAAGTCGAAGTCGCCCTCGGGCCGGCGCAGCAGAATCTGCACGCCCATGCTGGTGAGCTTGGAGTTCACGTGGGGGTTGTGGATGATCTCCCCGACGAGAAAGACGCGCTTGGCCGGGAACTTGGTGCGGGTCTCGTACGCGTACTCGACCGCGCGGTCGACTCCGTAGCAGAAGCCGAACTCCCCGGCCAGCTTGAACGTGAGGTCGCCCACCACGAGCTCGTAGCCCGCGCCGCGAATGGCGTCGACCACGCGGCTGTGGTAGTCCGCGGCGAGCGCGCCCTCGATCGCGCCCTTCAGCCCGAAGCCTTTGCGGAAGTAGGTCTGCTCCACGGCCCTCAATCTAACGGCGTGGTTCCCCCGGCGCGCACGGCGTCCATCACGCGCTGGATCCTCCAGCCGTCTTCGAACGTCGCGGGCGGCACTGTGGGGGCGGCGCCGGCGACGACGCGGACGAGATCGCGGACCAGCCGCACGAAGGAGCGCGCCCACATCGTGTTGGGCGTGAGTCGCTCCCACAGGTCGTCCGGCGCGCTCACGTCCTCGAGCGGCCC
>Ga0209056_10007456_pt1 | contig 11261 bp, 7 predicted proteins | sample GraSoiAngelo_114_FD_185876 | JGI IMG/M metagenome (GOLD analysis project Ga0209056, IMG submission 185876) | Grasslands soil microbial communities from the Angelo Coastal Reserve, California, USA - 14_0903_13_40cm (SPAdes) (version 2) | ecosystem: Environmental > Terrestrial > Soil > Grasslands ... | reverse complement strand
GCACCAAACCGAGCCGAACACGTAAAAGACGCGAAAGTAAGCCGGTTCGCCGTTCGACACCCGCGGGACGATCCGGTTTTGCGCCAGATAATGCCGGTCCGGCCACAGGGCCACCGATCGGGCGAGGTCCCTTTCGCTGGTGGCGTCCATAATAACGCCGCGTTTGCCGTAACCCATGCCCGGCTTGATAACAAACGGCGTGCCCAAGGCGGCGCGATCCTTGTCCGACAACACCCAGTTCCCCACCTGCTCGCGAGGCACGACCAAAGTGAATGGGAGCTTGAATCCGGCGACCGTCAGGCGCGAATGCAGTCGGGCTTTGTCGAAGGCAGCGGCCGCAACGTCCGGTGGATCGATCACCTGCGTATTGCGTTCGTGGGCGAGCCGGATCAACCGGTGATAAATGTCCTCCGGCAGGTGATGTTCGCTGTGCATGTTGAGCAAGGTGCGCGCCCAGATCTTGCTTTTGGCAAAGAGATCGCAGAACGGCTCCACCCAAACCGGTTCGATGAGGAAAAAGTTCAATCCCTGCTCGGCGCAATGCTGTTGGACGCGATGAATGAACAAATCATCCGCATCCAGCTTGTGGGTCATTACCAGATCATAAATCCGCGTCACGACCCAGAGTATCTGGCGTGGATGGAGCAGCTGTCAACTATTGGCCAGCAGGCCCGATGTCTGGCTCAGAAAAGAGCGCGAACTGCTGATGAGTTTCACCGTGGTCATAGAAGATGTGTGGAAAGTCTCGCGGATTGGCGGTGCTATACTCGTGCCTGTCTTCGAAGTGAGGCTTCGTGGTGTCCAAGATTTTTGAACGCTTCTTTCCGTGTTCGGGCTTGGCAACTGTGTGCGCCCTTTTGTGTTGTTCAGTAACTACCGTGTCTGCCCGCCTGTTTCGCCCGTTGAATCAACTCGATTTCGTACCCCTCCGGCGCGTCGATGAAGGCGAAGACAGTGCCAGTGGAGGTCTTCGTCGGGCCGTCGGAGTATTTCAAGCCGAGTTTGGCGAGGTGTTTGCCGAATGCCTCGAGATTGTCCACCTCGAAAGCCAGATGCGTCAGGTCCGGCTGCACTTGCACCGGGCCGCTCGACGGGAAGCTGCAAAGCTCAATCTGTTCCTCGCTCTCCGGCGCTTTGAGGAAGACCAGTTCCGAGCCTCGCGGTGATTTGTGCCGGCGCAATTCCTCCAGGCCGAGCACGTCCTTGTAAAATTTCACCGTCTTTTCCAGGTCGTTCACGCGATAGCGCGTGTGCAGAAGTTTTCTCGCTTTCATGGTGGGCGAACCATAGCCCAGCCAGACCCCGACCTCAACCCTGGCGCAACAACTGGTTTTGGCCGTAAGTGAATTACGCCCACCAGAGGCGACACGAACAGGTTCCTCCATCTTGCGCGTTGGATGTTCGATGTTCAATGTTGGATGTTCGATGTTCGATGTTGGATGTTCGATGTTCAATGTTCGAAGCTCGGGGTTCCCTCTCGCCTCGGACAAATCCGCTTGCCGGACGGGAAGGCTTTGCGTTACCACAACCGCGTGAATTGGCGACGCCACGGGCCCTGGTTCGTCTTTGTGATTTGTCTGGGCGGTTCGGCGACGGCGCACGCACAGATCGATCCGGAAGAACGGCGCCTCTTTCAATTCGGTTACAATCAGCCGTTGCAAGGACGCGGGCCGCTCTCCGGCTATGCGTTTTACTATTACAACGAGCCGGAGTTCCTTCAAACCAACCTCACGTTGCGACTGGCCATCGCGCCGGTTTATCTGGACTCCGAGTTGGGCATTCGCCATGCCTTAAGCCCGAACACGGACCTTGCCATCGGGCTGGCCGGCGGAGGCTTTGCCGACAGTTACTGGGAAATCCGCCAGGGAAAATACTTGCGCGAAGAGTCGTTCACCGGCCATAGCGGCGAAGCCGGCGTCAACGAGTCGGGCGACTTTACCGCTCCCGGATTCAAGCTTCCGCCAGATCACGCGACGCTGCACGTGCGAACGGGATTGCGCTGGGGCGGACGCGAACCGCTCATGCTGCCTTCGCTTGCGATGGAACTCTCCGCCTGGTACGAAGGCCAGTACCGCGCCGATGCGGAACCGTACGGATTCAACGGTGACCACGAGTTGAAAGATAACTCGCACTTGTTCTGGGCGCGCACGCTGCTGGCCTACACGCTGCCGGAGTTAAAGCACAATTTCTCCTTGAGCCTGACCGCCGGGACGAGCCTCAAAACCGACAGGTTCAGCGCCTATCGACTCGGCGGCGCGCTGCCGCTGGTCTCGGAGTTCCCCCTCACGCTGCCGGGCTACTATTTCCAGGAATTGAGCGCCGATCGTTTCCTGCTGCTCAGCGGCCAATACGCACTCCCATTGGAACCTTCGAAGCAATGGGGTTTGATGGTTTCCGCTGCCACAGCGTTGGTGGATTATCTTCCCGGACTCGAACAGCCAGGCCATTGGAACTCCGGTGCCGGCGCGGGAATTGTGTTTCGCTCCAAATCCGAAGCGTGGCATGTGGTGCTGGGCTACGCTTACGGCATCGACGCAATTCGCGACAGCGGGCGTGGCGCGCACAGCATCGGCATTCTCATTCAATACGATTTGGAAGCGGATCGGCGCGGGAAACGACCGTTCTGGGACCCTTGGTTGAACCCGACCAAATGGCGCGGATTCGACTGGCTGTTCGGCAGGTAGCCTCGGATTCTTTCACGCCCAGTTAAGCCCGCGGAAAGGGAAACACGCGCGTGCGGTCACTCTCCAAAAGGAACTCTGCGGGTCGGGAAGATGTCCCACCTCAAGGCGGATTCAACACAAACAGTTCTCGATGGGGAACACTGGACGATTGGCTTTCACACAGTTTTCTGACACACTTCGCAGCACCTATGACGAACGCCTGTGGCGCCCTGCCGACCATTTTGGTGCTCGTATCCATTTTCGCGAACATGGCCCTCGCTCGTGGAGCCACCAACACCTTTCGTGAATGGAAACGCCCGGTGATGACCTGGGTCCCAGCCTATGCCGTGGCCCAGTGCAAAGCCCGGCTCACCGAGTCCTTCGGTGGCCGCGGCATGAAGGATGCCCTGACGCATCTGGGCCTGCAGTTCTGGAAGCCAACGAAGAACGGTGGGTTGGTAATCGCGGGTCGGACCAACGAGGTGAATGATGCCGCGATCACCGAATTGCGCGACTGGGCTCGGACGAATGGGGTGCGGGTGTTGCTGTGCGTTTACAACCATGTGCAATCCTGGGACTGGACGCTGGCGCGGGCGGGCTTTGCGGAACATCCGGACAAGTTTATCGACGCGCTGAGCACCGAAGTGGACCGTCTCCAGCTCGATGGCGTGGATGTCGATCTCGAAGGCAACGGTTCCTTCGATGCTGACAAGGAGACCTTCGTCGCGTTCATCCGCCAGCTCTCCGCCAGATTGCACCAGAAGGGCCGGCAGCAGCACCTGACCGTGGACACGTTTTCGTGCGAGTGGCACGCGCCCAATCAAACCTGGTGGAAGGATTTACTGCCGCACGTGGATGCCTTGACGACCATGGGCTACGAGCAGATCGGTGCCAACGCACCCGAGTGGCGCTCCTATGCATTTCAAAAGGCGGCCGCGGACGAGCATGCGTCGAAGCTCATGATCGGTTTGCCTTCGGGCAGAAACGATTGGCGGGGCAACGGCGTGATGGAACATCTCCAATGGCTCAGGAACGATGGCCAGGTCGGCGTGGCTTTCTGGGATGCCCAAGTGCGAGCCGAGGCATGGCGGAAGCCGGAGGTTTGGCAAGTGCTGGTCAAGATCCGGGAAGGGAAATGACCATGAACCTGTTTCGCATCAGTTGTCGAATGACGAATGACAAATCACCAATGACGAAAGAAATCCGAAGCTCTAATGTTGAACGATCCTCAGGAGTGAAACCGGCAGTTTCGTCATTCGGATTTCGGTATTCCTTCGGATTTCGTGATTCGTCGTTCGGATTTGAGAACTGTGGTTCATGGAAAGCACCCTTTCGCTTTTTGCGCATGCATTGGGACCCTGAACCGCGTGGGAAATCCAAAGCGCCGCAGCGGCGGCGCACTCCAAAACCTGGCGGATCTTCGGGCCCCCGTAACCCACGCGCCAGCGTCTTGCAGTGCGGCGGTGCTCCGCCGCTTTCGACGCGCGCGTGGATTTGGAATTCGTGCGGTTCGTGGACAGGCGCTCGAACGATGGCCTCCAGTCTTCAGCCTTCGCATCTTGACGTTTCACGGCGCGTCGTTACCAACCCGCGCCTGAGCGAAACCATAGGGCTCCTTGTGTTATTTACCCTTGTCTTGCTCAGGTCACACCTTCGGGCTGACGACTTCGCCGTGGGCCTAGCCACCGGCGTGAAGGCCGTCTGGGACGTCACACGGGCGTATAACGAAACCACGCGGACTCGAGAACGGATTTGTCTTAACGGCTTGTGGCGCTGGCAGCCGGCCGATTCTGGTTCGGCCCAGGTCCCCGCCGGGAGGTGGGGTTTTTTTAAGGTGCCCGGATGCTGGCCGGGGATCACCGACTACATGCAGAAGGATTCCCAGACGCTCTACGCCCATGCGAACTGGAAAGACGTGAAACTCGGCGGGATCACCGCGGCCTGGTACGAGCGCGAAATTACGATTCCCAGCGATTGGTCCGGACGCCGCATTTCTCTGCATGTCGAATACCTGAACTCCTACGCCATGGTCTTCGTGGATGGCGTGAAGGCGGGAGAGATCCATTTTCCCGGTGGTGAGGTGGATCTCACCGCGGCACTTCGCCCGGGTGCCAAGCATCGCATCAGCGTTCTCGTTGTGGCCCTCCCGTTGAAAGGTGTGTTGCTCTCCTACACCGACAGCGCGTCGGCGCGCGAAGTCAAGGGAACGGTCGCACGGCGGGGCTTGTGCGGCGACGTATTTCTGGTCAGCGCCCCGCGCGGACCGGAGATCACCGACGTCAGCGTGGACACTTCGGTGCGCAGACGAACGCTGGCGATCAATGTTGCCGTCGCTGGTCTCGAACGGGACGGACACTACAACTTTTGGGCTCGCATCACGAAGGACGGTTCCACCTTCAAGGAATTTACCAGCCCATCGTTCCAAGGCAGCGATCTCAAGGACGGCCGGTTCACATTCACAGAAAAATGGATGCCGGACAAACTCTGGGACATCAACGCGCCACAAAATTCATTCGAGCTCCAGGTGTCCCTCGTCAATGCCGGCCGCCAGGTCCTGGATACCGATTGGGCCGAACGGTTCGGTTTCCGCGAGTTCTGGATCGAGGGCCGGGACTTTTATCTCAACGGCACCCGCATCTTTCTTTCCGCCGTCCCGCTCGACAATGCCCAGGTCGGCGCGGCGCTGGCAACCTACGAAGCGGCCCGCGAAAGCCTCGAACGCCTCAAGAATTTCGGGATCAATTACGTTTACACGCACAACTACGGTTGCGAACCCGGCGCACATCTGAGTTTCACCGAGGTGCTCCGGGCGGCCGATGACGTGGGAATGCTCGTGGGCTTCACGCAACCGCACTTCAGTCATTACGACTGGAAGGGGCCTGATGCCGAGCAGACCAATGGCTACGCGCGGCACGCAACCTTCTATGCGCGCGCGGCGGGCAATCATCCCTCCGTGGTGATGTACGTGATGAGCCACAATGCCACCGGTTACGAAGAAGACATGAATCCGGACATGATCGATGGAATTCACGATAGCCGCGATCGGTGGGGATCAAGGAACGTCGAACTGGCGACGCGCGCCGAAGCCATCGTGAGGGCTCTGGACCCTCGCCGGATCGTTTATCATCACGCTTCGGGCAACCTGGGTGTCATGCACGACATCAATTTCTACCCGAACTTTGCGCCGATCCAGGAGCTGGACGATTGGTTCGAGCACTGGGCCACTGAAGGTGTCAAGCCGGCGTTTACTTGCGAATACGGCGCGCCCTTCACCTGGGACTGGACGATGTACCGCGGTTGGTACCAAGGGCAGCGTGAGTGGGGCAGCGCGCGGGTGCCATGGGAATTCTGTCTCGCTGAATGGAACGCCCAGTTCCTCGGTGATCGCGCGTATCAAAGCAGCGACCCGGAGAAGGCGAATCTCCGGTGGGAAGCAATGCAGTTTCGCGCCGGCAAGGTGTGGCATCGTTGGGATTATCCCAACCCCGTCGGCTCGGATCGGTTTGACGAACGTTATCCGGTCCTCGCCCTGTATCTCACCGACAACTGGCGGGCGTATCGCACCTGGGGCGTGTCGGGCATTTCGCCGTGGGAGTACGGGCACTACTGGAAACTGCGCCCCGGCGTGGACAGGAGCCGGAAGGAACTCAAGGTTGACTGGGAAAATCTTCAACGGCCGGGATTCAGTCCCGATTATCTGGACCAACGGCTTGAGCGAATGGACATGGCCTTCGAGCGCTCGGACTGGATCGCCACCCCGGCGGCCCTGGCGCTCATGCGCAACAATCGGCCGCTGTTGGCGTACCTCGCCGGCAAACCCGGCGCGTTCACGAGCAAAGATCATAATTTCCTGCCGGGCGAAACGGTCGAGAACCAGATCCTCGTGATCAACAACTCGCGCGAGACCGTAACCAGCGAGGCGGAATGGTTGTTCGACCTGCCGCAGCCCGTCACAGGCAAACGCCGGGTGAGGGTGGCCACCGGCGAACAGGCGCGAGTTCCACTCCGTTTTGAACTGCCGCGGGGGCTCGCGACCGGAAGTTACGAAATCCACCTGACGGCCAGGTTCGACACCGGCGAGCCGCAGGAAGATCGATTCGTCGTCAATGTGTTGTCACCGATTGAACTGACTACGGCCACGCGCCCCCTCACCCCGCCCCTCTCCCCCGGAGGTGGAGAGGGTGCTCGCGGGCCGGGTGAGACAGAACCGAGGCTCGCCAAAATCGCTCTGTTCGATCCGAAGGGCGAGACCGCGAAGTTGCTGGAAACGATCGGCGTCCGCGCGCAGCAAATTCCAGCGAATGCCGATCTTTCGTCCTACGAGGTGCTCGTTGTTGGCAAGTCGGCGCTGACAGTCGGCGGGCCAGCGCCCGATATCCGCCGGGTCCGCGACGGTCTCAAGGTGATCGTGTTTGAACAGACGTCCGAGGCGTTGGAGCAACGATTAGGTTTCCGCGTCGTGGAGCACGGCTTGAGGCGAGTGTTCCCGCGGGTGCCCGATCATCCGGTTCTGGCCGGCATCAAGCCCGAGAACCTCCATGATTGGCGCGGATCGGCAACGATCCTTCCGCCCCGATTGAAGTATGAAATGCGCTCGCGCTACGGGCCGACCATCCGGTGGGCGGGCATTCCCGTGACGCGGGTGTGGCGCTGCGGCAATCGCGGGAATGTGGCGTCTGTTCTGATCGAGAAACCGGCGCGCGGCGATTTCCTGCCGATTCTCGACGGCGGGTTCAGTCTTCAATACAGCCCGCTAATGGAATACCGCGAGGGACAAGGCATGATGCTTTTCTGCCAACTCGACGTGACCGGCCGTACTGAAGGCGATCCGGCTGCCGAGACTCTGTTACGGAATATTTTTCGACACCTGTCGGACTGGAAACCGGTGCCCAGCCGCGCGGCGGTCTATGTAGGGGAACCTGCAGGCAAAACCTGTCTTGTGTCCATGGGGGTGCCGGTGCGTCCTTGGGACGGCGCTCCCCTATCAACCAACGAAGTTCTGGTGTTCGGTCCGGGTGGCGGGCAGGCGTTTGCAAAGGACACGGCTGTTCTCTCCGACTTTCTGAACTCCGGCGGAACCGTGTTGGCGATCGGGCTGAACCAGGAGGACCTCACCGCTCTGCTTCCGTTCAAACTGACCATGAGGAAAGCCGAGCACATCGCGTCATTCTTTGAGCCGGCCGGCCTGAGTTCATTATTCGCCGGGATCGGACCCGCCGACGTTCACAACCGCGATCCGCGCGAGCTGTCACTTGTGTCGTCGGGAGCTCAGATCGTCGGGGACGGCGTCCTGGCCAAAGTGGAGACCGCGAACATCGTCTTTGTCCAGGTGGCGCCCTGGCAATTCGAGGCCAGCCAACAGCCCAATCTCAGGCGCACCTTTCGCCGCGTCTCTGTTCTGCTTACTCGCTTGCTCGCCAACCTGGGTGTGGCCGGTTCGACACCTTTGATTGAGCGATTCGACAAACTGGTCGATGGCACAAAAGCGGAAAGCCGTTGGCTCAACGGCTTCTACCTCGATCAACCTGAGGAGTGGGACGACCCATACCGCTTCTTTCGCTGGTAATCTCGTTCGGACTTCAACTGCCTTCAGTTCTTCGCTGGTTCCTTGCGATAAACCTCGAGTTCCTCGCCCGAAGCTGCGGCCGGCCAGAACGAAGCGATGGCGAAAACCGTTTCTCCTTCCAGACCGTTGGCCATTGCCGCCGCGAAATCTTGACTTTCCCACGCGGCTTGAAGCCTGGCCAGATCCTCGTCCGTCCAGCGGTCCGCTTGCAACGCCTCCCGCGTCGTGCTCCGCGCAATGGCGGCAATCGCGATCCGCACCAGTTCGCTGATGACGATCCGGTCTTCCGCCAACAGTCGGGAAATGCGCGTCTGCGCGAGCAACCCTTCCAGTGCCTCTTGATGCTTGCCTTCATGAAGCGCGAGCTGAGGCGCGGGCCCAAACCAGTTCACCAGCCTTTTCGCCGGCACCAAATGTCGAAACGGCATGTTGGCCCCCAGGGAAAAATCGAGTTCGTTCGACAGGACCGGCTGCTCCAGACTTGTGCGAATCTGTTTCAGCGTGAGCTTGTTCGATTTCCAGGTCTTCCCAGCCGTTCGTCACCCGATCTTCGACCCATTGTTTCTCGCGGAAGCCGACAATCGCGCGGCCGGAAGGAGCAAGCCTCATCGCGGGCGGGGCTCTATTCGGCTCCGGGAACAAAACGGACTTTTGCAACAGGCTCTAGTTAGCTATAGCTGAGATTCAATTCAAAGGCCTTGTCGCGATCCCGCTCATTTGTTGCACGGGTTCAAACAGCCGCAAGCATTTCAATCGCCTCGCGCACTGCCGGCGAATCACAGCAAGGTCGACTCATCCTTGGCTTCCAGTTTTGCCAGCCGCTTCTTGACGATTTCAACCTGTTTGGTCAGCTCGAAGAGTGTTTTGAAGATCTCGTCTTGTGCTTCCTTATCCGCCAGCGCCGGAACGGCGGGATGAATGCGCATCAGTTCTCGCGAAAGGTTGTTGCACACGTCGCGGATTTGTTTGATGGCGGCCGCTTTGTCCATAAACCGAACGGGCTGAGTTCTACGCGGATTCGAATGCGTCCGCAACCGCATTTAATGTTCCGTCATGTTGCCGCAGGGAGCCGCTTGCGGCGGCGCCTCCGACGAAACCCAAGGCACACCTCAAAGGTTGGCGCTGCCTCCCCGAACGGCTTTAATACGGATACGTATAAAACGCTTGAGCGCCGGCGCACGGTGTTGTCATATATCCGGCCATGAACCCGCCCGAATCCCAGCCGTCCAAACTTTCCTTGACTGCCTGGCTTGTTCTCACCATCGCCAGCATCGGCTTCCTTTTCGACACGTATGAGCTGTTGATGACGCCGCTGGTGGCCGTGCCGGCGATTGCAGAGCTGCTGCAGTTGCCGCCAAATAACCCGGTCGTCATCCGCTGGTTTGGCAACATGCTTTGGATGACGGCGCTTTGCGGCGGGATTTTCGGCCTGCTGGGCGGGTGGCTCATCGATCGGTTCGGGCGCAAAACCATCATGGCGTACAGCATTTTCCTCTACGCCTTTTCGCCCTTCGCGGCGGCGTTCAGCACCAATCTGCCGATGTTTTTCTTCTTCCGTTGCACGACCTTCATCGGCGTCTGTGTGGAATTTGTCGCCGCCATCACGTGGCTCGCCGAACTCTTCCCGGACAAACGACAAAAGGAGATCGCGCTCGGCAGCACGCAGGCGTTCGCATCGCTGGGGGGATTGTTCGTGACCGGCATGAACGTCTGGATTGCGGCCCACCCCCGCCAACTTCCCGCGCTGCCGTTGCCGGAGATCTTCAACCACCACGCTCCATGGCGCTACTTGCTCATCAGCGGTCTGCTGCCGGCAATTCCCATTGCGCTGCTGTTGCCGTTTGTGCCGGAGTCGAAGGTCTGGCGCGAAAAGCGCGCGGCCGGCGTTCTCAAGCGTCCGAGCTTTGCTCAACTGTTTTCCCGCGAGCTTCGCCGCACGACGCTCGTCACCGCGCTCCTTTCGGCCTGCGCGTATGCCGCCGCATTTGGCGCGCTGCAACTGACCCCGCGCAGCGTGGTGCCCGGCCTTGCGGATCTGGCCGATCAACGCAAGGCGCTCAAGCCGCTCCAGGACGAGGCCAGGGAATTGAATGGACAACTTCTCAGAACCATGCCCGAGTTTCGTCGCGCTGTGACCGATTTGCCCGGCCTGCAGCAAGTGGCTGCGCAGCGCGCCAAGGTGCGCATCGACCAACGTGCACTGCGCAAGGGCATCGACAACCCGGACACGCCTGAAGCCAGGAAGCTCGAATTGAAAAGCCAGTTTGGCGCCCTGACAAACCGGTTCGCGCAATTGGACGAGGAGTTGAACAGACTCACCGGATCCAAGCCCGACGCGGGAAAGGCCGTCATCGAACGCGAAAAGCTCCTCAAGCTACTCGGCGACAATCGGGACAAACAGGAACCGTTCGATACGGCCATCAAGGCGCGCGGCGAGAACATGCAACTTTGGCAGGAGCTGGGAGGCTTGGGAGGCCGAATTGTCCTGGCGGTGCTGCTCCTGGTCGCCATCAGCCGGGGGGCCTTGTTGAGGCTCTTCCTCGTGCCCGGCCTGATCCTGTTTCCCTTCACTTACCTTTACCTCTTCCGCAATGAGCCGGGCTTATTCCAGTTCGGTATCGCGGCAGTCGGGTTTCTGACGGTCGCGCAATTCAGCTATTTTGGCGAATACCTGCCGAAGGTTTTTCCGCTCCACTTGCGCGGCACCGGCGGCAGCTTTGCCACCAACGTGGGTGGACGCATGATTGGCACCTCCGCGGCGTTTGTGACGACCAATCTCATCGCGCCTCGCATGGCCGGGACAACCTTCGAACAAGTGGCGACTGGCGCCGCCATTATGGGTACGGCCGTCTTCCTGATTGGCCTGGTCCTCAGTTTTTCCCTGCCGGAACCGCCGAAGGAGGGAATGAAGGATTGAGAGCGTGCTCCGAACTCCGCGGCCGATGGGATAGCCCGGACATTTCTCAGCTGCTGAACGATCGTTCGGAGCGGGGGTGCGGTCACACCGAACGGTCGCGCGACGGCGTGCGTAT
>Ga0209056_10007454_pt1 | contig 11262 bp, 10 predicted proteins | sample GraSoiAngelo_114_FD_185876 | JGI IMG/M metagenome (GOLD analysis project Ga0209056, IMG submission 185876) | Grasslands soil microbial communities from the Angelo Coastal Reserve, California, USA - 14_0903_13_40cm (SPAdes) (version 2) | ecosystem: Environmental > Terrestrial > Soil > Grasslands... | reverse complement strand
CTGCAATTGGCTCAAGTTGAAGATCCAGCTCCAGGATTTTGTTTAGGTCACGCAAACCCCGCGCATACACTTCCAGTTCGATCATAATAGCCGGGAACGTAGCGAGCCGGTCGTATCAGCGCAATTCTTTAGCGCCTCGCTGGTTTGCGCCGAACGCAAAGCTGCGATAAGAGATGTGCACGTGAAAGAATGAGACGCGTCACTCGCTTTTTGCTCACAGCCAATCTCTTGCTTGGCGCGGCATTTTTCGGCGCCTGCGAAACCGTCCCCCAGGGGATTCAACAAGCCAGGCTTGAGATGGCGCAGAACATCGCAGCTGAACCCGCCGGAGATTATTTTATCGGACGGCGTTATTACAAATCCGATTACAAGTTCTGGGGCTACGTCCGACGCCCGGGTCAACCCTGGAGCACAGCAGAATTAGTGATGTTGAATGAAAAACAAAAGCTCGCCCCGGACCGCGAGCGTGTCGATTTCGGCAGCGATAACAACTACGAATACAAGCTCTACGGTTACTTTAGCGGCGACAAGGTTTACGAACCTGCGAGCAATTCAATTTACCCTGAGTTCGTTTTGAAGGGCTACCAGCTGATATCCATGAACCCGCCACCGATTTTCAAGAGTCAATTCCGTGGCCACGCCACCGCGGAAGATCTCCGTTACGTGGTAGAAAAGCCGGAATGAATCGGCTTCGCCAAGTTGAATTGTTGAAGCGTTAAAAAGTTTAAAAAGATACCAGCCGTGGAAGTGGACTCCGTTGTACTTTTGTGGCCTTGCAACTCTGAGACATGACAGAAGGCGCGCGCGCTTCCCACAAAAAGGATCCTCTTACCGAGGACTTCCTGCACTATCTCACAAACGAGCGCAATGCTTCGCCGCGCACGTTAAAGGCATATCGTCAGGCATTGACGGCTTTTCGCGCTGAAAACCAAACACCGTGGAAAAAATGCCGAGGGGATGATTTTCGCAATTACTTGTTTGCAGTTGCGAAACGCGGCCAGGCGCGTTCCTACGTGCGGTTGCAATTCTCGGCGTTACGCACGTTTTATCAATTTCTGGCAGCTCGAAAGGGGCTGCGGGGCAATCCTGTGCGCGAGGTGCAATTGCCCAAGATCGAGAAGAAGCTTCCATTGGTCCTCACGCGCCAGCAGGTTGAAGAACTTCTTGCGGCCCCAACGCGCGAAGGCAAAACCAGGTCTGCGCCGAGTTGGATGCCTCTGCGCGATGTCGCAATTATGGAATTATTCTACAGCAGCGGCTTGCGACTGAGCGAACTCGCCGCGCTCGACGTGGCCGACGTCGATCTTTATACAGAATCTGTCCGTGTATTCGGCAAAGGTCGCAAGGAGCGGGTATGCCCCGTGGGCTTGCCTGCGCTGGAGTCGATCTCGCGTTTCCGCGCCGCGGCGAAGGTGCATTCGGGACCGCTATTCATAAACAAATCACGCGCGCGAATTTCGACGCGCTCTATCTGGCTTATTCTGAAACGTTATTTGCGGTTCACATCAATCCCGATCTCGATCAGCCCGCATAAATTGCGGCACAGTTTCGCGACGCACATGCTCGACCGCGGTGCCGACTTGCGCAGTGTTCAGGCATTGCTCGGGCATGCCAGCCTTTCGACGACGCAAATCTATACGCACGTGACAACCGAGCGGTTAAAGAAAGCTTACGCGGATGCCCATCCGCGGGCGTGAAGTAGCGTCACCGTCCCGGTTGCGACCAACTTGATTTGCAAGCCAGAGGCTTGCGCTACCTTATCAGCTCGCTGCGGGAGCGGCTGCACTATTCTGAGGCTCGGTGACGTGAAAGCTGAGCTTCCCCTCAGTAGCGATCACTTCGACGTGGTCGCCCGCCTTAACGTTGCCGCGGAGCAATTCCTCCGCCAGCGGGTCTTCGAGATAACGTTCCACGGCACGACGCATCGGCCGCGCTCCATATTGAGGATCGTATCCTTTCTCGATGAGGAATTCCTTCGCGCTTTGCTGCAAGTCGAGGTGGACTTCCTTGGCTTTGATGCGGGTCAGTACCTTGTTTGTTTCCAGCTCGACAATTCGCAACAGCTCCGGCTTGCCAAGTGAATGGAACACGATGATTTCGTCCAACCGATTAAGAAACTCGGGCTTAAAGACGCGTTTGGTTTCATCGAGGATCTTGTCCCGCATCGAATCATAATCATGCCCTTCCAGCGGTGCGCCAAAGCCCATCACTGTCTGTTTCTTCAGTAACTCGGCGCCAACGTTGGAAGTCATGATAATAATCGTGTTCCGGAAATCGATCTTGCGCCCTAACGAGTCGGTGATTTTGCCGTCTTCGAGAATCTGCAAAAGCAAATGCATCACATCAGGGTGCGCTTTTTCGATCTCATCGAAAAGCACCACCGAATATGGCCGGCGACGCACGGCTTCGGACAGCTGGCCGCCCTCCTCGTAACCGACATAGCCTGGCGGTGAACCAATCAGACGCGACGCAGTGAATTTTTCCATGTACTCCGACATGTCGATCTGAATCAGTGCGTCGGGATCGCCGAACATGAATTCGGCAAGCGTGCGGGCGAGATACGTCTTGCCAACGCCAGTAGGACCCAGAAAGACAAATGATCCGATCGGTCGCTTTGGATCTTTCAAATCGGCGCGGGATCGACGCAAAGCCTTGCTAATCGCGGTAACGGCTTCCTCCTGGCCGATGACGCGCTGCTTCATCTCCGACTCCATCATGAGGAGCTTTTGTGTTTCCGCCTGTTCCATACGCTGGAGAGGAACGCCTGTGACTTTCGAGATGATGTGCATCATGTCATCCGCCGTCACCACCACCTCTTTCTCTTCTCGCTCCTCACGCCATTTGGTTAGAATGGCATCGAGCTTTTCTTTCGTTTGCTTCTCCTTGTCGCGAAGCGCGGCAGCTTTCTCAAAGTCCTGTGCTTTGATGGCCCCTTCCTTTTCGACCCGAATCTCTTCGATCTCTTTCTCGATATCCTTCACGTCGGGTGGCCGCGTCATGGCATTGATGCGGGCACGCGCGCCTGCTTCGTCCATCACATCGATCGCCTTGTCGGGAAGAAATCGACCGGTGATATAACGATCGGAAAATCTAACGGCTGTCTCGAGCGCTTCGTCCGTGAGTTTCGCTTTATGATGCGCCTCGTACTTCGGACGCAGACCTTTTAGGATTAGAATGGCTTCATCGACCGTCGGCGCATCGACTTTTATCGTCTGGAAACGCCGTTCCAGCGCTGCATCTTTCTCGATGTACTTGCGATATTCGTTCATCGTAGTGGCGCCTACGCACTGCAGTTCGCCGCGGCTCAATGCGGGCTTGATGATGTTCGATGCGTCCATCGCGCCTTCAGCAGAACCAGCCCCAACGATCGTGTGCAGCTCGTCGATGAAAAGGATCACATTCTTGGAACGGCGGATCTCGTCCATTACCGCCTTGATGCGCTCCTCGAACTGGCCCCGGTATTTTGTGCCTGCGACCATTAACGCGAGGTCCAGTGTGATCACGCGTCTGTCTCGCAATAACTCAGGCACATTGCCGTTCGCAATCTCCTGGGCGAGACCCTCAGCAATCGCCGTCTTGCCGACACCTGCTTCGCCAATCAGAACTGGATTGTTCTTTGTTCGTCGGCAAAGCACTTGAATGACCCGCTCGATTTCATTGCGTCGGCCAATTACCGGATCGAGTTCGCCTTTCTTCGCCAAGTCGGTCAGGTCACGGCCAAACGCGCGGAGTGCCGGAGTTTTAACGTCTTTCTTCGTTGGCTCGCCGCCTTCCTGGTCCGATTCAGAGGGCGTGAAATTTGGATCGAGCTCTTTGAGGATCTCGTTGCGCGTGCGTTCGATGTCGAGTTCAAGACTTTTCAAAACTCTCGCAGCGACTCCCTCGCCCTCTCGCAAAAGTCCAAGCAAAATATGTTCTGTACCGACGTAAGAATGATTGAGCGCCTTGGCTTCCTTGCCCGCGAGCGCCAGTACTTTTTTGACGCGAGGAGTATAAGGAACGTTGCCGACCATCTTGGTTTCCGGTCCTGAGCCGACCTGTTTCTCCACCTCCATGCGTACGGTCTCAAGGTCGAGACCCATCTTCTGCAGGACGTTGACAGCTACTCCCTGCCCCAGCTTGATCAGCCCAAGGAGCAGATGCTCGGTGCCGACATAGTTGTGGTTAAACCGATCGGCTTCCTTGCGAGCAAGCGCCAGAACCTGTTGAGCCCGGGGTGTGAAATTATTCATCGTTCGATGGCACGACAATCGAGTCACCGCCCGTTTGCCTCGCCATCTTACTAATATCAGGTTTAGGAAAGAGTTTCAAACGCTCACGAATAATTTGAGCGCGCAAGTGGTCGCGTTCTTCCGCGTTCAATTTTTGCTGAGAGCTTTTCTGCAAATGCGCCGGCTGCGTCTCAATGAACAATTCATCGATTTGCAGACGTTGATCTTCCGGAAACGCGCCCAGATCCATCCCGAGTTTGATGACCGAGAGCAGGTTGAGCGCTTCCTTGGAGGCCATGGCATGCGCATAAGTCAAAACGCCGTACGCGCGACCGATCTGGTCCAAAAGCGTATTTGGTTTTTTCTGGAGCAACACCTGTCGCGCGTTGTGCTCCTTTTCGATAATTGTTTCAATGACCTTGCTCAGGCGACTGATGATTTCTTCTTCCTTTTCGCCAAGTGTGGTCTGATTTGAAATCTGGAAAAGGTTACCCATCGCCTCCGTGCCCTCGCCGTACAGACCGCGGACTGCGAGTCCGATTTTGCTTACGGCTTGAATGACTTGATTAATCAACTCACTCAGGACAAGCCCCGGCAAATGCAACATCGCGGACGCGCGCATTCCAGTACCGACGTTCGTAGGGCATGCGGTCAGATATCCAAGCCGCGAATCGAAGGCGAAGTCCAGTTTGCTTTCGAGCGCGCTATCGATTTTATCGACGAGTTTGAATGCCTGTTTCAATTGCAGGCCGGAACGAATCGATTGCATCCGCAAATGATCTTCCTCGTTGATCATGATGCTAAGAGTCTGCCGCCGATTCACGACGACTGCGCTGCCGGCGCCCTTGGCGGCGTGCTCTCGACTAATCAGATGACGTTCCACCAGAACCTGCCTGTCTAGCGCCGACAGATCTTGCAAGCTTTCCGCAAATGCCTCCTGCATTTCCGGAAGCGCTGCCACGCGGGACCTGATCAATTCCAGGATGGAACTGCGCTCCGCCTTTTTCGCCCAACCAGGAAACGGACGGTTGCGCAAGTTGCGCGCGAGCCGTACGCGACTGCTGATCACGATCTGGTGATGGGGCCCCTCACCGCGCAACCATTCTCCGGCGGTGGCCAACATGTTGGAGACTTTCATGGCGATTTCGAGAGCTCGTTTTCGAGTTGCTTGATTTCATCGCGCAACGAGGCAGCCGTCTCGTAATTCTCGTCGGCCACAGCCTTCTGCAGGTGTTCATTCAAGGCACGCATACGGTGGTTCAGTGCCATCGTCCGCTGCGCCCGCTCCGGAAATTTTCCGACGTGTTCGGTGCCCTTGTGCATCGCTTTTAAGAGTGAACCCAGGCCCTCCGCGAAGGTAACGTAGCACTCGCTGCAGCCGAGGCGGCCCGTTTTCTTAAAGTCGGCCTGACTAAACCCGCACACGGGGCACTTCTGGGTCGGAGCTCCTTTTTCAATTTCTTCCGCTGCCCCGATGCCTAGTAGCAAATCCGCGAGCGCGAAGCCGGTTGGATCTTGCACGCCCTTCTCTTTGGAGCATGCATCGCAGAGATTCACCTTTTGCATTTTGCCTTCCAGAATTTGCGTCAGGAAGACCGTCGCGTCATTGCATTTGCAAACGTCACACAACATCTCGCTTAATTAGATCTTGTTGTTCGGGAAACATTCAACCCCAATATTTCCATGACGTTTCTACGTCAGAAGCGGCTTTCTCAATTTCTAGGTGGAAATTGGTGTACCGGTTTCGCGTGTCACCTGACGGAATCGCGCGATGATGCGCGCGGTGATGGGCCCTGGTTTTCCGTTGCCGATCGATCGCCCATCCGCCTTTACGACCGGGACGATCTCTGCTGCAGTGCCCGTGAGGAAGCATTCGTCAGCAACAAAAACATCATGGCGCGTAATGTCGGTGTCGCGGGCTTTGACGCCAAGTTCGGCGGCGATTTCAAATACTACCGAGCGTGTAATCCCTCGCAGCGCGCCGGACACGACCGGTGGCGTGAAAATTTGGCCGTGTTTCACGATGAAAACATTGTCAGCGGTGCATTCGGCAACGTTTCCTGCATCGTTCAGCATAAGAGCTTCATCCGCACCCGCTAAATTTGCCTCAACCCGCGCCATTACATTGTTTAAATAATTCAACGATTTGACTGCCGGATTAAGTGCTGCCGGGTTGCTGCGACGTGTTGCGCAAGTCACAATGGTTAATCCTTTCTTGTAAAAGTCCTCGTGATAAAGGGCAATCGTCGCCGCAATAATAATCACGCTCGGAGACTTACATTGCGTCGGATTCAGCCCCAAATTGCCAATCCCCCGTGTAACCAGCAGGCGGATATAGCCATCACGCAAATGATTTTGCCGAATTGTCTCGAGCACCGCCTCGGTCATGTTCCGCATCGTCATTGGAATTTCGAGACAGATCGAACGCGCTGAGTCCCACAGCCTGTGAAGATGTTCTTCAAGTCGGAAGACTCGCCCGTTGTAAAAGCGAATTCCTTCGAAGATTCCATCGCCATAAAGCAGACCATGATCGAACACGGAAATCTTCGCGTTAGCTTCCGAGTAGAATTTTCCGTCGATGTAAATCTTCGCTTCCTTGACGCCGGTTGTCCGGCGCGGCCGGCTTTCGACTGCGGGTTCGATTACTGCCTCGGCACGGGGATCGTGAATTTTCGGTTCGTCTAACACCGTCGCATCAGTGGTTTTCATAATCGCAACAAAATCTCCGACGCTTAAGCGGGCAATTCAAGTTGCAAAATCAAAAGCGTTACATGGTGCAAAGTTGAAGCAACAAAGCAAACCCGTTGTAACGCGGTATCTCTTTTGACTTTTCAATTTTCTCTTACTGCAATACGCCGTCCTTGATGTGCAGCTGACGGTCACCGCGTGCCGCGAGGCGCGCATCGTGCGTTACCACGAGCAGCGTTTTTTCTCGCGAACGCGTCAGGTCCAGCAAGAGATCCATAATTGCATCGCCGGTTTTTGAATCGAGATTTCCCGTCGGCTCGTCGGCGAAAATGATTTCGGGATTGTTCGTTAGCGCCCGCGCGATCGCCACCCGCTGTTGTTCGCCTCCTGAAAGTTCCGCTGGCAGATGATGCATGCGGCTCGCCAGACCAACGGCCGCCAAGCTCTCCTCAGCCCGTTCGCTTGTCGATTTTCCACCGATCATGCCCGGCAGCGAGACGTTTTCCAGCGCAGTCAGCTCCGGCAGGAGAAAATATCCCTGGAATATAAAACCCATTTTCCGATTTCGAAATCGCGCCTGCGAGGCAGACGTACCGTTGTAAAGATTTCGTCCGTCGAATTCGACCGTCCCCGATTCAGGACGCTCCAGACCGGCGAGCGTGTACAGAAGCGTCGTCTTACCTGCTCCCGAAGCGCCGGAAAGAAAGACTGCTTCGTTGCGCCCGACCTTCATCGAGATACCACGCAAGACCTCGATCCGGCGAGGCCCCATTCGGAATGACTGGAAAAGATCGCGCGCCACTAATTGCGGAGTTGCAGTTTCCATCGAGGAAGATTTGTCCCTTATCTGCCGCAAACACGATACGAACACAAGAACGGTCACTCGCATGTACGCCAAAAAGCCGCCGTTGAGGTAATCGACGGCGGCTTCTCGGTTAATGGAATTCTGTTAGGTCATTCCCAAGGATTGCAGCGTCGGCTGATCGATTGCTGCTGTTTCTGCCAGCCCGTTGGCGCGTTGGTAATCCGCAATAGCGGCGCGCGTCTGCGGCCCAAGTAGACCATCCACTCCCCCTGGATTATAACCTTGTTCTTGCAGTGCGGTCTGGACATTTGCGATCACCTGATCGGGCGGCAAATTATTATAGCCGTAGATAGGGCCGTCGTAGGCGTAGTACTCGTTCGGAGCGTAGCCCCAAGCCGGGATCCAGTATCCCGCATTCCAGGCATACCATCCGCCATATACGAAAACTACGCGGTTGTTGTAATTACTCCGCCACCAAGACCTGTCGTGCCACGCAGATCTGTAATTCCGGAACGCCCAGTAATTCTTACCCTGCCAGTTTTGGCTGCCTTGGATGCGCCTGCCTTGCTGGAAGTTGACAGCTGCGTATTTCGTCGGACGCGTGTTCGACGCCAGATTGAAACGCTGTGCCTTGTATTTCTTACCGTTCGATTGGAATGCGGCGGCAGACGCGTTATTACCTTTCCATTGTTTCGTCTTCTTGGAATAATTTGCAGACGTCGCGTTGCGTCCAGCCTGCGCATTCTGTGCGGCGATTTGCTGGGAACGCTTCTGGGCCTTTTTCGCGTTTGAACCCGACTGATAAACCTGCCGGTTAACATTCTGTTGACCTTGTTTTGTCTTCTTCGTCGCATATCGCCCAGCTTGCACATTCTGTGTAGTGACCTGCTGGGGACTCTTTTTCGCCGTCTTTACATTCGATCTCGACTGATAAACCTGGTTATTGACGCCCTGCCGCCCTTTTGCCTTTTGATATGATGTTGCCGAAGGCGAGGTCGGCTGATAGCGCTTGGGCGTTGCTCTCTTGGGTGCGCCCGTAGTCGCTGTGCGCTGGACCGATTGCGTCGGCCTGTTCTTCTGAGCTTGCTTCTTTGATTTGTTGTCATTTTGCGCCGCGCCTGCAGAACAGGCGAGCGCAAGACTGCAAACTAAAATAATAAATGTTTTCATAGGTTTTTCTTACTGAATTGCTAGACGTTTAGCTTCGTATACTTATTCGACTGCAGTTTCGACAAGTACTGTTCTCAATTCGATTTCGTAGCAAGATGCTAAAAAAAGCTGCCGGCGAAAGAAGGCGGCGGCGGCTTCTCGATAAGAGCTTTGTTATGCCATTCCGAGTGATTGTAACGTCGGCTGATTTCATGATCTTTCCCTTGTTTTGCCTTTTGCTAATTTAACTCCCCCTGTACCCGTTGCGTTGCGATGTTTTTGATCAGGGTTGCTGCTGGCGCACGGCTTCAAACAGCACAATTGCGACCGCGGTAGCCAGGTTCAGGCTACGAGTTCCATGCATCGGGATGCTGATGCAGCGATCTTTGTTGGCCACGAGCAAATTCTCCGGAAGCCCTTTTGTTTCGGGGCCAAACACGAGAAAATCATCGCGCTGAAATCTCGCCGCGTAATAAACGCGCTTACTCTTTGTTGTCAGAAAAAAGTAATTCGCATCCGGCGGCTGCGACCGCTGCAGGGCGTCGAAGGAATCCCACAGCTTCAGGCTCACTTCGCTCCAGTAATCCAGCCCCGCACGTTTCAATTGCCGATGACCCAGCGAAAAGCCAAGCGGCTTGATCAAATGCAGAGTTGATTTTGTGGCCAGACAAAGCCGACCGATGTTGCCTGTGTTGGGCGGTATCTCTGGCCGAACCAGGACGACGTTAAACATCTACTCTTCCTATTCCGCTGCATCTTGAGCTCATCTCACCTTCAGTCCATAGAAGGAGAGGAACAGATTAAGGAAGAAATAACGCTACAATTTGCTCGCGACGAATTTTTCCAGCTTCACTACATCTGCGGAAAACTTGCGAATTCCTTCGCCCGTTTTCTCGTAGGCCATCGCGTTGTCGTTCAGCAGCCAGCGGAACTTCTTCTCGTCGAGCTCCAGTTTCTCGATCTTCGCTGACTTCGCTTTCTCCGGGGTGAGCTTCCGCTCGACTGGCTCGTTCGATTTCGACAGCTCTTCCATCAATTCGGGACTAATCGTCAGGCAATCGCATCCCGCCAATTCCAGAATCTGTCCAATGTTCCGAAAACTCGCGCCCATTACTTCGGTCGTGATATCAAACTTCTTATAATACGCATAAATTTCTGTAACTGATTGCACTCCTGGATCCTCTGCTCCGGTATAATCGCGTTTCATCTCCTTTTTGTACCAATCATAAATTCGCCCGACAAACGGCGAGATGAGCTGCACTTTCGCTTCCGCTGCGCGAACCGCTTGTGGCAACGAAAACAGCAGTGTCAGATTGCACTTGATTCCTCCCTTCTGGAGTTGCTCAGCGGCCTTCAGGCCTTCCCAGGTCGAAGCGATTTTAATCAACACCCGCTCGCGCGGAATTTTTCGCTCCTCGTAAAGCTTGATCAACCGGCGCGCTTTATTGATCGAACCCTCGACATCGTATGACAATCGCGCGTCGGTCTCGGTCGACACGCGTCCTGGCACAATTTCGAGAATGTCCGTGCCGAATTGGACAAGCAGATGATCACATATGTCTTCAATCTGCTCGTGGCCGCTTAGGCCTGATCTTTTGCGTTCAGCCAGTACCTCCTCGAGCAGACGCGCGTACTCTGGCTTTTGCGTGGCCGCGTAAACCAGACTCGGATTCGTCGTCGCATCCTGCGGCTTAAAATCCTTGATCGATTCAAAGTCGGCGGTATCGGCTACGACTTTGGTAAATTTCTTCAGTTGCTCGAGCTGATTTGGTTTCGTTTCAGTTTTTTTCTGTTCAGCAACAGCTGTGCTCATAATATTTCCTCCTCCTTTTAGAAACGTACGCCCGAAGCAAGGATCGACAAATGATAAAGTCTTGGGTGGCACGTCTCCTTTTTTGGTTCGCGGGCCAAACAAGAACGCATATCCGATGTTTTACGCGGAAACAGCGGACCGCGCTTCAACCGGGCGCCTTGAACCGAGCGCGGCTTTGACGAAATTATTCCCAAGTTCCCACATTGGTCCTGGAAATCTGCGGCATTCGGTGAGCACGTCATCGAGTGCATTAACGAACATATCGACTTCTTTTTCGCCAATGATCAACGGTGGTAAAATCTTCATCACGTCCATCGCGTGGCCGGCGACTTGGGTGAGAATGCGATGTTTACTCACCACTTGTGTCACGATCATTTGCGCGAAAAGCACCTTGTCGATCTTGTGCAACAGCTTCCACGCCATCTTCAGTTTGAACTCCTGTGGTTCATGAAACTCGATTCCGATCATCAGCCCTTTTCCGCGCACTTCTTTGATGAACGAGTGTTTCGCACGCAGCGTGTCCACTTTTTCCATCAGCAAAGCGCCCATTTTCGCGGAATTCTCAGTTAGCTTTTCGTTGTCGATTATTTCCAGTG
>Ga0209056_10007453_pt1 | contig 11262 bp, 12 predicted proteins | sample GraSoiAngelo_114_FD_185876 | JGI IMG/M metagenome (GOLD analysis project Ga0209056, IMG submission 185876) | Grasslands soil microbial communities from the Angelo Coastal Reserve, California, USA - 14_0903_13_40cm (SPAdes) (version 2) | ecosystem: Environmental > Terrestrial > Soil > Grasslands... | reverse complement strand
ACAGGCGATCGACGACGAGATCCTGTACCGCGAGGCGCTCGTCCACAGGCTCGACCGGGACGACCGCAGCATACGCTATCGGCTCGCGGAGAAGATGCGCTTCCTCGGCGATGGCCAGGAGGGCGACGGGGACGAAGAGCGCTTCTACCAAGATGCGCTCGCGCTCCACCTCGACCGCGAGGACCTCTTCATCCGCCGCATGCTCGCTACGAAGATGCGGCTTCTCGCCGAGCGCCGCGAAGCGGACCCGGCGCCGGACGATGCGGCGCTCGAGGCCTATCTCGACCTGCACGCCGACCGCTACCGCGAGCCGGAGCGGACGAGCCTGCGGCACGTGTTCGTCTCGTCCGCGCGCGGCACGGCGTGCGAGCGCGATGCGCGGGCGCTGCTCGCCCGGCTCCGCGCGGATGCGACGCCGCCGGCGACGAGCGCGCGCCTGGGCGATCCCTTCCCGTTCGGCGCGTACGTCCGGGCCGAGTCGCCTCGCGAGCTCGCGAAGCACTTCGGGGAGACGTTCGCGGCAGGCGTCGCCCGGCTGCCCGTCGGCGAATGGGCAGGCCCGGTGGCTTCCCCGCACGGTCTCCATCTCGTGCGCGTGGAGGCGCGGGAACCCGGGCGCGTGTCACCGCTCACCGCCGTCCGGGCGCGCGTGCTGGCGGAGATGCGCGAGGAGCGCCGCCGCGAGCGGCTCGCGGCGGCGATGGCGGCGCTCCGGGCGAAGTACGGGGTGCAGCGTGCCGGTGCCGCGCAGGAGTCGCGCGGGTGAGGCTGCCGCGCGTCTGGCTCGTCCCGATGCTGTTGGCGCTCGGCGCGGCGCGCGTGACGGCGCATCCCCTGGCGCCGGCCCTCCTCGACGTCACCGAGCTGCGGGACGGTGCGCTGGCCCTCGTGTGGAAGGTCTCGGTGTTCGCCATCCCCGGCGCCGTGCTCCGACCGGCGCTGCCGCCGGACTGTCGAGTCACCGGCACGCCGACCGAGGAGCAGGACGTCGAGAGCGTCACGACACGCTGGACCGCGCGCTGCGACGACGGCGGGCTCGTGGGGCGCACGATCGCGGTCGACGGACTCGTTGCCGGCAAGAACGACGCCCTCCTCCGCGTGACGCTCGCGGACGGGCGGGTCGTCAAGTCGGTGCTGCGCGCGGCGACGCCACGGCTCACCATCCCGGAGCGCGACCGTCCGTTCGATGTCCTGCGCGCCTACGCCGCGCTCGGCTTCGAGCACATCATGACGGGGCCGGATCACCTGCTCTTTGTCTTCGGGCTGCTCCTCCTGGTGGGCGGCGGCCGGCTGCTCGTCCGCACCATCACGGCGTTCACCGTCGGCCACAGCGTCACGCTCTCGCTCGCTGCACTCGGACTCGCCCGGGTACCGCCGCGGCCGATCGAGGTCGGGATCGCGCTGAGCGTCTTCGTCCTCGCTGTCGAGCTGGCGCGCGCGGCCCGGACCACGCCCACCCTGATGCAGCGTGCGCCGTGGGCGATGGCGGGCGTCTTCGGACTCCTCCACGGCCTCGGCTTCGCCGGGGCGCTCGCGGAGGTGGGCCTTCCCGCCGGCGAGATCCCGACTGCGCTGCTCGCCTTCAACGTCGGCATCGAGCTGGGCCAGCTCTGCTTCGTGGGGCTCGTACTCGTCGCGGCCCGGGGCCTGGTCCGGCTCGCGACGCCGACGCTCGTGGCGGCGCGGTGGATCCCCGTCTACGCCATGGGGTCGATGTCGGCCCTCTGGTGCATCGAGCGGACGCTCGCGCTCGTCGCGCCGGCGTGGTGAGAATGCGGGCCCTCCGCCGGATCACATGGCTTCCCTGACGCCAACGCCGAAGCAACTGCAGGCGATGATCGAGACCGGTCCGGAGGGGCCGATCGTGATGGTCAATCTTCTCAAATATCGCCCGAAGGCGGCCTACGCCGCAGACAGGCCCGAGGCGAAGGAGAACCTGAGCGGGCGCGAAGCCTACCAGCGCTATGGCGCGGTCGCCATGAAGGTGCTCGGCGAGATCGGGGCGCGCATCGTGTGGATGGGCCGGCAGAATCTCGTCTTCATCGGCGGCTCCGAGCAGGAGTGGGATGAGGTCATCTGCGTGCGCTATCCCTCGACGGACGCGTTTCTTGAAATGATCGCGCGGCGCGACTACCTGGCCGCCACATACCATCGCGAGGCGGGACTCGAACGGACGGCTCTGCTCTGCTGCTCGGCGGGAAGCGCGTCATGAGCCACGTCGGGCGCCGGCGCGGCTCACCGCGATCCTGGACTTCCGCGAGCCGCCGAGACCGGTGAGGCGCATCCGCTGGTTGCTGCTCGCGGTCGCCGTGGCCGTGCTCGGCGCGGGCACCCTCGCGCTGCGGTCGCCGCGGGTGCAGGACGCCATTGCCACCCGCATCGCGCGACGGCGAATCGGGAGAGACATGTCGGGCCTCCTCGCGCCCGACGCGCTCCGCGTCCTGCTGTGCGGGACGTCGTCGCCGATCCCGTCAACACGACGTGCCGAAGCGTGCGCGGCGGTCTTCGCGGGCCGTCGCATGTGGATCGTCGATACGGGGCCCGGGAGCTGGCGGACGCTCGGGCTCCGTCTTGTCCGCGGGGAGGCGATTGGCGCCGTCTTCTACACGCACCTTCACTCCGACCACATCGGCGAGCTCGGCGAGTTCAACCTGCAGACCTGGGTGGCCGGTCGCCCGGACCCGCTGCGCGTGTACGGGCCCGACGGCGTGACCGAGGTCGTCCACGGCTTCGCTCAGGCGTACGCGGCCGACACCCGCTTCCGCGTCGCACACCACGGCGCCGAGCTGCTGCCTCCCGATCGTGCCGCGATGATCCCCATCCCCATCCTGCTCGACGGAGCCGACGCGACCCGTGTGCTCGACGAGGACGGCGTCGTGGTGACCGCGTTCGCGGTCGCACACGATCCCGTGAAGCCTGCCTTCGGCTACCGGTTCGACTACGGCGGCCGGTCCGTCGTCGTGAGCGGGGACACCCGGCCGTGTCCGAACCTCGTGACCCAGGCGCGAGGCGCGGACGTCCTCGTGCACGAGGCGCAGGAGAACCGCCTCGTGCGCGTCATGGAGCAGGCGGCGCGCGAGACCGGTGCATCGCGCATCGCGAAGATCCTCGGCGACATCCCGGCCTACCACACGACTCCAGCCGACGCCGCCCGCGAGGCCGTCGAGGCGGGCGTGCGGCTCCTGGTGCTCACCCACCTCACCCCGCCTCCGGACAACTTCCTGCTGGCTCGCATCTTCCGGCGCGACGTGGACGGGGTGCCGCCGCACGGTCTCGTGCTCGGCGAGGATGGGACACTCATCGTCCTGCCGACCGGGTCGGACGCGGTCCGCGTGAGCCGTCTCGATCCTTGAGGACCCATGCCCTCGCCGTGCGCGGTCAAGGCCGTTGCGGCTGTTGCAACCGCCGAGATGCGCCGCCGGGGGCCGCGTGAGGTCACCAATCGACACTCTGGAATTGGGTCCGGCGTCATGGGAAAGTCCTCCCCCCATGCTGCGACGTCTCCTGACCGCGCTCGCCGTCGTGGTGCTGCTGGTCGGCGGGTGGTTTCTCTGGCTGATGAACGCCGCCGGCGAATTCCGGACACTGCGGCCGCATTTCGAGGGCAGCTGCACCGCAGTGCCCGTCGTCGGCGCGGAAGACCTCACGATTCACCCGCGCACCGGCATCGCGTACGTCTCGTCGTGCGATCGTTGGGCGCTCTTCGCCGGCAAGCCGCCCCACGGCGCGATCTACGCGTACGATCTGAATGCCGCGTCGCCCCGGCCGGTCAACCTGACGCGCGACGCGTCTCCCACCTTCAGTCCGCACGGCGTGAGCCTCTACGTTGCTCCCGACGGGGCCAGCACGCTCTTCGTCATCAATCACGAGCGCGGCCGGCACACGATCGAGGTCTACGACGTGGACCAGAGCCGCCTCACGCATCGCACGACGCTCTCGGATCCGATGCTGGTCTCGCCGAACGATCTCGTCGCCGTGAGCCCGACGCAAATCTACGTGACGAACGATCACCACTATCCGAGCGGAACGATGCGCACGATCGAGGACTACTTGCGCCGCCCGTGGGCGAACGTCGTGATGTGGGACGGGCACGGGTTCCGCGAGGTCGCGAGCGGTATCCGCCTCGCGAACGGCATCAACCAGAGCTCGGACGGGAAGACGGTCTACGTCGTCGCCACGATCGGCCAAGCGGTGCGCGTCTACGACCGCGACACAGCGACGAGCAACCTCACCTTTCGGCGCGAGATCCCGCTCGAGAGCGGCGGCGACAATGTGGAGGTCGACGCCGACGGCACGCTGTGGATCGGCGCCCATCCGCAGCTGCTCACCCTCGTCCGTTACATGGGCGGGGGCCGGCCGTATGCACCGTCGCAGATCTTGCACGTCATTCCGAGTGGCGGCGGCGCCGAGGTGAAGGAAGTCTATCTCGACCGCGGCGAGCAGATATCCGGCGCGAGCGTCGGCGCGGTCCGCGGCACGCGCCTCTTGATCGGCGCGATCGCCGACTCGAAGCTTCTCGACTGTCAGATGGCCGCTCGGATCGTCCCGAAGAGGCCGTGATTCTCTGCGCGCGGGTGTCGGCGACCGCCTGCGCATCGCCGGGGTTGTCGCCACAGGCCGCAAAGCTCGCCTCTGCGGCAGCAAGAAGAAGAACGAGGGCCGAGAGGAGACGGACGAATGACCTCGTGGCGAGACTCCTTCCCGCTGGCCGATCCGACGCGAGCGCGGCCGCGAACGCACCATCCGCCGCGCAAGGTGCGCTCCGCAATACCCTCGTGATGGTAAGACTTACTTTTCATTTGAGGTGAAAATCGCGGCGGAATTTGATGAGCGCAGCCGCCATGTTCGAGTTGAGTATGGGAAGCGCGTGAATTTCTCGGGGGGCGATTTCGCGCACCAGCGGCCGGCCGAAGAAGCTATGATGTAGAGGTCATCGCGGAGTTGCCCGGCCGATCCCGGCGGCACGATGGAAGGCGGCAACCGTGCGCGACACGTCGAACCGCCGTCCCCAGATCGCGCGCCCGTGCTGCGCCAGGAAGTGCTCCACCTGCCGGCGGAAGAGAAACAGCTGCGTCGAGCGTGGGCTCGCACGCAAGGATTCGCCGCACAGGCGCGCGAGCGCGAGGCTGGGAACTCTCTCGCGGCGGAGCACGGTGCGGAGGTCCTCGACGTCCGCGTCCAGGTACCGGGCGAGCTTGTATACCGCCCAGCACGCCGGTTCGAGGAGACGGACCGAGAGCCGGCCGACGCGGCGATACGGGCGGGTCCTGCGGCGGCGGGGCGGGATCGTGACGGACGACCATCGGTCGAGATCGCTCGAATATTGGACGACGACCCGCGCTTCCCGAGCAGCCGCCGCCACCGCCGCCTCGACCTCGGGCCAGCGGCGCTGCGATCGCACGACGAGCCCGAAGTCGACGTCGCCGGTCGGCCGCGTGCCACCGAGAACGAGGGCCTCGCTCCCGCCGGTGAGGATCAGCGTGGTCGGGCAGGGCAGCTGACGCGCGAAAGTGCGGAGGAAGCGCGAGAGATCACGACGCGTGAGCGCCCGCATCCCCGCTCCGCCGCAACGCCGCCCATGCCAGGTGTTTGGCAACGCGCCCGACCAACACATCGCGCACGTCGCGGTCCAGGATGCCACGGACGTGGCCGATCCGCCCGGCTCCGCTGGCGCCGGCCGCCTCGAGGCGATTCCGCATTGTCGATGCGACGAGGTCGGCCAGCCGATCCATCCGCCTCCCGTGGCCGCGACGCCCCGAGACGACGGCGCGCGCGACCAAGTCGACCTCGCGACGGGTGAGCGTCATGCCGCGCGGAAGCATGCCCATCGCTGGCAACGTACACAAGCGGAGGGTGAGGCAGCGGTGCGAGCACATCGCGACTGCGATGGCGCACCTGGCACGCTGTTGCTGAGGGTGCACACGGTGTAGCCGTGGGCCTTGCTACTTCCCCGGGATCGGCAGCACGCCGCGCGTGGCGACGTCGCTCATGGTCAGCACGAGCAGGATGCCGAGCCAGAAGAAGCCGCCGATCGCGGCGAGCCAGAGGACGCCGTGGGAGTCCTTGAGGTGCATGAAGAAGAGCATCACGAGGACCGCCTTCGTCGCCGCGATGGTGAAGGCGACGGGGGCGCTGAACGGGCCGAGGTCGAGGTAAGACGCGAGGATGGTGAGCGCGGTGAGACCGAGGAGTGCCACGAGGACGAGCACGTAGAGGCGCGGCCCGCTCATGGCGCGTGCCTCCCGACCAGGTAGAGGAGCGGCAGCAGGAAGATCCAGACGACGTCCACGAAGTGCCAGTAGAGCCCTGCGATCTCCACCGGGTTGTGGTAGGCGGGCGTGAAGCGCCCGCGCCAGGCAAGCGCGGCAATGACCGCCATCACCCCGATGCCGATGGTCAGGTGCAGCGCGTGGACGCCGGTCAGCGCGAAGTAGAGCCAGAAGAACATGCCGACGCCGGCCGCCTCGGGGCCCGCATAGGTGAAGCGGATCCCCGGGACCAGGCCCTCGTGGTAGTGGTGTCGCCACTCGTAGGCCTTGAAGCCGAGGAACACGAGGCCGAGGACGATCGTCGCCCCGAGCGACACGAGGAGCAGCCGGCGTGCGCCGGTCCGGGCGGCGTGGACCGAGAGCACCACCGTGAAGCTGCTGACCAGGAGCACGCCGGTGTTGATGCCGCCGATCACCACGCTCAGCTGCCTCGACCCGTACGCGAAGGCCGTCGGGTTGAGGTAGCGGTAGGCCGTGTACGCGAGGATCATGCCGCCGAAGAACATCACCTCGGTGGCGAGGAAGATCCACATGCCGAGCTCGGCCGCGAGCTTCTGCTGCTCGGCGTCGTCGAACTGGTGCGCGACGTGCTCGACGGCGGCGGCGTGGTCAGCCAACGTGCTCCTCCGGGCCGGGGTAGTCGTAGGGCGGACGCGTGACGACCGGGGTGCGCTCGAAATTCTCACGCGGCGGCGGCGACGGCGTCTGCCACTCCAGGCCGGTTGCGCCCCACGGGTTCGGGGGCGCGGGCTCGCCGTAGAAGAGTGACCAGATCAGGTAGCACATGGGAAGCAGGTAGCCGAGGCCCAGGACCGATGCCCCCGCGGTCGAGAGCACGTTCAGCACCTGGAACTCGTCCGGGTACGACCAGTAGCGGCGCGGCATGCCGAGGTAGCCGAGCACGAACTGCGGGAAGAAGGTCAGGTTGAAGCCGAGGAAGATGATGATCGCGGACACGCGGCCCCAGTTCTCCGGGTACATCCGTCCGCTGATCTTGGGCCACCAGTTATGGATGCCGCCGAGGTAGGCCATCACCATCCCGCCCACCATGATGTAGTGGAAGTGCGCGACGACGAAGTAGGTGTCGGTCACGTGGATGTCGAGCCCGAGGGCCGCGAGGAAGAGCCCGGTGAGCCCGCCGATCGTGAACAGCCCGATGAAGCCGAGCGCGTAGAGCATCGGGGTGCGGAACTCGATCGAGCCCTTGTGGAGGGTGGCGGTCCAGTTGAAGACCTTCACCCCCGACGGCACCGCCACCAGGTAGCTCAGGAGCGAGAAGACCATCGAGGCGTACATCGACTGGCCGGCGATGAACAGATGGTGGCCCCAGACGAGGAAGCCGAGGACGGCGATCGCGACGCTCGAGAGCGCGATGTACGTGTAGCCGAAGGTCCGCTTGCGGGTGAAGGTGGTGATCAGCTCGCTCACCACGCCCATGCCCGGGAGGATCATGATGTAGACGGCGGGGTGCGAGTAGAACCAGAACAGGTGCTGGAAGAGCACCGGGTCGCCGCCGAGCGCCGGATCGAAGATGCCGAGGTGCAGCGTCCGCTCGAGCGCGACGAGCGTGAGCGTGATGGCGAGCACGGGCGTGGCGAGCACCTGGATGATGCTCGTCGCGTAGAGAGCCCACACCAGGAGCGGCAGCCGGAACCACGTGAGCCCCGGGGCCCGCATGCGGTGGATGGTGACGATGAAGTTGAGGCCGGTGAGGATCGAGGAGAAGCCGACGATGAAGATGCCGAGGGCGGCGGAGATGACGTTCGTCGTCGAGTAGAGGGTGCTGAAGGGCGTGTAGAACGTCCACCCCGTGTCGACGCCCCCGCTGACCATCGTGTAGGTGAGGAAGGCGGCGCCGAGCATGTAGATGTACCAGCTCGCGAGGTTGAGGCGCGGGAAGGCGACGTCGCGCGCGCCGATCATGAGCGGCAGGAGGAAGTTCCCGAGCACCGCAGGGATCGAGGGGATGAGGAAGAAGAACACCATGACGATGCCGTGCATCGAGAAGAACTTGTTGTAGGTCTCGGCGCGCATGAGGTCGCCCGCCGGCGTCAGCAGCTCGAGGCGCAGGCCGAGCGCGAAGAAGCCGCCCAGGAAGAAGGCGGCCGTGATCGACATGAGGTAGAGGAGCCCGATGCGCTTGTGGTCCCTCGTGAGGAGCCAGGAGCGCACGCCGTAGTCGACGGTGAGGTAGTTCTCCGGCGCGCCGGGCGCGACGACGATCGGGGCGGCGGTCATGATCCTGCCTTGATGTACTCGATGAGGTCCAGGATGCCCTCCTCCGTCACGAGCCCCTTGAAGGTCGGCATGATCGGCTCGTACCCCTGGACGACCTGGGCGGCCGGGTCGAGGATCGATTGCCGGATGTAGGCTTCGTCGGCCTTCAGCACCGTGCCGCCCTGGAGGTGCACCTGCCGGCCGAAGAGACCCGTCAGGTCGGGCCCCCGGGCGAGGGCATCGGCGCGATGGCAGGTGTTGCAGCCGAGGCTCTGGAAGAGCTTCTGGCCGCGCTCGGCGGGCGAGGCGGTGGCGCCGCCCGCAAGCCACTGCTCGAACGCGGCCGGCTCCATGGCGACCACGGAGCCGATCATCTGCGAGTGCAGCGTGCCGCAGTACTCGGCGCAGAAGAGGTGGTAGGTGCCGGGGAGCGTCGCCTCGAACCACGCCTCGGTGTAGCGCCCGGGCACGGCGTCCTGCTTCACGCGGAAGTCGGGCACGGAGAAGCTGTGGATCACGTCCTGCGAGGTGAGGAGGACCTTCACCGGCCGCGCCACGGGCACGTGCAGCTCGTTGATCTCGCGCTGCCCGCTCAGGTGCTGGAACTTCCACATCCACTGCTTGCCGACGCCGTAGATTTCGAGACTATCCATGGGGGGCGTGTACGCCCAGAAGTAGATGCTCGCGCCCCAGACGTACGTGAAGAGGAAGATGCCGAGCGGCACGACCGACCACGCGATCTCGAGCCGGTTCGAGCCGTGCACCTGTGTGGCGCGCTCGTTGCCGGGGCGGCGGCGGTAGCGGATCGAGAAGTAGAGGATGAGCCCGGCGATGAGCACCGTCATGAGGCCGCTCATGCCGAGCAGGTAGTAGAGGAGGTGATCGATGCGCGGCGCGAGCGTCGACGCCTGCCGAGGGAAGATGGGGAAGGGCAGGAAGCGGCTCACGCGGCCTTCCGCTCCTGGCGGCGGAGCATCACGATGAGGCCGCCGAGCGCGACGACGGTCAGGACCGCGCCCACCCGCACCGCCCGCGCGATCACGGGGGTGTAGCGGCCGGACGCGGCGTCGTAGCGGTAGCAGAAGAGGAGGAGCCGGTCGACGACCGTACCGATCCGGCCCTGGGAGGCCTCGACGAGCGCCAGGCGCAGGTCGCGTGCCGGGTACTCGATGCCGGGGAAGTAGCGCGCGATCCGCCCGTCGGGCGTGAGCACGGTGACCACGGCCACGTGGGCGAACTGCCCGCCCGCCGCGTCCCAGGTGTAGCGGAAGCCGACCGCGTCAGTCAGGCGCCGGATCGCCTCGGCGTCGCCGGTGAGGAAGTGCCAGCCCCGCGCCGCGCCCGGGCGCCCGTAGCGCGCGATCGCGGCCGACTTCTTGGCGCGCGCCGCCTCGGGCCCGTCGCGCGGGTCAAAGCTCACGGCGAGGACCGTGAAGTCCTTTCCCGGCTCGAGCGCGACCGGCCTGAGGCTCGTGGTGAGCGCGTTCATGACCTCGCCGCAGAGCATCGGGCAGCCGAAGTAGACGAGGGACAGCACGACCGGACGTCCCTCGAGCCAGCGCCCGAGCGGCGCGGCCTCACCCGCCTCGTCGCGGAAGACGGCGTCGAGCGGCAGCCGGGCCCCCGGGTGCGGCGCGAGGCCGACGTCCCGGAGAAGGAGCGGCCGTTCATCCGCGGGCGCGCCGTCGCCCGCCCTTGCCCGCCCGGCGAGCAACGCCAGCACGACGGCCGCGAGCGGGGCGCGCCTCACCGCGCCGCCTCCTGGGCCACGAGGTCCATCGCGCGCTCGATCGGGATGTGGACCACGCCCGCCTTGCGGTCGACCCAGCCGTAGCCGTGGAGCTGCGCGTCCTCGGCGGCGCGGAGCGCCTTCAGGTCGAGCGAGGGGGCGATCTGGAGCCGCGGCTCGGGCGGGGCAGAGGGGAGCGCCTGGGCGACGGGCACGGGCGGCGGCAGCTCCTTCTGCCGCGCGCGCCAGAGCTCCCCCATCTGGAAGAAGAGGACCACCTGGATCACGGCCGCGAGGCCGACGAGCCCCGCCCCGAGCAGCAGGATCGTGCGCACGCTGACGTCCCGGCCCTCGTGGCCGTGCTCGACCGTTTCAGTGTCCATGGGCCGCCATCGCTTGCTCGACCAGCGGGTCGTTCCCCGGCACGAGCGCGAGCCCGCGGAGCCGGCGCGCGAAGGCCGCCAGCCAGAGCCCGCCGACCGCCAGCGGCGTCACCACGTAGAGCCAGTGGAAGCCCTCCGCCCCGCGCATCCCCGGCAACACGAGCCAGTAGTCGTCGACGAGGCGCATGAAGAGGATGAGGATGGCCACGCCCGCGAGCGACACTGGGTTGCGCTTGACGGCGCGCTGGAGGAGGAGCGCGAAGGGCAGGGCGAAGTGCGCGCCGATGAGGAGGAGCGCCACGGCGAGCCAGCCCGGCCGCTCGCGCACCAGGTACCACGTCACCTCCTCCCGGATGTTCGCCGCATAGATGAGCATGAACTGCGAGAACGCCAGGTACGCCCAGAGGAGGACGAAGGCGAGCATCAAGTTGCCGAGGTCGATGAGATTGGGGGGGTTGATGAGGCGCCCGAAGGGCTGCCGGTCGCGCAGGAGAATAGCCATGGTGATGGTGAACGCGAAGCCGGTCAGCACCTGGCCGACCGCGAACATCATCGGATAGACGGTCGAGGACCAGTGCGGCTCGATCGACATGGCCCAATCGATGGACGCGAAGGTGATGGTGATGCCGTAGACGACGAGGCCCGGGCCCGCGAAGAGCCGGAA
>Ga0209056_10007451_pt1 | contig 11264 bp, 11 predicted proteins | sample GraSoiAngelo_114_FD_185876 | JGI IMG/M metagenome (GOLD analysis project Ga0209056, IMG submission 185876) | Grasslands soil microbial communities from the Angelo Coastal Reserve, California, USA - 14_0903_13_40cm (SPAdes) (version 2) | ecosystem: Environmental > Terrestrial > Soil > Grasslands... | reverse complement strand
GAACCAGAACATGGTGGCGGTGAGCAATCCGAGGACGGCAATCGTCGCGAGATAACCGAGCGCAGACAGCGGCGTGAAATGCCAGAGTGCGACGACCATCCAGTACAGCACGAACGCGTTGCTGACGAGGCCGTACCACCAGCCCCACCGAAACGCGGCGCGCGGATTCGATTCCGCCACGGCCTGTTGCACGAGCAGGATCGCGGGGATGATCGCAAAGAAGCTGAGTGGCGGAATGACGAACGGCGGATAGCTCAGGGTGAGCGCGATCGCTCCCAGGAGGACGAGCACCATCAGGCGACGGCGGCTCACAACAATATGTCGTGCCCTTCCTCGGACGACCGGTAGATCGCATCGAGCACGCGTTGCAGCGCCAGCTGATCCCGCGGCGGCGGTGCGTTCACGTCGCCCTTGATCACCGCCAGGAAGTACATCCACTCGGCGCGATACGACTGAATGAACTGGGTCTCGCGCCCGGTGGCGCCGGTCGGCGTGACGTCGACGGCCTGGCCGTGCTGCTCCTTGAAAATGCGCAGCGGCTGGATCATCGCCGACCCCTTCGCGCCGACGACGTCGAACCAGAAGCGCTCCCCCTCACCCAGGTGCCGCCAGCTCACATCGACCGTGATCGACACGCCATTCTCGCACACGATCAGCGCCGATCCCATGTCCTCGAGGGCGTCCTTCCCCGGCCGGGTCAGGTGCGCGGAGATGCGTTTGGGCGCCGGCCAGCCCGCGAGCCACATGCCCAGGTCGATGAGCGGCAGCCCCAGATCGAGCACTGCGCCGCCGCCCGCCTGCTCGCGCCGCAGCCGCCAGCTCAGCATCTGCCGGCTCGGCTGGAAGGTGTACCAGCCGCCGCGCACCGCCTGCAATCCGCCCAGATCGCCCCCGGCGAGAAACCCACGGACCGCCTGCACGTCGGAGCGAAAGCGATGGTTCATGCCCACCATCACCCGCTTCCCGTACTTGTCGCTCGCCGCCAGGGCACGCTCGACGCCCGCGACCGTCAGGGCGAGCGGCCGCTCGCAGAGCACATGCACGCCGGCGGTGAGCGCCGAGGTGACGTGGATCTCGTGGAGGTGGTTCGGCGTGCAGATCACGACGACGTCGACGTTGGCGTAGCGCAGCACCTCTTCGATGTCGTCGTAGGTGTCTTTCACCTCGAAGCGCGCGGCGAGCGCCTGGGCCTTCCCGACGTCGTTGTCGCAGATCGCCGCAACTTCGACACCGGGGAGCCGTCGCAATACCGGCAGATGCGCGACCTGCGCGATCGCACCGGCGCCGAGCACCCCGACGCGAATGGGGTCGTTCACTTCCTGCTCCCCGCTCCCTTCTCGCGGGTCCCGGGGAGTCGATACATGATCCCGGTCCGGAGACTCACGGTTTTCAGCCCGCTCGACAGCACCCCGCGCCCATCCACGGTGAAGCGCCAGGACGGAGCAAGATTGACCTCGACCCCCATCGTGCCGTTCAGGCCCGCCGTGATCACGTCGAGCGCATCTTCGACAAACGTGCCGTTGATCGCCGCGCCGCTCCCGTTGCGCACGTGGATGCTCACGCCGGTGCCGATGTACGTGGTCACGCCATGCCCCTGCGGCAAGACAAACTGGAAATCGACGTCGCCGATGATGTCGCTGAGCGAGATGCGGCCGAGATTGATGCTGTCGGGCGTGGATGGATTGACGATGCTGTCCAGCCGCCGCTCGAACCGCTCGCGCGCCTGCTGATCGAATTGCGAGTGGAAATACGACAGACCGAGGAGGAGGCGGACGCGCGGCGCGATGCGGCCATAGTCGACCCGCAGTCCCGCCACCGTCGCTCCCGTGAGGTCCGACGCCCCGAGGAGCCCCGCGTCGAACTGGAGCCCCGAGAAGCGGAGGTTGTCGTAAGAGAACTGGTTGAGGACGCCCTGGGCGGAAAGCTGGAATGTTGGAATGATGGAAAGAAAAAGCACGACCACACATTCCAACATTCCAACTTTCCAACGTTCCATCCTAGTAGATCCGTTCAATTTTCGTCCCCGGGAAGTACGTGGTTAGAATCGCGCGATAGTCCTGGCCCGCGCGCGCGCGGCCGATCGCTCCCCACTGACACATCCCCACCGCATGTCCCGCACCCGCGCCGGCGGCGACGAGGCGCGTGACTTCACCATTGGTCTTGGTCACCGTCAGCTGAAACGCGGCGCTCGAGAGCATGCGATCCGCGTCCGGGCGCAGCACCGAGCGGACGTCCGGCCCGGCAACCCGAATGTCGCCACGCTCGAACACGATGCGCAGCTCACCCACGCGCCCCGATCGCGTCGTCCGGCTCACCGTCACGTCCGTGATGCGCTGCAGCCCGTCGCCGGACAACGGCGTCACGGTGGGCAGCGTCCGCGACAATATAGCGCGCAGCTTCGAGGCGTCCCATTCTTCGCGCCACCGAAATCGCGGTGAGATGTCGCAGTAGTAATGGCCCCCTCCCCGGTCGTCGGACACCGGTCGCAGATAGGGACGCGTACGCGTCGTGGAGAACGCCTCTTCGACGCCCGCGGTGCTGAAGCCGCATGTCGAGTGGAAGTAGGCGTCGATCACGTCGCCGTCATACTCCAGCACCTGTCCCGCTGTTTTGCGGACGGCGTCCCAGACTTGATCGGTTTCCACCGCGACGCCGAGATAGACTTGATCGCGCGTATCGGCATAGGCGTCGAAGCCGAAGGCCTCCCAGCGACCGCGATTCTTGATGGCAAAGCTCCGGGACACGACGGCCTGCGCGAGCACGGCCGCCGTCTCGTCCGGCCGGCGTGCCCCGATTTCCGGCCCGACGACGCCGGCGATGTAGCTCTCGACGTTCACGCGATTCACGACCGTCACCCCGCCGCGACCCGACGTGATGTTGATGCGGCCGCGATAGCGGCGGCCGTTCGCGACCACGAAGCGGTTCTCCGTGACGTTCACGACGGCGATGCCGCGCAACGGCTCGGTCCGCGTGCTGTCGGGCTTCACCAGACGGAGACGCGAGGGATCCGCCGAATCGGGGAAGACGACCCAGCGGACGCCGGCCGGAATCGATCCCACCGGTGTGCCGCTTGTCGCGTCGCTGACGAACAGCTCGCCGCTCTCCGGTCCGCCGATCGACGCATTGGCCAGACCGACCGCGAGGCCAATCCGCAGCTCCGGCTCGCCGGCCGGCGGCTGGGGTGCGCCGCGTGGGGCCCGCGGGCACCCTGCCGTCGCGACGAGCGCGACGCTAGCGAGCGCGCGCTTCGCCCAACGCCGCATCGAGCTGCTCGATGGTGAAATCGATATCGGCCTCCGAATGCGCCGCCGAAACGAAGCCGGCCTCGAACGCGGACGGCGCCAGGAACACGCCGCGCGCGAGCGCCGCCTTGTGCCAGCGCGCAAACAGCGCTGTATCGGTCTGCTTGGCATCGGTGTAGTTGCGCACCGGGCCCGGCGTGAAATACAGACCCCACATGGATCCCGCGTGCCCCAGCGTGATCGCGACGCTGTGGCGCTGCGCGGCAGCCCGCAGGCCGGCGATCAGTCGTGCGGTCTTCACTTCGAGTGCCTCGTAGAAGCCTGGACGATCCGTCTCTCGCAGCGTGGCCAATCCCGCGGCCATCGCCACGGGATTGCCCGACAGCGTACCGGCCTGGTACACCGGTCCCTCCGGCGCTATCCGTTTCATCAGGTCGGCCCGTCCTCCGTACACGCCTACGGGAAACCCGCCGCCCACGATCTTGCCCAAGGTCGTCAGGTCGGGCCGCACGCCCAGCCGCTCTTGGGCGCCCCCCGCGGCCACGCGAAATCCGGTCATGACTTCGTCGAAGATCAACAGCGCCCCGTACTGGTCACACACCGCGCGCAGGGCGGGATGAAAGTCGGACTCGGGGCTGATGAATCCGGCATTGCCCACGTACGGCTCGACGATGACCGCGGCAATGCGTCCCGCGTGCTCACGAAAGAGGTCCGCGACCGACCGGGCATCGTTGAACGGCGCCGTCAGCGTGAGGCCGGCCAGTGCCGCGGGGACCCCCGGACTGTCGGGCAAACCCAGCGTGGCGACCCCGGAGCCCGCCTTCACGAGAAAGCCATCGGCGTGCCCGTGATAGCAGCCCTCGAACTTCACGATGAGCTCGCGGCCCGTGACCGCGCGGGCCAGCCGCACGCCGGCCATGGTCGCCTCGGTCCCGCTGTTCACGAAGCGCATCATCTCGAGACTCGGCATGCGCCGCCGCACCGCTTCGGCGAGCTCGACTTCCGCCTCGCACGGCGCGCCGTAGGACCAGCCGCGCGCCACGGCCTGTGCCACGGCGGCGAGCACTGCGGGATGCGCGTGGCCCAGGATCAGCGGCCCCCAGGAGCAGACGTAGTCCAGGTACTCGCGGCCGTCGACATCGGCGATGCTGGAGCCGTGGGCGTGCGCGACAAAAAATGGCGTCCCGCCGACTGCCCGGAACGCCCGCACGGGTGAATTAACGCCGCCGGGCAACACCCGTTTCGCCCGGTCGAAGAGCTCGCTCGATCGCGTCACGTCAGCGCGGCCGCCTGGAAATCGTAATCCTCGCTCGCCGTGATCCGCGCCCGCACGAAGCCTCCCGGTCTCGCCCATCCACTGTCCTGCAAATACGTGACGCCGTCGACATCATCTGCTTGCCATTTCACCCGTCCAACACCTGGTTGATCCACCAACACGTCGACTTCCCGTCCCACAAATCGCGCCAGCCGTTCAGCCGAGATGGCACGCTGTACCTCGACGATTTCTTCTAGACGATCTCGCTTGACGCCGTCTTCTACGTCGTCTTCGTATTGCATCGCCCGCGTCCCGTCCTGCGGCGAATAGGCAAACGCGCCCATGCGGTCGAACTGCGCCTCTTCCAGAAACGCGAGCAGGGCGCGGAAATCCTCGTCCGTCTCGCCGGGGAAGCCCACCAGGCATGTCGTCCGAATCGCGAGATCGGGAATGGCGCCGCGCAGCCACGCGAGCTTCTCCCGCAGCGTGCGCAGGCGCTCGGGGCGACGCATCCGCTCCAGCATGCGATCGGTGGCGTGCTGGATCGGCATGTCGATGTACGGCACGATCCTCGGGTTCCGCGCCATCAGCTGAACCAAACGCTCGTTGATCCCCGCCGAGTAGACGTACAGCAACCGAAACCACGGGACGGTCGTCTCGCGCAGCAGCGCCTCGAGCAGATCGGGCAGTTTCGGGCTCCCGACTCCTAGATCCCGGCCCCAGTGACCGAGATCCTGCGCGACGAGGTTGATCTCCTTCGCCCCCTCCGCCTCGAGCTGCTGCGCTTCGCGCACCAGGCGCGTCAGCGGCTCGGAACGGTGCTTGCCGCGCATCAGGGGAATGGCGCAGAAGGCGCACGTGTGGTCGCAGCCTTCGGAGATCTTGAGGTAGCGCACATGCGGCTGGTCGCCGAGGAACTGCCGCACGCCGGGATGCTCGGCGACCGGATCGGCGATCAGTCCCCGTTCTGCAAGCGCCGGAACGAGGTGGTGTAGTTCGGAGAACCCGAGAAACAAATCCACTTCGGGAATCTCAGTTTGCAGCTCATGCTTGTATCGCTGCACGAGACAACCGACCGCCACGACCGCCTTGACCGCCGCAGTGGTCTTGAGTTTTGCCGCGCCCAAAATCGCGTCGATCGATTCCTGCTTCGCGGCGTCGATGAACCCGCAGGTGTTCACGAGAATCACGTCGGCTGCGGGTAGCTCGGATGTGACGACGGCGCCGTGCCCGACCAGCTCGCCCACGAGCCGCTCCGAGTCCACCGTCGCCTTGTCGCAGCCGAGCGAGATGACGCCGAGCTTCATCCGCGGTAGTTCCCGAACCGGAGCTCGATGCCGAAATCCTGCGCGCGCAGGAAGGCGATGACTTCCTGGAGCTCGTCCTTGGAGGGGGCCGACACCCGGATCTCTTCGCCCTGAATCGATCCTTGAGCTTTTTTGAACTTTTTGTCCTTGATCGCCTTCACGATCGCCTTCGCTTTTTCCTGCGGGATCCCCTGCGTGAGCTTGATCTCGCGCCGCACGGTGTCGTTCGCCGCCGGCGTGATCACGCCGAGCTCCATGTTTTTCACCGGCACGCCGCGCTTGATCATCTTCGACTGCAGCACGTCGAACAGCGCTTTCATCTTGAAGTCGTCGTCGGCGATCAACGTCAGCGTCGCCTTGGCACGATCAAACGCGATCGACGCCTTCGAGCCTTTGAAGTCGTAGCGCTGGATGATCTCTTTCTGGGCTTGATTGACGGCGTTGTCGACCTCTTGGAGGTCGGCACCGGTGGAAACGTCAAACGATGCGGTGGAGGCCATAGGGCGGGTAATCTACCCGCCCCGACCCTAGGACAGGAAGCTTTCCAGCGCGCGAGCTCTGGAGACGTGACGGAGCCTCGCCAGCGCCTTCTCCTTGAGCTGCCGGACCCGCTCGCGCGTGATGCCGAGCTGCGAGCCGATTTCCTCGAGCGTCATCGGCTCCTGCCCCTCGAGCCCGAAGTAGAGCCGCAGAATGCGGGCCTCGCGCTCCTTCAGCGTCGCCAGCACCGACTCGATCGATTCGGTGAGGGCGTGCTCGAAGATCTCGTCGTCGGGACCCGGATTCGTCGTGTCGGGCAAGTAGTCGAGTAATTTGTTGTCTTCGCCGGGCGTGAGCGGAGCGTCGAGCGAGAGGTGCGCCTGCGAGATCGACAACGTCTTGGCGACTTCTTCCTCGGAGATGTCCATCCCCTCGGCGATCTCTTCGACCGTCGGCTCGCGCCCCAGCTCCTGGAGCAGCGACGCCGAGCGCTTGCCGATCCGGTGCAGCGTGCCCGCGCGATTCAGCGGCACGCGCACGATGCGCGACTGCTCGGCGAGCGCCTGGAGGATCGCCTGGCGAATCCACCAGACCGCGTACGAAATGAACTTGATGCCTTTGGTTTCGTCGAACTTGTGGGCGGCGCGGATCAGGCCGAGGTTGCCCTCGTTGATCAGGTCGGAAAGCGAGACGCCCTGATTCTGATATTTCTTGGCGACCGACACGACGAACCGCAGGTTGGAGCGGACGAGCTTGTCCAGCGCCTCCGGATCCTGTTGCTTGATCCGCTGCGCGAGCGTGACTTCTTCCTCGCGCGTAATCAGCGGGTACTGGCTGATTTCCCGCAAATACTGATCCAGAGATCCCTCGTCAAATGATGCGCGCTTCGCCGTATTCAGCTGCATGGGGTGGTCACTCCTCTCGAGGAAGCTACCACTCTAGTGAATCAGCGAACCGAGCCGGCTCCACCGAATGTCGGTCAGCCAGGGGAGCGCGTCGCGCGTTCCCCGGTCATAGCTGAAATAGACGACGAGCGGGCGACCCTTCACCGCGCTCACGTCGACAAACCCCCAGTAGCGCGAATCGGCCGAGTTGTCCCGGTTGTCGCCGAGGACGAAATACTTGTCCATCGGGACCCGCAGCGGACCCCAGGTATCGCGCGTCGGGTGATAGCGGCGACGCTGTTCCGTATCGCGCCGCACCAGATACTCGCGCTGCCAGTTGAACTCGGGATCGAATCCGTCGTGCAGGGGATCGACGCGCTGCACGTACGGCTCCTCCAGCGTGCGGCCGTTCACGTACACCTGCCCCAGCCGCATTTCGACGACGTCGCCCGGCACGCCGATCACGCGCTTCACATAGCTCAGCGTCGGGTCCTTCGGATAGGCGAAGACGATCACGTCGCCGCGGCGCGGCGTATTGAAGCCGGGCAGCCGGGCGTTGGTGCCGGGTATCTGCGCGCCGTACACGGCTTTGTTCACGAACAAGAAATCCCCCGCCAGCAGCGTGCGTTCCATACTGCCCGAGGGGATTTGAAATGCTTCGAGAAGGAAAGTGCGGATGATGAGAAACAGCACGAGCGCCATACCGAGCGAGCGCATCCAACTGTCGAACCAGCGCGACAATACGGAACGTCGCGATGATGGAGGCGACGGGAGCCGCGGGGTGTCAACGCCGTTTCCAGCGGGTGGGGCTCCCAAGTCAAGCATGTGACTTATCTTAGCAATGGGGCCCGCACGGCGCAACGGTGACACCCCATCCGCGGGGCCCAGCCCATTGCCGCACTCTGACTCGGAATTCAGAAACGGGGTCCGGGTGACGCACCCGGGCGGCGAGACACCCCACCCGACCTTCTCGCTCGATGCGAAACCATGTGACCGTCGTCTCCGGCAGCGCGTCGAGCGCGTCACGTTCGAGGATCGCCCCGCCCGTCGCGAGCACCACAACCACCGACTCGTACGGCATGCCCTGACGCTAGCCGTCCGCTGGTGATCGCCGTCACCATTCTGTCGCGGGTTGGGGCTCAATAACGCGGCAGCGTCGGATCGACCTCCGCCTGCCAGCGCAGGATCCCGCCCGACAAATTCGCAACGCGGGCGAAGCCTGCATCGGCAAGATGCGACGCGGCCGCCCGGCTGCGACTGCCGCCCTTACAGTACACGACAACCTCCCGATTCCGATCGAGCGTCTGGACCACGTCGGGGAGCGTCGCCAGCGGTACGAGCCGCGCGCCGGGAATCCGCGCGATGTCCCATTCGAATTGTTCGCGCACATCGATCAGCTGCAGATCCTCCTCACGCGCCAGCCGGCTCTGGAGCTCGCGCGGCGTGACCTCGACGAACCCTCCGACCGCCCGGGGCTCCGCCTCCGCCGCTCGCACGCCGCAGAATTGCTCGTAATCGATGAGCGTCTGGATCTCATGCGTCCCGCACGCGGGACACGTTGGGTCCTTCCGAACGTTGACCGTGCGGAACTGCATGCCGAGCGTGTCGATGAGCAGCAGACGGCCCGCGAGGGGCTCGCCCACGCCGACGATCAGCTTGATCGCCTCAGTCGCCTGAATCGTCCCCACCAGGCCCGGCAACACGCCCAGCACGCCGCCCTCGGCGCAGCTCGGCACGAGGCCCGGCGGCGGCGGTTCGGGAAAGAGGCAGCGATAGCACGGACGGTCGGGCAGCGCAAAGACCGACGCCTGACCCTCGAAACGGAAAATGCTGCCGTAGACGTTTGGCTTGCTCAGCAGGACGCACGCATCGTTGACGAGATAACGCGTCGCGAAGTTGTCGGTGCCGTCCACGACGATGTCGTAGCCGCTGAGAATGTCGAGCGCGTTCTTCGACGTAAGCGCGGTCTCGTACGTCTCCAGCCGCACATGCGGGTTCACGTCGGCGATGCGCTCCCGCGCCGAGAGCAGCTTGGGCCGGCCGACGTCCTTGGTGCCGTGCAGGATCTGCCTCTGCAGGTTCGTGACATCGACGTTGTCGAAGTCCACAAGACCGAGCGTCCCAACGCCGGCTGCGGCGAGATAGAGCGCCGCGGGGGAGCCGAGCCCGCCTGCACCGATGAGCAGAACCCGGGCGGCTTTCAGCTTTTCCTGACCCGGAACGCCGACGTCCGGGAGAATGAGGTGCCGGCTGTAGCGCACCAGCTCGGCCTGGGCGAGAGTCGTCATCGCTCAACCTCCCGCGATGGCCGGGACGACGATGATCTCATCGCCGTCGCGCACGCTCGCCGCAAATCCGCCCTGGAGTCTGGCGTCGTCGTCGTTCACATAAAACGTGACGAAGGGATACGGCTTGCCCTCGCCGTCACGTAACCGTGGAGCCAACCCTGGGAATCGCTCCGCAACGTCGGCGACGACATCGCCCAAGGTCGACCCGTGTGCTTCGAGAGACCGCCGCCCGTCGGCGAGTTTCGCCAGCACAGCCGGCAGTTGGAGTGTGACGCTCATGATATCTCCGTCGAAACTGGTTGAACTGTTTGCGGAATGTTGGTCACCGTGGCACCCGCGACGGTACTCGAGCACTTGATCAGTTCGGCCTCGATGCCGATCTCGCGCCACGCCGCGATCATGGCGGCACCGACGGCAGCGGACCGCTCGCGGGGCGCGATCGCAACGATTGCAGAGCCGGCGCCCGACAACGTGGCGCCGAACGCCCCGGCGTGCTGCGCCGCGGCGACGACCGCATCGTAGCCCGGAATCCGCCCGCGCCGGAACGGTACATGCAGCACATCATCGAGCGCGGCGCCCAGTAGTACGCCATCGCCGGTCGCCAGACCCTGCACGAGCGCCGCGGCCCGGCTGGCCGCAACGACCGCATCGCTGTGGGGCAACGTGTGTGGCAGCGCGGCGCGCGCGGCTTTCGTGTCATTCGGAAATGGCGGCACCGCAATCAGCAGCTCGATCGCGGGCGAGACACGCAGCGACGAAGAGACCAATCCAATCGGCGTGTGGACGCTCAACACCGCGCCCCCGTGAATTGCCGGCGCCACGTTATCGGGATGACCTTCGATCGTTGTAGCGATCTCGAGGATTTTGGCGCGAGACAGACCCAGCTCGAGCGCCGCGTCCGCGAGCAATGCGCCTGCCACGATCGCCGCCGCCGATGACCCGAGCCCACGGCCGACCGGAATGTCCGACACGGCCTCGATCGTCGCGCCCCCCCCGCCCCCCCCCGTCCCTGTGGGCGATGCACCGCCCGCGGCGCACGCGGCGCGAAAGCCGCGCGTGAAGAGATCCTGATCCGCCCGGACGCGGACGGCGCTCAACGTGCCGCGGCGACGGATCGAGATCCCAGTTCCCCCCAGCGTGACCGACGCGACGAGCCAGCGGTCGACCGCGATGCCAATACAATCAAAGCCGGCGCCGAGATTGCTGGAGCTCGCCGGCACGCGAACGCGCGCGGTCATGATTCGGCGCCCTTCACCAACGCGCGCACTTCGGCAACGCGTGGCGCGATGAGCGGTGCCGCCGGCAGGACCGGGGCAACGGCGTCGATCGTCTTTAGGCCGTTCCCCGTGATGCACAACACGACTTCGTCATCGGCAGAGAACCGGCCTTCGGCCGCCAGCGCCAGCGCCGCGCCGACCGTGACGCCGCCGGCCGTTTCGGTGAAGATTCCCGCCTCCTCCGCCAGCAGCCGGATCGCCGCGACGAGCTCCGCATCCGACACCGCGGCGGCCCAGCCCCCTGATTCCAGAATCGCACGCTTGGCGAACAAGCCATCGGCGGGATTCCCGATCGCGATCGATCGCGCGATCGTCTGCGGGACCACAGGCGTGATGGTGTCGGCGTTGTCGCGCACCAGCTGCACGATCGGCGCGCAGCCCGCGGCCTGGGCGCCGAAGATCCGCGGCGCGCCGCCGCTTACGAGACCGGCAGCGCTGAATTCCCGGAACCCTTTGCGCAGCTTCGTCACGAGCGAGCCGCCGGCCATCGGCGCGACGACCGCCGTGGGGAGGCGCCAACCCAGCTGCTCG
>Ga0209056_10007450_pt1 | contig 11264 bp, 9 predicted proteins | sample GraSoiAngelo_114_FD_185876 | JGI IMG/M metagenome (GOLD analysis project Ga0209056, IMG submission 185876) | Grasslands soil microbial communities from the Angelo Coastal Reserve, California, USA - 14_0903_13_40cm (SPAdes) (version 2) | ecosystem: Environmental > Terrestrial > Soil > Grasslands ... | reverse complement strand
TGACAGCGGCGACGTCGTCTCCGGTGGAAATTTTCACGGCGCGCCGCTCGCGCTCGCGTTCGATTATGCCGCGATTGCGCTCACCGATCTCATGAGCATCAGCGAGCGCCGCATCGATCGACTGGTGAATCCGGACAAGAGCGAAGGGCTGCCGGCATTTCTGGCGCGCAACGCAGGCTTAGAATCAGGTTTCATGATTGCGCATGTCGCTGCGGCCTCGCTGTTAAACGAAGCGCGTGTGCTTGCACATCCCGCCAGCGTCGACAACGTGCCCACTTCGGGTGGCAAAGAGGACCACGTGTCGATGGGCATGACCAGCGCGCTCAAATTGCGGTCGATTGTCGATCTTGCCGAGAATTTGTTCGCGATCGAATTGCTCGCCGGCGCCGAAGCGCTTGAACACCGCCACCCGTTGCGCGCCGGCAAAGGTGTCGAACGCGCGTTCGAACTCGTTAGGGAAGTCGCCAAACCGCTGACAGCAGATCGGGCACTCTCAGGCGACATCGCGCGAGTGGCCCAGAAGATTCGCGCCGGCGCATTCGATAATTTATGAGCGGGAAACGATCCGCCAGTCCGGCTCGGACCATTCGCGCGCCGCGCGGGAGCAACTTGAGTTGCAAAGGCTGGCATCAGGAAGCCGCGATGCGGATGCTGATGAACAATCTCGATCCGGACGTCGCAGAGAATCCGGACCAGCTCATCGTTTACGGCGGGACCGGTCGGGCGGCGCGGAGTTGGGATGCATTTGACGCGATCGTCCGCTCGCTCCGCGAATTGAAAAACGACGAATCTTTGCTTATTCAATCAGGCAAGCCCGTCGGAAAATTTCGAACGCACGACGAAGCGCCGCGCGTTCTGATCGCGAACTCGAATCTCGTTGGACAATGGAACAATTACGCCGAGTTCAACCGTCTCGAGCGTCTCGGACTGACGATGTACGGCCAAATGACTGCCGGCTCATGGGTTTACATCGGCAGCCAGGGAATCGTGCAGGGCACGTACGAAACCTTCGCCGCCGCCGGAAGAAAACATTTCGGCGGCTCGCTCGAAGGAAAATTTGTTTTAACCGGCGGTCTCGGCGGAATGGGCGGCGCGCAACCGCTTGCCGCTACCATGAACGGCGCCGTTTTTCTCGGCGTCGAAGTAGATCCGGTGCGAATCGAGAAAAGACTGAAGAGCGGTTACTGTGATAAGATCGCGCGCTCGCTCGAGGACGCGTTGAAGTTGATCGAAACAGCGCGCAAAGATCGACAATCGATTTCGGTCGGGCTGGTTGGCAATTGTGCCGATGTTTTACCGGAAATTGTGAAGCGCGGCGTCGTTCCCGATGTTCTGACCGATCAAACAAGCGCGCATGACGCGCTCAACGGCTATGTGCCGCACGGAATGCAGCTGGAGGACGCGCTCGCGTTGCGGAGAAAGAATCCGGACGAATACATCGAGCGCGCGATGCAGTCCATGGCGGTTCACGTCGAGGCGATGCTCGCGTTGCAAAAGAAAGGCGCGGTCACGTTTGATTACGGCAACAACATTCGCGCGCAGGCGCAGAAAGCCGGTGTTAAGAACGCATTCAATATTCCCGGTTTCGTTCCGGAATACATTCGTCCTCTTTTTTGCGAAGGTCGGGGTCCGTTTCGCTGGGTCGCATTGAGCGGCGAACCGGAGGACATCGCGCGCACCGACAAACTCGCGCTCGAATTGTTTCCTGAAAACCAAACGCTCGCGCGCTGGATGAAACTCGCAAAAGAGCGAATCCATTTTCAAGGATTACCCGCCCGGATTTGCTGGCTTGGCTACGGTGAGCGCGCTGAATTTGGTGTCGCCATGAACGAGCTTGTTAAACGCGGCGAAATCAAGGCGCCGATTGTGATCGGACGCGATCATCTCGACGCCGGATCGGTCGCGTCGCCCAATCGCGAAACCGAAGGAATGATCGACGGTAGCGATGCCATTGCTGATTGGCCGTTGCTTAACGCGCTCATCAACACCGCGGCGGGCGCATCCTGGATTTCGATTCACAATGGCGGCGGCGTCGGCATCGGTTACTCGCAACACGCAGGAATGGTCGTCGTCGCCGACGGCACCGATAACTCCAAGCGCCGTCTCGAACGTGTCTTGACCAGCGATCCCGGAATGGGCGTTCTCCGCCACGCAGACGCCGGTTACTCGCGCGCTATCGATTTCGCGGCGAAACAGAAGATTGACACCCCGATGCTGCCAAAGCCGCGCGATTGAGCATGGAAAAACTAATCGAGTGCGTGCCGAATTTTTCGGAAGGGCGCGACGAGAAGATAATTCGGCAAATTACCGATGCCATTAAGTCGGCGGACGGCGTTTCGCTGCTCGATGTCGATCCTGGCGCGACGACGAATCGCACAGTAGTGACTTTTGTCGGGAGTCCGGAAGCAGCGGTGGAGGCGGCCTTTCGCGGGATTCAGAAAGCGTCGGAATTGATCGACATGCGCAAGCACAAGGGCGCGCATCCGAGGATGGGCGCGACCGATGTTTGCCCGTTCATTCCGGTGAGCAACGTCAGTTGGGAAGAAGCGATCGAATGCGCCAACAGGTTGGGGAAGCGTGTCGGCGAAGAATTGAAGATCCCCGTTTATCTCTACGAAAAGGCAGCGAAAGATAAGTCACGATCGAATCTCGCGGTCATTCGCGCCGGCGAATACGAAGGTTTTGCCGAAAAAATCAAAAAGCCTGAATGGAAACCGGACTTTGGTCCGGTGAGGTTAAACGAGAAAGCGGGCGCGACCGCGATCGGCGAATACGAAGGTTTTGCCGAAAAAATCAAAAAGCCTGAATGGAAACCGGACTTTGGTCCGGTGAGGTTAAACGAGAAAGCGGGCGCGACCGCGATCGGCGCGCGAGAATTTCTTATCGCTTACAACGTCAACCTGAACACAAAATCGGTGCGACGCGCCAACTCGGTCGCGTTCGATGTTCGCGAACAAGGAAGGTTCAAAACGGAAGATGGCACGCCTTCGGGAAAAAAGGTTCTCGATGCAAACGGCGAGCCGGTCCGCGTTCCAGGAATGTTGAAACACGTGAAGGCGATCGGTTGGTTTGTGAAGGAATATGGCATCGCCCAGGTGTCGATGAATCTGACGAACATCGAAGAAACGCCGTTGCACGCGGCGTTCGATGCCTGCTTAGAAACAGCGAGCAAACGCGGCCTCCGTGTCACCGGCTCTGAAATTGTCGGCATGGTTCCCAAGAAATGTCTCACTGACGCGGGCCGTTATTTTTTGCGGAAACAGAAATGGTCGGAAGGCGTTTCGGAGGAAGAGCTGATCGATATCGCAATCCGCTCGATGGGCTTGAGCGAATTGAAACATTTCGATCCGAAAGAAAAAGTGATTGAATTGAAGATTGAATCCGATTCGAAATCCCTGGTGAAAATGAATCTGCGCGAGTTTTGCAATGAGACCCTGAGCGATTCGCCCGCGCCAGGCGGCGGCTCGGTCGCGGCGCTGATGGGCGCCCTCGGCGCGTCGCTTGGCGGGATGGTGGCGAACCTGTCGGCCGGAAAACGCGGTTGGGACGATAAGCTCGAATATTTCAGCAAGTGGGCGGTAAAAGCGCAGCAACTCAAAGACGAACTGCTCGCACTGGTGGACGAAGACACCGCAGCTTTCAACAAAGTGATGGACGCGTTCGCACTCCCGAAGCAATCGGCCGAGGAAAAAGCTGCGCGCACAACCGCAATTGAATCGGCGACCAAATACGCCGCGGAGATTCCGTTGAAAGTGATGGAGACCTCATCAAAATCTTACGAGCTGCTGGCGGAAATGGCGGAGAAGGGGAATCCGAACTCGATTTCAGATGTGGGCGTCGGAATTTGCGCCACTCGCGCGTGCATCGATGGCGCAGCGTTAAATGTTCGGATCAATCTCGCAGCGCTGCAGGATGAAAAGTTCAAATCTGATCTACAGAAGAAAGTCCGTAAGCTGCAGGCAGATTCAGAGTCCGAGTTCAAGAAGATCGATCAGATCGTGCAGAGCAAACTGACTTGAAGTCTCTCGCTCTTCTTCACGCGGCTGAGCTCGTCACGCTGGCGGGCCCGCAACGTCCGCGCATTGGCAATGAATTGTCCGGGCTTGGAATCATTCGCGACGGCGGACTGCTTATTCGCGACGGCAAGATCGACATCGTCGGTGCGAGCGACGAAATCGAAGAGGCAGCGCGTGACGCGGAGATTATCGATCTCGGCGGGCGGCTTGTGCTTCCCGGATTTGTCGATGCGCACACCCATCTAGTTTTCGCGGGAAATCGACTGGACGATTTCGAGCGCCGAGCACGTGGCGAAAGCTACGAACAAATTGCCAAGGCCGGCGGTGGAATTTGGTCAACGGTGGAGAAAACGCGTGCGGCGAGCGAGGCCGATCTTTTCGCGCAGGCGACGAAGCATGCCGAATGGTTTGTGAAATGCGGCACGACGACCGTTGAGGCGAAATCGGGCTACGGACTCACACTCGACGACGAGCTTAAGATTGTGTGCGTGATGCAGCGGTTGAATCAGGAAACGCCGCTCGAAGTTGTGCCGACATTTCTCGGGGCTCACGCGGTCCCGCGCGACCGTTCCGCCGGCGAGTATGTCGATCTTGTGATCAACGAAATGCTGCCGCGCGTTGCGAAAGAAAAGTTGGCCGAGTTTTGCGATGTATTTTGCGAGCGCGGCTATTTCGACGTCGAGCAGTCGCGGAAAATTTTGACTGCGGCAAAGAAGCTTGGACTCAAACTGCGTGGCCATGTCGACCAGTTGACGAATTCTGGCGGCGCGAAGTTGATGGCGGAACTCGGCGCCGCGACGGCAGACCACTTGGAGAAAACCGACGAGCAGGGGATAGCCGCGTTGAAAACAGCAAACGTGCAGCCGGTTTTGCTGCCGGGATCTGTTTATGCGCTTGGATCGACATCGTATCCGCGCGCTCGCGAGATGATTGAGGCCGGATTAGCGGTCGTGCTCGCGACCGATTTCAATCCGGGCTCGGCGCCGACTCCGTCGATGCCGATGGTTCTGTCGCTGGCATGCACGCAAATGAAAATGTCGCCGGCTGAAGCGATTACGGCGTCGACAATCAACGCGGCGTATTCACTAAACCGCGGCGATGCGATCGGTACGTTGGAGGCGGGTAAGGCGGCGAATGTCGCCGTATTTGACTGCGAGGATTATCGCGAGGTTGCCTATTGGTTTGGATTTCGACAGATGCACGCCGTTTACGTGCGCGGCAAACAAATCAGCTTCTGAATTGGAAGAACGAATGAAACGTCTGCTGATTCTAGCAATGTTCGCGTTTACTGTGTCGTGTCAGATGAAGAGCAATGACGGGACGGAAGAACTCATTAATTTGGAAAAAGACTTTGAGCAGGCAGTTGTCGCAAACGATGCCGAGGCGATCGGAAAATTCCTGGCCGATGATTGGGTCATCATCGATCCGGAAGGGAGCATTATCGACAAAGCGCATTTTCTTGGCGTGATCAAATCGGGCGCTTTAACTCATGAGATGATGGAGTCCGACGATATGAACGTCCGCACTTATGGAGATAGCGCGGTCGTCACCGCACCGACGCCGACGAAGGGGAAATTCGCGGGACAAGAGTTCACAACGCGCGAGCGGGCGACAGATGTTTTTGTGAAGCAAGGCGGCCGCTGGCAATGCGCGTTCTCGCAGCTCACAAAATTCAATAAGAAATAGCCGTGTAATTTGCACAGGGCATTGTGCGCCGGTAACGTCGTGCTCCCGATGAAAGTTCAAGTGGAAAAAAAACCGGAATCGATCTCGACTCTAAAGATCGAATTGCCGCCGGACGAAGTCTCGAAGGAATGGGACACGATTGCCAACAGTTTTGCGCGGTTCGCGAAAATTCCCGGTTATCGGCCGGGCAAAGCGCCACGGGCGGTGATCGACAAACGCTTTCGGAAGGAAATTCAGGACGAAGTTACAAAGAAGCTCGTCTCCAAGAGTTATCGTGAGGCGATCGAACAGAAACAATTGCGGGTCGCTTCGCTGACGAACTTGGAAGGGGTCCATTTCGGCGAAGACAAATCGATGCGGTTCCAAGCGACTGTGGTTACTGCGCCGGAGTTTAAATTGCCCAACTACAAAAATATTCCGGTCGAATTGCCGGACACGAAAGTAACGGAGCCCGAGATCGACGCGACACTGGAACGTTTGCGCGAACAAACGGCGGACTTTGTCGAGGTTCCTGAGCGCGCCGCGCAGATTGAAGATTTTGTGGTGATTGATTTTGAAGGAACAGTTGATGGCAAACCGATCAGCGAAGTTGCGCCGCAGGCGAGCAAGAATTTGCACGGCGGGAAAAAATTCTGGCTGCATTTGGCGGCGGGCAATTTTCTGCCGAAATTTTGCGAGCAGATCGTGGGTCAAAAACGGGACGAAACGCGGACGGTGACTGTCGATCTTCCGGCGGATTTTCTAGTCAAGGAATTGGCCGGGAAACAGGCGAGCTACACGGTCACACTGCACGAGATCAAAGAAAAAGTTTTGCCGGCGTTGGACGATGCGTTTGCGAACAAACTGCTGCCTGGAAAATCGCTGGCCGAACTTCGTCACACGATCGAACACGATCTCGAGCATGAGAAAGAGCATGAACTCGAGCGCGCGAAGGAGGCGCAGATCGTGAAATATTTACATGAGAAGATTCAGTTCGATTTGCCGCCGAGTTTGCTTCGCAACGAGACCAAACGGGCGCTGGCTGAATTGGTGCAGAGAAATCGGGCGCGCGGGATTCCCGACGAAATGCTGAAGGACAAGGAAAAGGAACTGATCGAGACCGCGGCCAGTGTCGCGCATCACCGCTTGAAAACGAATTTCATTCTCGAGCGCATTGCCGAGCAGGAAAAGATCGAAGTCAGGCGGGAAGATGTCGATCTTCGCATCCGGCAGGAAGCGCAGCATTACAATATTTCCGGCGATAAGATGCGGAAGGAACTCGAAGAACACGATGGACTTAACGCGCTCGCGGAACAGATTCTTCTCGGCAAGACTCTTGATTTCCTAAAGGCGAATGTTAGCGTCCAGCCGGTTTCGTAAGAACAAACTGCGAAGAAATGAGTGAACTTAGAGAAAATCGTTCCCAATCAGTGCTGGTGCCGATGGTGGTTGAACAAACTGGCCGCGGCGAGCGCAGTTACGACATTTATTCGCGCTTACTGAAGGACCGCATCGTTTTCGTCGGGACGCCGATTGATGATCACATCGCGAACCTCGTGATCGCGCAGTTGCTTTTTCTGCAGATGGAAGACTCGAAGAAAGACATCAACATCTACATCAATTCGCCCGGCGGTAATGTGACGTCCGGTCTTGCCGTTTATGACACGATGCAATTTTTGACCTGCGACGTGACGACGTATTGCCTCGGTATGGCTGCGAGCATGGCGGCAGTTCTGCTTTGCGCCGGAACAAAAGGAAAAAGGTTTGCGCTGCCGAATTCCGACATCATGATTCACCAGGTCTCCGGCGGGGCGCAAGGTGCGGCCAGCGATGTCGAGCGCCAGGTCGATTACATGTTCAAGTTGAAGAAGCGGTTGATCAAAATCATTTCTCAGCACACGGGCAAGCCCGAGGAGCAGGTGCGGCTCGATTCAGACCGCGATTACTACATGTCGGCGGCGGAGGCGAAGTCCTACGGCTTGGTTGACGAAGTGATCAAATCTCGCAAGGAAGTGAAAGGACTCGACGGCGCCCATTCGGTCGACCAGCCAGAACGAGGCTCCGGACGCAAATCGGAGGAATAGAAGCTGCTTTTTTAAGGGCAAATATGGCGCGCGCGACCAACCTCACCATGTGCTCGTTCTGTGGCAAGAGCCACGCCGAGGTGCGCAAGTTGATCGCCGGCCCTGGCGTTTATATCTGCGACAGTTGCATCAACGTCTGCAAAAGCATTCTCGACAAGGAACTGAACGAGGACGCGCGACGGCAGTCTTCCAACATTCGGGTTCCGAAACCGCAGGAGATCCGCCGCATGCTCGATCAGTATGTGATTGGGCAGGACGTCGCCAAGAAAACGCTGTCCGTAGCGGTGCACAATCATTTCAAACGCGTCTTGCAAAGCGCTCCGTCGACGGATTCTTCGGCGGCGTTTCAACCGGACCCATTGGCCGAAGTTGAAATCGAGAAGAGCAATATTCTCTTAATCGGACCAACGGGTTCCGGCAAAACGCTTCTGGCGAAAACGCTTGCCCGGATTCTCGATGTTCCATTCTGCATCGCGGATGCGACTACGCTGACGGAAGCGGGCTACGTAGGCGAAGACGTCGAGAACATCATCCTGCGTTTGTTGCAAAACGCGGATTACGACGTGAAGCGCGCCGAGATCGGGATCGTTTATATCGACGAGATCGACAAGATCGGCCGCAAGACCGACAACGTTTCGATCACGCGCGACGTATCGGGGGAAGGTGTGCAGCAGGCGTTGCTGAAAATTCTCGAGGGCAGCACTTGCAACGTTCCGCCGCAAGGCGGCCGGAAACACCCACACCAGGAATACATCCAGGTCAATACTGAGAAAATTTTGTTCATCTGCGGCGGCGCGTTCGTTGGCTTGGATAAGATCGTGCAAAAACGGATCGGCCAAAAAACAATGGGCTTCAGCAGTCCGACGCTCGAAGTGGAGGAAGCGTTGCGCAAAGAAGCGGTTCGTCACGTCGAGCCGGAAGATTTGCTAGCGTTCGGGATGATTCCGGAATTTATCGGTCGTTTGCCGGTGGTTAGCTCGCTCGACGCGCTGACGGAAGAGGAAATGGTCGCGATTCTGACCGAGACCAAAAACGCGATGATCAAGCAATACACCAAGCTGTTCTCGATGGAAGGCGTGCGCCTGACCGTGACGAAGGACGCGTTGCGCGCTCTCGCCGCGCAATCGGTCACGAAAGGCACTGGCGCCCGCGCGCTTCGTTCGATGCTTGAGCGGATCATGCTCGACATCATGTACGACGTGCCGAGCCGGGAAGATATAGCCGAAGTCACAATCAATCGCGCCGTGGTCGAGGGCAAAAAACTCCCGCTGATTCGCAAGAAGCAGGACAAAGACGCCGCTTAGCTCTGCGAAGCGCGCCGTGGCTTGCGTCGCGCAGAGCGCGACGGCTACAAATTGGCGATTGAACCTTCGACGCTCGCCACGGCGGAGCCCGTCCCGAGCAAAGGCGGGTTGGACGTTTGCTGTGTTCGCGTTGAGTTTCTGCAACTCGATGAGGACGATCCTTCTCAACACCGGCACCGAGCTTCTGGCGGGCGATGTGCACGACACACATCTGGCTTTCATTGCGCGCGAGATTTTTTCAGTTGGATTGCGGATTGCGGAACGAAGAACCGTTGGAGACGGGCCGGCAATCGGCGAAACGCTTCAGGAATTATTTTCGCGCGCGGAAATCATCTTTGTGACCGGCGGGCTCGGTCCAACGAGCGACGATATTACTCGCGACGTCACTGCTGAGTTGCTCGGATTGGAATTGCGCGAGGACGCCGAGCTGATCGAATCGCTGAAGAAGCGGCTTAAAGCGCGCGGCTTGAAATGGGTCTCGAGCATTGCACGGCAGGCTCAAGTCCCGGTCGGCGCACAAATTCTCCCAAACGAAAACGGAAGCGCGTCGGGATTGTATTTGAAAGCGGACATCAACCCGAAGACTCGTTCGCCGCACATCTTTCTTCTGCCAGGTCCACCGCGCGAGCTGCAACCAATATTTCGTGACTCGGTGAGGTCGATCTTGCGTTCGATCGTCAAAGGTCCGCCGCGATTTGAGCGCCGGTTTTATAAGATTGCGTCCATGGGCGAATCGTTGATCGAAGAAGCCATTGGCACAAAGATTCTCGCGATTCCGGGAGTCGAGCTCGGTTACTGCGCGCGACCGGGCGAAGTGGATGTGCGAATCATCGGCGAGCGCGCCGCGCTTGATCAGGCCGATCAAATCGTTCGCGCGCAGCTCGGCGACGCGATTTTCACTGCCAGGGATGAAGCACTCGAGGACGTACTGGTCAAATTGCTGACAAAGAAAAACCAAACGCTGGCAATTGCTGAGTCCTGCACTGGCGGACTACTTGCGAACCGGATTACGAACGTGGCCGGTGCCTCCGCGGTCTTGCTCGCGGGATATATTTGTTACGCGAACGAGGGCAAGATCGACATGCTCGGAGTCGATCCGAAATTAATAAAGGAGCGAGGCGCTGTTAGCGAACAGGTCGCAGGAGCAATGGCTGTGGGCGCGCGGAAGCGCGCCGGATCGACATATGCGCTGGCGACGACCGGAGTTGCCGGGCCGAGTGGCGGTTCGGAGGGGAAACCGGTCGGCACCGTTTACGTCGCGCTCGCAGACGACAATAACACGAAGGCTAAGAAACTATTTTTTCCAAGCGACCGCGAGACGTTTAAACAACTTGTCGCGCAGGCCGCGTTTGAAATGCTACGGCGAAAGCTGATTTAAAAATCGCCGACATCGACCGGCGTTCCGACTTTGGCATGATCGTAAAATAATTTCGCGCCGTCGACTGACTCGCGAATGCAACCGTGAGACGCCGGATAGCCAGGCAGAATCCCGATATGCATTCCGACGCCGTCTTCGGTCAATCGAAGAAACCATTTCATCGCCGCGCCGGCGAAATGGGTGCCGCTCGGCGCCGAATCAATTCGGGCGCTGACACCGCCGCGAACGATACGACCAGAACCGTCGACAAAATCACCATACAAAGTTGAATGATGATTTGGATCTTTCTCAAGCACGCGCATGTGACCTCGTGGCGATTCGTGTCCCCGTTTGCCGGATGAAACCGGCGCGTTCGCGACGATTTCCTCACCAATCATGAGATAAGCGCGCTGTTTTGGAATGGAAACCACGATGCGGGTATTTTCCGGCGTCGCTTGCTTAAGCAGGTCTTGGTTCACCTTCATCGGCGCTTGCTTTTGAATCAGCTCGCCGGGTTTCTTCATTTTTGGGCCGAACAATTGCGCTCTGGCTAATCCGGCGAGCGCGACCGCTGCCACGACGATGATTGTTGTCAGGCAAACTCGTTTCATGAATTTTCGCTATAGCTGTGAACGCGATTGAGCCAGCCCGGCAACCAACGGGCCTCGTGTCGTTCCGGCGGCGAATTCTGGACGCGGCGACGCAACATTGCAGCCGCGGAACTCGAAAATTCGCGCGCGGCGCTCGGACCATTTTCGCTGCCGTGCATTTGTTCGAGCACTTGCAGTAATCCCCAGCCTTCGCCGCGATAACGTTCGGTGTGCAAAACGCCTTCGCC
>Ga0209056_10007449_pt1 | contig 11265 bp, 12 predicted proteins | sample GraSoiAngelo_114_FD_185876 | JGI IMG/M metagenome (GOLD analysis project Ga0209056, IMG submission 185876) | Grasslands soil microbial communities from the Angelo Coastal Reserve, California, USA - 14_0903_13_40cm (SPAdes) (version 2) | ecosystem: Environmental > Terrestrial > Soil > Grasslands... | reverse complement strand
CACGTTCAGATCGCGGCCTACTTTCTGCGGATCAGCGTCGCGACCCTTGTAATGGAACACGGTGGTTCGCGCCATGACGCGCAGTTGACGCAGTTGTGACAAACTGTTGATGACGCCTTCGGTGACCCCGTCGCTGAGGTACTCGACATTCGGATCGCCTGTCGTATTGACGAAGGGCAGAATGGCTACCGAGTCAATCGCCTTAAACCCCTCCCACCGGTGGTTCGAAAGGGTGTCTGCGGCGACTTCATTTTATGCGGCCTTTCGCCCCCTGTTTCGCCTCGACCGCAGGTGGTCAGCCAGCATACCTTCTGACACCGCGCTCCCATGTCAGGAAAAGCTCTTGACCCCGTACCGTACTACGGGGTTTAGACTGGGTTCAGACAAGGGGGTGCGATGCAGTCACTCACCATCGGGCATCTTGCGAAGGAAACCGGGGTTAACCTAGAAACCGTGCGTTACTACGAACGGCGTGGTCTGCTACCCAAGCCGCCGCGTAGCGCATCTGGTTATCGACTATTCCCGGCAGAAGCCGCACGACGACTAAGGTTTATTAGACGCGCTCAAGAACTGGGCTTTTCGCTTAGAGAGATTCGGGAATTGTTGGCGTTGCGCGTTTCACCAAGAGCAAAGAGCACAGAAATCCGAGCTAGGGCAGAGGCAAAGATTGCGGACATAGAGGCGAAGATCACAACTCTTGAATCCATGAAGAAGACCCTTCATAAACTCACGAAGTCCTGTGCGGGCTGCGGCTCGACTACGGTATGCCCCATTCTTGAGAGTTTGGATAAGGAGGACGCATGAGTCGCATGTGGAAGCAAGGCTTGCTGGCGTTGCCCGGTGTGGGCGTTTCATTGCTCCCGAAGCTGGCTTGCCCATTGTGCTTGCCAGCCTACGCAGGTTTGCTGAGTTCGGTTGGTCTTGGGTTCTTAATATCTGCCGCCTACCTACTTCCTCTCACCGCTGGGTTGCTCGTGCTTGCGTTGGCGGCAATGGCATTCAGAGCGAGCAACCGTCACGGGTACAGCCCGTTTCTGCTTGGGTTGGTTGCAGCGGCGGGTGTCCTGTTAGCGAAATTTGTGTGGGAGTCAAAGCCCACCATGTACGGCGCAGTCGGACTATTGATTATCGCGTCGATCTGGAATGCATGGCCTCGTCACGTGACATCCGGGACGGCGGCAATCTGTCCCGACTGCTATGAGGAAAATAATGAACTTGGTCAAAGGAGCGTTTAAAACACTATGGGCACAAAGAAGAAAATCGAAATTTTCAGCGCAGGTTGTTCGACCTGCAAAGAAACGATTGAACTGGTCAAACGGCTTGCTGGTTCTTCGCATGAACTAGTGGTCCACGATATGCACAAGTCCGAGACAGCTACCAAGGCGAAGAACTACGGCGTCCGCAGCGTCCCTGCCGTTGTCATTGACGGGAAACTTGCTTCCTGCTGCGCGGGACGCGGTCCTAAAGAACATGTTCTGCGTTCTGCTCTTGCGTGAGGCTTAGGCAAATGCTAGCTCAGGGGTTCTGCTGCTCGACGACGAAGAACTCTCTGAGCCAGCCGGATATTTCATCACGAACCCTGCGAAACAACGGGGTTGCTGATCGGCTGGGGCTACCTTTCAGCGATTGAAACACTCTTCGCTACGCTTGCCCGCCTTTGCCAACGCATTTCAGTCACAACCAGACGTGACTCCGGTCACAGACCCATTGTTCTCGAACATCGCATGATGAAAAGCTATAATGATTGCTGTGACCAGAGTTCGAGCAGCCTTGTTGCTGAGCATTGTCCTCATGTGGGTGGCGACTCCCGCTATCGCATGCGTGCTCCCGGGCGCGACGCTTACGCCCGCTGAGCGCGAGTGTTGCCACCACATGGCTGAGCAGTGTGGTCAGGCTTCAATGCCTGCGAGTCATTCGTGCTGCCAAACTAAGAGTCACCACCCAGACGCTCTGCCACAAGTGAGCGCTTCAGTTCCGACACGGCACTTGACGTTCGGGGTAGCCGCAATTCAAGCAACTTTTGTAATCCCTGTGGCGAGCCCAGCATGGCTGGCTGTCTACCTCCATTCACCACCGCATCACGCAGATTCCTTGTCTGTTTCCGTTCTCAGAATCTAGACCACTCCTCCGCTTTGATCCCGTTGGTTTGTCCCCTGTTGTAGCGCACACGTTAGCGTGTCTGACAGGGCACGTGTCCTTAAGCCTGTTTTGTTGCGGAGGAGTCGATGAAAACCATCAAGATTCTTGCCCTGCTCGCGGGGCTGCTGTCATCTGTCTTTGCCAAGGCAGCGGATTCGTCCATTCCCAACCCCCTCGGCGCAGTGGAAGACCTGCTGAAGGAGGAACATCAACACGCTCGAAGCACCGTTCCACCAAAGAGCCTAGCTGAGTTCGAAAGCGAAGCCCTCGCCAGCAATCCTGAAATCCACCTCATGTCGCGCAGAATCGCGGTTGCCGAAAGTAAACCGAAGATCGCCGGATCACGTGAAGACCCAGCTTTCATGTATCGCGGCTGGGGCACACCCCTCCAGCGTCCTTGGGACTTGAACCAGACCCAGCACATGTTCATGTACAACCAAGCTTTGCCGGGACCGGGGAAGCGAGCATTGCGGGCAGAAGTCGCCGAGGGCGAGATCGAGGTCGCGAAGGCGCAACTCGAAGCCAAGAAGCGTGAGATCACCTCTCAGGTACGGAAAGCTTTCTACGATCTGCTGCGCAATCAAGATGAATTGATGTTGCACGACGAACAGGCAGCCATCGCACGCCAAGCTCTGGAGCAAGCCCGAATCAAGTACGTAGTCGGGAAGGTCCCCCAGCAGGATGTGCTCAAGGCGCAAATCGCACTCACGAAACTGGTCGAGCACCTCGTCATGTTGCAGCAAGAAGGCAGCATGGCGAGTTCGCGCCTAAATACGCTTGTAGGACGCGATCCCGCAGAACCCATCGCAGTCGAGGGAGAATACGCGCCTCCCGACACCATCCCCTCGCTCTTGGAACTTGAACGCGTGGCTCTTGAGAGCAGACCAGAACTCGCAGCGGCGTCAGCGGCAATCCACCAAGAAGAGTCGAGGAAGAAGCTGGCAGAAAAAGGCTACTCGCCCGATTACAACGTCAGCGCCGGATACATGCTGATGCCGGACGGTGCCCGATATAGGAACACATACATGGCGGAACTCACCGTCACGCTTCCGTGGCTGAACCGGGGGCGGCACGATGCTGAAATCGCAGAATCCCAAGCCCAGATCACCGAGGAACAAGCTGAATACGACTATCAACGGTCTGTCGTCTTTCAAGAGATTCAGGAGGCGCTTGTGCGGGCGAGATCGGCGAAACGTCTCGTAGACCTCTACCGCGACACGCTGCGTCCGCAAGCTGAAGCTTCCTTGAAATCGGCGGTCAGCGCTTACCAAACGGACCGCACCGACTTTCTGAATCTTCTCGATAGCCAGAACACGACGCTGGACGTGGAACTCGCTTACTACCGTTCGGTTTCCGAATTGGAATCGAATCTCGCTGATCTTGAACGTGCAACGGGCGCTCCCTTGAATCGGCGGGCAGCTTCACCGCCGAGACCGGACCGTTCTGATGTTTCTGACTTGTCCTTGGAGGTGCGGTGATGACAAAACGTGAAAAGCAATTCGTGTTGACTGGAATGCTGATTGGAATGGTTGTCGCTGCTGTGCTCTACGTTGTTAGCCGTCGTCTGCATGACAGCAGAGCAGGCGATCTCAATCTAGTCGTCGGTGCTCAGGCACAGGGTAGTGAGCCTGCTCCTTCCTCCAGCGTGTCCGAAAGGGCTAGCGGTGAGGCGGTATCCACACTCCAATTGAATGATCAAGAGCAGCAGCAGATCGGCGTTCAGACCGCCAAGGTGGAGCACCGGAACCTCCGACGAACCTTGAGCGCCGTTGCTCTGGTCGAACAGCCGGAGACGGAGCTCGCTACTGTTAGCGCCCGCGTCAGCGGACGCATCGACAAGCTGTTCGTCGATTTCACCGGGCAGCCCGTGCGCCGGGGTCAGGAGATCGCTCTGATCTACAGCCCCGAAATCTTCAGCACCGCCGAGGAATACAGGCTTGCGTTGGAAAACCGCAAACGCCTTGGCTCCGGCGCTGAGCCGCAGGCAGTCTCCGGTGCGGAAGACCTCGTGGCTGCTGCCCGCAGACGGCTAGAACTTTGGGGATTGACCACGCAGCAGATTGACGGGATCGCGAGTTCTCCGAAGCCTCAGATTGACCTGCCGATCTACTCCCCCGCGAACGGCATTGTGACTGAGCGCAAAGTAACTGAAGGGCAGTACGTGAGCGCGGGAGAATCGCTGTACACGCTCTCCGACCTGAGCACCGTGTGGGTAAAAGCAGAGCTATATCAGCCCGACATTGCCACGATTCGGATTGGTCAGCCCGCTGAAATCAGTTGGGACGCGCTCAACGGCATCACGCATGGGCGTGTTGCGTTCGTTAATCCAATGGTTAACCCACAGACGCGGACAGCCTCGGTACGGATACAAGTTCCCAACTCGAAGATGCGCCTTCGACCCGGCATGTTCGTGAACGTCAAGTTCGCAATGCCCGGAGGCAACGACATGCTGGCAGTGCCCAGATCGGCTGTGGTCGATACAGGCACACGCAAGATCGTGTACGTGTCCACAGGGAACGGGAATTTCGATGGCCGAGAGGTTCGTCTGGGACAGCCTTCCGACCAATACTACCCAGTTCTGGCTGGGCTAAGAGCAGGAGATCGAGTAGTCACCCAAGGAAATTTCCTGATCGACTCCCAAACGCGAATCACTGGAGGAATGACGGGACTGTTCGGAGGCTCGAAGCAATATGAATCTGGACAAGCGGCGATCTCGTCGACAATCCAGTTTCGATTCAGCGCAGACCCCGCCTCCCCAAAAGGCGGAAGCAACGCGACGGTTCATGTCATCGTGCTGGATGCTTCGGGGAAACCCATACCAGACGTGGCAGTCAAAGTGGCGCTCGTCATGCCAGCGATGCCAGCCATGAACATGCCTGAGATGCGCTCCCCGGCTGACCTGAGTTGGGATGGAACGCAGTACACGGGGACTGTGAAGGTTCCGTCCTCAGGCGCATGGAATGTCGAGATTGAGGCTCGACGCGATGGGCAGGTGCTAGGAACGTATCGCTCGCGCTTGGTAGCGCGATGAGGAGACACTGCGATGATCAACCGACTGATTGAATTCTCATTGAAGAATCGACCGCTTGTCCTCATCGCCTACCTGATTCTGGCAGCGTGGGGCTATTGGGCATTGTTGAAGACTCCAATCGACGCCATTCCTGATCTCAGCGAGAACCAAGTTATCGTGTATACAGACTGGTCGGGGCGCAGCCCGCAAGAGGTGGAGGATCAGATTACCTATCCGCTCACCACCAACTTGCAAGGTCTGGCTGGCGTCAAGAACGTGCGCTCTTCTTCGGCGTTCGGCTTCTCGATGATTAACGTCATCTTTCAGGATGATGTTGACCTTTATTTCGCTCGCACCAGAGTCTTAGAACGGCTGAACCTTGCTTCGAGTTTTCTCCCTGAGGGCGTCGTGCCCGTGCTTGGTCCTGACGCCACAGGTGTAGGGCAGGTGTTCTGGTACACGGTCGAAGGTCCCTACGATGGCGGCACGCTGCATTCACTTCAGGATTGGTTCATCAAATATCAACTCAATTCCGTCGCGGGTGTGGCTGAGGTCGCCAGCATCGGGGGTTGGGTTCGCCAATATCAAATCGACGTAGACCCAGCCAAGCTTCGAGGCTACAACATCCCGCTGGGCACGCTTGTGGCAGCCGTACAGCGTAGCAATACCAATGTCGGGGCTAAGGTTTTGGAGGTAAACGACACAGAAGAGGCAGTACGCGGCGTTGGTCTAATCAACTCCGTCGACGACCTCAACAACATTGTGCTCACGGCAAGCGGGGGTGCGCCTGTTTACATCCGCAATGTCGCCGATGTTCACCTCGGTCCTGAGTTTCGCCGGGGCGTCCTGGACAAGGCTGGGAGAGAGGTCGTTGGTGGCGTGGTCGTAATTCGTAACGGAGCCAATGCACTGGAGATCATTGACGCGATCAGGCAGAAGATCAAGGCACTAGAACCGGGGTTGCCGAAGGGTGTTCACATCGTCCCCTTCTACGACCGCAGCGATCTCATTCGACATTCGGTCGATACACTCAAGACAGCGCTGATCGAGGAAATTGTCCTAGTCACGCTCGCCCACGTACTTTTCCTGTGGCACTTCCGCAGCATTCTGATCGTCACGCTGCCCTTGCCTCTCGCCGTGCTTTGCTCATTTCTCTTTATGCACTATGTCGGCATCTCGTCAAACATCATGTCTCTCGGAGGGATTGCAATTGCCATCGGCGTGTTGGTGGATGCGGGAATCGTGATGACCGAAAACGTTCTCCGACGAGCCGAGCAATATTACGAAGCGCACGGAGAATACAGGTCTGCTATCGAGCAGATCACGTTGGAAGCAGCCAAGATGGTAGGGCGGCCGATTTTCTTCGCAATGGCTATCATCATTCTGGCGTTTGTGCCTGTCTTCGCACTAACAGGAATGGAGGGAAAGCTGTTTCATCCCTTGGCATTCACCAAGACTTTTGCGATGGTAGGCTCGACGCTTATCGCAGTCACCCTCGTGCCCGTCCTGTGTACCTTCCTCATCCGTGGCAAGCTACACCGCGAGGAAGACAATCCCCTCATGCGCGGGCTCCGTGGTCTCTACAAGCCAACTCTGAATTGGGCACTGCGACATCGCCTCCTGACTCTCGGCGCTGCGGTAGTCGTTTTCGTTAGTGCGGTGTTGCTGGCGACGACGATTGGCTCAGAGTTCATGCCCCCTTTGAACGAAGAGACCGCACTCTTTATGCCGATCACCGACCCAAGCATCTCGCTTACGAAGGCAGGGCAGATTTTGCGCTGGCAGGACAAGGTCATCGCGCAAGACCCGCTGGTGGAGAGCGTGGTCGGAAAGATTGGGCGAGCCGAAAGCTCCATTGACCCTGCACCCGTGAACATGACGGAAACCGTCATCGTGTTCAAGCCCAAGAATCAATGGCCTTCGGGAACAACCAAGGAGACGATTCTGCAACGTCTGGATGAAAAGCTGCGTATGCCGGGGGTGACCAACATCTGGACGCAGCCAATTCGCAACCGAATCGACATGCTCTCAACCGGAATCCGCACGCAGGTCGGCGTCAAGATTTTCGGCAGCGATCTCGCCACCATTGAGCAGAAGGCAGAAGAGATCGAAAGAGTTCTGCATCAGGTTCCGGGGGCGGTAGACCTGTATGCAGAGCGGATCACGGGGGCTCCCTATCTTGAGATCGAAACCAACCGCGAGGCTGCCGCTCGCTACGGCATCAATGTCGGCGAAGTGCAGGATGTCATCGAGACTGCCATCGGGGGCAAGAATCTCACGACCGTGATTGACGGTCGGCAGCGTTTGCCCGTAAGGGTTCGCTACGCCCGCGATTTTCGGGAAGACCCCGATGCACTGCGTGGCGTGCTGGTGACGACGTCAAACGGAGCCCAGATTCCACTGGGTGAGGTAGCGGACATCCGGCTCGTCATGGGACCAAGCATGATTTCCAGCGAAAATGGGTTGCTTCGTGGCACCGTCCTTATGAATGTCCGAGGACGTGATGTGGGGGGCTTTGTCGCCGATGCTCAACGCGCCGTGGCCCGCCAAGTCAAAATGCCTCAGGGCTACTACATCGAATGGAGCGGACAATATGAAAACGAGATCAGCGCCCGGAAGCGACTCGAACTGGTCATCCCAATCGTGTTTTTGATCATCTTCCTGCTGCTCTACAAGACCTACAACTCGTTCAGGGAAGCTTCCCACGTGATTCTAGCTGTGCCTTTCGCATTGAGTGGCGGCGTCTTCTTGTTGAAGTTGTTGGGCTATAACTTCTCGGTTGCGGTGTGGGTGGGGTTCATTGCCCTGTTCGGAACCGCAGTACAGACTGGCGTTGTGATGGTGATCTATCTGGAGGAGGCAGTCGCTCGCAAGAAAGCCGCTGAAGGAACGCTAACCGTTGCAGGCTTGCGAGAAGCCGTGATCGAGGGAGCACTTTTACGTTTGAGACCGAAGGTCATGACCGTATCGACCATCGTGGCGGGTCTGCTTCCAATCATGTGGTCAGCCCGAACCGGGGCGGAAGTTATGAAACCCCTCGCTACACCCGTGCTGGGTGGCATGGTGAGTTCTCTCCTGCACGTCCTGATCGTCACCCCTGTCATCTTCACTTGGTTGCGGGAGCGAGAGATTAGGCAGAAATTGTAACGTGCCAATAATGTCAGGAAGGGAGCCACAAGGGTTGTCTGACCTGTGCTCTTGACTCTGGACTGCGCTCCAGATTGTATGATCTTGTCATGTGGACAAACCACCAACCCGCGAGCACGGCGATGCAGATCGGCGAGGTCGCGAAACGCACTTCGCTAACCGTAGACGCGATCCGATTCTACGAGAAGCGTAGGCTCTTGCCCAAGGCGGTCCGCAGCGCAGGTCGGTTCCGATTGTACGGACAGGGCACCATCGAGCGACTTCACTTCATCCAGCAAATGCAGGGACTCGGCTTCTCATTGCGCGAGGTCAGGGAATTGATCCAGCTTCGAGAGGGGAAGGCGGATGCCTGCGAATCGGTAAAAGAGTTGCTAAGAGCAAAACTGATCGACGTCGGGGCGAAGCTGCAAGAGCTACGGCATCTGGAGTCGGAGCTAGAAATGGATTTGCGAAAGTGTAACCGCGAATTGAACCATCGGCGGCGGCACGCAGCCTGCGCTTGCCCTGTGCTCGAAGAGGTGGCAGGGGTGAGTCAATGAGGATTGAGATTCTGTACGTCCCCGGCTGCCCGAACTACCAGCCTACGTTCGAGAGACTTCAAGCGGTCTTGGCATTCGAAGCGGTGAAGACTGGAATTCAGGGGATACCTGTGACCACCGAAGTTGAGGCGAAGGCTCTGTTATTCCCCGGCTCTCCCACCGTTCGCGTCAACGGTGAGGATGTCGAACCACATCAGACGAGCGTACCCAGCTTAGTGTGTCGCCTATATGCAAATCGGAGCGGCATTCCGTCAGAGGAGTTGCTGCGGGCAGCGATTTCAGATGCGAAGAGGAGGAAGTGAAAATTCGCATGCGAGTGGCAGAACGAGCAACGCCTGTGGCAGCAGTGATCGCTGCGCTAGCGACTCTAGCTTGTTGCTTACCCCTTACCTTTCTGGGAGCGCTGGGGCTAGCGGGAGCGAGCGTCCGGTTGCAGTCAGCACGTCCTTGGTCGCTCGTCAGTGCAGCCATCCTGCTGGGCGTCGGTTTCATTCAGTTGTACGTTCGGCGCAATCACTGCGAAAAGCGAAGCCCGTTGAGCATCGCCCTGTTTTGGGGCGCTGCCTTAATCGTCCTTCTTGTGATCCTTTTCCCACAAGTCATAGCCAGCTTGATTGCCGGGTAAGACATGCCGACCCGAAGAGTCAAATACACGTTTTGGCTGGTCGGGATCGTTGCTGCGCTCTTGATCGTCTGGTATCTCTGGCTGTCGAAAGGAACGCCACCCGGTCAGCGCCCGCTCACATCACTGACACAAAATAACCTCGACCAGTTTAAGCACGATTTCAATGGCGCGGGCGACGAAGCCCGGCTGGTGCTGCTGCTGTCGCCGACCTGACCGACCTGCTTGCGGGGGGCGTCCGCAATCGAGAAATTGCTGAACCAGACGAAGTCACTGTCGATCCGCGTCTTTGTGGTGTGGGAGCCAATCCTGCCGACAGATTGGTCGCGACCCAGTGGGATGGTTCAGTCCCGAATTTCAGACACGCGGGTTGTCCAGTACTGGGACAACGACCATCTCGTCGCAAGAGAGTTGCACCGCCAGCTTTCCTTGGAGCCTAGCTGCTGCCAGCGCAGGGGCATACTTTGGGACTTGGCTGTGCTCTATGGGAGGCAAGCGCAATGGGGCAATTCTTCGCCAGTGTTTGCCGATGGACCCGTTGTGGATGCAGCACCCGTCGTCAATAAGAGACTCGCTGTGCTCTCGGATCACACCTTTGGGCACTGACTAACAGCGCTACATGCTCCCGATGAACGGCACAAATCCGTTCGCGGTCTTTTCGTGCCACACTCAGGCAGGTACGGAACATACATCTGTAATCGCGACGCCCTCGAAGAATTCCTCGATTCCACTGGGGGACTGCACGCATAGAACTTTGCCCGGTCTATCCGCCAAGTTCTGGAATCGGTGCGGGAGACCCTTCGGGAGCAGCGCGAATGTGCCCGGACTAGCTCTGAAAATCTCGCCGCCGCATTCGATTTCGAACTCGCCTTCGAGGATGTAGAACGCCTCATCCTCGCGGTGATGGATGTGCTCCGGTGCCCCATGATGAGGCGGCACGATCCCCTCAGTGAGCGCATAGCGACCCTCGGTGTCTTCGCCGACTGCCTTATAGGAAAACACGATCCCTCGGACGTTCAGGCGCATTCCGTCGCCCGCGTGAACCACCTTCGGACGGCGCGGCGCGGGATTCGCAGAATCATTGGATTTCAAGACCATGAGAAATCTCAGCCCCCGATTGTCGTGACTCTTTTTGGATGAGCAAAGCCTAAGTGCGGTCGCTGAATCGAGCGTTGGTCTTCAGTCCTGATGAGAGGTTTGGAGAGTGCTGAGCAGAAATTTGACAAGGCATATCCTGCGTACCACACTTGCACTTCAGATTGGGAATAGTCGGCATTGTAGAGCGGAGGACGCAAATGGGAGGAACGAAGCTTCGGTACGTGATCAAGTTCGTCGCCGACATGAACAAGGCGGTGAAGTTCCACCGCGATGTGCTCGGCCTCCAACTCAAGTTCGAGTCGCTGGGCTGGAGCGAGTTCGTGACGGGCGAAACTACTCTCGCGCTGCACCCGGCTTCCGACAAGAACCCAGCGGGGAAGGTCGAATTGGGTTTCACTGTTGCCGATGTCGAGGCTTTCTACCGGGACATGAGCGCGAAAGGCGTGCTCTTCAGCATGCCGCCAAAGAAGCAGGACTTCGGCGGGGTGCTGGCGCAGTTCGTCGATTCCGAAGGCGCACATTGCAGCGTGGGCGAAGAGGCGGCGTAGAAGAGTGGCAATCGTAGCTTCGTCACTCTGATCGGTCGTGGAGGAATTCGTTGGAACCCCAGCCGTCCTTATCTCGCGAGCCTCGCCAGAAGAGGCCCCAACATCGCCATGATGAGCACATAGGCAGCCGAGAGCGGCCCAAGGCGCGGCTCTATCGCTACG
>Ga0209056_10007447_pt1 | contig 11265 bp, 9 predicted proteins | sample GraSoiAngelo_114_FD_185876 | JGI IMG/M metagenome (GOLD analysis project Ga0209056, IMG submission 185876) | Grasslands soil microbial communities from the Angelo Coastal Reserve, California, USA - 14_0903_13_40cm (SPAdes) (version 2) | ecosystem: Environmental > Terrestrial > Soil > Grasslands ... | reverse complement strand
GGTCCGCCGGTAGGTCACGAGCATGAGGCTCACCGCTTGCGTGTGAGTGAAGCTCCCGAGCGCGCCCCGGCTCGCCACCGCGAGCCGCAGCGACCCCCGCACGGCGTTCACCTCCGCCTCGATCGCCGCCGGTCGCAGCACGCTGCGGGCCTGCGCGTCACGGGTGCGGGTGAGCTCCCGGACCAGCGCGGCGTGCTGCACGATGAACGCGCGCCGCTCGCGGTAGCTCTTCGCGACCTCGGGGAGAATCTGCTTGAGGCCGCGGCCCGTCACGGGGTCGTCGGCCGGAAAGTACGTGCCGCCGAAGAATGCGGAACCGTCGGGGGTGAGGAACGCCGTGACGGGGTAGCCGCTGAGACCCGCCAGCCAGCGCACCGCCGCCTCGTAGCGCTCCGCCACGTCGGGTCGCTCGTCGCGATCGACCCGCACGGGGACGAACAGCGAGTCGATCATCGACCCGAGCGCGGCGTCCTCGTACACCTCGCGATCCATTGCGGCACACGAGCGACAATCGTCGGCTCCCACGTAGAGCAGCACCGGCCGGTCGAGGCGAGCGGCCAGCGCGAACGCCTCCCGTCCCCACGGCTGCCAGCTCACCGGCTGGCGTGCGGCGCGCGTGAGGTAGCGCGTGCTCGATTGGGCCATCCGGTTGGTCAAGGGGCCGTGCTCCGAAACGCAGGCGAGCGCGACGAGGGCCAGGGGGAGGGACGGAAAAGCGCGCATGTGGCGGGCGCTCACACATACCCTACCGTTGCGCGGCGCGTTCCCTTCGGAGCGGCTGCGCGCGGCGACGCGACGAATGCCCGGCGAGAGTTCGGTGAGCGCAGGGACGGCGGCGGCGCACCGGGGGGGGTTATAATTCCCCCATGGCTGAAGCCACCACCATCACCCCAAAACCCAACGGCCCGCTCGTCGTCCAGGGCCCCGTCAAGATCGTCGCCCCCGACGGTCGCGAGCTGCCAGTGCCGCCACGCAAGGACGGCCGACCGGCGGAAGTCGTTGTCCTGTGCCGTTGTGGGGGCTCGGCGACGAAGCCGTTCTGTGACGGAACGCACAAGCGGATCGGCTTTTGCGACACCCCTCCGGCGGGCCCCGCTCCCACGACCTGAGGAGGGGGTATTATGTTGTGACCGTCCTGGCGGGGTGGGGCCGGAGGCGGGGGGCGGAGGGAGCCGCCCCTCGGACGGTGTCGGCGCCCACCTCTCTGCCCCCTGCCCCTGCCGCCCCCGAACGGAGGAGCGAAATGGCGAAGGTTGGAAAAGCTCCGATGGCCGCGGATGAAGGCTACTGCGTGAAGTGCAAGGCGAAGCGAACGATCTCGAACGCACAGCAGGTGAAGATGGCCAACGGCCGGCCGGCCCTGAAGGGTGTGTGCCCTGTTTGCGGCACGGGGATGTTCAAGATCCTGCCGCCCAAGTGAGCTGATACCTGCTCCGAGACTACGAGCCCCCGGTCGGTCCCGGCCGGGGGCCTGCCTTTTGGTGGGAGCGGCACTACCGGGCGACCCGCCGGGTGCCCTTCCCCTGATAGGCGTACCGGAAGGTGAGGCACGCCGTCCCCACGTCCTTGCAGTAGTAGGTGAGCAGCTCGAGCTTCGCGTAGCTCCCCCGGGGCGTCAGCACGCCGTACACGTGACCCCGGGACGTCAGGAGGTGACTGAGCGTGCTGTAGCTGTACCATTTCCCCACGCCGGGGTTGGTCGTGTCCGGACCGGGCGAATTGGCGACGTAGCCCCCGGCCGGAAGCTCGGTGACGGAGTCGAAAGGGACGGCGCCCAGGTCAAGGATCCCCCCACCGGGAGCCGTGATGAGGTGGAACCGCCGGAACGCGATGTCCCACGAACCGGAGTCCACCGCGGCGTTGCGCGCGAAGTCGAAGTAGCGCCAGCGATCGGTCGCGGAAGCGTCGACGGTGTACGTGGCAGGCCCGACGAGCGACTCTCCCACCGTGACAGGAGCCGGCACGGTCACCGTGTAGGGCGGAAACTCCGGGCGGGCCAGCGACCCGATGAGCAGGGACGCAACGAGCAGGAGGAAGGCACCGCCCGTCACCAGCACCAGGATGGGGGGCCGGGCGGCACCGGCCCCTCCCCTGCCTCCGTTCACGGCTCGGCCATGAACGGATAGGTGAAGCTCTTCGGTGGAATGAAGCTTTCCTTCACCGCCCGCGGACTGACCCAGCGAATCAGGTTGAGCAGGCTTCCCGCCTTGTCGTTCGTGCCGCTGGCGCGCCCGCCGCCGAACGGTTGCTGCCCCACCACCGCGCCCGTCGGCTTGTCGTTCACGTAGAAGTTGCCCGCCGCATAGCGCAGCGCGCGCTGCGCCTCGTCCACCGCCTGCCGATCCTGCGCGAAGACCGCGCCGGTGAGCGCGTAGGGCGACGTTTCGTCCACGAGCGCGAGCGTCTCCTTCCAGCGGGCCTCGGGGTAGGGGTAGACCGAGAGCACCGGCCCGAAGATCTCGTCGCACATCGTGCGGTAGGCCGGGTCCGTGGTCTCGAGCAAGGTTGGCTCGACGAAGTAACCGTCCGTGTCGTCGCAGCGGCCCCCGAAGATGACCTGGACGCCCGGAGCCTGCTTCGCCGCCTCGATGTAGCTCTTGATCTTGTCGAATGCCTTCCGGTCGATCACCGCGCCCATGAAGTTCCGGAAGTCGACCGGATCGCCCATCTTCACCTCGGCGAGCATGTCGAGCACGCGCTGACGTACTCTGGGCCAAAGCGCGCCGGGCACGTAGGCGCGCGAAGCGGCGCTGCACTTCTGCCCCTGGTACTCGTACGCCCCGCGCACGATCGCCGCCGCAAGGGCGTCGACGTCGGCGCTCGCGTGCGCGATGATGAAGTCTTTCCCGCCCGTCTCGCCCACGAGGCGCGGATAGCCGGCGTAGCCCGCCAGATTCTCGCCGACGCGCCTCCAGAGCGCCTGGAACACCTCGGTTGAGCCGGTGAAGTGAATGCCGGCGAGGGTGCGGTCGGCGAGCAGCGTCTCGGACACTCGCGTCGCCGGCCCGGGCACGAAGTTGATCACCCCCGGGGGCAGCCCCGCCTCCTCGAGCAGCTTCATGATGAAGTAGTTCGACAGCACCGAGGCCGACGCCGGCTTCCACACGACCGTGTTCCCCATGATCGCCGGGGACGTGGGGAGATTGCCGCCGATGGAGGTGAAGTTGAATGGCGTGATCGCGTAGACGAACCCCTCGAGGGGGCGGTAGTCCAGGTAGTTCCAGCTTCCGGAGGCGGAGATCGGCTGCTCCGCATAGAGACGTTCGGCGAAGTGGACGTTGAAGCGGAAGAAATCGATCAGCTCGCACGCGGCATCGATCTCCGCCTGATGGGCGGTCTTCGACTGGCCGAGCATCGTCGCCGCGTTGACGATCGGCCGGTAGCGGGTGGCGAGGAGGTCCGCCGCCTTGAGAAAGACCGCTGCGCGCCGCTCCAGACTCCACGTCGACCAATCGCGCCGCGCTTCGCGCGCGGCCGCGATCGCCGCCTGCACCTCGCGCGGCGCGGCCTGGTGCACCCTGGCGAGGACGTGGCGATAGCAGTGCGGCATCACGGCCTCGACCGTCGTGCCGGTGCGCACCTCTTCGCCGCCGACGATGAGGGGGATCTCGATCTGGCGCGCGGAGAGGTCCTTGAGGGCCCGCTTGAGCTCGACCCGCTCGGCGGCGCCCGGCGCGTAGGAGAGGACCGGCTCGTTGACCGGCGGGGGGACTTTGAGGATGCCATTCATGAGGCGCAATTTAACAGTGAAGAGTCGCCTGTCGTCAGGGCAGTTCCAAGACGCCAAGCCGTCAAGCCAGCCGTAAGCCGCAAGCGGTTGACAGTCGCACGACGCCAGCCGCGCATGACTGGGATCCGCCGACTGGGAACTTGCGGCTCGCGGCTTGCAACTTCACTGGCGGCTTGGCGCCGGGAACTGTGAAGCGTTATTCCGAGGGATGAGCATCGACCCTCAGGCCCGGATCGGGCACGTCCATCTCACGGTCGCCGACCTCGACCGGGCGCTGGCGTTCTACCGGGACGTGCTCGGGTTCGAGGTGACCACCCGGTATGGGCGGGACGCGGTGTTTCTCTCGGCCGGCGGGTACCACCATCACGTCGGCCTGAACACCTGGGCCGGGCGCGGCGCGCCCGCGCCCGCGCCGGGGACCACGGGCCTATACCACTTCGCAGTCCTGTACCCCGACCGCAAGGGACTCGCGGCGGCCGTGCGCCGGGTGCTCGAGCACGGCGTGCCGCTCGAGGGTGCGTCGGATCATGGCGTGAGCGAGGCGGTTTATCTCCGCGATCCCGACGGCAACGGCGTCGAGCTCTACCGCGATCGCCCGCAAAGCGAGTGGCCGCACGCGCCCGACGGAACCCTCGTCATGCATACGCGACCGCTGGATGTGGAGGGGCTGTTGAAGGAGCCGGGTTAGGAGGGAGAGAAGCCTTGACCGGCCCGCGGATCCACTAACCGCTGCGGGGGAATGGGGAGGCTGATGGTGACGATGGTGCCGACGCCTGGGGTCGATGCCACCTGGATGCTGCCGCCGAACATGTTCCGGACCACGGTCTGCACCACCACCAACCCCATCCCGCTGCCCTCGCCGAACTCCTTCGTGGTGAAGCCGGGCTCGAAGACCCGCTCGAGCTCCTGGGGGCGAATTCCCACGCCTTCGTCGCGCACGGTCAGCCGCAGGTCGGCGCTCGTCTGCTCCAGCGCAACGCGGATGGGCGTCCCCCGCGCGCCGGTCGCGTCGGCGGCGTTGCGGATGAGGTTCACGAGCATGTCGTACAGGGCATTCGGGTCGCCCTTCAGGTAGACGGTGCCGAGAGCGCTGTCGAGCTCCAGCGGGATCTTCTTGTCCTTGAGGACCCGGCTCTCGAGCGTGCAGCAGGAGCGGACCACCCGTACGGCGTCGAAGCGCTCGGATCGGGCCAGGGCGCCGCGAGCGCGGTCCTTGACCGCCCGCAGGAAGCTCACGCCCCGGTCGATGTCCTCGACGACCTGGCCGAGCTCGTCCAGCATCTCGAGCCGGCGGCTGGCCCCGATCTCCGTCCAGCCCCCGAGCGTTTCCATGGCGAGCTGGAGCCCGGCGCGGGCAGCGGTCAGCGGGTTGCTGAGCTCGTGGGCGATGATCCCCGGGAGCGTGGTGACGTCGTGGAGCGGATCGAACCCGCCGAGTCCCGACCCGGAGACCCAAGCGATCTCGCGCCGGTCGAGCAAGCCGATGCAGAGCCCGGCGAGCTCGATCGTCAGCCGCTCCTTGCTGCGGCGCTCCCGCCCCTCCGGAGGCGGCGCCGCGGGCTGCGACCGCACCGGGGCGACGAGCCAGGGCCGGCCGGGCTGCTCGATGTGGCACCCTACCCAGCGGCTTCCCTGCACGATGGGGATGTGCCAGCCCCGCAGGGTGGTGTCCACATCGAGCCTGCTCGAATGATAGCGGGGAGCGGGCTCGCTCGATGCCTGCGTCTCCAGCTCGGCGCGGGCGGACACCTCCCACACTGTCACCGGGCGGCCTCCCAGGGCGGCACTTGCCTGCCGCAGGATCTCGCGCCTGCCTTCGGCAAACGTCTCAAGTCCGGTCACGGGCTCCCCGTAGACACCACTCGCGCCAGGCGGCACTCCGACAGGGCGCCGCCGGTCACGCAGTCCATCCATGCCATCGTGGGGGCGCGTAGAACATATGCGAAATCCGCTCCGTCGCGTCAAGCAACCGTGCGACCTTGACACGTTCGCGCGGCCCGATGGTGCTCCATGGTGGCAAGATGCATCCCCTTCCCCGGTCTCTCGTGACGTGACTTGCCGGGCATCTCGGCCGGCATATTCTTTCTGGATGATATGCCGCCCGATGGAAGAGAAGAGCGCCAGGTGACCACATCCCGCACGGAGAAGGCCCGGGAGACGCCGCGCGCGCCGGGGAGCCCGCTCGACGGACCGCGTGACCGCGAGCGCATCCGCACGGTGGTGCTGCGCGACCACGACGACGTGGCGCTGCTCGTGGCCGACCGCATCGTCCAGGTGATCGCCCAGGAGACGGCCGCCAAGGGCCGCTCGGTCCTCGGGCTCGCCACGGGCAGCACGCCCCTCGGCATCTACCACGAGCTGATCCGCCGCCATCACGCGGGCGAGGTCGATTTCTCGCACGTGGTGACATTCAACCTCGACGAGTACTATCCCATGGTGCCCGACAGCCCAAACAGCTATCGGCGCTACATGTGGGAGAACCTGTTCGCCCACGTGAACATCCGCCCCGAGAACGTGCACATCCCGGACGGGGGGACGCCGCGCGAGCGGCTCGAGGAGCACTGCGCCGCGTACGAGCGGGCGATCGGCGAAGCCGGCGGCATCGACTTCCAAGTCCTCGGCATCGGCAAGAGCGGCCACATCGGCTTCAACGAGCCCGGTTCCCCACCCGACTCGCGCACCCGCCTCGTGACGCTCGACACCGTGACCCGGAAGGACGCGGCGGCCGACTTCTTCGGCGAGGACAACGTGCCACGCGAAGCGATCACGATGGGCGTGGCCACCATCCTCGGGGCCAGGGAGATCGCCCTGATCGCGACGGGCGAGCACAAGGCCGCGATCGTGCGGCGCGCCGTCGAGGGCGAGATCTCCCGGGACGTCGCGGCGACGTTCCTGCAAGGCCATCGCAACGCCGCCGTGTATCTCGACCTCGCGGCGGCGGCGGAGCTGACGCGGATCAATACACCGTGGCTGCTGCAGAGCGTCGAGTGGACGCCCGCGATGACCGATCGCGCGGTCGTGTGGCTCGCCGAGCAGACGGGGAAGGCCATTCTCAAGCTCACCGCGCGCGACTACGCCGAGCACCATCTGAGCCCGCTGCTCGCGAAGCACGCCGCCGCCGGACCGATCAACGGGATGGTGTTCAACCGCTTGACGCGCAAGATCCGCGGGCGGGCCAAGCTGCCGTCGCGCCGGCGGGTGCTGGTCTTTTCGCCGCATCCCGACGACGACGTCATCTCGATGGGCGGGATCATGCGCAAGCTGTGGGAGAACGAGAACGCGACCGTCGTCGCCTACATGACGAGCGGGAACATCGCGGTTTTCGATCACGACGTGATGCGCCACCTCGACTTCGTGGAGCGGGCGGCGGAGACGCTGGGGCTCGACGGCGCGACCGCCCGGCGCGTGCGCGAAACGGTCGAAGCGAGCTTCGAGCGCAAGGCGCCCGGCGACGTGGACCTCGCGCTGGTCCAAGAGGTCAAACGGATGATCCGGGAGTCGGAGGCGATCGCGGCGCTCGAGGCGGTGGGGCTGCCGCGCAGCGCCGCGCGATTCCTGAACCTGCCGTTCTACCGGACGGGCGAGGTGCGCAAACGGCCGATCGGTCCGGAGGACGTGGCGATCGTGCGGGCGCTGCTCAACGAGGTGCGCCCCGATCTGGTGTTCGTGGCGGGCGACCTGTCGGATCCGCATGGCACGCACCGGATGTGCAAAGCGGCGATCGAGCGGGCGCTCGCGGAGGGCGAGCCGCCTCGCCCCGAAGTGTGGCTGTATCGGGGCGCGTGGCAGGAATGGTCCATCAGCGACGCGGACGTCCTCGTGCCCCTGTCGCAGGACGAGCTCCGCGCGAAGGTGCTCGCCATCTTCAAGCACCAGTCGCAGAAGGACACGGCCCCGTTCCCGGGCGCCCACGACGACCGTGAGTTCTGGCAGCGGGTCGAGGCGCGCAACCTCGACACGGCGGCGCGGGCGGACCGCCTCGGGTTGTCCGAATACTTCGCCATGGAGGCGTACGTGGTGCAGCGCGATGGGCCTGCGGGACGCTGAGAGCCGCGCCGCGTCGCGCCGCCTCCTCGCCACGAGCGAGCGGGAGCTCCAGCGCATCGTGCTCGACATGCACGACGGGCCCGTGCAGGACATCTTCGCCGCGCTGTCGCAGCTGCAGGTGGTCGAGCGCGCCGTCGCGGGCGACGCCGCGTCGCAGCAGCGCGTCCAGCAGGCGATCGGACTGCTCGAGCGCGCCCTCGGCGAGATCCGCAACTTCATCGGCGCCTTCCGGCCCCCGGGCTTCGAGCGGCGCGCGCTTGGCGAGATCGTCGAAGGGCTCGCGGTCCAGCACGAAACCCTGACCGATCAGATCGTGGAGCTCGAGCTGCCCCCCGACCTGGGCGACTGCGGGCTCCCGACGAAGATCGCAATCTACCGAATCCTCCAGGAGGCCCTCGCCAATGGCCACCGCCACTCGGGAGCGTCGCGGCAGCGCCTGCGGGTGGCGCGGCACGAGAACGCCATCGAGCTCACGGTGACGGACGACGGGCGGGGGTTCGACCCGGAGCGCGTGCTGGCACGCGAGGAGGACGTCGGCGTGGAAGGCGGGCACTTCGGGTTGCGGGGCATTCAGGATCGGGTGGAGATGCTGGGCGGCACCCTCACCATCGACAGCGCGCCCGGACGGGGCGCGGCCCTCAGCGTCGTCCTACCGGCGGAATGATTACCCGGTCATGATCCGCGTGCTGCTGGCCGACGACCACGCGATCGTGATCGAGGGGCTGCGCGCGCTGCTCGAGGGCGAACCGGACATCAAGGTGGTGGCCTGGACGACCGACGGCCCCGACGTCTCCAGCCTCGTCGAGCAGTACAAGCCTGACGTCGTGGTGCTGGACCTCGAGCTCACGAGCATCAAGGGCACAGCGGTCATCGAGGCGCTGCACGAGCGCCCGGCGCCCCCCAAGGTGTTAGTGCTAACCGCCTATAACGACGGTGAATCACTCCGCTCAGCGCTGGACGCGGGCGCGGATGGCCTGGCTCTCAAGACCGAGTCCCCGCAGCAGACGCTCACGGCCATCCGCCAGGTGCACGCGGGACGGCTCGTCTTCCCCCAGGCGGCGCGACGCTGGATCGAGGGGCGGGCGGCAGGCGCGCCGGGCGACCTCACGCCGCGAGAGCGCGAGGTGTGGGCTCTGGTCGCGGGCGGCCTCACGAACCCGCAGATCGCCGAGCGCCTCGGCCTGTCGGACAACACCGTCAAGTTCCACGTCCAGCACCTGTTTTCGAAGCTCGGGGTGAAGAACCGCACCGAGGCCGCGCTCAAATACGCTCACGGCCGGTAGGCCGTGAAGACCCGCGTCGCCCACCACCAGCGGCTCCCCCGCTGCTCGAGCCGGATCGCACCATCGGCGGCGAGCGCCTCGAGCTCCGCCCGGCGCGCCGCGAGCTCGGGACTCAGGGGATACCACTGCTCTTCGACCTGCTCCACCGCCGCGAACCGCGCGCGCGCCCGCTCGAGTACGGGCGCCTCGCGCGATAGCGTCAGCACCGGGAACACCAGCTTCCCGCCCGGGGCGAGGTAGTCGGGAGCCCGGTCCAGCACCTCCAGGATCCACCGGGTCCCGTCCCGACCAGCCTCGCTCGGTACGGCGTCGGGATACCACCCCGAGGCCCGAGCGAGGGGTTCCGCCACGCCGGAGACGTCGTCCACAATCAGGTCGAACCGCTCCCCCACCCAGGGCTGGAACAGGCTGCCGCGGCGACACTCCAGGCTCACGCCGTGCCGCTCCGCGTTGCGCCGGGCGAGCGCGACCGCCGCCGCGCTGAGATCGGAGGCGCACACCCTCACACCCGGCGGCCCCCGCCTCGCCAGCACAATCGCCACGATGCCGCAACCGCAGCCGATGTCGAGCACGGACCGCGGCGGCGGAGCGGCGGCCAGGGCACGCCGAGCCGCCCGCAACAGGAGCACCGTCGTGGACGTGGGATAGAAAACCTCGGGGCTGGTCGCGACTGCGATCACTCCCTCGTCCCCGAGCTTCTTGTCGCGGTAGGCGAACTCCGGCGACGCAGTGGCCGTCACGCTGCCCCGCTTGACGCGATCACCTTCCGGGCGCATTCGCCATGTCTCCTCCTCATGGGAGAGATCGCACGCCACAGGCGCCAAGTCGAGACCCGGCAGCCGCGACGCATGTGAAACAATTCACAAGGAGGACACCGCCGGCACACCCCCTGCGACAGGGTTCGGGCGGCCGGAGCCTACTCCCTCGGGCAGCACGCCCCGAATGGATGCGTCGAGCGCCTGGATCGTGTGCAGAACCGGGACGCTGCGGCCCGCGCGAGCGAGGCCGGCGCCGATCTGCAGGAGACAGCCCGGATTCCCCGAGAGAATCACGTCGGGCCCGGTTGCGAGACAGTTGTGAACCTTGCGACGCCCGAGCTCCCGGGCCGCCTCGGGCTCGATGAGGTTGAAGATCCCCGCCGAACCGCAGCACAGGGCAGAGTCCGAGACCTCCAGAACCTCGAGCTGCGGAATGGACCGCAGCAAGCGGCGGGGCTCTGCACGGATATGTTGCGCATGTTGCAAGTGGCAGGCGTCGTGATAGGCCGCCCGCAGGGCTAACGGATGGCGCTCTGCCCGAGGCTCGAGCTCCGCCAGGAGCTCCGAGACGTCCCGGCACTTGCGGGAAAAGGTCACCGCCCGCTCCGCGTACTGCGGGTCATCGCGCAACAGGCGGGCGTAGTCCTTCACGTTCGATCCGCAGCCGGCGGCGTTCGTCACCACGGTGTCGACGTCGTAGCGCTCGAACACGTCGATGAGTCGCCGGGCCGCGCGTAGCGCCGGCTCTTCCAGCCCCGCGTGCACCATCAGCGCGCCGCAGCATCCCTGTTCGGGGGGGACGATCACCTCACAGCCTTCGGCTGCGAGGACGCGCGCCGTGGCCGCGTTCACTTCGGGGAGGAAGATGCGCTGCACGCAGCCGAGCAGCAGGCCCACGCGCCCGCGGCGCTCGGCCCGTGCCGGGACGCACCGCGGCAGCTGCGAGCGCAGCCCTGCAATCCTGAGCTCGGGGAGCAGGGACTCCATGGCGCGGAGCCGTTGCGGCAACAGCGCGACCAACCGCAGCGTGTGGGCCGCCCTCCGCACGCCGGAGCGCTGATACAGCCAGAGCGCCAGCGCCAGCGCGCGCAGCCGGCCGGGGTGCGGGAAGAGCGTGAAGAGCAGCTGGCGGAACAGCCGGTCGGCCAACGATCGGGAATGGCGGCGTTCGATCTGCGCGCGCGTGGCTTCGATCAGCTTGTCGTACTGCACCCCGGACGGGCACGCGGTCACGCAGGCCATGCAGCCGAGACAATGGTCGAAGTGGGCAACGTAGGTGTCCGTCATTCCCGCCTGGCCTTCCGCGCCGAGCTTCATCAGGTAAATGCGGCCGCGCGGCGAATCCATCTCTTCGTGCCAGAGAGCGTAGGTCGGGCAGGTGGGCAGGCAGAAGCCGCAGTGCACGCATTGGTCGATCAGGGCCGCGGCGGGCGGGTGATGCTCGTCG
>Ga0209056_10007444_pt1 | contig 11270 bp, 8 predicted proteins | sample GraSoiAngelo_114_FD_185876 | JGI IMG/M metagenome (GOLD analysis project Ga0209056, IMG submission 185876) | Grasslands soil microbial communities from the Angelo Coastal Reserve, California, USA - 14_0903_13_40cm (SPAdes) (version 2) | ecosystem: Environmental > Terrestrial > Soil > Grasslands ... | reverse complement strand
GGGCCCGGCCTGGCGCTCATCGTGGCTCCCGCAGGGACACCGCGCCTCGAAGCGGGGTGGGTGGCCGAGTCCTACGGCGTGAAACGCCCGGCGCCGGTGGTCTCCATCGCCGTGGACGGGATGGCGGAGGTGACGTTCACGACACTCGTGGTGCCGCTCGCGCCCGGCGGGAATCCGCCGTCGCTCGCCGCGCACGCCCGCGACGGCGCCACCGTCATCGAGGTGCGCGGCACCGGGCCGGACGGCCGGGCGCGCGACTGGGTCGGCTGGCGCTCCTCCCGGGGACGCCTCGAGCTCGGCCCGCTCGAGGTGCGAGCCGTGGCGGCGTGGCTCCGGCAAGCGGAGAGCGGCGCGATCGTGGCGTTCGGCGCCTGCGAAGCAGAAGCGGTCCCCGGTCAGGCCGTGGAGCTCGTCGCCGCGGAGCCGATGGACTCCGCATGAACGGCCTCCTCGCACCCGACGCGGCACTGCCGCAGCGTGACCGGCTGCTCGACACCGACGCCGTCGCGCGGCTGCTTGCCGCGACGCTCGGCACCGACGGGCCGCTGCCGGTCGGACCGTGCGAGCGTGTCCGCGCCGACTACCGCTTCGGCAAGCGGCTACGTGTGCTCCTCCGGTTCCGGACGGGGAGCGGGTGGGCGTGGATCACCGGCCGCGCCTTCCCGGACGGGCAGGCCGAGGAGGCCTTCCGCCGGGCGGGAGCCGTCGCGAGCACGGCGCGTGGCGGGCTTCGCGGGGTCGTCCATGCGACGGACCTCGGGGCCCTGTTCTGGACGTTTCCGAATGACCGGAAGCTCGTGTCCCTCGCGGCGGTCCTCCGCGACGCGTCTGCCCTGGCCCGGGACCTCGGCGGCCCGGGCGCACGCGCCCGCGTCCTCGGCTACAAGCCGGAGAAGTCGCTGGTGCTCGCGCTGCTCGAGCCCTCCGGGCGCGCGGTGGCGTACGTCAAGGTCCACCAGGACGGTGTCGCCGAACAGGCGGGCCGTATCCATGCCTTCCTGGCGCGCCAGCTCGAGCCCGACGACCGGAACCTCGCGCTCGCGGCGCCGCTGACGCGCGCCGGGAGCGGACAGACGCTCGTCCTCGACGCGGTCGACGGCCGCCGGGTCGCCGACCTCGCCGAGGCCGAGGCGGCGACGGGTACGGCGCTGCTCGGCACCGCGCTGGCGGCCTTCCACGCGCTCGCGCCGCCGGCCGACGTCCCGCGCTTCACGCGTCACGAGCCGGCGCGGCTCGCCGAAGCGGCCGGCCTGCTGGCGCGCGCCTGTCCGAACGTGGGGCGCCAGGCCCAGGCGCTCGCCGCGCAGCTCGTCCGCCGCTTCGAGCCGTCTCCCGATCCGCTCGTCTGCCTGCACGGGGACGTGCACGCGAAGAACGGCATCCTCGCCGGGGACCGGGTGGCGCTCATCGACCTGGACAAGGTGTGCCTCGGAGAGCCCGCCGCCGACCTCGGCAGCTTCCTCTCCCTGCTCCGCTACGAGCGCCTCGTAGGCGGGCTCCCCGACGCCAGCGCGGTCGGGCGCGCCGCGGCGTTCCTCGCCGGCTACGCGCGGCGGCGACCGCTTCCCGCGCCACGAGCGCTCCACTGGCATGCCGCCGCAGCGATGCTGGCCGAGCAGGCGACACGCGCCGTGCGGCAGGTCCGTCCCGCGGCCCTGGCACGTCTCGATCGGCTGCTGGACGACGCCTGGCGGCTCCTCGAGGAGGATGCCGATGCCTGAGCCGGCCGTCCTCTTCTACTGCCAGCACGTCCTCGGCATGGGGCACCTGGTGCGCTCGCTCGCGCTCGCCCGCGCGCTCGCCGATCGATTCCGCGTCGTTTTCCTGAACGGCGGTGCCGTTCCCCGCGGGCTCCCGCGGCCGGCGGGCGTCGAGTTCGTCGACCTGCCGCCGCTCGGGTTCGACGCCACGGGACGGCTCGTGAGCCGCGATTCCAGCCGGTCGGTCGAGCGCGCGCAGCGCGAGCGGCGGGAGGCGATCCTCCGTACCTTTCGCCGTCTGGAGCCGCGCGCCATCGTCGTCGAGCTCTTCCCCTTCGGGCGAAAGAAGTTCGCCGAGGAGCTCCTGCCGCTGTTCGAGGAAGCGCGCGCCCTCGGAGTGCACCGCCCACTCCTCGTCTCGAGCCTGCGCGACATCCTGACGACCGGACGCCGCGATCAGGCGCGTCATGACGAGCGCGCCTGCATGCTCGCCAACCGCCACCTGGACGCGATCATGGTCCATGCCGACCCGCGCTTCGCCCGTCTCGAAGAGTCGTTCCGCCCCGAGCAGCGCCTGCGCGTTCCCGTGTACTACACGGGCTTCGTGGTCGCCGATGCGAGTCCCCCTCCCGATGCCCGTCGCGCGCATCGGCTGATCGTGTCGGCGGGAGGCGGGCTGGTGGGGGGGCCGCTCTTCCGGGCTGCCGTCGAGGCGCACCCGCTCCTCTGGAAGCGCGAGCGTCTGCGGACGATGGTGGTTGCGGGTCCGTTCCTTCCCGCCGCCGAGTGGCGAGCGCTCAGGCGGGCCGCGCGCGAGCGGGCAGGGCTCGAGCTGCGGCGGTCGGTTCCGGATCTCGGCGCCGAGCTGAGCCGCGCCAGGGCGTCGCTCAGCCAGTGCGGCTACAACACGGCGCTCGACATCGTGCGCGCGGGCGTGCCGGCGCTCGTCGTGCCGTTCAGCGAGGCGGGAAAGGACGAGCAGTGGGTCCGAGCCCGGCGGCTCGAGCGGCTCGGGGCGGTGCGCGTGCTCGAGCCCGAGCAGCTCGACGGGCCGACGCTCGCCGCCGAGGTTCGTGCGCTGCTCGGCTTTCGACCGTCGCCGGTCACGCTCGACCTGGGCGGCGCGCCGCGCGCGGCCGCACTGCTGGACGAGATGCTCCGCGGGACGGCTCTCCCGCCCGCGGCCGGTGAGCAGGTGGCATGAGCGCGAGCGAAGGATATCAATGAGCGCGAGCGAAGGATATCGATGAGCGAGTGGCTCGATCCGGTCCGTCGCGTCCTCGACGAGTCACCGGCTGCTCCGGCGTTCTTCTTCCGTGACGACGACGTGGGACACGCCGATGGCCGTCTCGCTCCCCTCCTCGAGCTCTTTGCGCGGCACGCGGTGCCGATCGACCTGGCCGTGATCCCGCAGGCGCTCGCGCCGGCCGCCGCCGACGTGCTGCGCGGGCGCATCGCGCGCGCCTCCACCCCGATCGGCGTCCACATGCACGGCTTCGCCCACGTGAACCACGAGCCGGCGGGCCGCAAGTGCGAGTTCGGACCCGCACGCGACCTCGCCGCACAGCGACGCGACCTCGAGCTCGGCCGCCGCCGCCTCGAGGAGCTCCTGGGCGATGTCGTGGCGCCGTTCTTCACGCCGCCCTGGAATCGCTGCACCGAGACGACGGGCCGCGCGCTTCGCGCGGTCGGCTACCGCGTGCTGTCGCGCGACGCCGCCGAGCCGCCTCTCGGCATCCCGGAGCTGCTCGAGATGCCGGTCCGCGTCGACTGGCTCCGCCGGCCCTCGGGCGCCCCGCGCGACCTCGTGCCGGTCGCCGCGCGGCTTGCCGGCGCGGCGCACGATGGGCCGACCGGCATCATGCTCCATCACGAGCACATGGACACGGAGGAGCTCGGGCGTCTCGACGAGCTCCTGGCGCTCCTCGCCCGTCACCCACGAGCGCAGTGCCGCACCATGGAATCCCTCGCGGCTGAGCTCTCCGGAGGAGCATGCGGAGGAGGATGCGTGTGACCGGCTCGATCTCCGATCTCGCCCGCGTGCGCACCTTCCTGCGCCAGTGGTGCGACGCCCGGGTGGCGCTCGACCGCCTCGAGGTGAGCCACCTGACGGTCGGCGCCTGCGGGCCGCTGCGGGCCCTCTACGAGGGCCCCGGTCCGGACGGGCGCGTGTTGCGCCTCGTCGCCCGGCGGGTGGAGGCCGAGGAGGGTCGCCGGCTCGAGGCCGAGCTCAACGGTCCCGGCGCGCCGGCGGCCGCAGGCTTCGTGCGGCCGGCGATCTACGCCCCCGACCTCCGTCTCCTCTTCCAGGTCTTCCCGGCCGACCGCCGACTCGGCGGGCTCGCGCGGGCGGCCGACGCGGGCACGATGGCCGCGGTGCTCGAGGCGGCGCTCGCGGCGCACAGCGGCGGCGCGCGGCTGGCGCGCGTCGCCGTCCACGTCGTGCGCTACAAGCCGGAGCGGAAGTGTGTGTTTCGCTACGAGCTCGGCTGGATGGACGGGCCGGCGCCGACCCGGCCGGCGGCGGTGTACGCAAAGGTGGCGCGGCGAATGAAGTTCGAGCGCACGCGACACATCCTCGGGCGGCTTCGTGCCGCCACGGACGGTCTCGTCTTCGAGTTGCCCCGGCCGTTCGGGACCGTGCCCGAGCTGTGCATGGAGCTCTTCTCCCCGCTGCCCGGCACACCGCTCTCCGATCTCTTCGCAGCCCGGCACTTCCCTGCCCTCTGCCGTCGCGTGGCCGCGGCGCTGCACCAGCTCCACACCTTCCCCGTCGACCTCGGCCGGGAACGACGCGCGGCAGCGAACGCCGCGCGCCTGGCGGCGAGCGCCACCGAGTTCGCCGCGCTCCTGCCCGCCGAGCAGGCGCGAATCACGGCGCTCGGGCGCGCGCTCCGCGATCGACTCGGCGCGATGTCGCCGCCGCGACTCGGGCTCATCCACGGCGACTTCCACGGCGACAACGTCGTCGTCGACGGGGCGCGGCTCGGGCTGGTCGACCTCGAAGCCTGTGCGACGGGTGACCCGGCGGACGACGTCGGCTCGATGTGGGCGCAGCTCACGTGGCTCGGTTGCAAGGCGGGCGCGGCCGCGTCGACGGCCGGCCGCGACGCCTTCCTCTCGGCGTATCTGTCGGGGGCCGACGGCGAGACAGCCGCCCGCGTCCGCATCCACGCGGCCATGCATTGCTTCCTCTACGCCTACCAGTGCCTCCGCCACCCCCGCCGGCCCGATCGCCACGACCACGCCCGCGCGCTGCTCGCCGCGTGCCAGCGAATCCTCGCCGAGGGGCTCGCCTGATGGAGCTCGGCTTGGGCATCGTCGGCGCCGGCACGATCTTCGAGCAGCACGCGCGCGCCTGCGCCGCGCTGCCCGGGAGGGTGCGGCTCGTCGGCGTCGCCGACGTCGACGAGGCCAAGATCGAGGCCGCCGCCTCGCGCCACGACATCCCGTCGGCGTACTCGGACTACCGCCAGCTCCTCCTCCGAGCGGACGTCGACATCGTCGCGGTGTGCACGCCGCCCTGTGCGCACGAGGAAGTGGTCATCGGCGCGCTCGAGGCCGGCAAATACGTGCTCTGCGAGAAGCCGCTGGCGCACACGCTGGCGGCCGCGGACCGCATCCTCGACGCCGCGCGCCGATTTCCGGGGCGGCTCTCGACCGTCTACCAGTTTCGCTACCTGCCGGAGGTGCAGAGGACGGTCTGGCTACGCGACCGGGGCCGCCTGGGACCTCTGCTCTTCGGCCGCTTCAGTCGGTACGCGCGGTACCAGAGACCGGCGAAGACACCGAAGCCCGGCAGAACGCCTAAGCCGGGGAGAGCGGACTGGTGGGGGCGGTGGGCGGTGGCGGGCGGGGGCGCCGCGATGACCCAGCTGATCCACGAGCTGGACCTCGTCTGCCACATCTTCGGGCCCGCAGCCGAGGTCTCGGCGATCATCGATACGCTGAAGGCACCCATCGAATCGGAGGATACCTGTGTCGCGACCATCAGGCTCGCGAGCGGGGCGATCGTCTGCTGCTACGCGACCGTCTCCGCTCAGCGGACCGCCAACGGCTTCGACGTGTTCGGCCAGCTCGGCTCGGTCCACTATCCGTGGACCTTCGAGTGCATGGAGCGCGCCTGGCGCGAGGACGCCCTGCACGCCGTCCTCGGGGCCTACCCGCCGGCGCCCGATCCGGAGGAGAGCGCGCACACGCCCTACCTGCGCGCCGTCCTCGACGCGATCGACATAGGCCGGCCGTTGCCCATCGGGCCCGACGAGGCGCGCGGGTCGCTCGAGCTGTGCGTGGCGCTCTATGCGTCCGCGCTGACGCACCATCCGATCACGCTGCCGATCGAGCGGACCAACCGCTACTACGAGGGCATCACGACGGCCGATTACGATGGCCGCCGGCGGGACACCGTCGCGGCCGCGGTGGGACGCGAGACGTGACCGCGGTGCGGCTCGCCATCGACGGCGGTACGCCCGCCGTCTCGCGCCGCTATCGCGAGCGCTGGCGGAGCGTCCACCTGCGCGACCTCGCGGCGATCGTCAGGTACGGCTACCGCGACGTCAACACGATCGCCAAGGGCGACGGCCCGATCGCCGAGTTCGAGCAGAAGTTCGCGGCGCTCACCCAGACGCGCTACGCCCTCGCGATGAACAGCGGCACGGCCGCGCTCCACAGCGCCTACTTCGCGGTGGGCGTGAAGCCGGGCACCGAGGTGATCGTACCCTCCTACACCTTCTTCGCCTCGGCCGCGCCGATCCTCCAGTGCGGCGGCACGCCGACGTTCTGCGACGTCGACGCCCGCACCCTCACGGCGGATCCCGATGACGTGGAGCGCCACATCACGCCCCGCACCCGGGCGATCTGCGTCGTACACATGTGGGGCAACCCTGCGCCGATGGACCGGTTCGTCGAGATCGCGCGGCGGCACGGCGTGGCCTTGATCGAAGACTGCTCACACGCGCACGGCGCGAGCTATCGGCGGCAGCCGGTCGGTTCATGGGGAGACATCGGCTGCTTCAGCCTCCAAGGGGTGAAGGCCGTGAGCGGCGGCGAGGCGGGAATCGCCGTGACCGACGATCCTCTCCTCTTCGATCGGATGCTCGTGCTCGGGCATTACGGCCGGCTCAAGCACGGCCAGGCGACGAAATCGTTCGCCACCGATCACATCAGCCTCGGCCTCAAGTATCGGCCTCACGTGTATGCCATCCTGCTCGCGCTCGGCACCCTGTCGCGGCTCGACGAGCTCAACCGTCGCCGCCGGCGTAACTACGAGATCCTGAACACCGAGCTGGCCGGCTGTCGCGCCGTTCAGCCGGTCGAGACGACGCCGGGGGCGACCCGCGGCGGTTTCCTCGAGTTCATCGTGCACTACGACCCTGCCCACGCCGGCGGCTGGAGCTGCCGCGCGTTCATCAAGGCCGCGCGGCCCGAAGGCGTGCCGATCGCCGAGGAGCGCTACGCGCGGATCGGCGACCAGGGCCACATGCTGCACGAGTCGCCGGTCTTCACGACGCTCGACGTCTCCGCGCTCGGCGGCTACCTGGGTGGCCGGAGCCAAGAGCTCGATCCACGCCGCAACGGCGGCCTGCCCGTGACCCAGCTCCTGGCAGGCAGGCTCATGACGCTGCCGCCGTTCACCAGGGTGCCTGAACGCTTCGTGCGAGAGTGTGCCCGGGCGCTCCGCAAGGTGGCGGACGCGGCCGCCGCGGCGGCCGGCCACGGGCCGACATGACGGATCCGATTCCCGACCTCGCGCGCGTGCGCGCGTTCCTGCGCCCGTGGTGCGACGCCGACGTCGCGCTCGACTGCCTGGAGGTGAGCCACGTGACGGTCGGCCCCGGCGGGCCGCTGCGCGCGCTGTACGAGGGCACGGGGCCGGACGGGCGGGTGTTGCGCCTCGTCGCCCAGCGGGTGAAGGCGCACGAGGGCCGGCGGCTCGAGGCCGAGATCAATCGAAGCCACTTGCGAAGCCACTTGCGAAGCCACCGCCGGCCCGGCTCGGGCTTCGTTCAGCCGGCGATCTACGCTCCCGAGCTCCACCTGCTCTTCCAGGTCTTCCCCGCCGACCGCCGGCTCGGCGGGCTCGCGCAGGCGGCCGACGGGAGCGCGATGGCGCCGGTCCTGGAGGCGGCGCTCGCGGCGCGCACCGGGGCCGCACGGCTCGCGGGCGTCGGCGTCGACGTCGTGCGTTACAAGCCGGCGCGCAAGTGTCTCTTTCGCTACGACCTCACCTGGGCGGACGGGCCGGCGCCGAGACGGCCGGCGGTAGTGTACGCGAAGCTGGCGCGGCGGACGAAGTTCGAGCGCACGCGCGACATCCTCGGCCGGCTCCGCGCCGCCGCCGGCGGTCTCGTGTTCGAGCTGCCCGAGCCGCTCGGCACCGTGCCCGAGCTCGGCATGGAGCTCTTCTCCCAGCTGCCCGGGGTCCACCTCTTCACGCTCGTCGCCGATGCGGCGTTTCCGCAGCTGTGCGAACGGGTCGGCGCCGGCCTGCGTCATTTTCACGCTCTTCCCGTCGCCCTCGGGTCGCAACGAGACATGGCCGCGATCGTGGCGCACGTGACCGACAGCACGGCCGAGTTCGCCGCGCTGCTGCCCGCCGAGCGGTCACGGATCGCGGTGCTCGGCCTGGCGCTCCGCGCCGCGCTCACCGCGCTGCCTCCGCCGCGCCTCGGGCTCACTCACGGCGACTTCCACGGCGACAACATCCTCGTCGACGGGACGCGCATCGGGCTCGTGGACCTCGAGGACTGCGCCATGGGCGACCCGGCGGACGACGTCGGCTCCAACTGGGCGCAGCTCACCTGGCACACTCTCAGGGCGGTCGCACGGACGCCGATTCCGAACCTCGGTCGCCGGGCATTTCTCGAGGCGTATCTCGAGCGCACCGATGCCGAGACAGCGGCGCGCGTGCCCACCTACGCCGCGATGCACGCCTTCCTCTACGGCTATCAGTGCCTCCGCCATCCTCAGGATCCCGCCCGCTTCGAGGGTGCAGACGCGATGCTCGGGACCTGCGAGCACGTCCTGGAGAAGGGGCTTCCATGACGCCGACGGACCTCGAGCGCTCCGCGCTGCTCACCGACGCGGACCGGATGAAGGACGTCTTGCAGGCGGCATTGCCCGGGTTCGGAAGCGGCTGCCTCGTGATCGAGCACTGCCGCATCGTGCACAGCCGGTACCGCACGTCGCGCGCGGAGAGGCAGGAGGGCAAGCCGTTCCTGTCGGTCTGCTACTCCCTGGACGTCCGCGATGTGGCCCGCGCGCGCCGCGGGACCCAGATGGTGCACGGAAAGGCCTACGGGACCACCGAGAGCCGGCGGCGATTTGCCGAGGCGAAGGCGCGGCATCGGTTCGAGCCGGCGTTCGGAGACGCCGTCGCCCATGTCGCGGATCTGGACCTGGTCGTCTGGGCCTTTCCGAACGATCCCAAGCTCCTGCACCTGCCGGAGGTCATCGATCCCCGGGCCGTGAAGCGGCACCTGCCCTACGACCGCCTGCCGGCGGGACTCGATGCGGCCGCGCTCATCCACGAGGTCGACGTGGAGGTCGTCCGCTACAAGCCCGAGGTGCGGTGCATCACCCGCTACCGGCTCGCAGGCGCCGAGCGGCAGGCGTTCACGCTCTACGGCAAGACGTTCAAGCACGATCGGGCACGAGAGATCGCGCGTCGAATCGAGAGTATCTGGAGGCGGTCGGCCGACGACCCCCATGGCTTCATCGTGCCGCGACCGCTCGGTCACGACGACTCGGTGCGGACGGTCTGGCAGGCGGCCCTCTCGGGTATCCCGCTGATCGACGTCGTCCAGGGCGGCGACTGCGGAGACTTCGTCGAGCGCGCCGCGCGGGGGCTCGCACACCTGCACGGGATCGACACCGGAGGACTCTCCCGAACCACGCTGGGCGATCGTCTCAGGCCCGTCCTGGCTGCTGCGGCCGAGCTGGCGGAGGCGTTCCCCCGCCTGCGAGCACGGCTCGAGGCGCTGGCCGTCCGGCTCGAGAAGGAAGTCCGAAGCCTGTCGCCCGGCCGTGACGGGCTGGTGCACGGGGATTTCCTCTTGAAGCAGCTCGTGGTCCACGACGGCCGGCTCGGGGTCTTCGACTTCGACAACTTCACGCTCGGCGACCCCGCCCGGGATCTCGCGAACTTCGTCGTCGACCTGCACTACCAGGGCTTCCCGGCAGGCGTGGTGACCGCGATGACGACCGCCTTTCTCGAAGCCTACCGGTCCGAGTGGGACATGCCCGCCGAGCGCCTGCGCTGGCATGCCGCCGTTCAGGCGCTGAGCGACGCCTACTACTTCCACAAGCGGCGACACCTGGCGCCCGGGTTCGAGGGCGAGCTCGAGGGCGTTCTCGCGCTCGCGGAGGATCAGCTCAGAAGTTCCACTTGAGCTTCAGGAACACGCCCTGGGCGAGGTTGCCCGCGAAGTCGTCCGGATGGTCGCGGGTTCGTCCGAAGGCGGACCCCGCAAGGAACAGCGCCCCGATGAGCTCGACCTCGAGGTGCTCCCACTCCTCGAGGCCGAGCGCCATGTCCCACTCGTGCCCGATCGCGCCGCTCCTGCCGTTCGGATCGGCCTTGAGCTTCGTGTCGCGCAGGAACGGGGCCGGGACCGCCTGCTGGTAATAGTGGTAGAGGAGCTCGAGCGAGCTCGAATGGAGGATCCGCCAGCCGACCGAGGCGGTGACGACGTGGAGGTTCGAGAGCTCCGGCCGCACGAGCTCGCCGTAGTACCGGAAGCGGTCGACGCCGAGGAAACGGTCATTGTTGCGATGCAGCCCCGTCTGGCGAAACGCCGTGTCCTCCCCGTGTCTGGCATTGGAGTCACCCGACCCGAAGGCGTAGCCGAGCGTGAACGCGGGCCGCCATCGGAGCGGGGATTCCAGCGTCGTTCGGGCGTCGATCGCAAACCCGCCCACGTCATGGTGCCGGTGCGAGGAGAGCCGCTCGTGCGTCTCGTCGCGCTTGTTCGCGGGACAGCGGGTGTCCGAGTCCGCACAGCTGTCGAACCCGAACACCGCCTCGTCACCACCCACCCATGCTCCATCGAGACCGTAGAAGAGATCCCCGAGCGCGCCCCCGTCGAGCTGGCCGGAGGCCCGCGTCCCGAGCCAGAGCAAACGCGCGTCGCTCGGGTCCTTGTGAGCCTCCGTCACGATCTTGCCGATCGAGCGCTGGCCGGAGTGGTCCAAGTGGTAGAGGGAGAAGAAATCGAGCCGTTGCCTCTCGCTCCAGGCCCACGCGGCGGTGCCGAGCACGCGGAAGACGTCTTCCTCGTCGGGCCTGATGAACCGGGTCAGGGTCGAGTCGGGCGCGAGCTCCTGGCCAGCACCCAGCTCGGTGTGCACCTCCGGCCGGTCGTAGTAGACGCGGAGCGCATCCAGGTCCCTGTCCCACCACCACTCGCGCACCTCCTGGAACTTCTGCCGCCCGATCTGGAGGGAGTATCCGCGGCCGAGGACATTCTGAAGGACGTCCCCCGCGAAGAGCCAGTGCTCGCGCCGCTCGACCTCCTTCGCCTCCGGGGTGTCCCGCGCCCCCGTGTCGAGCCTGATCGCGGGGGCGTAGGT
>Ga0209056_10007443_pt1 | contig 11272 bp, 4 predicted proteins | sample GraSoiAngelo_114_FD_185876 | JGI IMG/M metagenome (GOLD analysis project Ga0209056, IMG submission 185876) | Grasslands soil microbial communities from the Angelo Coastal Reserve, California, USA - 14_0903_13_40cm (SPAdes) (version 2) | ecosystem: Environmental > Terrestrial > Soil > Grasslands ... | reverse complement strand
CTGAGTAGATTAGCTTCGAGTAGGTATCGAAAAACTCCTGCCAGCGCAGTTGATCGCCCCAATCGGCCAAACGCTCGACCAAGCTGCGGCGCGTGGCAATCATCCGGCTATTCTTCATGTGGATCTTCTAACGCAGTTCTGCCAGCGGACACAATTACGTTATCGATTTCCTGAAAGATTTGCGCTGAACTGACGTATTCCCGCCTATGAATACAAACACGTTCCTCACCAGATTACTTCAGCTGGCTGCCCGACCGTTTTTGCTTGTCTTCAGACTATTGAAGAGGATCGCCGTCGCTATCTTCGGCCGGTTGCAATGGAGTCCGCCGCGCTGGCTTTCACGAAGCGGCACCACCTTCTCCAATTTCAACCGCGCACATCCCTTCATCACTGCTTCCGGAATTATCGCCATCGTCCTGATCTCATGCGGCTTGGCCTGGACACTGCACTGGTATCAACATCGGCCCAAACCGCGCTACGTAAACGTCATGATCGAGGCGGTTCCGGTGACGAAGTTGCAGAAGGACTTAACGTTTCCAACGCTTGATATTCGATTCAGCGATTCAGCGGCACGCTTGGAAGATAAGGACAAAACAGCTCTGCAAGGCGTCCGGCTGGATCCTCCGTTGGCCGGCAAATGGATGTGGGCTGGGGACAAACATCTCTTCTTTCAACCAAAGAAGGACTGGCCGGCTGATAAAAAATTCAAGGTAATCTTCGACAAGAAATTTTTTCCGCCGCACATCAAGCTGGAGCGATTGACCTATGAGTTCCAGACGCCCCCGTTCGAAATCGCAATCAAACAACTTGAACTCTATCAAGACCCGGCTAATCCGACCCAACGCCAGATCACCGCGACACTGGAGCTGACGCACGAAGTTGAGCCTGGTGAGTTAGATCGGCACATCCAGCTGCTGATGATCGGCGGGTCCGCCGTGTTTCCGCCGTCCGATCCGGCGCCGCATTTTACGCTCAGCTATGGATTGCACCGGCGTATTGCTTATTTGCGCAGCTCGAACGTGACGCTTCCAGACAAGGAAGATTTCATGAAGATTGAGTTGAGCAAAGGTGTCCGGACTGCGCAAGGCGGAGCGCAAACTCGCGACGCGGCCGAACAAAGGCTTCTAATTCCTTCCAATGGGACCGCATTTCAAATCAAATCTATCGAGGCAACCATCGCCCGGAACAAGGCTGGCGAACCCGAGCAGGTTTTGATTCTGAACACGACGGCGGACATCAGCAGCAGCGAGCTGGCGAAGGCTATTCAGATTCGGTTGCTGCCAAAGCGTGAGGCCGAAAAGACCGAAGAAAACGATTCGGAAAGTTCCGATTCAGGCTCCGCTGATCAAAGCAGCGAAAGCGACGAAACCAGGCAGAACGCCGCGTCGGAAGAGGACGAGTCCGAAGAAACGACAGAATCTGATAACGCGTCGAAATGGCAAAGTCCGACCGATGTACCGGACGATGTCTTCGAGCAAGCCAAGCGAATTGAATTCACGGTCGTTCCCTCGGAAAAGGCGCAAGATCGACAACACGCTTTCAAGATACGCGTCGAATCGGTAGGCGAGCTCTACCTTCGTCTGCCAAAAGGAGTGCGCGCTTTCGGCGATTATCCTTTAGCGGAGGATTACAATGCTGTCGTGGCAGTGCCACAGCTGCCGCGCGAAGTGCAAATTGAAGGTCAAGGCGGTCTGCTGGCGCTCAATGGCGACAGGAAATTGTCAATCCGTTCACGCGCTCTGCGGGCGATCGAATTCGAAGTTGCGCGGGTTGCCACAACCCAAATCAACCATCTCGTTAGCCAGACCGAAGGCAAGTTCGAGGACCCGGAGTTCCGCGCGCCGCAGTATTTTGACAAGGAAAACATCTCTCGGATCGCGATTGAGCAGCAGCCGATCGCTGTGGAAGACAAATGGAAGGCCAATTACTCGGCCTTCGATTTCGCGGAGCACCTTCGCAAACCAGCAGATGGCGGGAGTGAGCGCGGTCTGTTTTTCCTAACTGTACGCGGCTGGGATCCAGCGAAGAAGAAACCAATCAACTCGGCCAGGGACAGCAGATTTCTTCTTGTTACCGACATCGGAATTTTGACGAAGAAAAATATCGACGGCGGCAGCGATGTTTTTTTGATGTCGATCAAGAGTGGCCAACCGCTCAGCGGCGCCACGGTGGAAATTCTGGGCAAGAACGGCGTGCCCATCCAGACGGCCCAAACGGCGGCAGATGGTCATTGCGCTTTCCCTTCCGTTGAAAAATCGGAGCGCGAAAAAACGCCGGTCGCGTTTGTCGCGCGCAATGGCGACGACATCGCGTTCATGCCGTTCGCGCGAGAGGACCGCGTCCTGAATTTCTCACGCTTCGAGATTGAAGGGGCGCAGAATATCGCGCCGGAAGGTCTCGACGCATTCGTTTTTACCGAGCGCGGTGTTTACCGGCCCGGCGATGAGATCCACATCGGGCTGGTAGTGAAACAGCGAAGTTGGGGCGGCAATCTCACAGGGTTGCCTATTGAAACCGAAGTCGTGGACGCACGCGACCTGCCGGTGCAGACAAAGAAACTCACTTTGCCGACGACTGGTTTTACCGAACTCAGCTATCAAACCGCCAATGAATCGTCGACTGGCCTGTACACGTTCAACGTTTATTTGATCAAAAATAACAAGCGTTCGGATTTGCTCGGTTCCACCACTGCACAGGTAAAGGAGTTTCTGCCCGACCGCATGAAGATCGAGACGCGGCTTTCCAAAGGTGCGACGCGTGGTTGGATTCATCCGAGGGAAATGCACGCGTCTGTTGCGCTTGCCAATCTTTACGGCACGCCAGCAACGGATCGGCGTGTGACCGGCAAGATTGAGCTCGCGCCGACGGCATTTTCATTTCCGGAGTTTCGCGACTTCACTTTTTTCGACCCCTTGGTTGATGAAAACAAACCGCGGGAGGAACAAACTGTCGATCTCGGCGAACACAAAACCGATGGCGAAGGCCACGCGGATTTTGATTTGCAGCTCGAACGATTCGCCGATGCGACTTACGCGATGCGTTTCATTGCGGAAGGCTTCGAAGGCGAAGGCGGCAGGAGTGTCACGGGCTATGTCGGCGCGCTCGTCTCCGCTTTGCCTTACGTGATCGGCTACAAAGCCGACGGCGACTTGCGCTATATCGAGATGAACAAACCGCGCGGCGTCGATCTCGTCGCAGTGGATCCAAAACTCGACCGCATCGCGATCGAGAACGTTACCCTCAACATTATCGCGCAGGAATATGTTTCTGTGCTGAAGAAGCAGCAAAATGGCAATTACGTTTACGAGTCGGTCCTAAAAGAGCGCCCCGCCAAATCAGAAAAAATCTCGGTGGCGGCTAGCGGTCATCATTACGCTCTTCCGACCGAGGAGCCAGGCAATTATGTGCTCGAACTGCGTGACGATCAGAATCGCACGCTTAGTAAGCTGCGTTTCTCGGTCGTGGGTCACGCCGCAATGACTGGCGCCCTCGAGAAAAACGCCGAGCTGGAGATCAAACTGAGCGCCAAGGAGTATCGCGCCGGGGATGAAATTGAATTAAGCGTGACCGCTCCTTACGCGGGCTACGGTCTCATTACGATCGAACGGGAAAAAGTTTACGGCTACAGTTGGTTTCAAACTAATACCGCGAGCAGTATCCAGCACATTCGTCTGCCTGAAAATTTTGAGGGCAGCGGCTACGTCAATGTTGCATTTGTGCGGGCGCTCGATTCCAAAGAAATTTTTGTCAGCCCACTCAGTTACGGCGTCGTCCCGTTCACCGCCAATATCGAAAGGCGCCGGCTAAAGATGGATCTTCAAACCGCGGCGAAAGCGAAGCCGGGCGAGCCTTTGCACATCGGCTACAAAACCGATCGGCCCAGTAAGATCGTCATCTTCGCGGTCGATCAGGGGATCCTGCAAGTTACCAATTACAAGACGCCGGACCCACTTACCTATCTCTTTCGCAAATGCGCTCTCGGTGTCGAAACCGCGCAGATTGTCGATCTGATAATTCCGGAATTTTCATTGCTGCGTTCCCTCTCCGCGTTCGGCGGCGACGGCGGCGAAGTTCAAAAATTGAATCCGTTCAAGCGCGTTACGGAAAAACCCGTAGTGTTTTGGTCTGGAATTATCGACGCTGACACGACAGCTCGTGAAGTTGTCTATGATGTGCCAGACTTTTTCGACGGCACACTGAAGATAATGGCTGTCGGCGTTTCAAATGAAACGGCCGGATCGGTTGACCGCGACGCACTCATTCGCGGGCCCTTTGTCGTAACGCCGAGCGTGCCGGTGCTGGCCGCCCCAGGCGATGAATTTGAGGCCGGGGTGACTGTCGCGAACAATGTCGAAGGGTCCGGTGCGGACGCGGAGGTAGAGCTGCGCGCAGATACGTCTCCGCACTTGTCGATCCTGGGAACGCCAAAGCAAAAATTGCGAATCGCCGAAGGGCGTGAGCAAAGCGTGAAGTTGCGCTTCCGTGTCAACGACGTGCTCGGCTCTGGCGAAATCAAGTTCGTCGCGCGCAGAAATGGAATCGAAACGCGCCGCCGCGCTACGCTGAGTGTTCGCCCGCCAGTTCCCTACGCGAGCGATGTTCGCAGCGGCAATTTCAAAAAAGGACACGCGGACGTTCAAATTACACGGGCGATCTATCCCGAGTTCGCCAAGCGCGAGGCTGCTGTGGCGGCTGTGCCGCTGGGACTCGCGCATGGTCTTTATGTTTTCCTAAAAGATTTTCCGCACGGTTGTAGCGAGCAGATCACGAGCGGCGCATTTTGCCGGCTCTTGCTTTCGGATGAAGCCGATTTCGGACTCAGCCGAGCGGAGGTAAACACACAGCTTGAAAAAACATTCGCGACTCTTCGACGCCGGCAAAACGATCAGGGCGCGTTCGGTTATTGGGCGCCGGAAACCAATGAGAAGATCAGTTTCAATTCGGTTTACGTGATGGATTTTCTAAGCGCGGCGAAAACGGCCGGCTTTGCCCCGCCCGCGGACATGTTTGCGAGTGGCTTGCGCTATTTGCAAAAGATGGTCACGCTCGAGCCCTCGACTCTGGCCGACGCGCGAACCATAGCCTACGGGATTTACGTGCTCACGCGCGAAGGCGTCGTCACCACCAATTACATTCTTAATCTGCGCGACTACCTCGATCAGCATCAGACCGACGTATGGCAAAATGATATAACCGGCATTTATCTCGCGGGCGCGCTCAAGCTTCTGCACAAAGACAAAGACGCAGACGAGTTGATCGGCGCCTACAAGATCGAAAAGGGATCGGGCCGAGATTACGACGACTTCTGCCAGCCGCTTGGAGCGAATGCGCAATATATCTCCGTACTTGCACGTGCGTTTCCAGACCGACTTAAAAAAATCTCGGGCGCGGAATTCGAGCAAATCCTGCAGCCGATCGGGCACGGCGAATTCAACACGCTCTCGGCCGCTTATGCTGTTTCGGCCCTGAAATCGTACTCGCACGCCATCGCGCAAACGCTGCCCGTGCTCAGCATTGCTGAAATTCACAACGACAAGCGCGAAGTCCCCCTAACGAGCGGTGCGAAATTGCTGCAACGGACTGCTTTTTCGAAAGACGCGATTGCGCTTCGCTTCAACAGCGCTGGAAAGCTCAGCGGCCCAGGCGCCTTCTTTCAGCTGGTGGAAGCTGGCTTTGATCGACATGTTCCAACGCAACCGGTCACCGCAGGGTTGGAAGTTCATCGCGAGTTACTCGACAAGGACAGTCAGCCGGTCACGCGGACAAAACTGGGCGAACCGATTCGTGTCCGACTGCAGGCGCGAAGCGTAGGCGATGAATCCGTCACAAATGTTGCCATCATCGATCTTTTGCCCGGCGGCTTCGAAGTTGTTGGGTCATCCCTGCAACCGGGCGTTTCGACAATTACCGGCGTCGATTATGTCGATGTTCGTGAAGATCGCGCCGTCTTTTACGCGACCGTTTCCAGCAGCGTGCTCGAGATCAATTATCAGATTAAATCATCTAATCGTGGCGAGTTTACGGTGCCGCCCGTTTTCGCCGAATCCATGTACGAACGGGCCACTAAAGGCTGCGGCGTCGGTGGAAAAATTACAGTGACCGAATGAACAAGAACTATGGAGATCGGATTGTGGGTTGCGGAAAGGTTTCTCAGCCGCGACGACCCTTCTTTTCTATCCGCAATCCCCGTTCCGCAATCCGCAATCTATTGCTTTTCTGCGCGGTCGTTGCTGCAATTTGGCTCGCACTACCCAAACCGCCACTGCTCGACGGTATTTCATTTTCCCAGTGTGTTCGCGATCGAAATAAAAAATTGCTTCGTGTCACCTTGACGAGCGATCAGAAATTTCGGGTCTGGACTTCTTTGCCAAACATTTCGCCCGCGCTGATCGATGCGACGCTTCAATTTGAAGACAAATACTATCGGCATCATCCGGGAGTTAACCCAATCGCATTGGTGCGGGCGGTCTTCAGCTGGCGACCGGGCGGGGGGCATAGCGGCGCTTCGACCATCACCATGCAACTGGCGCGGTTGCGTTATCATCTGCCTACTCGCACATCCAGGGGGAAGTTCGTTCAAATTGTCCGCGCGCTCGAACTGGAGCGGCATTACTCGAAGTCCGAGATTCTTGAAGCCTACCTGAATCTCGCGCCCTATGGACGAAACATCGAGGGCGTGGGGGCGGCCAGTCAGATTTATTTCGGTAAGACCGCCGCTCACCTAACGAAGCCAGAATCAATTTCGCTCTGCGTCATTCCGCAGAGCCCGACCCGGCGCGCGTTGTTTGCCAATCGCGACAACCACTCGCTCAATTCGGCCCAGAGCGGCTGGTACGATCGCGCGAAGATCAACTGGCAATTTTCCGCACGCTCGTTCAGCCCTCGCGCGCAAACGGAACATGCATTTCTAGCGCCGCACTTTGTTCAGCAAGTTGTGGCGGCCGAGAAAGGCCGCCACGATATCGTGACCACGCTCGATCTGGCGAAGCAGCAACTGATCGAGCGGCGAATCGCGGACTACATTCGCACCAGTCGCGGTCGCGGAATCCAGAATGCCGCCGCCTTGCTAATCGACACGCGCAGCATGGACGTGCTCGCGCAAGTTGGCTCGGCCGATTTTTTCAACCCGGAAATCCAGGGACAAGTGGATGGAACACGTGCTCCGCGCTCGCCAGGTTCCACACTAAAACCATTCGTCTACGCGCTCGGCTTGGAACAGGGATTAATTCATCCACTGTCGATCCTATCCGATGCGCCGCATAGTTTTGGCGATTACGACCCGGAAAATTTCGATCGGGAATTTGTCGGCCCGATCCGTGCATGTGACGCGCTCGCGCGCAGCCGCAATCTTCCTGCGGTTGAACTCGCATCCCGACTGCGTCATCCGAGCCTTTATGAATTTCTCCGCGGCGCCGGCATCAAGTTACCGCGCTCAGAAGCACTTTATGGCTTGGCCCTTCCACTGGGCGGGGCGGAAGTCACGATGGAGGACCTGGTTCGTCTTTATGCCGCGCTTGCTAATAATGGAGAGTTGCGTCCCCTTCGCCGGACTTCGCACGATCCAATCGCGTTGCGCGGGCGCCGGATTGTCATGCCCGAGGCAGCATTTTTAACGCTGGAGATGCTCAACCAGCCACGACCCGAAATTAGCGGCGCGTATTCAGACCAAGTCGCACCGGTTTTTTGGAAAACAGGAACGTCTCATGGTTTTCGTGATGCATGGTCGATCGCTGTCTTCAATCATTACGTGCTCGGGATTTGGATCGGAAATTTTGATGGGCGCGCCAACGGAAATTTTGTCGGACGAATCGCGGCTGCGCCGCTCCTGTTTCAAATCATCGACAGTTTGCATGCAGGCTGGCCCGAGCCGAACCGGGCGCATCTCCCGCCGCCCGGTGCAAACTTGAAACGCGTCTCCTTTTGCGCGGTGTCAGGTGATTTGCCCGAACCGTACTGCACGCAACAGGTCGAGGGATGGTTCATTCCCGGAATTTCGCCTATCAAACTCTGCGATGTGCATCAGGAAGTACTCGTCGATGCTGCGAGCGGGTTGCGCGTGCCAAGAGATGACGGAACGCGCGAACTCCGGCGTGAAGTTTACGAATTTTGGCCGACAGAGTTGTTGTCGATTTTCTGCCGCGCCGGCGTGCCGAGAAAATTGCCGCCGCCCTTTTTGCCCGGAACGTCCCCGGAATTGATCGCGCGCACTGGAAACGCGCCGCGAATTATTTCGCCGGCCGAGGGACAGAATGTCTTGCTGACATCGACCGGCACGATCCCGTTGCGGGCCAAAACAGACGCCGATGTGCGCGAAATTTATTGGTTCGCGGGCAACACATTCATTGCCAGGGGCAACCCGCAAGATGTCATTACGTGGAAAGCAGCGCCTGGCAATTACGAACTCACCGCGTTGGACGATCACGGTCGCGCAGGTTCGCATAACGTCATTGTGCGATGAAGAACAAGAGTCGTTGACGCAGAAAAATTATTCTCCCGACGCACAACTTTTGAATCCGAACCGGAGGCAGACTGCATCTCAATGAAAACACAGAAAGATCATTATGATGCAGGATTTCAGGTTCGCTATCCGGCAGCTTCTGAAGACGCCGGGATTCACCACCGTCGCGGTATTGACGCTTGCGTTGGCAATCGGCGTTAACTCGGCCATTTTCGCGCTGATCAATGGCGTCGTGCTAAAGCCGGTGGTGCCGGTCCGGCCTGCCGAAGTGGTGAATGTGTTCACGGCCCGGCAGAATGCGAGCCACGATTATCGGCAGTTCTCCTACAACGAATATCGCGAACTGCGCGAGAACGGCGGAGACGTTTTTTCCGACGTTGCCGTGATCGAGTTCGCAGTTGCGGGCATCGGGCGCGATCACGAGATGCGGCGCAGCTTCGCTTTCCTAATTTCGGAGAATTATTTCCCGATGATGGGCGTGCAGGCGTTTCGCGGCCGGTTTTATAACGCTGAGGAATGTAAGCCGAATGCAAACATGGCTGTGGCCGTGACAAGTTATGGTTTTTGGAAACGCAACGGTGGCCGCGATGATTTTGTCGGCAGCACGCTTCATATAAATGGTCAACCGTACACGGTGATCGGGATCGCGCCGGAAGGATTTAGTGGCGCGAACGTGTTGGTCGCGCCGGATATTTGGGTACCCCTTGGTGTTCGATCGCAGCTCGGTTCGGCATTCGGCGATTCCGAAACGATGCATGACCTGTTGAACCCAAAAAATTACACCATCAATCTCACGGCACGGCTGCGCCCCGGCCTGGCGATTGACTCGGCGAAAGCGCGTTTGCCGGTACTGGCGCAGCGGTTGAATGCGATCCAACCGGAGGGCAGCGAAGGTGCGCGAGAGCTACAAATCCAAACGCCATCGCGATTCAGCCTGAGCACGCAACCGGAGGATGACGGCCCGATTACGCTGATCGCGACATTGCTTATGGCCATGGCCGGCGCGGTCTTGCTCATCGCCTGTTTAAATCTGGCGAACATGCTGCTCGCGCGCGGCACATCGCGTTCAAAGGAAATCGCAGTCCGGCTGGCTGTCGGCGCATCACGCTGGCAGATCGTCAGGCAATTATTGTGCGAAGGATTTTTGCTGGCTGTTTGCGGCGGAGTCATCGGCCTGGTTCTGAGCGCATGGTGCAACGATGTTTTACTCCAACAACTGCGCGGTTTGCTCGCGTCTGTGAATTTCTCGTTCGTCGTGAAATTGCGGCCCGACGCGACTGTGCTTGCAATCACGTTGTTGTTTTGCCTCATCGCGACAATGCTTTTCAGCCTCGGCCCGGCGTTGAAGGCAACAAAGGCCGATCTCGTTAAGGACCTGAAAGAGCAAGTCGGCGAACCGGCGCGCATCGGCCGTTTGAGTCGTTTCTTCGCGCCGCGCCACATTTCGGTGATGGCGCAAATCGCGCTTTCGCTCATGCTGCTTTTCGCGGCCGGATTGTTCTTCCGTGGTGCGCTCAAAGCGGCCGGCCTTAATCCGGGCTTCGTCGCGCGCGGCGATCTTATCAGTGAGTTCGATTTCAGTTTGATTAAAAAAACGCCGGCCGATTCGCGTCGCTTGATCTTCGACATGGTGCGACGCACACGAGAGCTACCCGGCGTAACCGCGTCGGCCGTTGGCACCATGCTGCCGTATTCCGATTTCACCAGCGCGCGCCGCGTTCTGCGCACAAGAGACACGATGCCCAATGATCCAAAGGCGCCGGATCCAAGCGTCAATTCACTCTTCACGGCGATAACGCCCGGTTACTGCGAGGCGATGGGGATAAAACTGCTACGGGGCCGCGATTTCACTCGGGAGGAATGCGAAAACAAGGACGCGCGGCGCGTGGCGATCATTGACGAGGAAATGGCGAAAAAACTTTTCCCTAACGAAGATCCGGTCGGTCAGCATCTCCGCTACACCCAGCTGCCGAAAGACGGTTCGCCTAACGACATGGAAATCGTCGGTGTCGTGAGCAGGCACCGGCATAGCGTTGACAATGATTCCCTCGTTTGCCGTTTATTTGTGCCGTTAGCGCAGGGATACACCGGCCAAACATACCTGCATGTGCGGCTCAACACATAGGATCGGCATGCGGTCACCGCGTTTATTCCTACGCTTCGACAGACGCTGCGCGAGATCGATCCCGATCTGCCGCTGCTGCAGATGACCGCGTTTGTCGATTTGATGGATAGGTCGCCGAACCTTTGGATTGTGAAACTTGGGGCGACTCTCTTCGGTGCTTTTGGCGCAATCGCTCTCGCGTTAGCTGTCGTCGGTGTTTATGGTGTGAAAGCTTATGCCGTTGCGTGCCGGACCCGTGAAATCGGAATCCGCATGGCATTGGGTGCACATCGGCGCGACGTGTTCGCTCTCATTATGCGACAAGGCGCGATGCAAACGGCTCTTGCCGTTGGCGCCGGTCTCCTTCTTTCACTAGGGGCGGGGCGCATTCTGGCCAAAATCCTGTATGACGTAAGTCCGAGCGATCCGTTGGCCCTCGTCACCGCAACTTTGATGCTCGCAAGTGCGGCGCTCCTTGCTTGTTTCTTCCCGGCCAACCGCGCTACTCGCGTAGATCCGATGACGGCGCTGCGAACCGAATAGTAAAACGAATCTCGAACAGGCATCATTGCCGCCTCCCTGGCCAGTGACGGTGCTGCTTGATCTATCTCGCTGCTGAAGGAACTTCTGCTAAAATCAGCAACCGGAAATTACCAATCTTAAATTCCTTTTGCACCGTTAGCTCAATTGGCAGAGCAAGTGACTCTTAA
>Ga0209056_10007442_pt1 | contig 11272 bp, 12 predicted proteins | sample GraSoiAngelo_114_FD_185876 | JGI IMG/M metagenome (GOLD analysis project Ga0209056, IMG submission 185876) | Grasslands soil microbial communities from the Angelo Coastal Reserve, California, USA - 14_0903_13_40cm (SPAdes) (version 2) | ecosystem: Environmental > Terrestrial > Soil > Grasslands... | reverse complement strand
GCGAATCCAATCTTTTGCATCAACAGAAAACGTGCCTTTCAACACGACTGCTTAAGATAATCGGCAATGCTAAACCGGCAACTGCGAGCGACTCAAACCCGAAATCGTAGATTTTGCGTCGTCGCAGCGGTTCTGCCACTAAGGACAGCTTCGTAGACCACGATTCCTCGATTGATCTAGCGACCTAGTTGTCAAACTGATCCGCCACGACATCCACGTAGAGGGAGAGTGGATCGCGCCGCCTTGGCGGTTGGAGCTGCGACTGATCCACCGCTTTGAGGTAGCCAGTGAAGTTGCCGCTGACACTTTTCATTTGGGTGGCTTCGAACCAATTCATGTAATCATCAATTTCCCTCATCCGTGAGACCAGTCGTTGACAAGTGGCCTCGAGCCGCAGCAGACGCTTGGCCATGCCCCGTCGTTTTCCGCGAGAAAGGAGTCCTGCGATAGCCTCGTATTCACGCGCGATCGGACGCAAAACCGGATTGGCCTGGGGAACAAAGAACAGTAAATCGCGCCTCAACTGTTCCAAGGCCATCTTCTCACCGGCAGAAAGTTTATGTTGCGTGAATTCGTCGAGGCTTACTGTTTTCATCGGCTTGTTCAGTTCCGAGATTTTCAAGCTCAACAATTCGTCAAGGTGCCGCTCACTTTCAGCGAAGGTGAGTAACGAAAATGTCTGAGCGCTCTTCAATTGCTTCAAGGCGAGTTGCCAGGTCCGCTCTGCGTCGTCCGCCAGGAGCCCAAACTGCGCCTCCAAGTCCGCCAACGGGTCATTTGAAGACGCGGATAGATGATCAATGTATTGCGTCAATCGGGCAGCGCCATCCTTTTCACTGAGTAACATTTGCACAAGCGCAAACGAATAAGCGCGATAAAGCGTGCGGCCCGAAGAGTCGAAAATGCTCGGGCGCTGGTGAAGAAATTTCTTCAGTGCCAGAGGTGTGCCCGTGTTGGCAAGTGCTTCGACCAGCGGCCCGGGGTCGCGCCCCGGCGCAAGCGCGAGGACGCCGTCAATCAACCAATCGGGTGGCTCAACCAGCACTGCGCCCGCACTGATGTTCGTTTGTTTTCGGTACATCATTTCGAGCAAAACCGCGCGGACCAGTTCACGTTCGACAACCGAAACGTCGAGGTTCTTGGAGATGGTGAGGTCCAGCTGAAGCTTGATACCAAAGCCCGTCTGACTGAACCGCAGGTCAGCTGGCGGAACCTCGGGAAGATTTGCCTGTTGCGACTGCAAGTTCACCACCACGGGCGTCTTCCAGTCATCGCGCTGCCGGAGCAGGGCAAGAAGATTGGCTTTCGTCTGCTCTGCAAGGCTGGAGACGGCTCCTCGGATCTTCGGGTCAGCGCCGTAAATCACGAATTGGCGCGAGGGACTTGTGCTGCGTTCCGACTGTGCCGCGTAATCGCCTTGCAAGCCGATACCGACAAATAGAACTATCGCGACCCGCTTCATCATTGTTGCTCCGTGCATGATACTGGGAATGGGCGTGCGCTGACCAGAAGCAAATCTATGCGGAGAATGCTGGTGATCACCACTCTTACCAGCTGGTTCACAACGCGTCCGCCAGGCCCTGCCGCTACGAATCAGAGGTACGGCGAGTCCTAAGATCGAAGTCGGCCAGGCGTTCCCGTCGCGGCCTGCGAATACTTGGGGCAGCGCTTTGTGAAATCGGAATAGAAAGGCAGGACAATATCATGAAAACCAAAGGTTCAATCTTCATAAGCTGCCTGGCTGCAGGCGCATTGATGGCCTCGCCTGCGCTGGGAAAACCTGAAAAGAAATCGGGAGATGCGTCCACGTCGAAGCCAAAACGCATGGCTCCGCACACGACCCAGGTGACGCCGAGCTATCGCTATCATCAACATCGGATGAGCTCGCGCACGGCCAACACCCGTTACTACGCTGCGCCGCGCTACAATGGCACGCGCTCTTACGCCAGCCGCCAATACAGCGGCACACGTTACTATGGCGCGACACCTTACTACGGCGGTAAGGCTTATTACGGTGGTACCGGCTACTATTATGGCGGCGGATCGGCTTATCCGTATTACAGCTACTACTCAGGCTGGCCGTACTCCAATTGGGGTTACGGAACATCCTGGGGATATTACCCATACTCGTATTCGGGCGGTTATCCGTACAGCTACTACAACAACAACTCCTACTCGTACTACACACCAACTTACGGCTATAATGTATCGCTGGTTGCCGCCGTCCAGAAGCGCCTTGGCCAACTTGGTTATTATCATGGCGGGGTCGATGGAGCTATGGGACCGCGAACGCGATCGGTCGCAGCTTTTGAGCGCAGGCATGGCCTGACCGTGGACGGGAGGATTAGCCGGCCGCTGCTCGGCACATTGGGGCTAGGCTAATTGGAACGAACCGTCAGCTCCGGTCAAATCGGTGCCCGGCGGCGTCGCGGCGCGAGCCGCGAGCCGCCGGCTTCATTTTAATTCTTTTGCAACCGTAAATAAAGTGAGACTTTGCGCCTCGCGCGGTGTCTAATGATGTAGAAAAATCGACCTATTATGAATTATTCAAAACTTTTCCTTTTCTTGAGTTGCCTTTTTGCGGCCATACTGACTGCTCCAATTCTCACAGCTGCTCCACGCGGTGGAGGTGGCTTCAGTGGCGGCCGCCCTGGCTTCAGTGGGGGCCGCCCTGGCTTCAGTGGTAATCAATTCGCTGGGCGCGGCGCGATGGGCAACCGGCACGCGGGTAACTTTAACGGTCACAATCATTTTCACAATGGCCACCCTAATCATGTTCACAATCGTGTCGTCTTCATCGGAGGCTTCGGCTTCCCATGGTGGTGGGGTTGGGGCTGGGGTTGGGGTCCGTGGTGGGGCTGGGACGGCTACCCCTACGGCTACGGCTATGGTTATGGCTACGGCGCGTACGGATACAGCGGCGGCCAGTACCAATCTCAGTACGGATACGGTGGCCAGTCCCAGTCTCAGTACGGAAATGGCAGCCAGTCCAGAGTCGCCGAACTACAACGCCGGCTGCAACGCGCTGGTTATTACCACGGATCGATCGACGGAGTCTTGGGGCCACAAACCCGGAGCGCAATCCGGGCATACGAACAGAACCACGGCGACGTGAGTTAAGCTGGATACTTCCAGCCGAGCTGGATTGACCAACAGCTGTAATCGTCTTTCGGTTGATTGACCGGCGGTGGTCGCAGGGGGAATGGGAGCGAGCCGCCGGTCGCCTTTTCCAATGGGTCGGTCAGAAAGAGTGTATGTCGGCAGTTCCTGTCCTCGCAACCGCGAATTTTTTCCGCTTCGAGTTCTGAAGCTCCAAGGTCATTTTGCTAGGATTTGCCGGTCGAACCCAGTAATTCAAAAGTAATCAAAGGAAAAGAGGGACCTTTATGCTAGGCGAGAAGATTGGCGAAATATCAGGCAAAATCATTATGCAGCGCGTCTTGCCGAACCTTGGCGGAGATCCAAAGATAGAAACCTCGTTCCAGGCAACTGGATCTGTGCTGGACACAAATGTAAGCGATACGGGCACCTATTGGACCGTTCTCCGTACAGACGGGACCCAATACGGCGAAGACCAGGGTGTGATGATAATCAGGGACGGCGAATGGCGACATGGTGTCGGCGTAAGGAACAAAGACAGGACCGCGACTTATCCGCGGCGCGCTTTATTTCCAAACCATGCCCCCACGATGGTCACGTCTTAACAGAGTGGCGGTGCTATTCGAATACGCAGTAGACGCAGAGGGCAATACACACTCCGAATACTGGGAATGGAAGTAGCCCCTTGGCGACCGGCGCGAAAATTTGGCCGGTGCACCGTCGCACGCTGCTGCGTCGATAGATTCAGATTCATGATCTGATCAAATACTCGTGACAAATCCCGAAGCGAATGTTGGCGATGCTTATAGCACGCCGATTGAGACCTCCTTTGCATGGACGAGAACGCTAATGGCAATCGACGTTGCCCTGGAGGCGTGTGCAAGGTAAAGGCCTAACAATGTGGTCCCGAAACAAACAGAGATCTCTCCACCGCGCTCGGCTGACAACAAGACTATTCGACGCACTTGACGCTTACCACGACGCGACCCCGCATTCGGCGGCCGTGAACATGGCCATCGATGAAGCGCTGCTGGAGTCGGCAACGGTTCCATCCATCCGCTTCTATCGCTGGCGATCCCCTGCTCTGTCATTTGGCTATTTCGGGAAATTTGCCGACGTAGCGATTTACGCCAGCGAGCGCGACCTCGTCCGGCGTTGGACCGGCGGTGGCATCGTTCTGCACGGAGAGGATCTCACCTATGCAATTGTAATTCCGGCACGCGATCAGGCGTTCGCTGAATCATCGATCGTCACCTACGAAACCATTCATCGCGCTTTATGCGCAGCGCTAAACGGGATTGGTGAACGCGCTATCGTAGCCGGGGGTGTTGACCCCGGTCGGATTACGGTTGTGAAGCAGGCAACCGTCAGCGCAAGCGCCGACCATTGTTTCGCGAACCCCGTTCGTGCCGACGTAATGGTCAATGGCCGCAAGGTTGCAGGTGCAGCGCAACGCCGGACCCGCCACGGAGTGTTACAGCAGGGCAGTATTCAAAGCATCAAGATCGACAAAGACCTAGCCCAAAGATTTGCCGGAACTCTATCGGCTGATTGCCAACGGCGCGAGATCACTGAAATGCTTTTGCAGCGGGCGCGCGAATTAGCTCGGCAAAAGTACGGAGCTGATTCCTGGCTCCGTAGAATGTAGCGCCGGCATTCGGTCACAAAGTTGCGCAGAAAGCGAGCTCCAAGCTTGCTCTACTATTGTCGCCCCGTTATTCTCGCCTGGTGGAACTCTTCGCCCGCACGCAATCCAGCGCGAAACGCAGCGCGATTGCGAGCGCGGGCGGCTCACCGGCGTTTTCGCTCGCTGAAGTGGCGAAATTAGTTCAACCGCATCTCGAACAAGTGGATAAGCGCATCGCGCAGCAGGCTGCGGCATTCGATCCCGCAATCGAAGGGTACGTCGTTTATACGGTCGGCAGCCGCGGCAAACGTCTTCGGCCGCTTCTGACTCTGCTCGTGGGCGGCGCGACAGGCATGATCGATTCCCGCCACATTGATCTCGCCGTGATCGTGGAACTCATTCACATCGCAACACTTGTGCACGACGACGTGATGGACGAAGCAGAAAAACGCCGGTCACAGCCCACGCCAAACGCGCGCTGGGGAAATTCGTTGAGCGTTTTGCTGGGCGACTGTCTTTTCGCGCACGCACTGACGTTATCGACAAATTTCAAAAACTCCGACATCAGTCGAGCAATCGCGCGCACCGCCGCGACGGTTTGCTCGGGCGAAATGATTCAGACGCAGCGCCGGTTCGATCTCAATCTCAAGGTTGAGGATTATTTGCGCATCGTGCAAATGAAAACCGGATCGCTTTTCTCGGCCGCAGCCGAGTTGGCCGCCATGATTAGCGAAGCCGACCCGAACGCGATCGAAACATTCAAGAATTACGGATTTCAAGTGGGCACCGCGTATCAGATTTATGATGATTGCGTCGATCTTGCCGGCACTGAGAGCGTGACTGGAAAGACGCTCGGCACCGATCTGCGCAAGGGAAAATTTACACTGCCGGTTTTGATTTTTCTCCGGTCCGCCTCGGAATTTGAACGCGAACGTTGTTGCCAGCTGGTGCTGGACGAAAAAATCGAAGAAATGATTGAGCTTCTCAAGAATGGCGCGAATAATGGTGCATTAAACGAATCAATCGCTGTGGGCAGCGAATTGATTCGCAAAGCGCAATGCGCGTTCGATGGTATTAAGCCAAATCGTTATACCGACGCCCTGTTTTCGCTCGGCGAGGCATTGTGCGATATGTTCGGTCAACTCCGTGTGTGATAAAATGTGGGACGGGCTTTGAGGTGCCAGTCTGAATCCCATTCGACCGCGGCGATAGGGTCCCCCACATTTATGCCGCAGCTCAAAATCCGCGAAATGCCGCAAGACGAGCGGCCGCGGGAAAAATTACTTGCACGAGGTGTTGATGCTCTCAGCAACGCGGAATTGATCGCAATCCTCCTGCGCACCGGCCGGCGGGGCATGAACGTGGTGGATGTCGCCCGCGAGTTGTTCGACAAATACCAATCGTTCGCGGAGCTGAGCCGTTGCTCAGTCAAAGAACTGAGTGAAATCAAAGGGATTGGCCCCGCAAAAGCATTGGAACTTGTGGCGGCGTTCAATTTGGGAAAACGGTTCGCGCAGGAGCGGTTGTCACAGCGAAAACTCGATTCACCAGAATTGGTCTACAAGCTATTGGGTGACGAAATGCGTATGTTGCGCACCGAATCATTGCGCGTCGTTTTGCTCGACACTCGCTACCGATTGCTACGAGTGGAATCGGTCTCGCTGGGGAGTATGAACGAGAGCATCGCGCATCCGCGCGAAATTTTTCGGCCGGCAATTACTTATTCCGCCTACGCTGTGATCGTGGTGCACAATCATCCCTCCGGCGATGCCTCGCCGAGCCAGACTGACCACAGTCTGACGCGTCGCCTAGCTGAAGCGGCTGAGCTTTTGCAAATCAAATTGCTCGATCACATCATTGTCGGCGCGCCATTGGAAGGAAGTCCCGGATATTTCAGCTTTAAGGAAGCTGGCGTGTTGTAGGCAGGGAAATCTGAAATTCGAATGGGCAAATCCGAAATATGACGGACGCGAAGATCCATCCCACGGCTGTCGTCGATCCGAATGCAAGAATCGGCCACGATGTGCAGATCGGGCCGTTTTCGATCATTGGGCCGCGGGTAACAATTGGCGATAAGACCGTCGTGCAATCGCACGTGGTGATCGAAGGCGAGGTCATAATCGGACACGGAAATTTTATCGGACACGGCGCTATCATCGGGGCGCCGCCGCAGGATCTTTCGTTCTCGCCAGAACGAAACACCAAAGTTGAAATTGGAAATGACAACATCGTCCGCGAGTACTGCACCATTCACCGGGGCAGTCCCAATGGGAGCGCCACAAAAATCGCCGACGAGAATTTCCTCATGGCTGGAGTGCACATTGGTCACAATTGCGCGATTGGAAATGACGTGATCATCGCGAACAATTGCTTACTTGCTGGTCATGTTCGCATCGACGACGGCGCATTCCTAGGGGGCGGATCAACTTTTCACCAGTTCATGCGGATTGGCCGGCTCGTGATGGTGCAAGGCAGCTCCGCATTCGGCAAGGATCTGCCACCATTCGTCATCGCAGCAGAGCGCAATTACGTTTTCGGCTTGAACACAGTCGGACTCCGCCGCGCTGGACTTACCGCAGGCGATCGAAACGAGATCAAGGAGGCATTCAAGCTTGTTTATCTAAGCGGACTCAACACATCGCAGGCGCTCGAAAAAGCAGCGACGATGACCTTCAACGCCCCAGCGCGCGAATTCCTGGACTTCATCAGCAGTTCCAATAAACGCGGTATTTGTCCCCTGAAACCCGGCATTGCTGGCGATTCTTCGGCCTAAGGCGGGTTGCTTTTCAGCAAGACGCCGGGAACAGCAGACGCGCTTTTCAATGTCACCCGCCTTGCACTGGCGGCATGAGTGCGATTTCCTCGCTTGTGTGCAGGATGTAATTGCGATCAACAAATTCAAAGCCTGCGCCGATCAAGATGCTTTTGTCATACGCGCGAAGCGCTGGTTGCTGCGCATAAATCTGCTCAAGCAATTCCCGAACGGTCGCGCGCTGCGGAAGCTCGAACTCCAACTCGCGAATTCCAATCAGATCGCGCAACTGCGCGTAAAATTGCACCCGCACTTTAATCCCGTTCATTCTCAAACAATTCACATAAAGAATACATGGGCCACGAGGTTTCCAAATCTTAAGGAAGCCTTTATGGCCTGTATGGCCGCTGGGCGACAAAAAACTGCGATGCACCAGCACGATTACCGTGCCGCGGCAATTTCATCCAGGTGCTTGCCAAACAAGGAACGTCGTCTCTAATGCGCCAAGACTCTAGGACTGACGGCTTCCCAACCGTTGGTTCGAAGTAGACGGCTGTTTAAAGCCATCGCTCCTTGTTTGCCGGCTACAACCTTTGGAAAAGGGGGGTTTTGCCCTTCCCGCCACCGTGAATAGCATTGCCTGAAATGCGCATCCACCACGACCGACTTGAAGTCCGCACCCGCGGCAAAGGTCTTTACGAGATCACCGATGAAGTGCAGTCGAAGCTCGACCAGCGCGGTGTGCAAAATGGAATCGTTACGGTTTTTGTTCAGCACACCAGTTGCAGCGTTGTCATCATGGAAAACGCCGATCCGACTGCGCGATCTGACTTGGAAAAATTTTTCGAGCGACTCGTGCCCGAAGACGCCGATTACTTCACGCACGATTCAGAAGGCCGCGACGACATGCCATCACACATTCGCATGGTCCTGACGCGCACCAGCGAAACCATTCCGATCATGGACGGAAAAATTCAGCTCGGAACATGGCAAGGCATTTTCCTGTTCGAACATCGTCGTGATCCGCATTCGCGAAAGGTTTTCGTCACGACGATTGATGAATGATTGTCGCGGTGGCCTCTGATCGTTGTCCCGCGTTTCGGCGCCCTGAGAGCGCCGCTACAGAAGGTCGTAAACCGCGTCCACCAGTCGCAATGATTTCTCGTTGGGCAGAACTGATTGCTCCATTTGGTTCATTACGTACGCGAAAGCGATTTTGTTTTCCGGGTCGGCAAAGGCGTGGATGCCGCCTGCGCCGGGATGCCCAAACGATGCTGGGGATGGTCCGAACATCATGCGCGCTGCATCTCGTGAGTCTTTCATAAACCCGGCCGAGAGTGCCGTCGGAATCTGAAAAACGCGATCGATGTCGTCCGATAAAGTGTTCATCATCCAGTCGATCGTCGTTTGTAAAAAGAACGTTCTGCCATTCAAAGTTCCGCCATTGGCGAGCATGGAATAAAATTTTGCAAGCGCCGAGGCGCTGCCGATGCCGCCGAAAGAAACAATGGGGTACGCGCGAATCTGCGGATCATTCATCTTGCTGATCACATTCAAGCCATATGGCGAGGTAAACGCCCTTCTCGCCAGCGTGCCGGGCGTGACAAGATCGCGATAGAATTTTGCTGGCTCGGGCGGCTTGCCTCTTTTCGCCGCGTAAATCGTTGCCACTCGCGGATTCTCCTTTTCTGGCAAGCCGATCCAAAAGTCAAGGTGGAGTGGACGGGCAAAATTTTCCTGCCAATAACCGGACAAAGTCTTGCCGGCGATCCGGCGGATTAGTTCATCCAGTAGAAATCCGAACGTGCGCGCATGATAACCATGTGCCGTTCCCGGCCGCCACAACGGCGTCTGCGTCTCCAGCGCCCGAATCACTGCATCGTAATCGAGCATATCGACTCGCTGGTCCAAAGCGCTAAGGCCAGCCTGATGTGACAGCAACTGCGCGAGCGTAATTTTGTCCTTACCGGCCTGAGCGAATTCCGGCCAGAACTCCGCCACGCGTCGATCGAGCTCGATCTTGTGTTGCTGTAACACGTGCAACAAAGACGCGCTGCCGATTCCTTTCGTTGCAGACCAGACCAGCACAATCGTGTCGGTCGTCCACGGTTTTTCGCGATCGGCGTCGCAAAATCCGCCATAAAGATCGACCACCTGCTTGCCGTTTTGCCAAACCGAAAGCGCCGCGCCGAGTTCGCCAAGCTTCTCGAAATTCTCCCGAAACAATGCTTTCAATCGCCCGCGAAGTTTTTCCAGACCGAGCCGCATGTTGGAAGTTGTAGAGGCGTTTCTCTGAAACACCAAGGCAAACGCAATGCCTGATAGATTCGATAATTAAAATAGGAGCGAGAAATACTATGAGCGTCCGAACTATGGCAATACTGACGATCTTCTGTCTCAGTACGTGGCTGACAGCGAGCGCTGAGTCAGGGAAGGAGACAAATATGAATACGGCGCAATCTCAGACGGAGCCGCGCACACGAGCTAAAGCGAAGATTACCGTGCAGAATTCTGAAGCCAAGCCCTACGACCAAACCGTGAGCCCGGCATTAGTGGAGATCCGTCTATCAGAAACGTTCACTGGAGGTATCGATGGCGAATCACCAGTTCGGGCTTTGCAGGTCCTGCGCGACGATAGATCTGCCTGCCTCGTCAGCGCGCAACGATTCAGCGGAAAACTGGGCGGACGCCAGGGCACCTTTGTGCTTCAAGGTTCAGAAACCGTCGACAACGGCAAGATCAAGGCGACATGGTTTGTCATTCCCGGCTCGGGGACAAGTGATCTTTCCGGCCTGCGCGGCGAGGGCGGTTTTGACGGCGACTTTGGGAAAGGGTCCGACGGATGGCTGGATTATTGGTTCGAATGATGTAGGAAGCTGCAAAACGTTCAGTTGCTCACAAAAAAGCTGTTGCCGATTTGCACTCGAGTGACGGCCGACTGGAGACCGCCGCTGCTTGTTCACACCAACAGCTCTTCTAATTCTTCGAGGCGACGTTCGAACAACTGCAGTGTGCTTTCGATCGGCGCCGGCGTTGTCATGTCCACGCCTGCGGCTGTTAATGTTTCGAGCGGAAATTTGGAGCCGCCGGAACGCAAGAACTTCAAATAAGCCTTGACACTCCCCGGTTCACCGGAAAGGACGCGCTGCGCCAGCGCCACGGCAGCAGAGATGCCAGTGGCGTATTTGTAAACATAAAATGCGTGATAGAAATGCGGGATGCGCAGGCATTCGAGATCAAGTTCCGGATCAATTGCGAAATTCTCGGAAAAATACGTTTCGAGCAGCTGGTGATATTCCTTTTTGAAAACGTCGAGCGTTAACGCATCGCCGCTTTCGTCAATGGCGTGGATAACCTTTTCGAACTCGGCAAACATGGTCTGCCGGAACAGCGTGCCGCGAAGGTCATCGATTTCGCGGTTGATGATATAAGCCCTCATCTTGGGATCGGTGGTCGCTTCTAACAGGTGATGCGTGAGCAGTTCCTCGTTGAAGGTCGATGCGACTTCCGCAAGAAAAATCGGATACTCGTAATCCTGAAACGGCTGTGAATTTTGCGAGAGCCAACTGTGCATCGAGTGACCCGCCTCATGCGCGAGGGTGTACACATCGGCGAACACGTCCCGCTTGTAATTCATCAGGATATACGGCGGCGCGCCGTAGCTGCCAGAGGAAAATGCGCCGCTGCGTTTGCCTTTGCTTTCGTAACGATCGCACCACCGGCTCGAACGCAAACCTTCGGCCAGCACATCGACGTATTCTTTTCCAAGGAAGCCGAGCGCGTTCAACACCGTT